>Ga0209191_1000020_pt1 | contig 130346 bp, 103 predicted proteins | sample S_130626_EF_Meta_FD_187320 | JGI IMG/M metagenome (GOLD analysis project Ga0209191, IMG submission 187320) | Freshwater microbial communities from Lake Simoncouche, Canada to study carbon cycling - S_130626_EF_MetaG (SPAdes) (version 2) | ecosystem: Environmental > Aquatic > Freshwater > Lake ...
CATCAATGCCAGTTGCGGCGCCCAAGACTCTATCACTAACACCGTGGTCTGCAAGCAAATCTACATATCTTTCTGCTACTAGCTCTAATTGTTTTTTATCAATATAGTCTGCGAATAGCAACCAGATATCACCAATTTGTGTTTCATTCAACATTTTCTTCTGTCTCCTCAGGAATGGTAGTTGTTGTTAAGGGTTTGATATGGAATTTTGCCATTATCATATCTAATTTATCATCTTTCCATTCTTTTCGGTAGAATTTGAATTCCTCACCTGTGTCCGGGTCAACCCACTTGAGCCTGTTGCCTTCTTGTTTTAACAATCCAGCCTTTTCGCACATATCAACCATACCTGAATAAGGATTCATACCTGTTTCATACGGAATTTTAATTTGCACAGTTTCAAAAGGTTTGCTATAACGAGTCTTCATGATTTTACAACTAGCACGAATACCCATTACATCTGATACTTTATTGCCATCCTCATCCTCTTTGAGTTTGAGTTTTTTCATGGCAACAACAATACTAGACGCATAGACGAAGCCTTGTCCGCCACTGATCTTGTCGTCTGGATCGAACATGTCTTGGCTTGCGTAAGTGTGATTTGTACAAACCATACCCACGTTATAACTACCAAACATGTTTACACAGTTACGAACAAGTGATGTAAGTGCTTTAGGTTTACGGCCCATGTCTCCTTTCATATCACCAGCTTGGAACTGATTAATGTCGGTAGGGGTAAGCAACATACCCAATGAGTCTATGACAAATAGGACCTTAGGACGTTCTGCCATTTCTTTGTACTCTTTCATGAACTCGTGAATGGTTTTAGCCACATCGTCGATCATTGCCATGTTGAGTTTAAGAAGTTTTTCTTCGCTGGTATCCACGCCAAGTGCGTGTAGCCATGTCTCGTCTAGAGCATTTTCTGTATCAATTAAGATAACATAAATGCCTTGTGCTTGTGCGTTGCGTACTAGATTACCCGAGCAGATAAAACTTTTACCTGCGCCAGACTCTCCAGCAAACACAGTAACTTTACCTAAAGGAATACCTTTGTGGAAGTCACCGCTGATCAGATAGTTCAGCGTGTAATTGCCTGTACTGATCCAATCTGTTGGATCGTTAAATCCAACACCTAGACCGTCAATCGACTTAGTCAAGGTCTTTCTAAATTTCGATAAATCGAAGGCTTTTGTAGCCATAAGTTAATTCTCCTAAATGATTAACGGGGGACTAGCCCCCGTTGCCTTATTACTTCTGACGATTGCGAATCATTGCCAAGATGTCTTGGGCCCGTGAATCACCGCCTGCGGGTGCGCTAGCTTCTGCTTTTGGAGCAGGTGCTGCCGCTGGTGCGGGCTCATCAAAATCATCACTTGCCACCGGAGTAGGAGCAGGTGCTGCCTTAGGAGTTGATTTGTTTGGATCACCAGTATTCTGGCTCATGCCAGCTGGTTTAAAGTATTGACCCCAACGTTCCATGTCATATGGCTCACCATCAACTGATGCTTCAAACATTTCTTTCATGACTTTCAATTCAACGTCAGTTGGTTTCTTAGGTAAGAAATCTGACAAGTTAAACAAGCCATGTTGTTTGACTGCCGCTTGTTCTACATCACTTAGTGGACGCTCACGACGTGCCCAACTTGATGTTGAGTAGTCAGCATAGCCGCCTTTGCTACCTTTCTTCATACGGTAGTCTAAGCCATGTACCAAGTCAGTTGGCAAATCTTCCAATTCTGGATCCACTAATGCGGCACGAATTGATGTAAAGATTTGAGGTCCAATGATGAAACGACGGATTGGATTTTCTGGAGTTTCTTTTTCTGAAAGTCCGTCTTCTACAACGAAACCTTGGAAAATATAACTACGTTTTTTCCAGTACTTACGACCCATATCTTCTAGTGCAGGATCCTTAAACCAAGGACGTACTTCTGATAAGATTGGGCAAGTATCGCCATACATTTCCACGCATGGTACTTGTACTGTAACGGATTTGCTTTCGGATTCACCTTTGATTCCAGCGAATGGCAATTTGATCATTGCACGTTCTACCCAGAAAAAAGTGTTGTCGGTGTTACCATCTGGTAAGAATCGCAGGACGGATTCGCCACCTTCTTTGAGGTTCCAGAACGGATAAATTGAGTTATCACCGCCTGTACGCTCTCCTGAACCTTTTTGTTCAGATGATTTTAATTTTGCTCGTATTTCTGCCAAAGTTGCCATAATTGTTCTCCTATATTAGCCTTTGTTTGCTTTATGTGCCTATTATTGTTTTACCAACCTTGATAAAACAAAAAGTGCATACATGTTATTGTACGCACTTTTATTTAGTAAAGCAAGAGAAATCTTGCTCTAAATATGAGTATTTTACTCGATTATTTTTTCACAGGTTGTTGCTGGCGCATCTGTTTCATTCGAGCTTCTGTTTCTTTCTCCCAAGCATCGAGATCTGGGTTGCCGGTCGGTGCATCGGTGTCACCGATTCGAGTCCACGGATTAAACTTTATGCCGTTGTAGGTAAATTGTACGCCAGTCCACTGATCGCCACGTTGTCTTAAAAAATCACTTAACCATTTTTCAGCTTGATTAACAACCTGCTTAGGAGTTCCAGCCCAACCATTTTGTTGCATGATGCCTGTCAAATCATACTCTTTGTTGCCTTGGCCGCTGGCAAAATTAATAAACACCAGCAGTTTATTTGGGTCTGCAGGTGCTTGAACTGGCGCTTGGGCATCTTCTATTAGATTTATATAATCGCGAAGAGTTTTCATACTATTTCCTTTTATCTGTGATGTATCAAACTTACAATACGTGCTAGATCGTCATTGACATATCCAACTGATTCTTTCTGCATTACATTAGGATGCATGTTAGTTGCTTCTTTTCGAGCTAGCTCATCCAATGCCTTGATCACTTGAGGTGCTGACGCCCTGGCCACTTTCATGTCACCGCTCTTGGGGTCTTTAATTCTTTCTGTACCTGTCCACACCCCGTTAACTTTCTTAACCTTAATGCCTTTAAGAATTGCAGCCATTCCTGGATCAATCTTTGCCCAATCTGGTGATAATTCTAAGTCGCCACCACTCATTGGTTTACCATCTGGGTAATGCGTGAATTGAAAGTTTTTATTCCATTGATCGACATCGGCCTGTGTTGCTGGCTTGCCTATGACTGATAGCCCGTTTTTCATGTCTTGACCAACTACTGGACGAGCCCCAACAGCTTTATCACGGTTACCCTCTGCTGTTTGTGTTCCTGCGCCGGATGTTGGAGCACCGCCTGCCTGTAATACAGCTTTTCGTGCTTCAAGACTCTTTAGGTAACTTTGAGTTGACTCTTTCTGACTTGCGGTAAGCATCGGCAGCGTAGCGGTGACTCTCTTGATTTCAGCATCGACTTCTGCGACAGTTTTAAATTTATCAGCATCGACGCTAGTATCTGTTTTGGCATCTGCAGGTTTTTGTTGTAGTAGTTGTGCTTTTCGTGCGTCGAGATTCTGTAGGTATTTTTGGTTGGCCGGTTGGCTCATATCGTAGCCTTTGGCCTTGAATCTCGCTATTTCGGCATCAACTTGTTCGGGAGTTGTGAATGCGGCCAATGCTGGGAGGTCGCTAGTAGTCGCATCACCAGAGCCGCCAGAGGCTTCTCCGGGCATCCTTGCCGGTTTCCAGGTGCTAGTGTTCGGTGGCATAACCCACTTACCGTCTTTTTGGTCTTTATAAACTGGAAGGCCATCAAGGTCTTTGACATCGCCCCATTTAGTACGCTTGAGCTCGTCAGCACCGCCGAGCGTAGTTACTGTAGTATCAGTTCCGCTTTTAACAGGGCTAACAGTAGTCACTAAAAATTGAAGCTTCTCGTTAGCGGCATCTCTAGTCGTTGGACCAAATACGCCATCAAGGCCGTCACCGTTAGGCCCAGTTGTTCCTAGATAGACATTTTTAGATTTTAATTCTTTTTGTAATTTTATTACAGCTAGTCTAGTAGAATCTCCAAATCTTCCAGGTTTGTCTGTGTGATTTTTATCAAGATATCCCTTTTCTACCAGAGTTCTCTGTAGATCAGTAACACCAGTCGGACCAGATGTTTTATCACCGTCCTTACTACCTATGCCCATGGTGTTTTCTGCATATTCTCGATGTATTAGATTAGGTTTTACTTCTGGTTTTACTTCTGGTTTAGTATTTGCGCCTTGCAATTCTGGATTTTCAGTCGGTATTGGAGGTTTCATTGCAACCCATTCGCCATTTTCAATTTTGAAAGTACGCATACCATTTGCATCAACTGCATATGTCACACCATCCTTGCCTACTTCACTTGCAACTGACCCAGGAGCCTGTTTTTCACGATCTTGTACAAGCGTCATGTTTGCGGGATCTTGAGAAGCTTGTGATGCGGCAGATGAAGATCCGGTAGAACTCCATACTGAGTCTGGAATTTTATCATAGGCAGCGCACAATGCTTGGATTTCTGGATTATTTGGAAATCCTGTTTTAAACTCGCCGTACAATCTAGATAGTAGTTTAAATTCAGGCATTGTTAAACTAGGTTTAGCAGCCGCCGGTGGAGCATCTTCTAATAAACGTAACTTATTTAAAAGTGCGTCTCGTAAGAATCCTTCTTGCGTTTTCATCGGTGCCGGTTCAGGCATCGGTGAAGCAAAATCAGTTCCTATTGGGTTTGTAAATACTTTACCTGCATTGTTTAGGCTGTACGCATCTGGTCTAAGTAAAGAGGTGCTAGCTTTGGGTTGTGAGGCTGCTGGAGGAGTATACACCCCTGCTTTAGTCAGCAGTTGTTTGAACATGTCTAGTTTAGCTGGATCTGGGGTTGCTGATGCTGATGATGGTGGTGGATCACCTGATGCCCCAGAACTGCTACTAGGTGCCGCTTGGGTCTGGCCTCCAGTTGCTACCCATTCACCATTAATTATCATCGCGATAGGGCGTTTAGAACTATCCATTCCATACCAAATTTTAGTTCGGTCATCTTGAATTGTTGTAACAATCCCAGGCATTATTTTAGATGCGTTGTTTCTCAATGTATTGATTTGTGCTGTGCTCATATCTTGTTTACGAGCATCATCACGTGATGTAGCATCACCATAACCTCGACCGTTAAACCAAGATGAAGGACTGGTGAATTCCCACTCAGACAAGTTACTTTTTTCAGTGACTAATTTTGTTCTAAGTGACTGTACATTTTCTTTAAGCTGTTGTTCAATAGTTTTTTTCATTGCTAATACCTTATCTTAATCCTGCGATTTTTAATATAGAAGTTAGTTCCGCATGCTCATTAACCCTGTGTACTAGATCATTAGTCTTAGGGTTAGTTGTATTTTGTGGCGGTGCAAGAACCTCTTCGTCGGCTACTTCAGGATGCATTCCTGATAAATGGCGTATATGAGCAAGCTCTGTTGACCCTTTAGTTGACGGATCTAATTTTTCAATTATTTCAAAAACAGCGTGTACGTGCTCAGGAGTAGCACCTTCAAACTCACCATCTTTAAAGGCTTTTAGCACTTTAATTTTAGCTTTGGTACCACCGATTGTAAGATTCTTTTCTTCAGGATTCCAAAAACCTGATATTGATCTTAACATAGAATGTACTACTGGATCTTCATGTGACGATGAATGTTCTTCATGTCCGCCCATTTCAATACCGCATTCTTCCATAGCTTCACCTAAGGTCATTACTTTGTAACCAAAGTCTAACTTAGTGTCTAATGTTGCACCGGCTTCTAAAACTTTAATTAACTTTGCTTTAAGTATGGCATTGCCTTCTCTGATCGGCGGAGCTCCTGCTTCTGGTGGTGGAGTCGGTACTGCTCCTGCTTCTGGTGCAGGTGCTAAGTCCATTCCGGCGCCTGCTTCTGGTGCAGGTGTTGGTTCAACTGCGCCTGCTGGTGGCGGCTCTGCTGGAGGCATTGCGGCAGCATCGGGTGCTGGGGTCGGCTCTGCTGGTGGAGGTGTTGATCCGCCTTCTTGATCCAGTGCCTTGCTGGCAATAATTGTTTGTGCAACTTTTTGTGCTTCTGGTGCTAATGGTTCGTGTATCTCACCGTCAGCTACATCTTTTAGATATAGTTTAACTGCGGTTCCGGCGTCATCACTGTCTGACAACCCCTTTAAATATTTTTCTGTAAACGCTTCACTGTCGATAATACCTTTAAGGCTAAGTGCGGCATTGATGCCATCTACTCCAGGATTCAATCCTGTTGATAATAAATCTTTTAACTTTTCAAGAGCCGCTGATTGCTTGGCAACATCGCGACTAAACAACTCATTATGTCCTTGTTGATTATCTTCATCTTCGTTAACAATGCTGTCCATGAAGCTTTCAAATTGATCTTCCATTGTTTTAGCTTTAGGTGTTATACCTCTAAACTGGGCCGCGCCATTGATCACTGGGCCGCCATGCAAATTATCGCGTTCTTCGCCTGCTTTGTTGTACAATTTACCGTCGGGTCCTTTTGTTAACTGCTCACCAGTTTGATAATCTTTAATAAACGAAGTTGATGCTTGCGGCTGTTGTGATGCTTGCGGCTGTTGTGATGCTTGAGGCTGTTTTTGTAATGCTTGCATTTGTTGTAATGCCTTCATTGTGTCCGGACCAACTTTGTCAGCAACCTCCGGCTTTCCGTCTATAACAAGGATGTACGGATCCATACTTCTAATAATCGCGCTACCATCTGTACGTTTATTAGGTAAAATATATGTTTGTGGATTACTTTGTGTATCAAGTACTGCCGGCAATTCTTCAGACCCTATGTTAACAGTTGATAAGGCAAAGCCATTACCTAAATCTTTTTGACCTGCTTTAGGTTGTGCTGGTGACGCTGGGCCAGGCGGTGGAGATATTCTAGGTACAATTTGTCCAGTGCTAACTGCATCATCGGCTTCAGCTAGCAAATCATCTGGGCTTAGTTCTTTAACTGGAATATCGCTATCATCTACTAGACGGAAGATATATGGAAATGCTGTACGTAGATCTTCATTGAATGTGCGGATCGTTAAACGATCGATTAGATCATTCATGATCTCTTCCGGGATCATTTCTTCATCTCGAGATTCAAAAGATTCTGCAAACTGTGCGTAGAAAGCAGGACGTTGTAGCATCTGCACTTCTTTTTTAATTGACTCAATTCGTTCAAACACTATATCAGTGATACCACCCATTGCTTCGCTTAATGCATCGTTACGGCTAACATAGCCTTTAAATTTGCGTAGCTGTGCAAGCTCTTCACTTAGACTTGTAATATGTTTACCAATACCATCATAAGGATTGCCACCTGCTTTTAAATGTTCTGCTAGAGCACGAGCCCCATTTAAATGTTTAAAAGGATATTTAAAACGTTCACCTTCTGCATTTTCTACATAGATGGTTTCAATATGCATTGTGCGGCCTGCCGCTAACTCCGGATTAACTGGTTGGCTATGTTTAATTACTAAACGTGCCTCACCTAGGTCTTGGTAACTAATTCTGTTAGTACCATACATTTTACTTTCCATCACGGGTTGTTGTTGCGGTTGCATAACTGTCTCTTCCTTAGGTTTTGCTCTAAAATTATAATCTCGTTTGTCTAAATGATCTTTACCAATGTTTTGTACATCAAAGTTTAGTAATCGATCTTTAGCAAATTGTCTAAAACTTCTAATGAATTTAAATGCACCATAATGTTTACTGTCAGCTAGCTTTCCGCTGATTTGTACAATGATACCATCATCTTCATCGAGTGTAATTGCCACCGATCCTAAACTTTCTCCCTCATCTTCATATTCAAACTCGAAAAATCGAGCTTTAGGAATATCAGTCTTTTTACTTAAAACTTCGGCGTTTTCGTCGCCTAATTTGATGTTGGGAAAGCGGGTCTGGATCTTACCATACAGATCTTGTGCTATTTTATTTAAATTCGCGTTCATGTTATATTTATCACTAACTGGTTGATATGAATATCGGCAGGGGCAGTTCAAAGTCTTCGTTTTCTGCCCAATCGCTGTGTACCTTTAGCTGTTCGAACACAGCAGGATCCCATTCTGCTAGTAACACTGTCATTCGAATTACTAGTAATAATGCCGCAACTAAATCGTCATGCTCACCTACTTTTGCCGCAAAACTCGTGCCCTTGGCAATGTAAGTTTTAAGTTCGCTGATCAAACTGCGACTGTTTAACTTCATTTTTTCTTCTTCAATTAGATACTTTACTTTAGCACACGCTGATATTTTGTTACCAAATGTAGTGTTAAATCCTTTGCGGAACTTCTTAACATGCCCTTTACGCAATGGCTCTGATAAAAATAGTCCGGGGAAAGTTTCTTCTCCTAAGTTGTCTATAACAACTAGGGCACTTTCACCCACGGTATTATTCTCCACGCTCCAATATATCTGATTGTAATTTTCAGTGCCTAATTCATCGCTAATATGCTTTAGCACATCGCGGAATATCTTAACTTGTTGTTGTATAGGTGTGATATTGTGCTGCCATTCTGCTACCTGTATCATACTGGGCATTTCAAACACTTCGATGGCCCCATAGTCGCCACCGGTACCTAGACTAGGATCTAGCGCCGCCAGATAAATTTTATCCGGCTCTATTTTCTTATACCAACGTACTTGGCCCATCTTCATAATAGGTTCTTTGCCGGTCAGTTCAGCTAGTTTAAGTGAACTAATAAGAGTTTCATCGTATACTAAAAACTCGCAACCGTACTCACGCCGGAACCGTTCTTCTCCGATACGCCCCATCTCAGTACGTTTCCATTCTTCACCACGATCTGGATGTTCATACCATTCAGCACGGAATCCATGGAACCCATTTAAACCTGTGCCGTCTGATTTTTCGTCCCCATACTCGTCAAATTTGTTTTGCGACTCTTTCCAGATAATGGCAAATTCATCCTCGTCTGAGTTAGGCGTTGATGTAATAATTGCCCTACCACCAGTTGCTAGTGTTGGGCTGATTGATGTCCAAAACTCCGTAGCAATGTTAGGCTGTACGAAAGCGAACTCATCGCAATATAGTAAGGATATTGACATACCACGACCAGTATTACCGGTAGTAGTTGCTGATACAATTCTTGATCCGTTATCAAATTCTATACTCCCTTTGTTATAGTTTACAACTCCACTGCGTATATAATCTTCGCAGAGTTCATACCCGTACCGGATACGTTGCATAATTTCCTGTGAGCCAGTATATTTGTGTGCGGCAACTAGGATTGTTTGATCTGGGTGAAACATAGCATACCATAACAAATATGCTGATGCACAGGTGGTTTTGCCACTCTGACGTGGCAACATGTTAATATTGAAACGAAAATCGTGATACGCATGTAGTAAGCGTACCTGATATTCAAAAGGTTCAAATTTTACCTTGCCCTTAACCGGATGTTGGATATGAAAGAAGTTCTTTGCAAAGTGCAGATACCCTTCTTTTGGGTCAGCACATGATAGCAAGTGCTGTACCTGCTCTTCTGTGAACTTTTCTTTACTATGCGCTTTTTTGGTTAAGACGCCGTCTAGTGATTTTGCCATAACTTTATTTACATAAAAAAAGGACTCCGAAGAGTCCTTTTTGATACTGCCGACGAATAATTATTTGATGCTATCGTAATGCTCTTGTAGCCGATCAACTAGAGATTCGTGCATTGGGTGGCGTAATGGATTTGTACCTGGAGCACGAGCAACTGGACTTACCTTACCCTTACTATTCATGTCGTCACCGCTGAAAGTAACAGCATCGATGCCATGTGTATGCTTGCCCGATGCACCCGGTGCTGAATTACCATATGTTTCCATATCGTCAAGAGCTTCTTCAAAATCACCTAAGATTGGATCTTCACCGTGGCTAGCTTTTGCAATAGATGGTTTGCCGATTACAACATCAATACCATCTTCTTCATCACCGTTTTCTATGCTTTTAAGAATACTCATTAAGTCGCGAATTCCGCCTGCGCCCTGACCGCTCATTGTAATGTTCATATTAACATTGTCTTGTTGTTGGGGAGAACCGTTCATCATAGGCATCATACCACATTCTTCAACTGGTTGTTCTGTGCCCTCTTCGATGGCTGTCATTTTTGCGATTAAATCTTTTAAATTCATTTTGTTGCTCCCTTAGCAGTAGGTACCTTAACCTGTTTTGTAAAGATATTTGTTACTTTTGTTTTCTTTACTTTTGCACTCTTGCCAGGTGTTTCTTTACTGTGTGCTGGAACACTCTTGGCCAACATGTTATCGTTAATACCTGTGTATTGTTTTAATTTTTTAGCATCGTTGCTTAATTCTTTTAAGAAACTTAGATTATACTTATCACCAAATAACCCGCTGTTGTCGCTAGGCTCGTAGTCGGTCCCGATGATTGCTTCACCTGTTAACTCGTCGTTGGCATGATTAATTGCATATTCTTCCTCTTCTTTCATGTTTTTAACTTTAACACTTGAAAGAGTCATACCTAGTCCACTTGCTACTAAATCGCGTATTTGAGGACTGTTTGTTGGATAGTTTGTTGTAACATCAAAAATAGTCATATGAATATTTTTATGCTCTGGAAAATCTGCATGATTTTCTTGTATTGGTGTTCTGCGTGGTGCTGATACTGTACCTACATGAAATACCGCCAATGCCGCTTTGATTTGTTCGCTGGCATCTTTAGGGCATTCTCCAGCAATTTTTACCTTAAATTCGTAAACTTTTTTGCTTTCGGTTAAGTAGTCTTTAAATGATTTCATAGTTTCTTCCTAGTACTATATTTATTTCATTTGCTTTAGTTTTTCCAGCAAACTGTTACGATCTGTGATAATAACGCCTTCACCTTGGATACTAATTCCTTCGTCGGCTCCGGCAGCATCTTGATCAATTTTCTGCTTTTTAAGCTGTAGATCGATCATTTTTAACTTTTTATCTAACTTGGCACTCTTTGCATCAATTGCATTTTTAAGCATACTGGCTGCTACTTCAAACATTCTAGCACTGTACCGTGCTTCTACGTTCATACCTAGATCCATAATATCGTCATAGGCTTCTGTAGCTTTTTTTGCTAACTCATCTAGTTCAGAATCGCCGGCATCGCCTAATCCCTTAACTTGCGGAAGAGCCGCTGATATTTTATCAAATTCATTGATGTTGCGTATAAATGGTTGCGCAACTTCGGCTTTAAGTTGTTCTTTCTCTTCCTGCTTAATAATCTTCTTACTTTCAGGAAGGTTTAATAGTTCTTCAAGTTTTTTAGTCATACTATTACTTATCATCCACCCGTGTGGAACAGGTCATTTTCATTGACAATTCTGAATTTTATACCCTGTTGTTTGCACCATATGCTGGCCGCCGCCCATTTAGCTTGATTCTTAATAAATTGTGCTTGGTTATATTTGTTCTTGCCAACCCGTTCTAATATGCTTTGGCTAGCTGGTTTAATCTCGATCAATTCTGTGAGCACACGATGAGCTTTATCAACGTACTGAATAAAGAAATCTGGAACATATACAGTATGCTTGCCTGTTAGGGGATCTCTGTAGGGAATCTGTACAGCTTCGCTAGCCCATTTTTGTACATTCTCATTAGTATCACAAAAATTCATAAACGACCATTCCCAGCTTGATCGATATGTAGGTGTCTTAGTGCCTACATATTTTGCTGGATTCTTCATGGTAAACTTACCACGTGCAAATTTGCTAGCCATTTTATACTAGAATGTTTCTGCTATCGTACGAGTTTGGCTGTAGTGCTACGCGATATCCTAATAGGCTAGTTTTGTCTCGTGCAGAATTTAAAACTTGAGCAACTACTTGACTAAGTTGTACATCAGTTGTGCTTTTTAATTTATCTAGTAATGTAAAAACACTTACACCCTCTGACCTAGCTTGATTTAATAGTACGATAGCTGTTGATCTAGCACTAACATTGTCAAATCCTCGTTTTTGAAAAAATGCTACAGTAGCATCTATCTCTGCCGCCGGAAAACTTACCTGAGTAACAAAATAGTTATCAAAAAAATCTTTAACTGATACAGATGAAGATTGTTGCATTGGTATATTAACTGCCATATATTAGCCGCCTTTTAAATTTGTTGAGGTTGCAACAGTCGATGTATTGGTTGTTCCAGTTGCTAATGGAAATACAACTCCTGGAACTCCGCCTGGACTAGACGATGTATTAATAGTTGTGGCACCGATATTATTAACAGGTGCTGATGATGTTTTTGTGTTTTGTGCGGTGTTAAGTTGTTCAAGTGCTGTTGATAAGAAGCTTGGTGCAACTGCTTCTAAATCTAAAGATTTTGAAATACTTGGGTTATTAACTGTTGGGTCTGGGTTAATGCCAGAAAGCGGACTTGGAGTGTTGTCGTAATGCGACATTCCAAACCCCTCTACAGCTCCTTCGTCAACATCACCGGTTTCGTAGGTAACTGCTTCGTATAATAACTTCATAGAGAAGTCATGTGTTCCGGCCTGTGCATAATCTAGTTTATTATGATTCCAGTTAGTTATAATAGGGTTCCATAACTGATACATGACATACTCGTGCCTTGCCATTTGATATAATTTAATATATTTAAAAAATGGAACTGTACTGCCGTTGTCAAACCCGTAACTCCAGCTGTCGAGATAATCGCCTCGTCTAGTAGCAGTTCTGCCATATGCACCTGTTTGGCCTGCAGTTCGACTGTCGGCATAGTAGTAACTGTAGTAGTTTTGCCATAGTTGGTTAATTAGCCCCATATTATCATCATGGAAGGTAACTCCGATTTCTTGAGGCTTATGTTGATACTGTACAACTTTTTTTCTGTTATATTGATTTAACATTTCTGTTTCAATTTTGAAACTAGGTAAATCAACACTTTTTACTAGTAAATTAATTTCTTGTCCGTAACGCTGTACTAAATCCCCATTAAATACTGCCGCAGGATTAATGCCAAATGCCACATGGAAATTAAACTTAAACTTTGGTGCTAGTCTAAATTGATTATCAGCAAACACCCGTGCCGCATGTTGTTGATCACGTAAGAGGACGGTTGGATCTGATTTTAAATTTTTGTTATTAGTGAATGCCATACTGTTATTTATTAGAAAAATTAACTGCGTAGTTAATGCTCGGTCGTTAAAAAAGCCTACTGTGTAGGCTTTTCTTATTAAGCTCCTAGTGCGTTGCCGCCACCTGGATTTAATCTTACTGCTATCGGACTGCCGATTGCAGGAACCGGTGCTGTTTGTACACAGTTATCCATCTGTATTGTTAAGTCGATCATAACTGGTGTTTGCTCACTATATTTTAATTCTTGCCAGTTAGTACTCTGTACATAGCATCCATAACATTCCCATGTTTCAAGAACGTTAGGGGTACTTGCGCCGTTGCCGCCGTCGAGTATCTCAATACGCATCGTAAATTTATAATCACCTGCCGATGCGGCTGAACTCTGTTCAAAGAAGTCAAATTGCTTCTGATTTTGTTCACCAACTAGTTTGCTAACTGCACCAGTAACATCATCACGCAGTTTAACGTTAAGTGCTTTCCACTTAGGTTTACCTGCATAGTAAATTTTACTGTTGTAAATATCGATAGTTTGATTTTCAAACTCGACACTTGGGCGGGCCGCTTCAGCAACCTGCTTAGTTAGTTCTGTTGTTGGTGTACTTACTCCGAAGTTTTCAAACGAAATTCTAAATCGATATTTCAACTTCGGCATTAACATGCCTTGTGAGCTTGCGCTCTGGTCGGATGCTAACGGTACTGTAAAATTTGATAAGGCTGCGATTGCCATTGTGTTCTCCTAATTATTGTCCAAGACCTTTAATTGCGCCAGTGTTTTCTAAACGTAGTGGAATATAGATAAATTCAACTGCTTTAACTGGTTCAATTGCGATATCAACATGTAACTCGTTGGCATCAATTCTTGCCGGTGTGTTATTTGAAGTGTCACATACAACTAGATAGTCATACAAGGCACGTTCGCCTGTTAGTTCAAGCAACAATTTTTCAATTTGTTGTTTGAGTTCGTTACGTGTAATAGTATCGTTTGGTTCAAAAATGTATGGCTTAGCAATAGCATTTAATTGGTAACGTAAGTAAATTACTAAACGTGCTACGTTAATGCGATCTAATGCACTTGCTACTAGCTGACGTGTTTTTTGACCGTAAGCTACAAGGCCGACTCCACCTAAATATGTAATTGGATTTACATGGTTTAACTGTAGTGTATCACGCTGTCCTGTATTCAATGCCACTGTAATAAATTCGCCTGACTGTCCGTCAACGTATCCTACTGAACTTGCATTAGTGATACCACCACGTCGCACACCTGCTGGTGCAAACCATGGATAGGAAACATTGTCGCTTAGGGCGATTGTGCGTAACATCATATGACTTGGGGGGACAACTACATTGTTTCCTTTCAAGTCAGTTGTATAACCCCATGGGTAGTAAACAGCGGCATTAGCATCTGTGCTGATCAAACCATCTTCACCGTCGCCAGTTGCTAAACCAACGTTCTGTGACCAGTCACCTAATGTTGTTGCATCTGGAGTTAAACGTGCTGGAGCATCTGCTACAATAAATGATAGCAACCCACGGCTGTTGTTTAAGTCAGTTAGTGCTGGTAATGTTTCTAAGTAGCCGGGGCAACTGATTAAGTTAAATGTTCGGCTGTCTTCATCACGTATTGGTTGATTGCTTCCAATTAATGCGTTAAGTGATTGAACAACAACTTGACGTTGGGCCTTGCGACCGAATCGTCCAACACCTAAGTGGTCATTGGCAGCGGCTGTTATCCAACGATCTGGATAATAAAGGGTTTGTGCTGAATTTGACATACGTGCATTAGATGCGTTTGTGTCGATGTATCCTGCATGGTATTGCTTAACGTTGAAGCTAGAACGGCGTAAGTTGTATAACAGAATACCACGTGGATAAACTGCAGGATCTGGAGCATCACCGTCTGTGTAATTAGTAGATAGTAATTTTACAATGCTGTCTGCATCACCGGCACCAGCTTTAGCACCAGCTGGGTTGTTTGACTCATCAGCCCAACGAGCATCTGCAAAAACAACTCCGTTCTGTGAAACTTGATCAGTATTATCTAAAAGATTCCATTTTTTATTTAGGAAATCATATTTGTAGATAGTTGGCCAATTTTCTAAATTGCTAGCATCTAACCATAGGTCACCGTGTGCAAGAATTGTTGTACCGTCACTTTGTGTTTTTGGTTTAGTAGCTGAAATTATTGGACCGTTAGCATCTGTTGTGCCGCTACCACCAATTTGATTGACTGCTTTACCTTGAACAGTTAAGAAACCTCTCCAAGCAGTACCGTCGTTGATCATAATGTCAACATCACTAGTAGAACCATTATACCATAATGTTCCGTCAGCTGGTACTGAAGTAGGAGCATTTAAACTTGTAGTAACAACACTAGTTCCTCCTGATATAACCGCTGACCAACCTGTGATAATGTATTTTCCATCACTACCATTTGAGCTTGGATCGGCATAGAAACTGCCTGTACCACTGTTAAATAATTTGTAAAGTGGCGTATTTGCGCCGTCTACTAAACGAATATCACCACCAGCAGTATGTGAAATAGTTATACTGTTATCACTATTAAGTACTGCAATTACTTTACTTCCTGGTAGCACATTATTTAATGCGGTTACAAGGGTAGCGCCGTCTGCAGTAGTACCAGCGGCTGTAAATGAAACTGCTGAATGAGTAATTAGTGTCGACGTTCCGATGCCGGTTTCTGAAATACTAAATCCGTTAGCGCCAGCAGTAAATGTTGAGGCTGCAATTACAATAGATCTAGCAGTTGTAGAACCTGTTGTCATACGTTTGTAAATTCTAAAAGAACCAATTGCAGGTGTCGCTTCTTTATCGTTATATTTTACAAATATATCGCCGACTGGGATATTAATTCCGCCACCTTTTGGATCTAAAACAGCCATGGCTGCTTCTGGCGTTGGGTACAATGATTTGATTGATTGTTTAATCCATCGCATTGTATTTGAATTGTAAGTTCTAACATCCCAGTTAGCACCTTGGTTAACTGGGGTTGATTTAACCCATACAGAACCGCTTGGATAACCATTTGCTGAACTTGCTACTTGATATGTACCGTATTGTGGTACTGAGTAGTGTGGGCTGATTGTTAATTTTGGAGCATAGTATGCACTTGTGCTAAACCCAAGTTTACCAAAGCCTGTTCCACCTAGGGTAACTGTGGTACCAGTTGAGTAAACATATAATACTCCGCTGATAGATGCCGCAGTAACTCCGGCTATGGCAGCAGTATTAATGTTTGTTGCCAATGCGGCAGTCGTAGTAGCATTGGCAACTGTGACTGGACCTGCACCGATGTTAATTGTAAATGTATCGCCGACTACTAAAGTAGCCGCTGTTGTACTAGAAGCAGTTGGCCAACTTGCAGTCCATGTTGTAGTTCCGACCTGTACCCAAGTACCTGCGTTACTAGCAACTGCCGCATCTGCGTTAGCTGTATTATATTTTTTCAACCACAAAGTTTTGGTACCGTCAGTGGCTGTTGAAACCAATGCGTATTCACCTAATGCACCATAGCTGGCAATAGGAGCTCCGCCGCCTGTTACTTTTGTTGAGTCAGTAATTACTGGAATATCTTGGTGAGCAAATGTTTGTCCGTTTGTTACGGTAGCAGCCGCACTGTTCCACTCAAAAATACCAAAATCAGTTGTTGCAATATCAAACCACATTGTACCGTCGTCTGGGTCACCGGATGGCGCTACTCCGCTACTTTCTAATTTCGTTAAGTCAACATCTGCACGTACTACATACGCACGATTTGCCACACCTAGGAAGCTATATGCGGCTTGTAGTCCGTATTCATTAACTTCTCCAGCGTTGACTGGATTATTTTCTGCGTCAGTTTCAAAAACCGGAACACCGAATGTGTTTCCTAAATCTAACTGACTTGTTAGTAGCCACACTTTACCGGCGTTAGCAGCCAATGTTCCGGGTGCTATTCCAGTGCCTGCGGCATTCTGTTTATCTTGTTGACTAGCAACAATAATTAAAGGTACGGTACCTGGTGCAGCCGGAGTATAGAAACTTTCGTCTATTACTGTTACGCTTACGCCTGGTGAACTTAGTTGGGCCATTGTGTTATCTCCATGAGTACATGTTCTTAATGTATTTATAGCTTTTGAACTTTTTGTACGTGTTATAGCACCTGAAAAAGGCAGAGAAAAGGCTTAAATAAAATATGAGACCACTTTGTACTTGCGGCCGTGCGCCTGTAGCTATTAACTACTATAAAAATAAAAAACCCTACTATAGAACACAATGCGGTGCTTGTAGTAGGGGTGTTAAATTGCCAAGATGGCAATCAGCAGGTTACATTATAAAAACAGCATGTGATAAATGCGGGTTTAAATCTCAGCATCAAGAAGTATTTGCAGTATTTCATGTAGACGGCGATTTAAACAACTGCCGCCATACTAACCTTAAGACAGTGTGTGCTAATTGTCAGAGAGTATTACATAAGGAAGGGATTCGTTGGAGGCAAGGGGATCTTGTACCAGATCTTTAACTTTAGACATAAGTTCGTCTATGGTTCCGTCATTAGTTAATACTGCATCAAACTTAGTTCCAACCCAAGCAGTTTCGCTAGCATGTATTCCTAATTGTTTCATGCGGTTCGAAGCCAGAGCCCAATTCATACAGTGATCGCCAGCGTTCATATCGGCTGCGTCTTTATACCACTCAGGTTCTTCTCCACGTTTTACACGAATAACAATGCCACCTGCGTTTTTAATGCTTAGGATTTCGTTGGGGAAACGACAGTCACTAATAACAATATCGTCTTTACTGTTGCGGAGTTTGTTTTCTAATGAGGCGATCCAGATATCATCGTGGAATGCTCGACGACAAACTTCGGTGCCCCAGTATTGTAGTACCCATCGCGGAGTTAAGTTAGGCATGTTAAGTCGTTCTGCCCACCAAGGATCTACTTGTTCACGCCACACACGGGCTTGTGTAGTACGACCTTCTAGCATTGTACGGTCCCATCCGAACACATGGGCTACAGCATCTTTAAGAGAATTTGCAAAAGACTCACGGCGAAAACCGTGAAAGTTAGTTAGATAGTCGGCAATAGTATCTTTGCCAGACCCGATAAAACCACACACACCTATGATCATAGAACCTCCGGAATATGACATAGTATATAACAGTTTTATTACAAGGTCAAATATTTTTTAGCCAGTTATGAAGTAATACCCAGTCCCGCCGGCAGTATAGTCCATTAGTTCTTTATCTAATTTTTCCAATTCTGCGGTAGCCGCAGACAATAGTGCAGTTCCATTAAGTGTAATCGGACTGCCTGGTCCTGCAATGGACCCAAATTTAGAGCGTGCTTCGCCTAGCATCATCTTTGCAGTTGCTAGAGAATAATCTTTAAGCCACTGTTTAGCATATGTATCTTGTAATAAGACCCAGTCCGGACGATAGTTATAACTTTGTACAAGTATCTGTTCGCCCTGGGCGAACGGACGCTGAAGAATATCTAATAGGTGGCTTGTTGGCTTCCAAAGAAACTCGATATAACTACCAAACATACGTCCTACTAGTTTTTGATATCCTGCAAACATATCGTATGTTGCAAGACCGCCCATCATACTACCTGACATCATATAGGTATTTGTATAGGCTAAATTAAACGGTTCAAATAAAGTGCCGCCTGCGCCAATACCAGTTCTTGAGCCAATAGCTCTACGAAATACTTGACGCACTGTGATAACTTCATCAGGTAATCTGTATTCATTTTGATCCTGTATTAGTTCTAGGAACAAATAGCTTTCTTCTACTGCATTTGGGCTTTTTTGACGGTACCGATTTAATGCACGATCTAAAGCAGTTTCTAAATGCTTAGGATCTAGCTCTACATCAATCATGCCGTCACCCAGCATGGTTTTAACGTAGTCAAATACTTTGTTGCGCTCTAGGGTTGAGCTAGATTGCGTTGATGGTGCTAAATCGTCCATGTTTTGTTCTCCTACTATATTTAGCTAGCGATAAATATCAGTATGCCAAGACTATCACTATACAAACCGGAAAAAGGAAACGACTATAAATTTATAGATCGTCAAGCCTCTGAAATGTTCCAAGCGGGCGGAACTGATGTGTATTTGCACAAGTATTTAGGTGCTAATACTAACTCAGTAAATGCCACTGCGGACCAACCAGCTTACGCATCTACAGCAGTAACTAATATCCAAGATTTACTGTTTTTAGAAAATCGAGACAGAAAATACGATTCTGAAGTTTATCGAATTCGGGGAATGTATAATGTACAGAATATTGACTTTAATTTAAGCCAATTTGGCTTGTTCATTGATAACGATACTCTGTACATGACTGTGCATATTAATGATTTTATCAAATACATAGGGCGAAAGCCTGTATCCGGTGACGTCATAGAACTTCCACACTTACGTGATGATTTTGCTCTTAATGATTTTGACATGAGCCTTCCACGATATTATGTCATTGAAGATGTGGGCCGTGCCAGCGAAGGATTTTCAGTTACCTGGTTCCCGCATTTGTATAGATTGAAAGTTAAAAAGATTACAGACAATCAGCAATATGCTGATATTTTTAATCAACCTGCAAAAGATGCCAACGGTGACGACATTGCTGGCACAACTCTTAAAGATCTACTTAGTACCTATAATAAAGAAATACAGATTAACTCTCAGATTGTTGCGCAAGCAGAAGCCGATGCTCCTAAGAGTGGATACGAAACTAGACAGTTTTATACACTAGCAGTCGATCCTAGCACCGGAACTCCATTACTACAAACTGCTGACCAAGGTACTATAGATGCTAGTACTACTGCTAATTTTGCCAGTGATGTAAATAAAATTCCGGTAAGAACTGGATATACTGGTTATCTTGTTGGCGACGGTTTTCCAAGTAACGGAAATGCATTTGGTCATGGTATACAATTTCCTAATGCCCCTACAGCTGACGATTTCTTCCTACGAACAGACTTTCTACCAAATAGATTATTTAGATTCAACGGACCTAGCAGTGCATGGGTTAAAGTAGAGGATGCTGTAAGAATGAACATGACTAATGACAGTACTCGCCAAACTCTTAAAACTGGATTTATCAATAACGACGATGCTTACATTTATACAGGAGCACTTGGCAGTGATTATGTAAAACTAACTGCCAATGCAACTGTTATTGACACTAATATTTTATATTCTTTAATTTCCGGAATATCGACTACAACACCACTGTATGTTGTTCTAAAACTTGATAGTCATGAAATGTCACTAGTTAATCAGGTAACAACAACTCCTGCTAACTCTGTATCTGACTATGCAAATATACTATCTAATCAATCAACAAAGATTAGAATCACACTACCGGTTATTAATAGTGTACAAAAAACAATTCCATATGACGGTAGTTGGGTGGTGACTATATACACTGATCGTCAAGCACAGAAACAGGCGCTTTCTAAAGCACTTAAATATAAACCACAGGCGGATCTATAATGCAGTTTTTCTATGATGCACAAGTAAGAAGATACATCACACAAACTATACGTGTGTTAAGCAATTTTACAGTCAAGTATGGTGATGGAACATTGCATCAAGTACCCGTTATGTATGGTGACCCTGATCGACAAGTTGCTAGTATCATACGCCAGGGTTCAGAAAATATCGTAAACACGGTACCTCGAATTGCAGTTTATATTACTGGTTTAGAGATGGACAAAGATCGACTAGCAGATTCGACCTATGTCGGTAAATTACATTTTCGAGAAAGAGGCGTAGATGCCAACGGTGATTATACTAACGGACCAGGTCGTAATTATACTGTTGAACGACTAATGCCTACTCCTTTTAAATTAAAATTAAAAGTTGATATATGGAGTTCAAGTACTGATCAAAAATTACAAATTTTAGAACAGATTTTAGTATTGTTTAATCCTAGTTTAGAATTACAAACTACTGATAACTATATTGATTGGACAAGTTTGGCTGTGTTAAATCTTGGAGAAATTACTTGGTCGAGTAGGAGTGTGCCAGTTGGCAATGATACTCCGATAGATATTGCTTCGATGACATTAGATACTCCTATATGGATTAGTCCGCCAGCAAAGGTAAAACACCTCGGTGTTATTACAAAGATTATCACGAACTTGTATGCATCAGATGCAGTATATGCACCGGGGTATATTGACGGATTAGGCATTGACCCAGCATTCCAAGCAGGTGGCGCAACAACGTCGTTTGGTGAATTAGTATCTAAACAAACTACTACCATTGGCGGCTATAAGATTGCAGTTTATGCCGGTCAAGCATATCTATTAGAGAAGGGTGACAGTACTTTACCGTTTGAGCCTACTATAGAAATTCCAGAAATTATTGGGCCTACATTAGACTGGACTCAGCTATTTGATCAATACCCGGGTCAATATGTTGCTGGATCAAGTATGATCTATTTGTTACAACCAACAGGTACATACATTGTAGGCACTATTGCTGTCAATCCAATAGACAGTAAAATTTTAACAGTCAACTGGGATCAAGATAGTCTAGTTTCAAACACCGGTATTGACAGTAGTGGATATTTAGACACTGATGTTTCACACTATAATCTTGCCGCAAGTAACAGACCTATGAGTCCGGGCACATTTGATGCTATAGTTAACCCGGTAACATTTACCCCGACTGCTCCTGCAGTGGGCACACGATACTTGATCATTGAAGATGTAACGTATATTCCTTCAGCAGTAACGCACATATGGGGTGCATTAAATGCTGTTGCAAATGATATAATCGAGTGGAATGGCACACAATGGCGAGTTATTTTTAATTCTACTCAAGAATCAGACACTATGGTTTGGCAGACGAATATATACACAGGAGTACAATACTTATGGAACGGTGTTTCATGGGTTAAGAGCTTCGAGGGTGAGTATACTGCCGACTTATGGAAAATCGTATTATAAAAGATCACATTGTTTGTAGCGGAGCATTATTCTACGCTAAATCAACACGTCGATTCTTACTACTACAAAAAGCACAAGGCAAACACGAAGGTACATGGAGTCTTGTTGGCGGAACTAACCATCTCGATGAAACTCCGTGGCAAGGATTACAAAGAGAAATAGTTGAAGAAATTGGCAGTATGCCAAATATTATAAAAACTATTCCTATAGAAACATTTGTCAGTAACGATAAAGTATTTAATTTTCACACGTATTTGTGTGTGGTTGCTGATGAATTTGTGCCTGTATTAAGTGCAGAACATGCAGGGTGGGCTTGGACTACCATTGATCGATCACCTAAGCCGTTGCATCAAGGATTGCGCAATAGCTTTTCAAGTAAAACTATCCGTACTAAACTTCAAACAGTATTTGATTTAATAGATCTTATTTAAATGATCAAATAATATATTTGCCCAGTCTTTATGATCTGCTTCTGTCGGATGAAGAGGGCTTGCAACAATCTTACCCCCTTCAGTACTTCTTGGAAATACAGCATATCTAGGCCACATGGCCCAATTTCGATCAAATGGCTTAATAAATTCCGGACCAATACAGTCTAGTAAATGTCGAGCAGGGCCGTCGATAGTATTCGGACGTATCTCATCAACTGCATTAAAATGTATAATTCGAATGCCTAGCGACTTAGCTAGTGCAGTTGTTGATATTATATAATCAAGAACATGCTCTAATTCTGCATGTTCCCATATTCTAAATTTTGTATAGTAGTCGACAAGTTCAGGTAATTCATCACGTAGCCGACCTTTTTCTAATACATCAGCAATGTTTACCATAAGGTACGGCCCTTCTTGGCCAGGATGCCGGCCATGGTCGATGTTTAATTCGTAAGGATTAAATATTTCCCACCTAGTAAATGCAGTCCATCCAATTGCTACTACGCCATTAGGGCCTATGGCATTGGCAATTCTAGTTATGTCTTGGATCGCAATCCTAAAAATACTGTCATTGCTACGGCCTGGCCAACCTCGGTTTATTACATTAGATTCGGGAATATTTAATAGTTTGCCTAAGTGTGCAGGCCATGCTTTAGCTAAGTCTTCTGGGAGTGAACAATGGGGTTCTGTAAGATCGGTACCCCAAGTACAACTATCGCCGATTGCTAGTAGCCACAACGGCGTTAATTTTTTTGAATCCATCCGAATCTTTCAAACCACCCTTGATGTGGCGGCAGTGCTGTTTGATATTCTTTGATCCACGTAGGACTTAATTCTTGTGTAGGGTCTTCAAGGAGTTTCGTGCTGTATATACCTTGAATAAAACCATTGGTAAGATCTAATCGTTCGCCTTTGGTCAATGCATTAATTATTTTTTCTGCAAGTATGTCGTGGTTACTTAGACAAAGATGATTGTATCGCATGTCAAATCCTCGAAATTCGATCTCTTCACCTTTCTCAAAGAACGAAACGCCGGTTAGATTTCCGATTGAAAAATTTAATTTATCGAGATAGTCTTGACCAAAATGACTCTGATTTGCGCCGTGTATAACTAATGGCTTCTTCCACTTTTTAACATGAGCCATATTGTTTAACCAGCCTAGTCGATGTAGACAATGTTGATAATCTAAGTTATGTCGCTGTATATGTTTGATATACAATTCAACAGCTTGTACCCGTTCTGGGTGGTTGATAGCCTTGTCAAAATCTAAGATACGACTGTTAGTTATTGTTGGATGTTCTTCAAAGTACCAATATCGTGATGGTTCAGTTAATACTACAATTATTTGATCATCGCTACCGATGTCGTGTGCATTTAGTTCAAGAAAACCCCAGGCCCAGTCTTGGCAAGTGCCTGGATAACTAGAATTTTTTAATTCGTAATCGCCTAGTCCCCTGGCCACCTGATTGAGCCATACCCGGTCAGGGTTATCGTCTTTAAGGGTGACACTAAAACTGTCCCCGGTTAACCATAACTTGGGCATTAGAAATCTAGTCCCGGCATTTGATCAGGATCATCAAACAGTTCGTGTGGTCTCCAAGGATTTGCACGGGCATTTTCATCTGCTACAATATCAAATGCTATGCTAATTCGATCTTCAGGTCCGGTATACTTTTGGCTTAGATGTGGTATCCAGCTAGGAAATAAAATAATATTACCTGCTTCGTTAGCAATTACACTAGTTTCTTGCACCCGTATAGGATTTTGCAGTTCTAATCCAGCATTGCTAGTAGTTACATAGTAAGTACCGGACAAGTATGCAAACTCATCTGCAAGGTGCATGTGGCGAGAAATGTTTTCATCTTTTCTTAACACATTAGCCCAAGCATGGATCCAAACTCGTTTCCTAGGAAACCCTAAATTTTTAAGATGCAGTAGATAATGATACCTAACTAGGTCAAACAATTCACGGCAATGTTTGCTTGCAGGGAATCTTTCAACTATAGTATCACCGCCCTTACGTGGAATAGAGTCATCAAATAGATGATGCTGTTTCCACTGCTGTGTGTACTTGTAAGGATCAGTACTGTTTTTAGGAACACTACTTACTAGTTCTTCACTAGCAATAATGGTTGATTCCATTTCTCGACAAAATGTTGCTAGCCCTTCAATCATATCCTTTCCACCATCTTTTGCATAGTAGATAGGCACACGGAAATGCGGTGCAAATTTTGTCTTAGGTTTTTGACCTTCCCACCAGGTACTTGGCATACTTATTCCTCTTCAGATTGATTTTCTTTTTCTCTGTTTTTAGGGATATTAACTAGTTTTCCAATTTCTGGAAGATACAAATACTGCAAATCACTGCGGCGCAATGTATCTAATGCATCATCAATCGTTTCAACTAGTGGATCTCCACCTAGATTAAAACTAGTATTAAACAGTACAGGAGTACCTGTTGCTTGATCAAACGCTTTAATTAGATTGTAGTAGTGTTTATTTTGTTCTTCAGTTACTGTCTGGATGCGGCAAGTGCCATCTACGTGGATAATACTTGGAATTTTTTCAGCAACGCCCGGTTGACAGTTCACAGCATACATCATAAATGGGCTGTTGGGCATGCCGCGTAGGTCAAACCACTCGTGGACATTTTCTTCTAGGATAGTACCTGCGAATGGTCGGAACCACTCACGATGTTTAACTTCGTTGACAATGTCTTTACCATTCTTGATACGTGGATCGAATATGATCGAACGATTACCTAATGCACGTGGACCGCCTTCTGAGCCACCTTGATACATACACACAATCTTTTCGTCAAGTAGTAACTTGACAATATCGTCGTAGGATGCATCTACTACAGTTTCACCTTCTTCTGGAAGTACATCTAAATTATATTTTCCGTGCAGTGCATAGTAGTTAGGACCATAGTATATAGTCTTTGGCGTACGGATTGTAGTATCTACATTGTAGGTATGATGAATGAACTTTGCGGCGCCGATACATGTGCCACCATCATGACTGATTGGTTCTACATATAAGTTCACACCTTCAGGAAGATGCTTTAAGTACTCGTAGTTTGCAACGCAGTTTAGGCCAAATCCGCCTGCAATACAAATATTTTTCTGCCCTGTACGTTCGATCGCATCAAGGATTAATCGCATCATTTGTTGTTCACAAGCTTCTTGTACTGCATACGCAACATCCTTAACTACTTCTAAATTATCAGTGTCAAGATACGGAAATAATTTTCGATCAATGTAAGCACCATTAGGGTAGTTAGGTGTAAACAAGTTGCGATTACTCAAATGTCGAGCTTCTTCACCGTGGAATATAAACGGAATCTTATCGTTAGGTTTGCCGTACGGTGCTAGACCCATTGCTTTTCCTGCTTCAATAAACGGGAATCCACAATAGTTAGTCATTGCTTCGTATACTTTGGTAATACCAGGGTGATCAGTAAAAATTACATCATGTAAATCTTCTGGCTTGCCTCGATTATCATGTGGGCAATTAAGTTTTTCATATACAGATGCCGGACCACGAACCCCGATGTGTTTGAATTTAGTTGCAAAATTACCCGGATAACTGCCGTTAAATATTGTTTCTAATTCCCATCCGGTTGTTTCACCTAATGGGATAAATGTTCCTGCACCGTCTACGATCAATACAGCGGCTTCCTTGAATCCACTGTTATAAAATGTGCATGCGGCATGCATTTCGTGATGTATCATACCAAGGTCAATTACTTGACGAGGAATACCAGTTTCTGGATCTGTATATTTTGCATCGATTAACCCTAGTTTTCGAGCCCATCCGGTGAACATATCATCACCAGTAAAGTCAATGGTACCAGCAGTAGTTAATGGTTGTGTATGGGCTACTACTAGATAGTCTAACTTATCAGTATATTCTTTAATCTTTAGCATGCCCATTAGAGGGCCGCCATCATATTTTGTGCGACTTAATCGTTCTTCTTCTATGTAAAAAACAACTTCGCCGTCTTTTAATAAACACGTAGCACCGTTATGGCCACGAGTAATTCCTGCAATCCATTGTGCCATATTATTCTCCTACCTTTTCTTTAATGTCTTTCATGATGTTTTTGATCATTTCCTGTTCTTCTTGTTTGCTAAAATTCATTACTGTATCGTTGACCTTATCTGCTAAGTGGCAATCGTAATCTGAAACGCGGATTGGACTATATTTTTTAATTGCATTTTTCTTTTCGTATATTTTAAAATACTTAGGATATGTAACATTCTCTGCGAACGTACTGCCTAATATTACTGCTCCGGGTTTTTGGAAAGTGTACGCAAGATGTTGCCCTACACTATCGCAACCTATAAAGTAATCGCATTGATCAATTGCGGCCGCCCAATAACGTAGTGAAACGTTCTTTGGAATTATCGCAAATTCATCATTTGGAGTTGGGATCTCAGTCATGCAGATAAGATTGTATTTTTCCCTAATAGCTTTTGCCAGTGCTAGGTAAGTTGATGTTTCTAAACTGCGACTACTAGTGTCAATCATAACGCCAAGATTTTGCTCAAGAGTAACGCCACGACCGTAGGGCTGGATTATTACAGTCTTCTTTTTCTTGTGTGCTTCTTTGGCAGTTTTAATCATTGCCATTCCGTTGATTTCTTCTTCTTTGCTGATAAAAATCTGTGCTCTGGGCAATGATTCAGTTATCGGTGTACCATTTATTAGTTTGTCAAATGCTTGCCCGATACTACATTTTTGATTGTAATAATCGTTATCTCGATACGGTTCTGGTGATATAATTTCACCATCTTTAATGAACTGTTCAAATAAATCTTTGTGGTTTGACGGATATGTACGATCTTGTAGGTTTGGATTGCCTAATATAAAATCCATGCCAGCTTCACTAACTATAATTCCGTCTGGGTTATTTTGGGCAAACTTTTCAAGCGCAGGAAGCGCACATAACATGCGGCCAGCACCGCCATTTATAAAAACAATTTTTCTCATGAGATCTCCTCTATGGTGTTATTTACATCAGTATAACACCTTATAGAGGAGATCGTGAGCGAATCGAGTTACAGAGGTGCTGAGCTTAGTGCAGTTGGGTCTGGGCGGCTTGGTTGCCAACGAGCATCTGGATGCTCAGGCCATTCTACTTCATGGGGGCCTTTTCCGGCTGCTTTGTGTTCTGCAATGATATTACGTAGCTTTTCTTTAAATTCTTGATAGGCAGCAATCATCTCTGGCGGACTATCAAAATTATATTTGCCGTCGGCTGAATGAATTTCAGCATTTCGTCGTTCGTAAACATCGGCCCATAATGCTAAAGTAGGATTTTCTAAATGCTGTGCCCCGTCTTCAGAAATAGTCGGTGCTAGTGTTTGTGCTTGATCTGCCATTGTTATTCCTTAAAATGTAATACGAACATAGCCAGGAGATCCGTGACCGCCTGAGCTGCCAAACAGGCAACATGCTGTTTTAACACCTGCTGGTGCACCACCGCCTGGGAAATTACCATTGGTTGCCGGCATAGCGCGACCGCAGTAGTTCCAGTTACATGAGGTAGCGCAGTTATACCAAGCAGAACCTGGATTGTTAAGCATACAGCATCCACCGCATAGTCCGTGGCCTGCGATACCTTGGCTGTTAGTACAACCTGTATTCCAAATATAATAGGCATAACATGCTGGTAAGTAGTTCCAATTTGCTTGGCTAGCACCCATACCACTGCCACCACCCCAATTCATTTGTTGACTACAGTTACCGTCACATCCCCATGAATAAGCGTGTGTTGCACCAACTCTCATGTCTGGTGAACCATTAAAAACGCCACCACATGACAGTGTACAACCGTCACACACTGGTTGGTTACAGGCAAAATACACGCAACCACAGAACTCATAACATTGAGAAAGGCCTGCACATCCGCCAACTGAGTCAGCTAGAATAGCACCTACTGCATTAGTGGCAAAATATGAGCAGTTACCACCAGTACCGCAACAGCAATAATTGCTTCCGCTATCATTACCAGCACCACCGCGGCCGCCTGCACCTGCACATATTGTATATGCTGTACCCGGTGTTACACTTAATGTGTACTTTGCATAGCCACCACCACCACCGCCTGGGTGTGTTCCGCAACATTCGTTAGCACTACCTGCGCCGCCGCCACCGCCGGCACCCCAAAGTTCAACTTGAATTTGTGTTACACCTGTCGGAACAGTCCAGTTACAGCAACATCCTGCAGGTGTATACGCACCTTGCAAACATGAGCAAGTGTTATCCATTGTAGCGAAGTCAGCACTGCAACCAAAGACTTCTAATGTACGAAATCTCTTAGTTACTGCTTTACATAGTTGGTATGGCATTTAAATCGCTCCTTATGACCCGTTTGTTTGATTGGCTGCTGTTTCTGTCGTGTGCGCTACACCTTCTAGTCCATGCGTAGGATTATCAAATGTATTAGACTGCACACTTGGGTTGCCAACTGCATCAGTGCTTAATGTTTTTTGTAGATTTTCTAAGAATGCAGGATCGCCAACATGAACTGCACGGTTAGTTGGTGCAATACTTTGTCCTGGAACTCCTAAGCAATCTGTAACTTCTTGACGAATTTGTTTAGCAAGCTCGAGCAAGTCAGTGTCTAAATCAACACCACCAGCAGTTGCCCTAGCAACTTTGCCATATTTTGCAATATTGGCTGGACGATGTAGAACAATAGTGCTAATAGTTGGATTAGATCTAGCATCAATTGATGCTACAGCTTGACCAGGATTTGTATCTAGACCACCTTCTACCATAGTCGGTAATACGATTTCTGGTTCATGCTCACCTACAAGGCGAGCACTGCGTGGCCATGGCGGGATTGGATAATGTACTGTGCCCGGAGTTCTGCCGTTGGCTTTTTCATTAGGTATTAGTTGGCGTAGTTGTTCTCTGTAGAACATCCACTCTGAACGTAATGGTTCTGGAGTGTCAAAGTTAAACGCAGAGTCAGAACCTTGTAACTGAGTGTCTCGAGCATTTTTAACATCATCCCATGACGGTGGAGGAACTTGTGTCCAAACAAACTTTTCAGTCGCCCAGTCGTAATAGCACTTGCCCATGTCGAGATGGGTAAGAGCCCAGTCTGCAGAACCCGGTGAAAGGTCCATAGAACCTGGATCAACAAACACTTTCCATGCCTCACTGCCCTTGTCAACTTCGACAAAAGTACGATGTACGCCAACTACTTCATCGTAGTTATGTTCGCCGGGAATATGATGATCGAGATAAATTCCGTGATCAATATATCCTGGATTTGGGCTGTCTGCGGCCCATATTAATAACCAAACTGCTGAACTGTGATCACCTAAGATCTCATCTTGTGCTGTTTGTCCTGCTTGTGTATTTTCCGCCATTTTGATATCCTTATTTTTACATCCAAATTCTTACTAGTCCGGGGGCACCATCGCCACCACAGGCACATACGTTACAGCAACAACTTGGCCATCCGCCAGTGCCGCCACCTCCTGGGAACATTCCCGTTTGACCGCAAATGCCTACGCCACGGTCCATATTCAACCATAGAGGAATATAACCGGTACCCCAAACTCCTGAGCAGGCTGCATAACCATGGAATATTTTCTTGCCACCCATCGGTGATCCGCCACCCCATGACATGCCTCGGCATGCGTAGTTGTTTGCATCTGACTGCCATACGCCGCCATCTTCGCCCTTTTGATTCAGTCTTCCACCGTATGCATATGCACCGTTGGCGTTCGACCATCCGCCTACTGGTTGGCAACGGCTTTCGCCACCCCAGCCGCCTTCGGCACAGAAGTTACTTAAACCGGTACCTGTTACAAATGTACAGCCGCCTCGGCAACCACAGCAACATAAGTTACTGTTAATCCAGTTTGAGGAACCTTTGCCGCCACCTGAGCCGCCGTAGCCAGCACAAATTGTGTATGTTGTTCCTGGAGTTGTATCAATAGTGCCTGAGCGTGAATATGCTCCGCCACCACCGCCAAACCCTGCGCCACAGCAATAGCATCCGCCTACGGATCCACCACCTCCACCTCCACCCCATATTTCAAATGTTACTGAGCAAACGCCAGTTGGTACGGTCCATGTTGTTGTATAACCGCCTGAGCCGGTTGAGTTTTGAGGGTTGCCGCCACCGGATGCACCAATGTCGCAAAGGCCGTTTGATGAACCTGTAAATTGTACTAGGCACGTACCTGAGCCGTAGTATGTGTTGTTTGTAGCATTATCTAGTGTTACTGCTTGTGTAATATAACGTGGCATGTGTTCTCCTTAATACCAAATTTTAACTAAACCTGGAGCACCTGCGCCACCGCAGTTACATGCGGCACAGTTATCGCTACCGATAACACCTGAGCCTCCACCGCCGGGAAGCTGTCCTGGCATACCTGGGTAAAAACAACGACAGCAGTTCATCCATCCGCGAACTCCGCCAGTTCCACCTGCAGGGCCACCACCATTTCCGCCATAGCTTTCCATTCTACAACCGTTGCCTGAGCAACCTAAACTTGTTCCACCCATACCGCGTGTTGTAATTCCGCAAGTTACTCTTGAGCCTGCAACTACTCCGCAACCATAGTTAGGTTGATTAGTGCCGTTACATGAGAAATAACTGTTACACATTGCACAACCACCACATCCTGGTGTTGCACAGAAGTTTTCTAATCCTGGACCTGTCACAAATGTTAGTCCGCCTGCACAGCCACAACCCGGAACTGATCCTGAACACGGTGTACCTACTTGACACACCATACCGTACGGAAATTCGGCTCCACCGCCCACACATACTGTGTATTTTTCACCGGGGCATGTAGATACGGTAGCACTTGCATAGCCACCTCCACCACCTCCGGGTGTCGCTTGACAGCAACAGCAGTCACCCGCTGATCCGCCAGAGCCGCCTGCGCCCCAAGCTTCGATAACAATGTGAGTTACGCCTTCTGGAACTGTAAATTGGTAGCAACAACTTGCATTAATACACCAACGTGGATAACCCATACCGCCTACATAATTACAGACTCTGCGTTGACGGCATAGTGTAGAACCTGCAGTAGTTACTTGAGAGTCGTCTACGTAGTAAATGTCGGTTCTGTTTGGTAGGTCTTGATAGCGTCCCATATTATACGGTCTCCGTAATTCCCCACGCAACTACGTTAGTAGTTGACAGGTTTGCTGATGCTAATAAGCTAAATCCTGGTGGTATGATAATTCCGGTTCTTTCAAGAACACCGTATGCCGCAATCAATGCGTTAAATTCTATATACTCACCTGCTGATGGAGTGCTAGCTGACGTACTTAACGCCAAGTGTACTCTTGTATCAGCGTTTGCTTGATTTGCAAAGTTTACTGTCACTACGTTGTTTACGCCTGATCCACCGCTGTTTGTGTTAACCACGGTGTAGGTTCCTAACGAGCCATTCAGTCCCGATGCTACGAATCTACTTGCTGTTGTCATTTAATTTCTCCGTTACTCTTATTTATACTAATATTAGTTACCATGATTGCGACCAAAAAGTTGAAGTTTTGAGCAAACTGTCGGCATATCGTTTTGGCACTGCCGCAAGCTGTGTACTTGCTTGTCCTAGGTTAGGATATGGAACAGTCACGTTATAGGCCACGTTAGCTGACGAAAGTGCTAGATCGCCACCTGCAGTCAGTGTCATTGTTTGTGTACCTGCTGTGCTGATTGTTGCCGCGGTGCTGTAACTTATCAGTCCAATAGCCGCAGATGTTAATGTTGATGGTCCACCTGTACCAACAATCACAGTGTAATTTGTTCCATCAGCAACAATTTGAATTGTTTGTAGAGTTCTAACTGTTATGGTACTTGCGGCTGACCCAGTAAACTGTCCACTCGGTGTTGTCAACGTCACGTTACTGCCACTTGAATTATAATATGTAAGTACAGTACCGTAAAATGTTATAGGATTAGGGACCGTGACCGCTGCCGATCCTGCTCCCAATTCAGTATAAATCCCCTGTGCAGGAGTTTGAATCGTAACCGGAGTTGTTGTTATTTTTTGATAGACCGCTGGGGCTGCGTAACGTGCCATAATTTACTCTCTCTTATTAAGCTGTTGATGTTTCAATGCCGTATACATTGATGTTTACAGCAGTTGCGCTAACATATCCTAATACATATAAGCCAGCTTGTGCTACTAATCCCGTACGTTCAAATACACCTTTTGGAACGATAACAGTATCAAATTCCATTACTTCGTTTGCGTTCGGTGTTGATGCAGATGTGCTTAGAGCTAGTCTAATAGTAACCGCTGTTGTGTTTGTGTTGGTAAAACTAACGTTGAACACTGAATAATATCCAGCTGGCACTTGATACACTGATGTATAAGTGTTAATACTGCCCGGTGCGTTAGTTCCTAATCTTCCTGTTGCCATGTTTTATTTCTCCAATTTTATCGTTGTGCGAAGAATACAAGGGCTACGGGTGCTCCGTCAATGCCGCCTGTAAAGTTCATTTTTCCACTCACATAAATCTGCCCGCCTGTCGTGTTAGATATACTGTTATTAGCAATGAATATCTGACCTGCTGTTAGTGTATTTACGTTTAAAGTGCTAGATCCGCCACCAATTTGGGCTGTAATAAAGCTCTTGATTGCCTTTTGTGTTGGCAAAATGTTGTCACTATTAGCTGTAAAGTACGGATCTGTACTGAATTGCGTAATAGTTGCTGATCCAATGCCTAGGGTAACTGCGCCCAATGTCAATGATTGCAAACCAGCTAAGTTAAACGCACTGGCATTTAATGTAGCAGTACCAGTTGCCTGTTGTACTCCGAACAAATTACCTACGTTAAAGTTACCATCTTGGTCTGTGGCTGTAAAGAACACACGACCGCCTGCTGTCGCCAACTGCTGATTCGCTTGTATCGAGTTAGCAGTTGTAACATATGGGTAGTTAGTTTGTGTTTGATTACCGGATCCAATGTACAAATAGTCGTGTCCAGTTAATCGAACCTGACTATATTTTAATCTAGTGGTAATCTGTATATTGTGAGCTGGCGCATTATTAGTAGTTAGTGCCGGATTAATCTGGAACTGTGCTGTATATGCACCTGCAATACCCAACTGGTTAGTAATTGCTACTAGTTTATACCATACGTTTGGATTTTGTCCTACATAGGTTAACGTAGCAGTACCGTCACTTACAGAAATTGCTGTGCTTGTCGGTGCAGAAGTTCCAGTAGTTCCAGTTGCTGTAACAGTATATACATTATAGTAGTAGGTTGTAACACCACCACTTGTAATTGTATTGGTTGCGATCAGTTGAATACCAGCTCTTACTACAGTGCTTGCAGTCCAAGGCACACCAGTATAAACTGTACCAAACTGTAAGTTTGCGCCAGGTTGTGGCATTGCAAATAAATTGCTTACGTTAATATACTGACTATTTTGATATAGATCAGAATACCCGTCGCCGATAGTGCTTGATGTAGCAGTACTATTACCTGTACCTCTATTGCTAAAACTTGGATTTGCTAAAGCGCCGAATCCTGTACGCACTCGAGTTAAAACAGCAATAGTTTTGTTAGGATCGGTAATAGTAACTACCGGGCCTACTGTGTAAATCATACTAGTCGGAGTTGCGGCTGTTAATGCTACTGGTGTAGCACTACCTGAAGTTGCACTAACTTGGAATGAAGTGTTAGCAACCACAGAAGAGCCAATTACATAGTATGTAGTATTAGTTGTAATATTACCGGCCGACACACTAAACTCAACTGGTTGTGTGTTTGTACTGGTACTTAGGTTAGTTGTATCATCAACTAGTAGTGTACCACTACTAGTGGTTGTTATCGATGTTACATTACCTTTTGCATACCCGCTTCCCGGTTCTGCCATACGAATTTCTGTAACACTAGCACCGACTACTTTTACTCTTCCTAGAGGGGTAGCACCAGTACGAATACTGTTAGCTGTAGTACCACTTGTATTAGATATTGCCACCCATATTGGAGTAGGTCCTAATGTAGTAGTTGCAGGATTACCAAATGTTAGTGCTAACCAATTAGAACTAGCTTGTAGGGCTCGTGAAGTCCAATCTAATCCGTCTGGACTTGTGGCGCACACTGTGGTTCCTGTTGCAATCGCCATAAACACCCCTTGACCGTAACGTAAATTACTCCAAGTTGTTACAGCTGATGGTAGACCGGCATTGGTTGCAGTCCAAGTACATGATGATCCCTTGTCGATATTAATACAAGTTGCGGTTGTGCCGTCTGTTGCAATCGCTACAAACCGGCCGTTGCCGTAAGCGAGACCGACCCAGTTTTTAGTTGCTGGTAGTACTCCGCCTGCACTCCATGCTACACCGTTTGAACTGATAGATGTAATTGTTCCGCCATAGTTGATTGCAACAAAGTATCCGTTACCATAGACAACGTCGGAATAATAGCCGGCACTTAATGCAGTAATAGTGCTTGAACGATCAATCCATGCTGTAGTTGGGCTAGTCGCAGATACTGCTGAAGCAGTACCGCTTGTTCCACCAACTGCGACATAAGTACCATTTCCATAAGCTATTGATTTTAAGTCTGTTTTACTAGTGCTTGCACCTGCTTGCCAAGCACCTGATAATGTAACAGATTGGCTACTAGTAGTTGTAATAGCTGTTGTTAGTTCAACTCCTCCTGACGTTGCGGCAACTGTAAATGTTGTTGCAGATAAGATCTGTATCACAAAGTATACTGTACCAGCAGTTAGTCCGCCAACGGTAGTAGCTACTGTAAATGGCATGTTTGTAGATAAACTTGCAGTGCTAGCTACTGTTACAAATGACGGTGTGCCTTGTGTAGTTGCTGTAAGAGTTAATGTCACAGCAAGCGCATTGGCTGTAATATATGCTGAATTATTGGCATTACCTGAAATTGCCCAATAAGCTGAAGATGAATCAGTTATTGTAATTGTAGGTGTTGAAGTATATCCGTATCCGCCTTGGGTAAGTGTGTAAGAGCTTACACCGTTATTTGATAATCCAGGATTACTTGCGCCACGTACAGTGGCCAATGTTCCGACATATAATAATGTGGCTGCGCCGTTGGCCGCACTGCCTGAAGTATGACTAGGTGCTGATGCACTCATTATGCCGCCTACAGTAGCTTGGTAGTAGTTTGTAATAAATGTTACACTGTTGTAGTAAGAATAATATGCATTTAATGTTGCTGTTGCACTTGCGACCCAAGCTGTTGCATACACCGGAGGACTAAATGTTACAGTCGGAGTACTAAAATAGTCTTTGCCCCATGTATTGACTGTAATATTTGTTACTGTACCAGTATAGGCTACTGCTGTTGGTACAGAACTATATCCGCTACCAGTAATGGTCATTGTCACTGATTGAATTGTACCATCTAATACCGTAGCAGTAGCGGCTGCACCTGCACCACCACCACCTGCAAACACTATAGTTGGGGGAGTGGTATATCCATATCCGCCATTGACTACCGTTACACGCACTACTTGTGTAGATGCAGATCCCGTTCCTAACACGGCTGTAAGTACAGCCCCAGTACCACCAAGTCCACCGACTGTTGCTGTAGCTTTTGCCAGTTGGCCGCCGCCATATGTTACATCAACCCAATTAGTTGATGCTGGTAATACGCTAGTTGCTGTCCAAGTCTTACCAGTTGTTGAATAAGAGGCTGTTGTTCCGCCGCTGGCAACTGCTACAAATCCAGGAGCCGCATACGTGGCTGCTGTCCAGGTTGCAGTATTAGACATTGCTCTTGTAGTAGATGTAAATCCAGGCGCAGTATAACTAATACGTGGTTCAACAATGTAAGCTGATGTTAAATCAGTTGTAGTTGCAATAGGAGTAGCTGGAACAATATGATCCCAACCTGCCGCATACAACGTAATAGTTTGACCGCTTGTTGCAGTTAATCCAGTGATGGCCGCGCCGCCGCTTGTTGACGATACTGTAAATGTTACACCGTCTGGAATAGTCTTAACATAATATACAGTATTAGCAGTTAATATCCCGGCGGTTGTTGCACTAAGGTAAATTGGCATATTCAAATACAACGTGGCAGTACTTGCTACTTGTAATACAGTAGTCGTAGACCCAGTAACTGTTAAATTAGTAAAGCTATCTTTATAAATTTGTGCAATCTTAGTGCTATTGGTATAGGTTAAGATATTGGCATATTGTCCGACGCCAGTACCTGCAGTGATCTGCACACGCATACCGGCATATGCATTAGTTAATGCTATATCAGTTGCGGCTAGTACAAATTGACCAACTGGACCGTTAGCAATAGCACCTACTGCGTTACTTTGTCCGGTATTTGCAGCCGTTACATAGGTTGTTCCGCCGGATGACCCGGTATTATTTGGATCAGTAATACGTGTTTCAAACACTGCCGCATCACGGAATTCGTCTTGCAAGGTTGTAGGGCTTACACCTGCGCCACTGACTGTTGTTACACTATTAGTGTACCCACTACCAGCATTAGAAAATTCTAAACGTAGTACCTGATTAGTTGCATCAGTAACTGTATTAGTAATCTGTGCACCAAAATATCTGTTGTTTAAATTACCGTATAATGATGTTTCAAATGTATCAGTACCTTCAGCAATAACTCCATATGTACCATATGAGCTATTACCGTTAGTAGCACGTATACGTCCGCCTAGCTCTGCTAGGTAACCTGAATATGAGAAGTAACAGAATACTGAAACTAGTTCAGTCAATGATCCGTTACCAGTCACCCAGTAACCGATGCCGTCTGATAAAATGGTCGTATAGTCGTTAGCAACCATAGAACGGTATCCGCCTGCATGTAGACTTCCATCTACTTTACCACCAACACACCCTGTACCAAACATTGTACAGTTTTGTGTGTAGCATGAACGTCCATAGATCCAACTGTTAGCATCGTTTGGTCCAAAGCCTGGATCTAATGAGCTGTAAGCACCTGCTGTTGGACGTTTTGTACCGTAGGTGTTTGCTACTGTTAATGTTCCAGTCAATCCGCTCATAGTCATATTACGTAGACCGCAACCATTGCGTACTTGGAACATGTTTTTAAGTTGTGAGCCGGTAACTGCACTGAGATACAACTCTGTTGCTCTCATTGATTTGTAGTTACCGGTGAAATTTAAGTCATATATTAATGCATTAATGAAAGATGTTGTATCTCTTACACATTTTGCTACACTGTAGTAATATGCTACGGTAAAACTCTGACCAGTTGTGCCTGTTAATACTGCTGGAACTTGTGAGCCATATCCCGCTTGTACTGTTGATAATGTAAATGTTGTAGTACTTGGTACTGTGCAAACATAATAAGGAGTACTTAGTGCAATGCCGCCAGCTACCGTGCCTGTAAAGATCACAGGATCGCCGACTACAAATTTGTGTGTTCCACTTGTTACAACATAGTTTGTTAATGTTAATGCAACAGGAGTTCCAGAACTTGCAAGTGTTTGACTAACACTAACAGTCCAGACTGACCCTGATCCTGCTGTAATATAAGTTCCATCAGCCGCACCAGTAATAGTAGATAATGTCATACCTATTGCCACTGTGCCTGATACTACAGAACTTACAGTTAATGTAGTTCCGCTGATATAACCAGTTATACTTGCTGTGGTAACTGTTGTTGCTGTAACTGTTCCGCCATAGTTTGCGCCAATATATGCTGATGCTTCATATGCAATAAAGTTTGTGTTTGCTCGTAGAATTTCCGCGGCATTAATAGTAGTTAATGTACCGTTGTATGCTAATGTACCGTTGGTAATTTGATAGCTAGAAGACATACCAGTTGAATTGCTTACCCCTGCTACTACACCGGCAGTCATACTACCTACGGTATTTGTGATCACATATGCTGTTCCACTCTTGAAACTGCTAGTGATAGTCAATGTTGTAGCACTTGGGATTGTGTTGATCCAATAGATATTTGCAGGCCAAATTCCACCGGCCTTGTTTACCACTGCATTCATAGTACCACCAGGAGTTGCTGTAACCAATGCTACTGCAGCCCCGCCAAAGGTTAAACTTACTTGAATAGTACTGCCAGTTGGGCTGATCACATAGTACATTTGATTTTGTACAAGATTACCAACTACAACTCCGGTAAAGTATACTTGTTGGCCAGCGGCAATACCTAGACTTGCTACTGTTGCACCTAGTGTAATTACATTTGTGCTTGTAGTTGTTCCAGAAACAGTTGTAGTTGTATTTGCCGGCAACCCTGAGAATGTAATTGGCATATTTACAGCCATGCCTGCAGTACTTGTTACAGTAAGCACGTTAGTTGAGGTCGTTGCGGTAGTTAAAGTAGTAGTTGCTTGACCGTTGATAATATTTACGATATCATCTATTGTTGTTTGCGCTTGAACTGTTGCACCACCTGCCGCAATTTGTCTTGTTTTATTACCGATAAAGTTAATAGAATCTAATGTTGCATTTAATTCGTTATTTTGATTGGCTAGTAAGTTTAATGCGCTTGTGTTTAGTCTGTTATATGCACGGCCTGCTGATAAACTGTTAAAGTTTGATCCAAATACCATGTCATACTGTAGTGCTTGCACTATATATCCTGAATCACGCAATGTTAAAGATGTACTAATCGCATATGCTTGATAATATTTTTGTACCCAAACTTGCGCATCGCTGGCAATTTCAGTTGCTCTAGATGCGATTGCATTGAAAGAGTTTTGATTTTGTGCGCTAGTTAAAGCCACGGCCGCGGTAGGATACACAGTTGTATCGCCAGCCGCATTGTTAATCCAGTTAATGATATTTTGTATTAGACCCTGAGCGGCTGTTGCACATCCTGCACTACCTGCAGTACCACTTAGTACTTGAGTCGCTGTATATGGCGCATTTGTTGCACTTGGTGATACTGATGCGGCTGTAACAATGTTAGACATAATTGCTTTTAAGCGTGTCAATGCCTGTATAAACACGATTGCATATGGTGCTTGTACTTGGCTGATACTCAATGAGTAATAAGAACTTCCATTGATATTACTTTGAACGTTGCCGCCATAGGTTAAATCGTATTGTAATCCGTCTAAAATAAACCCAACATCACGTAATGTTTCATACTGATATGTTGCGCCCATTGCTGTCCAAGTAGCACTGTAGTTATTGATCAAATAGTTTGCAATTTCTGATTTAATAAACAGATAGTTCTGAACAATTTGTGCTTTGCCGTCACCGTACCCTGCTAAGAATGTAGTATTATAGCCGGTAACTGTAGGTAGAGTAAACGCAGGAGTCTGACTTAACCCATTAAAAATCATATTTTGAATTAAGGCAGTGTTAGATGTTACTGATGCTACGGCTGTTGATGATCCGACATCACCGATAGGCAATGATGTTACTTGGGTTTGTGTATTAGGATTAACTCCTGTACTTGTAACTGTGACTGATGTGTTTGCAATAATGTTAGGAATAATACTTTGAACACGTTGCATTGCTACTATAGATTTAGCCTTGTCGTTTGCTAAATTTGCAATCGCTTTACTAGGTTGTATTGTTGTACTGCGTAATTCATCACCTACAACTGCGGTGTATGCTGGAAGAACAATAGGTAATACTTCGTTGTATGTACCAGTCATTACTCTAATTGTAGTATTAGGATTAGCTAGTGCTGGAATTACACCGGTGTTAAGTGCTGATAGGGCATTGGTAATAATCGCTATTAGATTAGTACAAGTTGTGTTTGTACCACTTTCAATCGATGCAGTAGCAACTGATGTTGTATTTTGTATTGCTCGAGTAGCTGCCACAGTACCTGCAACAGTTTGTGAGCCGGTAGTTGTGCTAGCATAGCTTACTGAACCAGTAGTTGATGCTGTTACAAGATATGTTCCGTTGTAACCAGTTGGAGTTACTCCGGCAACCGTAACATAACTACCAACTGCATATGCAGATGCTTGAGTAGCAAATGTAATAGTTGCTACTGTAGATGTTCCACTTGCACCGGTTGTTACGATATTAGGTGCGTTTAGTGCTTGATAATTTGTTCCGGGCGCAGTATTACTTAATACTGCCGGCATTAACGTAGTTCCTAAATAGCCTAAGCTAGCAATGAATGGCGGTAAGTCGCTTGCAACCACTCCTGATATTAGAGTAGTAGCGGCTGAAAAATATGCTTGTGCATTAGTATATGTTTTAAAATTACCACCGTGGCTTAGATCAAATATAACTCCGTCAACTGCATAGCCCGCATCTCTTTCAGTTTTAGTTTGACTATAAACAAATGTACCGGTCATTGACCCTGAAGAAGAATTTAATCCAAAAGTAATTCCGCTATATTGTGATGATGTAACAGTAAATGTTGTTGAGCTTGGAACTGAATTAACCCAATAGGTCGTGCCGGCTGTGACACCGCCAACAGTTCCAGTAAACACAATTGGCATACCGACATACATAGTGCTACATCCGCCTGGAGCGGTAAATGTCGTAGATGTTGAGGTTGTGATAGTGTATGAATATCTATTTAACACATAGTTATTAGTTTCTTTTAGTAAAAACTGTTTGTTTATAGTTAATGCTGTTTTAGCATTAGTGTTTAGATAGCCATCTTCAATCTGCTGTGCGGCGTATCGTACAGTAGCCCATGGTTTATCCACAGTCGTACCTTGGCCATTCGCTGTTGCATCTGTTCCCGATAGTGCAACATACACTAGATTGTTAATTTGTCCATAATATTGCCATGTTGGAATATTATTGTTTACACGTAATACCTGACCATCTGTGCCTATCGGTAGTCTAGCAGGGCCGCTGGCGGCAAAATAGAACATGTCGCCCTGGGTGGTCATAACTGCTTGTTCTGTACCACTAGAGAATAAATTCCAGTATGTGCCGGATGTGTCGTTATCTGGTCGGTTTCCAGTGCCACCAGTATGTGCGCTTACACAAATGTAAGTGCTTACAGCCCATAATACTAAATCGCCTGCTACGTAAGTTGTTCCCGATACCCAGGTAACACTAATACCACTTGCAGTTACTCCGCCAGATTGGATAACACCACCAGAAACAGATGACACGGTTAGTGTTAAATCGTTTGCTGGGCTTAGGCCACCGAGAGATGTACCAAGAATTTTAATTGTATTTGTGGCAGCATATCCAGTACCACCGGCCGCTACAGTAACCGTATATAATGTCTTAGTTGCAGTTACATTGAATGTCGCACTTGTTCCTGATCCAACAATATTTGTTCCTGATACAGCACTAAATGTCTGATTATTAGGATTCCAACGTAGGCCAGAATTCAAACGTTGCCAGTAGGTTAAGTTTGGAGGGCTTGAGCTAGTGTTATCTGCGGTTGCTACATACGTGTATCCACCAAGACGAACAACCTGGCCAATTCTGTATGCCGTTGATGATGACCAATCACCAGCAAATGATAAACCAGTTGTAAATAACTGCCAGTATGAAGTTGCTGAAACAGGATTTTGATTGATGTTGTTTAAAATTGCGGTATAGGTATTGCCGCCGTAAGTAACCATGTCGCCAATTTGATAATTTGTAGAATTTGTCCAGCTGTTGGCTGCTTCAAATCCGTTTACAAAGACTGCAAAATTAGCAGTGTTAATGGTTACACCAGTACTTGTATGTTGCGTGGTACAAATCCACAGGTCGGGGCCATGTTTTACAACGTCATTTAATTTATATCGTACACTACTTCCACTCCATTCTCCTAGGTATGTAATACCTTGATTGAATGTGTCCCACTTGCTTTGGTCGTTTTCAAGACCAGCTGCCGCAGTAGTTGCTGAAATATGTGCAGTATTACAGATATAAGTCACGCCGCCATAGTAAATTAGGTCTCGTACTTTATATCGTGTTGTAGTTGCCCATGCACCACTCCAGTTGATATTAGCGGCAAAGGCATCCCACTTGCTTTGGTCGTTTTCAAGACCTAAATATGTTGGAGATGTATAGGTAGCAGACGTATGTGCAGTTTTACAAATATAAACTGTGGCGCCCCATTGCACTAAATCACCTACATTGTAATAGGTAGTTGCGGCCCAGATACCAGTCCATTTTGCACCATCAGCAACCAAGTTCCAATTCGTAGGAATCGCTGATAAGTCAGTTGCAAATCCGCCTGTTGTATTTGTAGAAGTATGGCTCAACACACATATATACGTTTTACCGCTAACAGTAACCACGTCATCGACTACGTATCCGGTGTTTCCAGCCCATGCACCTTGGTACACGAATTTAATTCTACCTAATTTATATTCTGCCATTTTTTATATTCCTCTGATAGTATTTATCATAACCGTATTTTGCGGATTAAACCGATCCTCTATTAACTACACCACGCATAAAGAAGTCTAGCGCCGCCATATTTCCATCAACTCCTGCAAATGCCGCGCCGGATATATATACCTTGCTAGTCATGTTTACTACGGACCCGGACGTACCTTGGGGAACTGAGCTAGTTATCTTGTTAGCACCCCCAACAATCACGGTACCCGCAATCAATTGCCCTGTAAACGTGTTTGCGCCGCCCTGACTTAACCGACTAGTTAGGTATGTTTTAATTGCTTTCTGTGTTGGTAAAATTGTATCGCTATTTGCTACAAATGTCCCGTCTGTACTAAACTGTGTAATAATTGTACTTGACCCGCCGACAGCAATACCACCTAGACTAATACTGTTTAATCCAGATAGAGCGAACTGGCTTGCACTCAATGTAACAATACCAGTTGCCTGTTGTACTCCGAACAAATTACCAACTTTAAAGTTACCGTCTTGGTCTGTACTAGAATAAAATACGCGGCCATAATTAACTTCAACTGTTTGATTATTAGGTGTTGACGCATACCCTGCATCTGGGAACCCTGGGTAATTACTTGTTTCAAAGTCACCGTATCCGATATTTAAGAAGTCATGATTTGTTAAACGGCATTGACTATACAGCGAACGAATACTAACTGTAGTACCATCTACCGGGCTTAATGCTGTCGTCATCGCTGGCGAAATTGATATGTTTGCCTGTAATGTCGGAGCTACGCTGCCATAAACTGCTACTGCACTGGTTACTTTATACACTTGATCGATACCAGTTATTATCAAGTTATCTCCTACACTCGGTGCCTTAGATAAATTATTCATGATTAATGTTAGGCCTGTTTGATACGAATTTGAATATCCGTTACCTGTGGTAATCACGGCTGTAGAGGTTGTATTATACCCAACGCCTCTGTTTACAAAAGTTGGGCTAGCTAGCGCATTATTCGATCTACGAACTTGTGTAACAACTGGCACTGAGAAATTTGGATCAATAATTGTTAATGTTGGATCAGAGGTATAACCAGACCCAGGTTCAAACTCAGTAATAGATGTAATAGTGTTTGATATAATATTTGCTCTTGCTCGTGTTCGGATACCTGCACTAATATAACTACCGTTGTTTGTTCCACCGAGTAATATCCATCGGCCGACGCCACTGCTATTAACGCCAAACGCCATAGTTCCCCAGGTGGTGTTTGAGATAGATTGTTGTGCCCATTCTAATCCGCTATCGCTAGTCCATGCTACTCCTGATGTATTTCCGATGGCTACAAATACTCCTTGACCGTAGCGAATTTGATCTGCGGTGAAAGAAAGATTTGATTGGTACCAGTTAATTCCGTCCTGAGTATATGATGCCTTAGACGACGAGCTTGATACTGCTACAAAACTATTATTACCATAGTCAATACTCGACCATGTGGTTTGGTTAGGTGTTGAGCTTACGTTCCAGGTAGTTGCATTTGTACTATAAGCAACTACTGAGTTGCCTATAATTGTGCCAAATACACTACCGGCTGCGGTTGTTGCGTTAACATATTGTACTGTTGTAGTATTACATCCAGTCACTTTATAAGTTCCGTTATACCCCGATGGAGTCATACCTGAAACCACAATAGTTTGTCCAATAATAAACGGTGCTGTGCCTAGTACACTAAATGTTAATGTAGCAGTTCCTGCTGATCCACTAGCCGCTGTTGGGATTACTGTCGATCCGCCTGATGAGATTGCTATAAACAATCCTGCGCCGTAGGTTAATCCGGTCCATGCTAATGCCGCAGGCAACGTGCTAGTTGACCATGATGAACCAAATGTAGTACTATATGCAACCTTAGTTGTTCCTGTTGCTATTGCTACGAAAATTCCGTTACCATAAGTAAGCTGTGACCAAGATGAATCGCTTGGCATTGCCACTGATTTCCAGCTTTGCCCATTAGAATTTGAGTATACTGCAATGCAACTGGTTCCTCTAGTAACTGCAACAAAGTATCCTGCGCCGTATTCTACTGCTCCCCACGCTGTAGGATTTACTGCTAATGTTAGTTGGGCCCAATTCGCTCCGTCTGTTGATGAAGCGACTGTTGACCCTGCATTGGCAAAGGCTAGCCATGTTCCATTACCGTATGCTGAGTAACTATAGCTGTTTGATGGTGCTAGTAATATAGTCGAGCCAGAGCTTGTCTGTGTAAAGGTCGGAGCACTGTAGATTAATCTTGGTTCTACAAAATATACGCTGGTCGAGTCTAGAGTATCAACTGCTGGTGTTCCTGCAACCACATGATCCCACCCGGTTGCACCGACATTCATAGAACCTGTAGCAGATGATAGGGGAACCGTAGCTACCCCTACATTTGCTAGAGAGCTTGCAACTGTAAAGTTACTTGATGAGAATGTATTAATATAATAATTTGTACCCTGAACTACTCCCCCAAATAACGGAGTTGAGAATGTAGCGGTCATTGCTCCTTGCCCGAGACTCAATTTAGTCTTAGTCGCAGTACTGGTGCCAACCATTGTACCGCTGGTGATAGTGACTGTTGTGTTTACGGTTCCAGTATTTGCCACAGTTACCGGCACAGTGGTTGAGGCTGCAACATAACTTACATCTACTTTCGCTCCTACGCCAATGTTAGTACCAGTTACACTCATACCGGCTACAATACCAACTCCACTACTTACTGTAATAGTAGTCCCTGTTGATACTCCAGTTGCTGTCGGAGTGACTGTTATGTAGGCTCCAGTTAACGTGACTGGCAATGGGCAGGTAGTTGCACCAAACAAGCACGATGTTACGTTGCTTAATTGTAATGCTGTTCCACCAACTTGTGTACTAATGTTAAATGATGTGCTGTCGTTAACTGCTAGGATATAATATGTGAAATCCGGTTGTATATTTCCGGCAGTTGACCCAGTAAATCTAATCGGTTGATTAGGAACAAATCCTACTGTTGATGTACAGTTTATCAAACTTCCTATGTATTCTGTTGATGTAACATTTACTCGTATAACATTTGCAGATATTTTAAATGTTGTACTACTGCCGCTTGGAATACTGCTAATATAATATTTTGTACCGACAGTAATGCCTGGATCTCCACTATAGGTATTGAATATAATTGGGTTCGTTGGGATCAATGATGCATTTGATGCCACAGTAAGCACGTTAGTACCTGATACAGTTCTAGTAACTGTTACATTTACAAGACTGCCTGAGATCATAAAGTTAGTGGCGTTAACAACATCATTTACATAATATGTTATACCAGTATTAATTCCGCCAAAAGTACTACCGGTAAACTGTATTGGAAAGTTTGCAACCATGTTGGTTGTAGATCCTGTCAAATAACTATTATTAGAAGTAAAGTTAGCAATCATTGCCCCAGATGCAGTGGTCACCCCCCAGGCTGCGGCGCCAGATTGGAATGGCGCTGTTCCTAGTTGGATCGTTGTTTCATTAATAATTGCTGTTACATAATATGTAAATCCTGCAATTACAGTAGTAAATAGTGTTCCACTAAAAGTTACTGGCATATTAACAAACATAGCCGCGGTTGATGCCACTGTTAATGTGTTAGTAGTTCCGCCAGTTGATGCAGTAACCGTAACTTGGTTTAATGACGTTGCACTAACCACTGCAGAATAATATGTTGGTAAAAACTGAACTGGCATTCCTGTATAGAATGCAAGAGTGCTTGCTGCCGGTGCAATAACAAATGTATTTGCCGGACTAGTGGTAGCAGTTATACCTAATGCAGTGAATGATTCTTTTAATACTGTTGCTGTTTTACTTGTTGTATCAAAGGAACTAATGTATCCATACTGTCCTGCACCGGTGCCGCTATTGATAAACACCCGCAATGTAAGATAGTTACTTGCAGTGTTAACATCTGACTGTGCAAACTGTATACTATCAGTATCGCCTGTCTGTGCATTGTTTGATGCGGTGAAGTATCCACTACCACCGACTACTCCGGTTGAGTCTCCGATAACCCGTGTCTGGAATACCGAGCCGCTACGAATTTCGTCACCTACAGTAATCGCACCGGTGCCTGCACCAGTTATATTAAAGTTTGCGTACGATGTATACCTATTGTTTAAAGTTTGATAGTAAAAGCTCGGTGAGAGCGGTGTTGCGAATGTGCTATTGCCAATTTCTGCCTGTGCTCCGTAGATCACACTATATGTTCCACTCGCTCCGGTATATCCTCGTGGGTATATCCTAAATTGAACTTGGGTCATCAATCCGGTTGGGTCATACGTAGAGAACCACAATCTTACCCAACCCTGTGAAGTTCCAATTTGTGCTTTGTAACTTGTGGGAGTTACGCCCGCACCAGAGCTGTTAGGAGTAACGACCCCTGTAGCAAATGTATAGGTTACACCGCTGGTTGCAGTAGTTGACCCGCTAAAAATTGCTTGTATATCTAGTTGTGCCGCAGTACCTTGATTTATATATACACTGAATGTATATGGCAACGCACTACCTGCCGGTACATCGCCCGATGCAGGGTTGTCTGGTGCTACTTGTGTAACTACTTGATTGACTGCACTACCTGTTACCTGAGAAATATATAGTATACAGTCGTTGATTCCTGATAGTCCACCTAATAGTGCTCCGGGAATTAAAATTAGGCCGCCTTGAACATATCCATCCCCTGGACTGTTAACTGTTGCTACAAATGTTGTAGCAGTTACGGTAACGTCAAACGTTGCTCCAACTCCACTACCTGTTAGGTTATTACCAGACAGATTAGTATATGTTCCACCTGCTTTAGGTATTGCAATATTTTGATAGATGTAGCTGTCGCCGGCATTATTTGAAGTTGTGCCGTACACAGTCCATGCTTCAACTAATCCCGTTGGGGCTGTTGATATTTGTTGAACAGTAACGTTGCCATCTGTGGTCCATGATCCGGTATTAAATCCATTACTGTAATTTAAAAGATTAGTAGTTGTCGAATTGTATGCTTCTCCTGCGTTGGTATATAATAGTTTAAGTAATTTTCCAACACTACCAAAACTACTTGCAACTGTTGCTTGCACTTGTGTTGATTTATTGTAAATATATCCGGTTGTTGGAACTTCTGTAATATCATACCCTTCAGATATTGCACCGTAATTACCGTATGAACTATTACCATTGGCTGCTCGAATGCGGCCACCGCCTTCTGCAAAGTATCCAGTATACCCATAGTATGAGAACACACTAATACATTCAGTAAGCGCACCTGGGCCTGTACACCACACCCCGATACCGTCACTGACAATGTGTGTAAAGTCATTTGCTACTATAGATTTATTGCCGCCAGCATGTAGATTACCGTCAATCTTAAGAGCAGTACATCCGTTACCAAATGCTGTTACGTTCTGTATATACGGACTACGACGGAAAATCCAAGCAGTTGTATCATTTATGCCAGTGCCTGGATCTAGCCCAACATACACTCCGCCAGTTGGTCGTTGGATTTCATATGCATCTTGTGCGCCAAGTGTACCAAGTAAACCTGCTAGCGTTGCATTTCGCAATCCAGATCCATTTCGCATATAGAACATGCTCTTAACAGCGTCGCCACCGTAGACTAACATTGCTGTGTTTGCCGCCACAGATCCTGTAGCACTTGTAATAATAACTGGAGGTCCTGAACAAACAAACGGCACCGCGGAGAATGAAGCTGTTGCGTTGTTACTAATTGTTATTGTTGCAGAATTTGAGTTAACACTAAGAATCGTTGTGTTATCAGGAATTCCTAAGCCAGTAATAAATCCCCCAGCAACCAGGCCAGTTGTTGATGATAGCGCAGATACTGTTCCGCTACCGGATGTAATGTTACCTGTTATAGAAATACTAGGCACTGTACTTGCTGAAAATGTTGTCGGGGTTATTGATGCGCCGATTACATAATAAGTTGTTCCAGCGGTAACACCGCCAAGTGGCACAAATGTTACGTTTGCATTAATGATTGGTGCCGCAAATTGTATTGGGCAGTTATCGTACATGCCTGTAGTTCTGTAAACTGTGAAATAGTAACTGCCAAGTGATGCAGTTGTTGATGTACATACAGTGTTGATAGATACTGCTGGTTGAATTGTAACTCCTCGTAATTCTTCGCCGATGATTGCAGTATTCTCAGGAACAGAGATTGGTAATATTTCTGAGTATATTCCACTTTTAACATTAATAGTTGTTGATATACCCGAGTTCGCTGACGGTATTAGTGCTTTACTTTTTGCAGTCAATGCCGAAGTAATGATAGACATCAAACTTGTAATTTGTGTGCTCGTACCCGCTTCAACAACGATTGCTGGATAAAACAACTGTGCAATCTGTAATGATGGAGCAACAGTATTGTTACTTTGATTCGTTGGGCTCAATACTGCTCCAGGTAATACATAAGTGGTAATCAACCCTAACAAATAATTTAATGCCGCGATGAAAAATGGCATCTCAGCAGTTACGGCTGCATTAGTGAATGTAGTTGAGCTTTCAATTGCAAAATACGCCAGTGCTGCCGCAACAGTTTGACTGTTACCGCCTCGAGTTATATCATATACGATTGCATCAATAACATAGCCTGCATCTCTAATAGTTTTAGTTTGATCAAACACTGAGCTTGCCGAAAACGGCGCCGTGTTACTTGCTTTTTGTGAAAGCATCCAGTAATACATTTCTGTTGTTGCAAATTGTTTATTCTGATTTATAATGTAGGCGGCATTTTGATATAATGCGCCGGCCTTGGCTACTGAACACGCATAGGCAATAGTCTTCCAAGGCTTGTCCCAATCTAACCCCGGGTTAGAGTCGCTGCCTATAGAACTCGACACGTAGTACACCTTGCTTATTTGATGTAATTTTGCCCAGTTGGGGGTATTACTAGTATTTCTTAAAACACTACTTGGTAATCCAATGTTAATGTCCGCATATGCATTGTTATTGTATGTTTCTAAATCCCCGATGGCATTCATAGCATTTTTTCTAGCGTGTGCAGATTCTAAAGTCCAGTAAGTTCCAGATGTATCTAAATCAGGGCGATTAGCAGGAAGAGCAGTATGTGTTTGAACACAAACATACGTGCCATTTTGCCAAACAACTAAATCGCTTTGGACATATTTTTTTCCAACAGCAGTACCGGTTGATGATATTGCTGTTATGTTTCTGCCGTAACCGATAGCAGTGATTGTAATGGTCAAGTCATTAATGCCATCAGTACCACCTAATGTTGACCCTAAAATCTTAACAGTATCATTGACTGTGTAATTTGATCCGCCTGCAACTAATGTAACACTATACACAGGGCCGATAGCTGTTATATTATATGTCGATCCTGAACCCGATGAAGCAAAGTTAACAGGTGAAATATTTGAATACGAAGCAAGAGTAGTCCAGAACGAGTTCCAACTTTCTCCTGGAACTAGTAGCTTCCAATAGACCTGATTAATACTAGTGAAACTTAAATTTTGACCGTTGGTTAGAGTTCCGTCAGGTGGGTAGTTTAATATTAGGCTAGTGCCTGCGGCATTAGTTGAAGTAACTGCTTGACCTAATGTAAATCCGGCACCTTGAACAATCATACCAGGTAAAACTGTTACCCCGTAGGTTAACTGATAGCCGCCAGCAATAGTTGCTGGTGTGCCGCTTGAAGCAACTGTTTGACTAACACTGATTGTGTACGTGCCAGCAAGTCCTGCTGTAAAAAAATTAATTGTAGTTGTATTTAACGGGGCAGAAGTTGCTACACTTGCGCCTGCAAGATTTACTAATGGTATGCTTGTGCCGCCGTTTATGTATGTTGATCCTACATAAGTACCGACAGGAATTCCTGAAGCAACAATCCACTGCCCGGCAGTAATATTGGTAGCACTTGCTACAGTGACTATACTAGCTCCACTCGATGCTGTGGCTGTAGTTGTTGCGGTGGCGCCGTTCGTTGCAGTTAATTGTGATGTTATATATGTGTTATCTGAGAATGTTCCGTTAGCAATACCGTATATTAAATATGCGGCATTTGGTAATATTGGATCACTTCCACCGCCAGTAACAGTTAGCGTTGTTCCTGAAGAATATCCGCTGAATGTTATCTGTGGGCTGGTTATAGTTACAGGATTGCTAAGGGTAATACTGCTCACACCCACAGAAGCAACGGTAGTTCCAATAGGAATACCAGGACCGGTAATTGGGGAGCCTAGCGGAATTGATGCGTACCCTCCGGCTAATCCAATAAAGTTCGGGTTGCCTGGCCCAATTCCGGTGATAGTAGTTCCTGAGGCAACAAGTGATGCAAGGAAAGTACCGCCTACTTTTAGTGTAGTTCCGGAACTACCTGTAGAATTATAGTTCATTGCTACACTATAATCAGATGGATCTTGAGGAGCTAGGTTACTGAATTGTAAGTCTGTCGAATTGTTGTCAACAAATGCTTCAAATAAATTACCTTTTCGTCTAACAACACTACCCACTTTATAGGGTTGATTGCTAGCCCACTCATCGCGCAATTCAAAACCTTGTACTAGTAAAGTCCATGCTGATGTAGCTGTTGACGGAATATTCCCTATGTTATTTGCCGTGATCGAAATGTAATTAAATCCGCCATATAATACTGTATCGCCGACTTGGAATGTTATAGTACTGCTCCAGGTGCCGGCCATGTCCGACCCTTGCAGATACATGGTAAAACTGGTAGCGGCAAATACAGTACCTGAGGTATGCGGGGTTGTGCAGATGTATATATCTGGGTTTAATTTTACAAGATCGTTAAATTTATACCGAACATTGGCCGGGCTCCAGGCTCCTTTATATTCAACACCTTGGAATAAAATAGTCCATTTACCTAAGTCTGGTTCGAGTCCTATCCCTACATTGGCTGCGCTGGTATGGTTTGAATTACAAATATATACCATGCCGCCGTATTTTACAACATCGCCTATGCCATACACTGTGGCCGGTAACCATGTTGGTTTCCACGCATCAAATTTTAAATATACTGACCAATTTGCTTCGTCAATAGTAGTTAATCCGGAAGTGTGCGATACTGCACATATATATAACTGTCCGCCAAATTTAACAATGTCTTTAACATTATATAATGTACTGGCCTGCCAAGCATTTCTCCAAGTCTTTCCGTCAAGTACTAACTGCCAATAATTAGTTGGAGTCTGCGCAAGGTCTGCCGCAAATCCAGATGAAGTATGTGGTACTAAACACACAAATGTACGTCCGCCAAAACTGACTACTGCGTCCTTATTATAAAAAGTAGCAGTGGTCCAGGCTCCGAACCATGTGTATCGTAATCGACTAAGTTTAAATTCTGCTGTCATGTTAAATTTTTCCTATTAACCTATTGAAACAATTTGTTGAGCGGTATATGGATATGCTTGATTGATCCTTACAACTAGATTTCCTACAGTATCGATGTAATAGGAACAGTTACGGCTATCCCATCGATACTGATCAAATATTAAATTAGGGTATGGTCTGGTATGGTCGTCTGCAAGACGTCCGTCAAAGAAATCAACACCATATTCAAAATTTTCAAAATTATTATTTGCATTTCCTGGTACATTGAGTGTTATAGATGCTACACTAGTTAGTTGATCAATTTTGTAAAAAAACAATGTACCGTCATCTGTTCGACGTAGCCCGTAGAAATATCTAGGATTTCCGTCACCTAAAATATCTCCTACACTAAATTCGTTACCAACATAAAATGTCATAATATTATCCTTAACTTATTTCAACGTAACTCATTACTAGATCCACACTGGCTGCATTATTAGAAGTAATAATCACATATGTACTTGCTCCTAGCACTAGACGTTCGCCGCCGTTAATAACTCGCAAGCTAGTGTTTGCAGGGATTACTACGTTGTTTATGTAGTATGCCGTAGTACTTGTAATAGTATCTTGCAATTGAATGCTGACTAATATTGTTGATGATGTAATATTCGTCATGCTTAATCCGATAACAGTAGTAGTCGCAGAACCGCTAGATGTTAGCACTGTTGTCGGAGTTGTTCCTAATCCTGAACTTAAAACATTTTTAAATACGGTTGCCATTTTTTATCCTAAACTTATAACGATACCTAATGCGATATCTGTTGCTACACTGAATGTTACGCCGCCACTGCTTCCAGCAACGCTTTGCCACGCACCGGCTGCATTGAATACTTCAACTAATTGTAAATCTGTATTATAACGAATCATACCTGTTTCAGAGTATACAACAGAAGGTCGTTGCGCTGTTGTCCCAACCGGAACAACAACACCGTATGTACCTGCAAATTTTACAGTTCCCGATGTTGTACCTGTAATTGTTGTTGAATTAACAGTTTGCACTGGGCTTACAAAATATGTACCAGTCGCACCAGTACCAGTTAACACATTATTTTCGGCGTTAGTCGATGTGATAAACGCACCGCTTGCAACACCAGAACCACTTAGTGCCATTCCGTTTGCAATCGTTCCGGTAACTGTACCAGATACTGTCATAGTTACCGGAGTTGATGTAATAGATTGACTGTTAACAGTCTGTGTAGTATTTAACGTCCAGCTACTTGATGCGCTTGTTCCAGTTCCACTTATATTTGATACAACATACGAACCTGTTGAAACTCCTGATCCGGTAATTACACTTCCAATAGATATACCAGTATTGCCTGTACCAAACGGAGATGTGTTACTATATGCCACATTGCTGCCACCGCCTTGTGTAACTGTTTGAATTCCTGAAGTATCTGTTAGTATGCTTGTGCTTGTACTGGCCAATAATAACAATTTTGTATTAGTGATTGACGGCAGTTGACCTACAGGGATCGTAATTGTTGATGCTGTTGGGTCATAAACATTTGAACTAGTAGTGATACGCAGATTAGTAATCTGGCCTGGAAATAACCAAGTCAACCCCTGTTGTACTCCGACATAATTAGTGTATCCGGTGTAGTTAGTGTTATTTGTAATAGTGCCGGTTGATGATCTAGTGCCATTGATAAACACTGTTTCAACTCCTGAAGAGTTTCTAGTAACTGCTACATGATGCCATGTATTGTAAGGTAACGTTGCTGTGTATAAGTTGTTACCACCTGCAGTTGATGTAACTCTTATACCGGTTGTTCCGACAGTTGACACAGCATAACCGCCAGTACTTGTTGATCCAATAAGGGCGGCTTGCCCAGATCCAGATGCTCCTGTTTGATAAAAACTACATTCAAATGTGTAGGCAGTGCTGGCAAACTGCATGCCAGGAGAAAATGTCAAGTACTGATTTGTACCGTTGAATCCTAAACTTCCTCCAAACGCATTTGACGGTACAGTTGACACAGTTAGTGTATTACCTGCAATGCTAGCTGTAAATATTGCGCCAGTAGTTGATGTAATAACGCCGGTAAATGATGCTGTTCCTGTTGCTTGTTGGAAGGTAGTTACTGCGTTAGCCACTGTGTTTGTTACAGTATTGCCTACAAATTTTAAGTTACCAATTTGAATACCACCGGTGCCAGTAGTAGCTAGATTAATGTCAGTATTAGTGTTAATTGCACTAATTGTGTTACCAGTGATATCTAATCCTGCTGTTTTAAAATCAACAGCATTTACATTTGTCACACTTAGATTGACAGCATTGAGTGTATTTGCGTATACGTTATTCCAAAATAAGCTACCTACTTGTGTAAGTCTAATTGTTGCACCCGAGCCGCCGGGCAATGTTAGTACATCATTTAAAGTGTATCCAGTACCTGGAGTTGCTACGGTCACGGCAGTAACAAGCCCGCCAGTTATTGTAGTTACTGTTATTGTTAAATTTTGTGTAGGAGTTGTGCCACCTAGGCTTGCACCAGCAATAACGATCGTATCACTGGCTGCATAACCCGACCCTGGAGTAGTAACAGTGATTGTAGTTACACCGGAATAATTTGTTCCTGTTCCAGTTTTTCCAATGGTAAATTGTGCACCAATACCAGTTCCACTTGTAGATAACTGAGTTACTAGTGTGTAACTAAATGCTATACCGATAGCAGTACCTGTTGGGCTACCTGCAACTGTTAGTTGTCCGTTGGCCGTTGCTGTAAGTGTAAATGTTGTTGCAGATCCTGTGCCGCCTGTCGGAGTTACTACTGATCCGTTTACATATCCAGTACCTGCTGTGATTACTGTTGCTAGTTGAGCTGGGCCAACGCCTTGCCCTAAATTATATGTGTTAGTGGTTGCTGGTAATATGTTACTATTGATTTCACCTGCAAAGGTAATCGTATCAGTTACTGCATCGCCTAGTACAATATTGCCGTCAGCAGTGATTGATCCTGTTGCGTGTAAATTACCAGATACTAATGTATTAGCATTAAGATTAATTTGCCCAGTACCGTTAGGTGTTACATTAATATCACCATTGGTATTTGTTGATGCAATTACATTGCCGGTAAGACTTAAATTTCCAACTAACGCTGTTCCTTGATAAACAGTGGCATTAGGACCAGTTGGGGTAAATGTAATTGTAGAATTGTTACTAGATACTGTACTACCTGAAAATGTCAGTAGTCCTAGTTGTGCTGAGTTGCTAGCATATATGTTGGTAGTACGGGTTGTTCCATTAACTGTTAGGTCATTTGTAGGCGTGGTTGTATTAATGCCGACGCGGCTATTAACAACATCCAAGTAGAGAAGGCTCGTCTCGAAGGCTAAATTTACACCATTACGCTGTAAATTATCCTTTAAGAGCGGCCCTGAGATTCGACCAACAGCCATTATTGCTCCCGTATACCCCGTGTTTCACGGTTAACCAAATTTGCATTTTCATGCGCATCCTTACGGCTCTTTGCTGGTTTACCACAGTTGAATATCGCAAAAACTTGGTCAGTCTTTACAGTATTAGTATTTAGCTGTTTTGGTTTTTATAGGCCGAAGATGATACTATAGAGAGTTGATAGGTCTTGAATTTGTGCAGTTGTTAGTGATGTACTTGTGCCGCCTACTGGTTGCCAAGTAGTACCAGAATATACTTCACCGTATCCTAGATCAGTATTGTAACGCATTTCGCCGATATCTGGAATAGGGTCTCGTTTTACTGTAGGGCCTGCCGGAATTGTTATAGCTTTAGTTCCGACAAACTTTACATACCCTTGACTAGTGCTAGATATTGTATAATTTCCTACTAAAGGAATATAAATGTTACTGCCTTTTATATAGTTAACAGAATTAAATTTAACTGTTCCGGTGCCGTTACCCTGCAACAATATACTATTGATCCCGTCAATATTAGTAATCGTGTTTCCGGTGGCTGTAATATTCCCTACGTTTAAAGTGGCTGTTACAGAGTTAGTATTACTTGATAGATTTATAGTCCCTGGAATATTTGAATAATATGTATAGATGTTATTCCACTGTAATGAAGAAGAACCTAAATCGTAAGTGTTAGTGATGTCTGGTGAAATATTACTAGTAACATCGGCTGCAAAAGTTATGCGATCACTCGTAGAATCTCCAAACTGAATACTGCCGTCAAACGTAATATTGCCAGTTGCATGTAGGGTTCCGTTGACTAATACATTGGTATTTAAATTTACTTCACCTGTTCCGTTAGGAGTTATATTAACGTTAGAGTTAGTAGTCGTGCTACTAATTGTATTGGTATAAGCATAAAGATTTGCCGTGCTTAACCCGGGCGTAGCTATTCGTGGATTTATTTGATTAGGACTAATAGTTATATTATTTCCTAATACGTGTTGAATCGTACTACCAGCGACAATAAAATTGCCAATATCTGCTGTAGCGTCTACAATCCAATTGGTTGAATTGATTGCTGTCGGAGTATAAAGATCGTTAACCGGGGTTGCAGAATTAAAGCCAACTCGGTTTTTAGTTACATCAAGATATAGAACTTTAGTATCGAACGCAAGATTTTGGCCGTTACGTTTGATATTATCTGCTAGTAACGTACCACCTATTCTACCTAGTTCTCGCCCCATGGTAGACTCCTAATGTTACTGGTCAAAACCAAGTAGTGCTGTGACAACTTTTCCGTAGGGTACTGGGCTAGTAAATTGTAGAAAGTAACCAGAACCGGATTGGGTTGCTTCGGTTATTGTGATGCTAGCTCTTGCGGCTATTGTTGCGGTTATAGTTGCATTATTTAAAGTAATGCTAGTCAATGCTCCGGTTATTGCATCAACAGTATAGCTACTAACTGTTGTACCTGCTTGTAAGTTTGCACTGCCGGTAACGGTTGCTCCGACAAAATAGATACTAGATCCTGGAACAGTTGCTGGAAACAATGCTGAATTGCTGGTGATAGTTCCGCCAACAGTCATCGTGCCTGTAGTGGTGCTTGCAAATGTTACTGAGCTGGTTGTAGAAGCTGTGACAGTATAAGTTCCGTTGTATCCTACAGGAGTCATGCCAGTCACTGAAATAACATCATTAATTGCAAACGGATTTCCGCCCTGTGTGGCAAACCCTAAAGTTACAGATGTTCCGCTACCAGTAATACTTCCACTTGCTACTTGTTGTGGGACGTTGATTGCAAAACTACTGCCTGTTATTGTTATTGGAGAACCAACTGATGCAACCGTTTGACTGTTGTTAACAGTGTAGTTTCCAGTGCCGCCGGTGCCTGTACCAAATGCGCTGATAAAAGTTCCCGCTGATATCGAGCCGCCAGTTATTACTAATCCTAATCCGATTGCACTAGAAGTTAACGCGGTAACTGTTAAAGTTGTTCCTGAAATATAACCTGTGAATACCGCGTTGTTAACTGCTGTTACCTGTGTACTAGTAACTCCAGAACCTGATAAAGTCATTCCGACTGCAATACCTGTACCAGAGGTTACTGATAAAATTGTTCCGCTTGCCGCGCCTGATCCGTTACCAATAAAACCTGTAACAGATACTGAGCCGCTACTACTTGCCGATGTAACTGGCAAACTAGTACTAAAGTATAATACTGTTGATCCTGAACCGGCTGCGGCACTAAGAGTTCCGTTATATGTTTGTCCAGTTACAGACGGATTTTGTACCACTGTATAGTTGGTAGTGTTTAATTGTAACACGTTTTCAACTACAACTAATATATTTTGTCCGCCAAACTGTCCTGCACTCTGACCGCCACTACCTGGAACATTACTTGATGTTTTTGTAGGATCATATGAAGTACTAAGTGGTCCAAACGTAGTTGTTACACCGTCGCCTGCACCTAGATTTTGTTGTGTAATAGGAGATGCTTCTTTATATTTAAAGGCACGCCATTTGCTACTTTGATATCCTTCAAACTCTGCTGTCTGACTATTATATCGAATCATTCCGTTGACCGGGCTACCTGGTTGGGCGGCAGTATTACCAATAGGCACGACTAAACTATTAGTCACACTCATGACAACATTTCCAGCAATAGTAGGTGCGGTAGCAATAGTTCCTGCTGTAGGATCTACATATAATGAAGGATCATTAGCGATTCTTCTATTAAGAGATTGACGTTTTAAATATCGCATTATACTGGAATTGTGCTTATAACAAAGTTTAATACAGTAGTTACACTACTGAATGCGACAATCGTATCGTTTAAATCTAATACTAGTTTTTCTTGATCTAAACTTACCGTTTCGCCTGCTGGTATATTAAGTGCGTTAACAATCATGTTGGTAGTGCCTGCTGTGCCTGCTACACCTGCACTGTTAGGTACTGCATACACGGTTACATTGGCAGCAGTTGCGCCATAGTTACAAATAAGCATGGCCGTTATAGCATTTCCAATTTGCGGGGCGGTCACTGCACTAGTGTATACTGTGGTGTTTGTAGTGCCGATTAGCGTTGCTTTTAGTGCCATGTTCTATCCTTATAATAAAATACTTAACAATAATGCTCTCTTTCTACTTATCAATTCGTCTTGGACTTGAACTGTAGAATTAGTAATATATAATCCTGTTCGTCCAGGACCTATAGTAGAACTTGAATACAACTTAGTTTTGCCGGCAGTGTATGCTGGTGTATTCCATGTTTGGTCGTCTAAATTTAGTACAGCATTTAGTTCAACATTATTATTAGTTGCAGTTAACACTAGGTTATTACTGCTGGTGTTTGTTATTGTGTCAGCATTTAATCTGACATTGTCTTGTGTAAATCCGCTGTTGTTGAATACTGCTCTTAAGGTGCCGTTTGAGTACCAATTTATTACTCCAATACCGCCTAAGATAGTTATCGGTGAGCCTACACTAGCCACTGTTTGACTATTATTAATAGTCCATGTGCTAGCGCCGCTGGTGCCGACGCCACTTAGATTGCCTGTAATTTGTGTACCTGATGATATACCAGCACCGCTGATATACACTCCGGTAGTGATAGTTCCTGTTACGCCACCTGTTACATATAGCGTTGTGCCAATTGTATATCCAGTAAATGTTGACTGTGATGTTGCCGTTGCAGTTATCTGAACAAATGCATTATTGGTCAACGGATATTGCAAATTGTAAACAAGTGCGATACCTTGACCGCCGCCTGCTACATATGTTGATGCAACATAGTTATTGAGATATTGTACGTTTGGAATATGATATGGTTGTAAGTTAGCCGCGCCATAATTATATGCCGAATTTAATATTGTGTGACCGCTGAGCCCTATAGTTCCGCCTGAATTAACAATGGCTAGATACTTTGTACCACCCTGCATGTCAAATATTAGATCACCAGAATTGTCACCTGCAATCGATCTAACTTGAATTCCAGAAAGTGTTCCAGCATTACCAGCAATAGCCTGTGCTGCCGTTACAGTTTTTAAAACAAAGCTACCATTGACTTCAGCCGATGTTGATGAATCGTAATGTTTAATTTGTTCATTAAACATAAGTCTAGCCGCATCACCAATGCCCCGACCAATTTCATAACCACCTTCATAAAACAATGTATCTGGAATCGATGGTTGACTTAACCCATAGTTAACTGTAATTACATTGTCTTTGATTGTAGTATTAGTGCTTTCAACGTAGGTTGTTAAACCTTTAACATCAAGATTACCGATGATAGTTACAGTGCCGTAACTTCCGCCAGAGGTCGTACCGGTAGTATCAAAATAAATGTTACCACCGTCTTGAACCTGTAGTCTGTAATCACCACCGCTGACTTTTACTATTCTTGACATTCTATATCCTTATAGATTGGGGACCGAAGCCCCCATTTCTAATTAAGCGTTTTCTACTAGTAATGAATCACCCAATACTGCGGCATTCATATTCCATTTAACTGCGGCGCCGGTTGCAAATGCTGTACCTGTACCACGAGTTACTGTAGCCTTACGTGCTGTGATCTTAGTAGCAAAATAATTTCCGCCAACAGAATCAGTAAACTTGATACTGCCTTCACCTGCGGCTGTTGCCACTGATGATTTTAGTTTAACAATACCTGTACGTGTACCGTCTGTTACTTTGAAACGATTTGTTGAAACTTGTTTGATAACGTCGACTGTAGTTGCAGAACCACCAGTTAAGTATGCTGTCATGATGATTGCATTTTCTTGATTTGTAGTTGATCCAACGTTACCAGTACTTACAGTCAATGCCGCTGTTACTGTTAATGTACCTTGTGTACCTGTTGACAATGTAACGGCCGGTGCTGTTGTGTAACCAGAACCTTTTTCAGTAATTGTAATGCCAGTAATTGTACCTGCTGCCGCTACTGCACCAACAACTGTAAGCACAATATCGTTTGTTGATGTAACACCACCAATTAGTGCACCGTCAATGGTAATTGTGTTACCAACAGCGTATCCAGTACCTTTTGTAGTTGCTGTGATAACTGTTAGTACACCACCAGTAGCATAGTTAGTACCTGTTGTAGCTTTGGTAATTGTGAATACTGCACCAGTACCTGAACCGTTTGTTGCTTTTTGTACTAGACCAGTATATGTACCTGTTGCGGCTGAGCCAGTACCAGTTGCTGTAAATGTTGATCTATCAGTACCAGATGTTCCTGCGGCTGCTGTTAAAAATGCACCTGCTGGGCCTACTACTAAACTACCTACTGCACGTACACCAGTTGGTATAGTTGGAGTTGCAATGCTAATTTGTGTTAATCCAGCTGTATAGCTTGCTGAGTTGTTTGCGGCACCTAATGCAATGCTTGCAATGCCTTCACCGCCGATTTTATCATCGGTAGTGCCTGTGGTACCGACGTTTCGGTTACCAAAATATTTCTTACTTAGAGGACGTCCCATTTTATTTTCTCCTTATGAAAACACAGCGTTCTAGGCTGTACGCGGTTAGATTTCCGCATAAAACTCACCCTATGTGAGTCATACATTGTATTTATGCGTAAGTGATTCTTAAGGCAACTTGACTAAGATATGCTAAATCTCTGTGCGGATAGGTGGCATTACTTTGAAAACTGACCACGACTCCAAACGTAGGATCAGCTACATCTGAAGCTGTGAGTGCTGTACCCCATAGATCTGCAGGACCTCCGTAAATACTAAAATCACCGACTGGGTCTTGAGGGGTGGTGAAATCTCCGGTATTCATATCAGTTTGCACAGGATTTATAGTGCTAGCAAGATTGTTACTGTTAGCAATTTCTACGCCGTTTAGTACTAATTTAATTTTTAAATCTTGTATTCTACCGGCACGTTGTACGTTAAGAGCTAGTTCTATTCCGGCTACTTGAGTTAGCCCAGGGACTTGAATACTGTACCCTGTTATTGCTATCTGCACTTTGATTTGTAATACTGTGTCGGCTAGAAATGCTGGTTTAACTACATTATTCCACCAACTACGAAGATTCGTACTGCCCTCAGATAATAAGAACCATTGTCGAGCATCGGCAGCAGTGATGGTTCCGGAGTTGTTGATATCTCCGTATCTAAATCCGCTAACTGGATCTATTGTTCTTAAGAAATTGTATAGTAATGCACTACTATATCCTTGCGAAATAGGTATAATTTGCTCAGAAATAAAGAACAACAGTTGAGATTCAGTGTATGAGCTATTGTATCCAGTACAGTATAATTCACTAGTTGTACTTAAAAACTTTTCCATCCATAATCCGCTGATAGTGTACAGTGGTTTACTGCTGATTGCACAGTTATTTTCTGTAATAATATTTTGTGTTGTGATCCAATCGATACTAGGATATCCTGTAACTTCGTTAGGAATGTTTACATTAGTTAAAATTGTTGGATTTAAAAAAGGTGTAGTGGTGGTCATATTATGCGTAAGTGATTCTTAAGGCAACTTGGTTCAAATATAACAGGTCTCTGTGGGGATATATCTGATTGCTTCTATATGCTAATGCAATACCAAAGCTATCTTGGGCAACATCGGCGGGTGTCAGTGTAGTGCCCCACAAATCCGAAGGACTACCATATATATGAAAATCGTCAACTGGATTTATAGTGCTGGCTTTGTTTTCACCTATAAGAACTCTATCACCTAAGGTTAGTTGTATTAGTAAGTCTTCAATGAGGGCCGCACGTTGTACATTAACTCTTAACTCTATACCTGCAATTGGTCTGCTAACTAGGGGGAATCGAAATTGTGTGCAATACAAGTGTTCCGTTGTGCTGAAATACTTTTCCATCCATAATCCATTGATTGTATATAACGGAGTTATGGTTGATGTATGGTTGTCTGTAGTGCCGGCAAGATAGGTATCTTTCCATTCGATTGGTGCTTGCCCGGAATCTGGATTAAGAGAGTTTATTGTAGAAAATATAGTAGGATTATAAAAATCAGTAGTAGTGGTCATACTATATTTACACAAAAGAGAAAGGGCTCCGAAGAGCCCTTTATCATATATCAACTTCTAAGGTTTGATTAGCTAAACTTAACGTTACCGCTAGTAATAGCAACTAGACCTAAGTAGTCAGCCGCATTACCTAATGAAGATGCTGTGTTTGACAACTCAACATATCCATAACGTGTCATGAAGCTTACGACTGGTTCGAATGTTGATGGATCTAACACAACACCGCTTGACATTAAAGGAATGTATGGGCAGTAGAATGCTGGAGCATCTGATTCGCTTGAACCTTTGTATCCGATTAGCACTGAAGCTGAATCAGAAGCATAGCTGTTTACATAAACTTTCATTGCGCTGTTCAATGTACCAACAAACTTAGTGTTTGTAGGAGCTTCGAAAGTGCCTTCAGTTGTACGAGCAAAAGCTGATGTTGTTGCAGATTGTAGAATTGTTAGCGTAAATGGGCTAACAACTGCGTAGTTACCTGCACCACGACGTGTACGTTGTGCAATCAAGTTGCTTACACGATTGATTTGAACTGCCAATGCGGCATGTTCGTCACCAACAAATGTAGCTGTACCTGACACAGCGGACTGGTCATAAGTTTGTGTAGCTGTACCAGCTAATGATGTTAGAGATGCAATGATCTCTTGATCGATTTCAGCTGTAATTTCTTGAGCCAATGCAGCCATAACTTCTGCTTCAACGTCAATACCTTGTTGGGCTTGTGCGTCTTGAGCAGCCTCGAATGTCCAACGTGCAGACAATTTACGAGTTTTAGCTTCGACTGTTTGTTTCAAGATTTGAATTGACATACGGTTACCAGCTTGACCTTCTAGGGTAGCTGTTGAAGCTGCCTTAGCGGTTGCACTTTGGTTTCCTGAGTATGCCTCAGCAATCTTGAACGGGCTTAGTGCCTCTTCACCAGCTAATACGCCTGAGTTAGCTGAAGTATCAGCATAACGTACACGTAAAGTGTGAATTTGGCCAACTGGGCCAGTCATTGGTTGTACACCAACTAGTTCATTAGCAATGACTGTTGGCATAACGCGACGGATCACTGGAAGGATCACGCGATTTAAAGTTGCAACGTTACCAGCAGAAGTAGCACCAGTAGTTGGACTTTCTAACAAATACTTGCGAGTATTTTCTAGAGTCACGCCCATTACTGATTTTTTAGTGCCTTGTAAGCCTTCTAATAGGGCTTCCTTAGTTTCTGCCCAACGTCCGTTTAGTAGTTCTGACATTTAAATTCTCCTTAAATTTTTAGTCCTGCGAGTCTGCGGATGTCAACAATGTTACTTGATGAAGCATCTGACTCACTGCTACGGGTGTTGGAAATCTTATTTCCGGTTATTTCTTTAGCCTCTACTAGTGCCTGTTTCTTCTGCGGAGCCTTGCCATTGTTGCCAGAGACAACTGATGGTAAGTACTTTTCAAAACTTTCGTTTAGCTTAGTTGTCTTTACAGACTCCATTAATTCGCCCATGATTTCTTTCTGCTCACTGTTAAGTGGAGCGAGAAGTTCATTCATGATTGCTTTTCTTTCTTGAGCTTCTTTCAAAGCCTGGATTTCTGCTTGTTTACTTTCTAGGATTTGTTCAGCGTTGACCACAGCTTGCGCCGCTTCTTTCATCGCTAAATCTTTCAAGTCTATGACTTTGAGTAATTTTGCAGTTTCCGATTTTTCATTTAGGTAGCTTGCTGAATATTCAGAAGCAAAAGCTTCGAATAACTTGCGGCCAAAATCTTGACGACGAGCGGCTTCAATGTCTTCTTTCAGTGCGTGAATTTCAGAACGGAGTCCTGAACTTACTACTGATTCGACCATCGATGCGGCACGTTGAACAAATTCTTGTTTTACCTTCTTGATTTCGTTACGACCTTCGCGAACTAGGCGAACCTTCGTTGCTGATAGGTCTTGTTTGTCTTTGTAAAACTCTGTAATTTCTTGAGCTAGGGCCTCAACTACGAATTGTTCCAATTTACCAAACTTGTTTGCCATTACTACTTGATCTTCGTGTAGTTCTTTAACTTCACTAGCTAGTTGACGTGTAACAAATTCCTTCATTACAGCGGCATCACGCTTCATCTTAGTAGCGTACTTAACTTTCATTTCTGCAAGTTGTTTACGGTCGTCGGCAAACTCGACAATTTCTGCGGCTAGTTGTTCAGAGATCATACGATCTACTGCTTCAACCATCGTGTTCTTGTCGTGTTCGTATTTTTGTGCAAATTCTTCACGTAATTGTTGAGCAACTTGTTCGCGATTTTCTGTGATTCTCGCTTCCCAAGCCTGTTCAATTGACTCCTGAATCTCCTCAGAAATCACATTGTTTTCAAATAATTGTTTTAGTGCATCCAACATGTGATTCTCCTTGTTATTGGAGTTTGCTTATTATACCTAATAAGCTCTCTTTGAGATATTTCTGTGCTTTAGGATCACCCTTAACTTCTTGCGCTATGCGCAAGGCACTAAGACCACCGCGATTATTCATCAGGTGTTCATAGATTGGTGTAGGATATGCTCCCGGAGCACTAGGTTGAGCTACCATATCTACTGTGATAATCTCAAAATCCGATACTTCACCGGAACCGTTATCGCTAACGTTTCCGGATCCGCGACTTGATACTCCTAATTTCACGCCGCTTTCCAGCATTGTGCGAATTAGTTGTCCCATTGGGGTTGGCAAAACTTTCAATTTGCCGTAACCGTTAGGACCGTCCATCCACATATTAACTATCATGTGGCTGACGCGATCCAGGTTAATTTTTAGATCATCTGGATGATCCACTTCTCCGAGAACTGAATAACCGTTTTGAATCTGATCGTTTAGGGTTTTGACAGCCTTGCCAATCTCATTCACAGGGTAAACACGCTGGTTAGCGTTACGAATACCGCCCTGGATACAAATCCCGGACATGTATAGGTTTTTCCCATCTTTGTCATCAGACTCAACGATCATTTTTGCTTCGTTGAAACTGAGATTCTCTCGGAGGTATAACATAGTCTAGTATGTTCTCTTATTTCTTAATTGGGCGCAAAACACTTTGTGTGTTCTTTTCGCCGTCTTTGCTGTTAGCACCAGTGCCTGCACCTACGTTTGCGCCTGGAGCCGCACCTTTCTTCTCTGCACCGTGTCCAGGTTCTTTCTTAGTGAACGCTGTCTTACCTGCATTTGAGTCTTTACGGTTGTGGATCTTGCCTAGGCCGCTTGTCAAGTCACCTGCTTTAGGACTTGCTAAACCACCTTGTGTGCCACCGCTAGTTGTTGAAAAGTTTTGTGCAATATTAGCAGTTGTACCGCCCATATTGTTTTTCATGTTATCAATTAATGATTTTGTGTTAGTACCATTATCGCCACCTTTTGGAGCGGCAACTTTGTTAACGTATTCCATTAAACCTTCTAACTCATCCATTTCACCATCTGCTTCTGGAGCACCCATTTCTTCTTCGTCACCCATGCCTGGTAAGCTGTCTAAAGCACCACCGTGGATGTCTGGATTTAGTTCTTCTTCGTGTTCTTCGCCTTGCAATAGTTGTTCAAACTCTGCTTTTAGGTCTTCTAATGCATCTTCTAGATCCATAACGCGATCTTCGATTGCTCCGTCACCGGCTGCATCATCTTCTTCAGCGCCAAACGGATCTTCTTCAGATTCTTCACCGTCATCTTCTGCATCATCTTCTGCATCGTCGGCTGGTTCTTCTTCGCCGTCGTCTTCAGTGTCGTCTTCAGCATCGTCTGCTGGTTCTTCTTCGTCATCGCTAGCGTATGGATTGCCGCTGTCTTTAGCTTTAGGAACAGCTGAGTCTTCTTCAGCTTCACCTAAGTTGAAGTCTTCTGATAGAAGTTCTTCATAGATATCGCGTGATTTTGCTACTACGATGTTGTGGAAAATTTCTTTTGCTTTGTCTTGATCTTCGTTAATCAAAGCCTCAAGCATTGCTTCAAATTGAGCGCGGTCAGTCATGTTTATTTCTCCTGTGAATTGTATTGATACAAGGCTGTAATATATTTACACCTTTATTGAAAAAGTGAGCAGATATTGGTGAAAAACTGTCGATCTTGAAGTTTTTCAATTATTGTGGCGGAGCAACTGGCGTTGCATACATTGAATGTATAAATTCTAGTTCTTTTTCCTGCTCTAGTATATGTGCTTCGCTACTTTTACGTAGCTCATTAATTTGTCTTAGAGTTAATCTAGTCTTACGTGTGTCATCCCTATGCAACATCGTAGAGTCGCGGGCTGGCTCATAGCGTAAATCGTTAGCTACATGCCGTGTATCGGGATCAATATAAAACAGTTCTCTGAGAATCATACAGGTATTTATACAATAGGACCCGGTGCGCCGCCCATTGGACCTGGAGGTGCATTGGCCCCCATTTGAGTTTCTTGTCCCGGTTCTTCTTGCATATCCTCAGGCGGTTCCATGTCAGCTGACATGCCAAGGTCGCCTTCAATTCCGCTTGCACTTAATCCTGCTGAGCGTAGTTCGCCAGCGGCATCTGTATCTGTTGGTTGTCCTTTACCGTTTTCTTCGGCCCAGTGACGTTCGTTTTCTGCTACTTCTTCGTCGGTTAAGCCTAAGAAACGTTTGAGAGCAAAGCGTTTGCTCATAAAAGGCACTGCTTGGATTGTGTTAAATGTGTTAATACGCTCTGCATCAATGCTAGCTTGACGTGAACTGGCAAAGTTCATCGGAGGATTAAAGTTTAATTCAAATAGACTTGGATCAATGTTCATACCTTTGGCATGCATAAACATCTTAAATTCTTCGTCAAACACTGCTGTTAATAGACTTTGTAGGCGTTCACAGTACTTGTTAAAACGTAATTCTTGTATGTAGGCTGTACCAACACGCCCATCATTGAATTGATTCTGACTATCCTCAGCACCTGTAGGCAAATAACTACTAGGAATACGCAGTCCGCGGAATAATTTATTAGTAAAATATTTTAAATCGTCAATTTCACCAATGTTCTTACCACCTTCAAGCATAGTAACGTCCGAGCCTTTACCATCTGCTGTCTTAGGGAAGAAGTAATCTTCGTTAATTGACAGTGGGTTATACGCACTGTCAATAACATTTTGTCCACCGCCGCTTTGGCTAGGAATACGTCTTTGATGAATTTCGTTTTTAACACGTTCTACGAATGCCATTGCCAAGTGACTTGGCATATTACCTACGTCAATATGGAATACTCTGCGCTCTGGAGCACGTTGTATACGATAGATAAGGATAGCATCTTCTAATAATTCTTTTTGTTTGTAAACTTTGAATACATTTTCTAACAAACTGTTACCAAATGGATAGTTTTGATCTAGTCCTTCTGATAAACTTAAATGTACAATGTGTTCTGCGTTAATAGCATTTTCTTTTTGGTTTAATCCAAAGCGGGTTCCGCCACTTGCAGTGCCGCCTGTGCCGCCACGTTGACTATTGCTTGACCCCATGTATCCAGGTAGTGCTCCACCGCCTGAGTTGCGTGGATTAATGTTAGGTGTGATCTGTGTAGCAACTAGATTTTCAAAATTAGGTGCTAGATCTTTAACTACATACTGCTCTGGCTTTTTGCCTTCGCTTTCGTTAACGATAACTTTGATAATCTGTCCTGAATCAATGAAACTCCATTTTTGATTTTCAGGATCGCGTATGAAAAATGCATCACCGTACTTGAATACATTGCGTACAATACGGAAAATACGGGTATCAAACTTTTGTAGCTTGTTCCACTGTGCTAGATATTCACCTAGGATCTTAATTTCAGCGTTAGTAGCCTTGTTGCGCCATTTAACTGAGAATGGACTCTTGCCGTCTTTTAATTTTTGTGTGCAAAATTCTGCTAGGATGTCTAGTGCGGCATTGACTTCTGGATCGCTATCCATAACTTCATATTGATTATAACGTTCAATGCGGTTTGGACTACCGGTATATACATCAGGCAGATAACTGCTATAGTTAGTTCTTGCAGGACCTGGACGAGTACTATTATTCAGTCCGCTGACAGGACCTAGCATTTCGCCATTTACTGGTACTGGTGTAAAATATTTCTTCCAACTCATATGTTATCCTTATTAATCAAGTCGATTTCCGGATAAACCGCGAGTTGCACTCAATTGTTTATCATTAATATTGACTGATTCAGATGTTAATCTCAGTAATTCACCCATACTAGTATTTAACGTCTCTAGCTGTCCTCTGACATCAGTTATGGTTGCTTCACCACCACCGCCCATACCGCCAAACTCTGGTATCTGTACACTTTGCATTGCAGACTGCATTGCCGGTACTGCCGCTGATAATGTAGCTTTAACATTACCTAGCATGCCTTGAAGTTGTGGGCCGAGTTGACTTTGCATGTTTGCCATGATTGGCATAAACTGACTCGACATATCTTTCATAAACTCGCCAATCTTACCTTCAGGTACTACAGCTTCTTTTCCGTGTAGCATGCTTAATGCACCAGATCCAAAGTCGGCACCAAACCAAGATCCAAATGTGTCTTTGGATCCACCTGCTTGTGAGGGCATTTCTAAACCACCTTGTGTTCTTCCTGCCGTTGCCGCGGCTGCTCGTTGCTTGGCTTCCTCTTCAGAATATCCCATACGAAGTTTTTCGGTGATGTTATACTCCATTAATGATTTTTCAGTTTTTTTACTGCCCAACCAATCATTTAACGCTTTAAATCCTCCGGTAGAAGCACCTACTTCTTTGTTTAGTTTATCAAAAGTTTCCATAGCGATAATACCGCCAACTTTTCTACCTAGCTCGTCAATCTGATTAATAGCTTGCGCAACACGAACATCGTCTGGACGACTGCCCGGTGTGGTTGTTATGGCTGCTAGTTTAGCTTTTTCTTCTTCTGTTGTTTTTCTAATTACTGCTTGGTATTGTTCAGCGGTAGCAGTTAACGGATCTACACCGTCTCTACGCAGTGCCGCGGCATAGACCTGCATGGCACCTGAAGTCTGTTGCATCGATCGTTGGAAATCTTCATTGAATCTAACTAAATTACCGTTAGCATTATTTGCCTGTTGTGCTAATACTGCCGCTTTAGCTTCTTCGGCTAGTCTAGCCTGTACTTCCGGAGTCGCAACTCCTAGACTCTCAGAATACCTACGTACTGCCATCTGTGCAGGACCTAAGGTATTATAAAATTCTTCCACCTCGTCTGATGCTATGCCTCGTTGATTTAAATCTGTAACTAGAGTATTCATCTGATCACCAAAACCTGACATCTCATTTACTGATCTAGTAAGAGCTTCATCTAGCTTTGGATTCATTAATCTGGCAGCAAGTACATCTCCGCGATTTAATTGTTTTTCCATTTCCTGTGCTTGCTTTTCTGCAGAGGTTCCAGTAATTTTTGCTGCCAAGTACATGTTTGCTGCCAGGTCACCGGTTGATTTACTTAAAGCTTCTGCAGAAGCTGTTTGTCCTCGGTATGACAGTGATGAAACCCTCAGCGCAGTGTTTACTATTTCTGCACTGCCTGTGACTTCTTTTAATGCTTGTCCAGTATCAGAATCGTTTATCATCTGCCCCGCTTCTAGAAATACCTTAGCACCTTTATCCATACTGCCACCCAAGGCAGCAAGATTTGCCGGAGTCTTAGCAAGTAGGTTATTAAAGTTTTCAAACCCGTACTGCGATCTTGTGACTAGTTTATCATATTCACCAAGATTTTGATTAAAATTAACACCATATTTGGTGGATTCTTTCATAGCGTCATTAACTCTAATCACATCAAGGCTAATGGTTGAAAAAATATTTCCTAAAGATGCACCTGCTTCACCTGCTAACCCCATAGCCTTGCTAAACACAGTTATTGCATCAGCAGTCGTAGCTGTACCAGTGTGCAGTTTTGCAAATGCCGCGACTACAAGATCTGCACCTTTTGCTATTCCGTTAACTATAGTAATACCTGAATCTGTTAGAGATTTAGGTTTTAAGACGTTGATTAAACTGGTAAGATTACTGTTTGTTTGCGCTAGTTGATCTTCTAATGCTGACATTTAATTTCCTGTGAAAAAGTACGTATATAAATACATTATCATATATTTATCCGGAGCATAATATGGCTATAAATCCGCTACAGCAACATTTTAGACAACCAAAAATTTACGTTGGATTGCCTAGCAAAGGGCTATACAACGCACCTGGTTCTATCCAAGGTGACGCAGAACGAATGCCAGTATACGGTATGACTGGCATGGATGAGATTATTATGAAAACACCCGATGCCTTACTCAACGGAGAAGCAACTGTAAGGATTATAGAAAGCTGTTGTCCTGTAATCAAGGACGCTTGGGCTATAACAGCACTTGATCTCGATCTTGTTTTAACTGCTATAAAAATTGCCACTTATGGAAACAAACTAGAAGTTGAACATAAGTGTCCAAAATGCAGTTCTGAAAATCGCTATGAGTTAGATCTAGGTAAATTTGTTGATTACTATAGTCGTTATACCTACGATAATAAAATCACCATTGACGATCTTGTTATTAAATTACGACCGCTATCTTATAGAATTATTACAGATCTAGGTCTACGTAATTTTACAATCCAACAACAGTTAAGACAAGCCCAAGCAATGCTTGATGTTGATGAGCGCAAAATTGAAAATCTTAAACTAGTAGAGTCTATGTCTGCACTGCAAAATGATATATTTTCTGCAAGTGTTGATTCTATCGAAGTTGACGGCACAGTAGTCACTGAAAAAGAATTTATTGTTGAATGGTTAAATAATTGCGAAAAAAATGTATTTGATATGTTGCAGGCAAAAATCAATGAAGTCCGAGATAGCTTAAAAACACCTCCGCAAGAAGTTATTTGTGATGGGTGTCAAGCTAAAAATATGTTGTCAGTTGATCTAGATCCCGCAAGTTTTTTCGTTACAGCCTAACTAATCTATTACCGCAAGAGATTGAAGAACGTTTAGTTAGGCTTGACAATCAAGTTAAGGCATTTAAAGAAGAATTATTTAGAATAACTTGGTATATGCGCGGTGGTGTTACTGTTAGCGATCTATTAGATCGCTACGGTCATGAAGAACGCGAAGCTATTAATGAAATTATAAAAGAAAATATTGAAGCAAGTAAAAAAGCACAAATGCCTTTACTTTAATACTTGCTAGGTGCTAGATTAAGTTTGGTATTCCATGGTCGGTCTTTAGTAGGAGCATCTACTACACCTGCTCTTGGCCCGGGATCACCAAATTTTGGTGGCGGTCCAATTGGAGTATCCTGATACGGCACATCCGGGGTATCTGGTTTTTCTTTACCTGGAGGTAATTGTCCGTGCGTTACAATATATTTTAGATCACTTATTATTTCACCAGATTTAATATATTTAAATGCATCTAACATGCTGCCACCAACAGCCTCAACTATAATATCATGGATGACTACAAACGCAATCGCCTGATTCCATTTAGGATCATTAGCCACCTTCTGAAAAAATTCGTATCGTACAACATTAGTCATACCGCCAATAGCATCATCAACAAATTTAAACGGCCCTGTAAAGAAGCTGCCTAGCTTATTGCCAAACCCTTTGATCACCACAGCACCAATGCCGTTGGTAATTAACTTAGCTGACAGTTGAGTAAGTTCCTGAGCAACATTACCTTCATACTCTTTTTCGCTTATTTTTTTAGCTGTGAGCTTTTCATTTTCTGTAGCAATGGCCCTAACGCAATTTCTGATCGGATCATATATTGCAGGCACTGTGCTGAATAAAGTTGTTGCCCAACTTAGATTTGCAACAATATCATTGTAGTGCAGACCCAGTCTAAAGCCCGCTACAGTAGTCGATCCAACTGCTCGTTCAAGAGCCGCATTCCAAATTCCTCGTATTTCCGATGCTGAAAAATTGCCATTGGCAATCATTTGTCGTATACGTGGAGTAGCTACATCGGCAAGACTTGATATAGACATACCGCTATTTTTAAGCACTTGAATCTCTGCGGCAATCTCTTTAACTAAAAGTTTAGCCGCATCTGTCCTAATGTCTTCAAAGATTATTTCGTGGATTTTCATTGTAATTCTATTTATCGAGATGAACTACGTTCATCTGTGTTTTTCGCTAGAGCTCAAACACAGCTATTTCTTTTAATGATTAAGTAATCAAGTGCGAAGCACTTAGATATTATCTAGATTGTTCAGTCACACTTTGCCCTGGCCGGGCAAAGCGATTGACATTATCTGAGTTGAACATGTCACACTAGCGTTACACTATTACAGAGGCGGTCGTCCGGTACCTCGAAGTGCGTCTTTATACGACGGCAGTCTGTGGGCATACGCTAACACGCACACAAACGTAGGGTTTTTCTCCCTTCTTTTAGCCTGGTCAAATCTCTATTCTTACAGTTCAAACGGGTTAAAGGCTTATCCCATCATCATCCTTGCGGGTAGTGAAACTGCTACTCTACGCCAATTAGAGTTCCTTGCCGTCACACATCAGAACGGATTCAGGGCACAATACTATCGCCTGTGCGGGCTTATTTGGCGTTATTTTGCCTAGTTTTCTTGGAGTTTGCGAATATGTGAACCGTGTACACGCACTTGAATATGACCGTTATAATAGTCATTTGATTCTAGTACTCTGCGTGAAAACTGTTCTCTAGCCTCTATGTATGAGCATTCTGCCTTGGATTTACAATAGAAAAGTATTTCTCTACGAAATTTTTCTGTACCTAACTGCGTAACATCTTCGGTTAGCGCCGGCGAACTACCGTAATAGTCCTGCCAATCGCTGTCAATTTTGCTACGGATTCGCTTTTTTTTCTTAGTGCCGTTCTTGAGTTTTACTGTTTTATAGGTAGTTTTTGAGAATTTAGCTAGTTTTTTGCCTATGTACATGCGTCCTGACTGTGTGTTGGTGATAAGATATACAAATCCCACGCAATCTTCGGGTAGTGTTTCGACGAGTTGATCTTGATAGTACCATGACATCAACTAGTTACCGTCTACACCACCTCCTGTTGAGCCTTTTTGAGCGAGCCTTTTTGTCTTGCGTTCTTTTAATTTTTCTAATTTTTCCACTTGCCACTCGCGAATGTCTTTTCGTCGAGCAGAGCAGATGCGCCTAATGTCACTGAGCCTGTGACGAAGTCGTACAGAGCTGGCATGCGTAGCTTCTCCCTGCCACTTTTGATTTTCCTCAAAGTAGGCTTTGAAAGCTCGCATGAGTTCAGCATGCAGTTGTTCGTCTTGCGATTTCACTTTTTATCTTTTGCTTCTTTATACAGCTCGGGATCTTGAAACTGCGCCGGATATCGCACATCTAGATACCTAAACCATCTTATAGATTTCCAATAGGTTGCAAACAGGTTGTTTACTATCAAGATCCCGCAGGTGATAATACATAAACCCATGCACACTAATATTGATGCCGCTAAAAATACGGCAGCTTGATCCATTGTCATTCTGTTACCTCTAAATCTGTTGCGTAACTGGTAAACCCATTCTCTTTGATCACCTTGAGCACGTTGTTTACTCGTCCAATCAGCTCGTCTTTGTGTGAAATTAAGAATATGTTCTTCTTACGTTCACGAGCCATGCGTTTTAATACTGCCAGGGCACTTTCAACACCGCTGGCATCGAGACCGTTGTCTACTAACTCGTCAACAAACAACAAGTTAATCTGTTGATATAGGCTTTCCCACACATCGCGGAAGGCCCAACTTAGACCTAATATAAGTCTATTACGTTCACCTCTGCTCAAGTTATCAAAGTCCAAGTCCTGCCCTAGCTGTGTAATTTCAACAGTGAGGTCATTTTGGAATATAACTGTGTGAGGCAAGCCCATACGATCAAGATAGAATGTCAACCGATTGTTCAAGTAGGCTAAGTTTTGATCGATAATCTTTTTACGTATAAAGGAATCCTTGCTGGTCAGCAAGCGTAGCAGGAATTCTTGATGCTCTTTGAGATTAGTCAGTTCATTTACCTTGTCCCATGATACATCCTGCATGGCAGTATGCCGAAGTTCGTCGATCTGTTCTTGATAAGGATCTGACTCTCCAACTTTGATAGTGAGGTTAGTTTCTAAACTGCTAAGATTGTTTTGATGTTTAAGTGCCTGCTCAACAGTATCGTAATAGGTATTAGGTCGATTGCTGACTTCACCTAGTGCGGCAATTTCCGTGTTAATTTTAGCTAGATCTTTTGTAACTTTATCAAAGTACTTTTGCGCTTCAGCCAAATGTGTAGTAGCTTCAGCAGACATTTCCTCATGCTTGTGGTCATGTAGATCTTGTTCGCAAGCGTGACACTTTTTATCCTGCAACTTAGCAAGCTCGCCAGCGTACTTTTTTACGCTTCGCTCCGCTTGCGCTGTCGCGCTATCTAACGTAGCCCTCTCCTTAGCGAGGCTTTTCAGCTTCGCTGCCTTTTCTTCGAAAAGTTTTAGCTCGCTGTGCTTGGCAAGTTCAGCTTCGATGTCTACACTTTCTAATTCTATAATCGCACGGCCAATTTTTTCTAACTCTTGCTCGTGCTGAGTGTTCCATGCATGTTGTCTAGTAATTAAACTGTCGATGCTTTGTTGTATCTTATCGTTAGATCTTTTAGCGGCCTCTATATCTGCATTTTCCTGGAATATTTCATCCTTGGTGATTCGAGTAAGTTCTTTTAATGACTCTGCTTTTTCACTTAACAAAGTAATGCCTAGCAGTTGCTCAATGATTATTCTTTGATCATTGGCCTTCATACTCAGGAACGGCTCAGTATAGGTGTTAAGTGCTACAACGTGTTTGAACATGTCGTGACTCATGCCCAGCAAGTCATCTAAGTCCTTCTGGGTTTCACGCATATCTCCCTGTGCATCATCGGTTTCTGCGGTGTCCTGTGCTTGATCGTTGACATAGAACTGTAGCAAGGTTGGTTTACGACCACGTTCGATGCGATATTCAGTGTTGTCTTTTTCAAACGTAAGGGTAACTAACATATTTTTGTTGTTAATCTTATTAATAAGATTATCTTTTTTAATGTTAGTTAAAGCGTTACCGTAGAGCGCATAACTTAAAGCATTAACGATTGTAGTTTTACCAGTACCGTTTCTGCTACCGCTATCGTCTCCACCTTGATCTAAGTTTTCACCTAGTACTAGGGTTAAGTTTGCTTTTGTAAAGTCTACGGCCTGGGTTTGATTACCCACACTCATAAAGTTTTTAACTGTTAATTCTTTTATTTTTATCATAAGCTATTATAAATTGCCAATAAGGTATTCTTGTCAAACTTGTCGGAATCGATATTGATAATCTGATTGCTTACAATTTGATCTATACTTTCAAAAGCCTGTATATCTATACTAGTATTAATTTCAATTTCTTTCTTCTCTGCAATTAATGTAAGTTCCCGAATGTCATAATCCGCAATAAACTTTTCTTTAATAAAGCTAGCTTCTTCAAAGGTAATATCAATGTCTAAGGCAACACGAAGGTGTTGTTTAGGCTTAATAATAGTACTGGCATCGTCGATTAGCTGACTTAGTTTAACTGTGCGGAATGTAGGTTGGTTAGGCCAAGTATGATATTCCGGTTTGCCACCCCATTCTAGTATCATCATGCCGCGATCGTCATCCCATGCATCTGAATAATTATGCGGAAATGCGTTGCCGATGTAAATCATATTTTCGTTCTGCTGGCGCTTGTGGAAATGTCCGCTAAAACCTAGTTCAAAGCCGTGGAACGCATCTACTTGTAATTCGCCGTGGTCTGGCATTTGCACCATGGCGTTCATAAAGAACTTGGGCAATTCAAAATGACCAAAGCAATACTTGCCCTTCATGGTCTTTATTCTTTTCCATTCGTCTCCAACAAGCCAGGGACATAATGTAACACCGCCGATAGTAGTAGGCTCGTGTACAACAGTAATGCCGGGAATATACTTGCCAAATTCAACTGAATGAATGTCCCGTTTATCTTTGTAGTACAAATCATGATTGCCAGGAAAAAAGTAAAAATTATCAAATGCTTGACCCAATTTTTCCAAGGCACGTAAGCTATAATCCATCGTAGTGATATTAAGACTATTGCGATTATGATGCCAATCACCCATAAAGATACCTGTATCACAGCCTTCCTCCTTTGCCTTAGCAATGTACCAATCTACAAAATCCTCACAGTCTTGGTTGTGTACCGAGCTGTTAGATTTTAATCCAAAATGTATGTCTGTAAAACAGGCTATCTTTTTGAACAAATTACTCATTCAGGTGTGCCTTCTTCGAATCGTTTAACTGCATTTGCATGGTCCGCCGCACCAGTTCTACTGTAGCTAGGGTTCATGCCATTCATTTCTAAAATATCATCACGGATATTCTGATTACGTTTTTCAATGTTAATAACACGAACAAAACTATTAGTCACAGCCGCAGTAAAATAAGCAAATGGATTGTCAGATTTGCTTTCATCAAACTGTAATCCAATCTGTGTTAACTGTAGAATAGCCTGTCCTTTCATCTCATCGTTGTAGGTATATCCGCGAACGTTGCCGCGAGTAGCGTACCTCTCACATAACTTTAACATCATTCTTGCTAAAGTTGGAGTAATTTGGCCTGCATCTTTATCAAAATGCCCTTTCTCTAGGTCGCCCTTCCAATGACTCTTACCTACGCACACCAGTTGATCTTCTTCGTTAAACTTCCAATGCTGGAACGGCGGAAAGTTAACTTTATCTCTATGATCTGCTAGACTTTTTGGATTCTTTTTTCGAACATTGTTCAATGGAATATGATCATATGTCATAACACGAAATACAACATCTAGTTTTTGGATCTTTTTATAGTCAACTTCGCAGTCTGCTTGTTTGACTTTTTCTCCTGCTTTTTTACGAGTTTGATATTCCAAATCGCCAATGCGTTTAGCACGGTTTCTTTTGGCTTCTGCAATGCTTCGAATGTTTATTTTATCAGTACTTGGTATAATTAGATCGTACTGATGAAACTCTGATTGGGTAAACACACAATACGAACTTTTCGAACGATGTATTTCTAACAACATATCCTTGTTGTTTAGGTAATTTACTTTAGCTGTCATTAATTCATTCTCCGGATGTTATATTATAAACTACGTACATTAAAAAGTCAACTAAATATTATACCAAAAGGGGAATAATAATATGGCAATAACTGGAAGGCAAATAAGTGCTACAACTGGAGCAATTGGTGCTGGAGCCGCGGCAGTAAACACCGCAAGTAATCTAGCATCCGCATTTTCAGGAGCGGCAAATGTTGGCACAGCTATCCGAAGTATCAATTTACCCTCCGCAGGAGAGGCGATTGGTGACATATATAGTGCTGTTGCTGCCTTTGGAGGCGATGCAGCCGCAAATGATTGGCGTGTCAGATTAAGTCTCCCTACGTGGCCTAGTTTTAGAACTAGTCCGGTTTTAGAACCTTTAAAAGATGCAGGCGGATTGGTGTTTCCATACACTCCGCAGATTACTATGACCAGTTCGGCAACATATAATACTATTAAAACTGTTCATACGAACTACCAGTTTCAAGCATATCAGTCTAGCGACCCGGGCGAAATACAAATTACTGCACCAATGAACGTTGAGGATGCAAGCCAAGGATTATATTGGATCGCAGCCATGCATTATTTACGTAGCCTAACAAAAATGTTTACAGGAACTGATCCTAAGGCAGGCAATCCTCCTCCGATTGTATTTCTAAACGGTTACGGTAATTATGTTTTTAAAAATATACCTGTTGTAGTAAAAAGTTTTCAGGCAACGCTAGATGATAAATCGGATTATATTAGTGTTCCAGTAGTCGGTAGTGCCGCCGGAGCAATTCAGGGAGCCGCTGATACCGCCGCCGCACTAGCCGAGACGCTCGGCGGCGTGTTTGGTACAAATGCAATTACTGATACAGTTAGTGAAGTTGCAGGAGGGATCGGCCAAGTTGCAGCCTTAGGCGCACTGCTTGGCATAGGCGGTTCATCATCTGGCGGAATTAGTTATGTACCTGCAAAGAGTAGTTTCACTATTACATTGATGCCGATGTACAGTCGAAATAGTGCTCGTAGGTTCAGTCTTGACAGGTTTGTTGAAGGCGGATATCTTACTAGTGGTTTTGGATATATTTAATATGGCAGCTAATTACCTAAATAACAGTCCTTATTTTAATACACCGATAGTTAGAAACTATCTTAGTATTTTAGAAATTAGGCCAGTGAGTGCAGATGTAGATGATTTTCTCTACACAATAGAACCTCAATATACCTACCGACCAGATTTACTAGCGTATGACCTGTATGGTGATGCTAAGTTATGGTGGGTGTTTATACAACGTAACTTAGATGTAATACAAGATCCTATTTTAGATTTTGTTCCTGGCAAGCAAATTTACATTTGCAAATTAAGCGGGCTAACCTCGGCCCTGGGACTATAATATGCCTGTAAATGCCGCCACAATTGGATCTGCCGCAGTAGCAGGAGTAGCTGTAGTTAAGGGATTAGATACGTCGGGTCCGGCAGCCGGCATATCTGAGGGCGGTGGAGGAGGCGGATTCTTAAGTTCGTTTAAAGCATTTTTTAGTTCCGGAGCTTCCGGTATTAAATTGCCTATATCTAACCCGCTCCATCGATATGCCAGTTATGATTATGTTTTAGGATTAAGTCCTCTTACTTCAAAAAGTCTTAACTTTCCTAATAGCACGTATCGAACTGGCAAGCGTCTAGCTTTGATAGCAAAATCAGCTGGTATGGATCCTAATAACAGGATTTCAACACCATACGGAAAATTTGATTTTTTTATTGACAACCTAGACATTAAATCAGTAATGGGCTTTGAAAAAGGAGCTAATAACAATGCGACAACAATCACATTTGACGTAATTGAACCGTATAGTATGGGCATGTTCCTAATTACCATGCAACAGGCCGCCGCCACAGCGGGTCACAAAAATTGGGCCGCGGCACCGTTCTTGCTTACTATTGATTTCCGAGGCGCAGATGAAACTGGAAGGATGTCGTTAGTTAGTGGTGCAAGTAAACAGATTCCGTTTATATTAAAAGACATAGATACTAAGGTAACCGAAGCCGGATCAGTACACAGCGTAAAAGCACTAGCCTGGCAATTTCAGGGGCACGACACAGCAGTTATAAAAGCAAAATCAGAAATTAGTATTTCTGGAAAAACAGTTCAAGAGATTTTGCAAACAGGAAAAAACAGCCTGCAAGCAGTATGGAATCAACGCCAGCAACAACTAGTAGATGACGGTACCCAAGCTACAGCAAATCAGGTATTAATATTATTTCCAACGAGTATCGATTCCGGTCCTGCACCAGGAGCAGGCGCCGGCGGTATAATTGAAAGTGTTACTGGCGCAACAATTCCTTCGTTTACCCAGTCAGCCGGCGATATAAAGACATCATTAAACGTATCTGAAAGTTCTGTTAATAAAACCCTAGTTCAGGCAGAAGGAGATTGTAACCCGATAGGCAAGGCCAGCCTTGGGCATGGTGTTACGAAACCAGCTACAGCACCGATGGGGTCAGACGCAGAACTTTATAGCAAAGAACGCGACCAATGGGTACCTAGTAAAAATACCCCAGACCCACAAATTACAACTAAAGTCTACCCCCAATCACAGTCTTTGTACACTATTATCAATAATGTAATCCAAACTAGTGACTATGCAGTAACGGCATTAAGTGCGGACAATATTGATACTTTAGGATTTAGACTATGGTGGCGAATTGATCTTCGTTGTTATAATGTTGACGACCCGGCGAATAATGATACCACCGGAGTACCTCCTAAATTGTTTGTTTACCAAGTGATTCCATATCGAGCACATACTAGCAATTTACCGGCGGTTAACGTAAAATCACCTGGCTTTGCCGAGATGAAAAAGAAAGCTGTTAAGATCTATAATTATATCTATACAGGAAAAAATACCGATATCATCAGTGTTAATATTAACTTACACGCATCATTAAGAGCGGCACTGCCTATTGATGCCGCAGGTAAAACAAGCGAATCTGTGCAAGATGCAAAAAAGAATGCCAGCTCGGGAAAATCTAAACCAGACGCAGATTTGAAACCATTAGGTAAAGGTGAAGAAGCTCCAAAGGGTGCGATGTCTCCTGGACAAGCTGTTAATTCAAAAACTGAATCAGCTAATGACCGTGTCGGCGGCGACGGAACCGACACTGAAGGCACCCGCGCCGCCAAGTATTTTCATGATGCACTAACTTATGGTAGTGATATGATAAAACTTAATATGGATATTATCGGCGATCCGTATTATATTGCCTGTGAAGGAAATTATCAAGCAGGGGAAAAAGACACCTACCTAGGTGACGACGGAAGTATTAACTATCAACGCGGCGAAGTCGATATAGTAGTTAATTTTAGAAGTCCTTTAGATATTAATCAACAGTCTGGTTTATATAACTTTGGGATAAATTCACCCACTGCACCACAACAACAATTTTCAGGGTTATATCGAGTTCAAAAAATTATGAACCACTTTAAAGGCGGTCAGTTTACACAGACTTTAGAATTGCGCAGACGTGTTAATCAAGAAAATAAGATCACAGGGAAAAAAGATCAATTGTATAATTCAAGTGAAACTGCACCGGCGGCAAAGAGCGGTGACACTAAAACTGGAAGCGGGGCAGAATAATGGCTTACGATCATCAAACCGATCTATATTCACCAAGCGAAGACACCCCAGTAAGAAATTCAGGCCCGTTCACAGCAACTATAGTCGGTCATCAAGACTCTACATTTATGGGTCGATTACAAGTTATTTTAAAAAGACCAACTGGTAACGCAAACGTAGACGGCCAAACAATAGCAGTTGATTACATTTCTCCGTTTTACGGAGTAACTGGTGTTGCATATATCGGATCTGATAAAGACAACGATGACTATAATAATACTCAGAAGAGCTATGGCATGTGGATGGTGCCCCCTGATGTAGGTACTACGGTAATGGTGATTTTCGCCAACGGTGATTTTTCAGCAGGCTACTGGTTTGGATGTGTGCAAGATCAATATATGAATTTTATGGTGCCCGGACTAGCCGCAACACAAAATGTTGTCGACGGCGACGGCGAAACACGAGAATCAGTTGCAGAGTATAACAAAAATATTAATTCTAATATCAGTGATACAACAAAATTTAAAAAACCTAGACATTATCTGGCAGATGTAATAGGTAGTCAGGGCCTAGCTAAAGATGATATACGAGGCACAACTACAAGTAGTGCAAGACGAGAGACTCCTAGCTTGGTATTTGGAATTAGTACACCCGGCCCTATTGATAAACGACCAGATGCTAAAAGAGGGCCTGTGGGCACTCGAGAAAAGTTAATTTCAAATTATCCAGTTAGTCGTCTAGGAGGCACAACTTTTGTAATGGACGATGGAGACTCAAGATTTTTAAGAAAAACTCTTGCAGCCGAAGGCCCGCCAGAATATGCTGAAGTAAACAAAGATGAAAGCGACGGTAATGTAACACTGCCACATAACGAACTTGTAAGAATTCGTACACGTACCGGTCATCAAATTTTATTACATAACACTGAAGATTTAATCTACATTGGAAATGCCAGCGGTACCACATGGATTGAATTAACTAGCAACGGCAAGATAGACATTTATGCTAAAGATAGTATCAGTGTACATACTAAACAAGATATAAATTTTCTTGCAGATCGAGACATTAATTTAGAAGCTAATCGCAATATCAATATGAAAGCCGCAGGCTGGGTACAAGTTGAAACTGGCGATAATTTTAATTTAATAATCGCAAAAGACGGATTTATCACAACTACAGGCAGTCTACAAGTCAATACTACTGAGATGAATAACTTTACGTCTACTGGTGATACAAATATTAAAAGTTCTGTTAAAATTAATTTTGCATCTGCTGAAGATACTAATATTCTAGCCGGAGCAAAACTTACACAAAATGCAGCCGCATACTATTCTCTCCCCGGTGGTGGAGGAGTAGGAGCAGTTACAGCAGTTGCTATGGATGCATCTACTGCATCTGCATTATTAACATTTGATAATATCTATAACGCCAACGGAGATAAAGTAGTTAGTATTATGAAACGTGTGCCAAACGCTGAACCTTGGCCACAACACGAAAATCTAGACCCAGCAACAATGACTGCTGAAAAAACTGACAGAGAAGATACAACACCAATAACATTTAGCAACGGAAAAACAGATGCTCCTGATTTCTATGCAACATACACTACAGCATCTGACACCTTTAATAAGGAAGCAAACTAATGAGTATATACAGTAAAATTACACTCCCGGCACACCCTAATCCAACAATCGCCGGCCCCCAAATGTATCGAGGATTTAGCACAGTAAACACTAACACAAAGAACTTTGCGCTGTACGATTTTGAATTAATTAAACAAGATCTAATTAACCACTTTTATATTCGTCAGGGTGAACGATTAATGAATCCAGGGTACGGGTGCGTTATTTGGGATCTAATTTTTGAACCGTTAACTGAAGAAGTCAAAGAACTCATTATCGAAAACGTTAATGTCATTATTAACTCTGACCCTAGAGTACATGCTAGCAACGTGGTTGTAACTGGTTACGACACTGGTATACAACTAGAATATACGCTAACATACACGCAATATAATCTATCTGAGAATTTAAAATTCCAGTTTGATCAAGCTGCCGGGCTAGCCGCAGAATAAACTACCCACATAATTTTATTCAATAAATACAGTTATTAGGACATACAATGAGTTCAACATCGAGACAAAATAATTTACTTTTAGCAGAAGATTGGCAAAAGATTTACCAATCTTTTAAAAATGCTGACTTTCAAAGTTACGACTTTGAAAATCTTCGTCGTACGATGGTTGATTACATTCGTACAAATTTTCCAGAAGATTTTAACGATTATGTTGAAAGCTCAGAGTATCTTGCGCTTATCGATCTAATTGCGTTTGTTGGGCAAAGCATTGCATTTCGTGTCGATTTAAATGCTCGTGAAAACTTTTTAGAACTAGCAGAACGTCGCGACAGTATTCTTCGCCTAGCAAGATTAATTAGCTATAATGCTAAACGTACTATCGCCGCACAGGGATTATTAAAATTTACTACAGTGCAAACAACTGAAAATGTTATTGACATTAACGGCCGAAATATTTCTGGGCAATTTATAACCTGGAATGACCCTAGTAATTCTAATTGGTATGACCAATTTATTAGAGTGATTAATGCAGCCATGCCGCAGACACAACAATTTGGAAGTCCGGCAGATAGCGCACAGATATTCGGAGTTCCTACTGCACAATATCGATTTAACGGTACAAACACAGATGTACCGGTTTATGGATTTACTAAATCAGTAGCCGGCCGCAGTATGGATTTTGAAATTACAAGTACAACATTCAATGGGCAAACATTCATCTACGAAGAATCGCCTAAAGTTGGTAATTCTATTGCATGTATCTACAAGGATGACGGATATGGTCCTGGAAGTCCCGGCACTGGATTCTTTTTTAATTTTACTCAAGGTACATTAAATGCAGGATCGTTTACTGTAACAAATCCAAGTAGCAACGAAACTATCGGAATTGACACTCAAAATATTAACAATACCGATGTATGGTTATATCAATTGGATCAGAGTACCGGTAACGAATCTACATTGTGGACACAAGTGCCCGCACTGACCGGTAACAACATCATCTATAATACTATAAATCAAAAAATTAAAACGATTTATAATGTAATTACACGAGCTGGCGACGCATTAACCCTATCGTTTAGTGACGGCACTTTTGGCGCTCGCCCCTTAGGAACATTTAGAATTTATTATCGAATCAGTAATAATCTAGCGTATGTTATAAATCCAGCAGATATTTCAAACGTGCTAATAAGCATTCCTTATACATCAGCCGCAGGCCAAACGGAAACATTAACAGTATCTCTTAGCCTCGAGACATCAGTTACTAATGCAACACAGTCAGAGACTAACGAGAGTGTTAAGACAAATGCGCCACAGACGTATTATACACAAAATAGAATGATCACTGCTGAAGATTATAACATTAGTCCGCTTGCCGCAAATTCTCAGATTACAAAAGTTAAATCAGTTAACAGAACATCAAGCGGTATTAGTCGATATTTTGATTTAACAGACCCAACCGGAAAATATTCGTCAACTAATTTATTCGCTGACGACGGAGTGCTATATCAACAGCAATATATAGCTGGTACAAATTTTACCTATATTTCTAAAACAGATATTAGCGGAGTGATAGTTAACACTATAACTCCAATTCTTGAAGATGTTAATCTTAGAAACTTTTACTATCAAAATTTTGTAAACTATCTAACATCTAGCTTAAATGTTTCCTGGTATGGAGTAACTACTGATAGTAACAGCTCGACTGGCTTTATTGGAGAAACAACAACAGCAACGCCACTACCTGCCGGACCAGGATATACACTAACCGATTTAAAGTATATAACCAACGGAGCACTTATAAAATTTACAGCACCAGTTATTGCAAACGTTCAGTATTATTTTAATACTAAGCGTAATAATGTGTTAACAACAGGGCTTCCAAATACACCCGGATTAGTTACATATCTGTGGGCTACAGTTATTTCAACAACTGGCGATTCTACAGCCAACGGCGCCGGAACGCTTACTACTGGGTTTGGTCCAATTAAACTAAGCAAGGCTGTACAAACATTAAGATCTGCATCCGGAGTAGTAGTTGCGGCACCACTGCTATCTCAGATAATTCCACAGTTTTCTACAAAAATAACATCAAGCGTTAAAGCCGCAATGATAGATTTAATTTATGATAATGCATCGTTCGGTCTTCGGTATGATGCAGCCGCGCAAGCATGGCAGTTAATTTTTGAAAGTAATTTAGATTCAATCAGTGCATTTAGTCTAGCTAACCAAGGGTCTACTACTAATACACAGCAAGATGCAAGTTGGTTTTTATTGTTTACAACTAACACAGAATATTATACTGTTACTGCAAGACAACTAAGATATGTTTTTGAAAGTGATAAAGAAATTTCTTTTTATTTTGATGATGTAACTAAAATGTTTGATCTTGTAACTGGAAATACTATTACAGATCTAATCAAAGTTTTAGATATTAACACACAGCCTGATAATTCATACCCGTTGTCAACTACCTACGAGTGGGGAATTGTTTCAGAATATATTGGACAAGATGGGTATATTGATCCTAAAAAAATTATAGTAACATTTTCAGATCCTCAAGATACTGGAACTGTAGATAATCCCCAATTGTTTTTAGATATTGTTAGCCCTACAGTTAACCAGTCAACAAAGTATGTTGTTCAAGAACGATACAATATCACACAAGGGCAAGAAGATTACAGGTATGTATACAATGAGCCGACATTGGGACCAGTGATTATTTTACCTTCAAGATCAAGTATTTCTTCACTTGTTGATTATGCCGACGGCACCTATTTTTACTTTATAGATACGCAAGTTGTAACTCAATTAAATTTAACAACATCAATATTAGAACCGACATTGAATTATAAAGTGTTTGTTGGCAGAGATAAACTACGTTTTCAATATCTGCATAGTGCCGACTATGATTCAAGAATAGATCCGGGGATAAGCAACATCATCGATGTGTATGTATTAACAAATAGTTACGATGTTCAGTTTAGGCAATGGCTAAATGGTTCAAATGTTGCGCAACCATTACCGCCAAGCTCTGATGAACTTAATTCAGTACTAGCACCTAATTTAAATTTAATTAAATCTATATCAGATGAAATTATATATCATCCAGTTAGCTACATTTTACTATTCGGCGCCAAGGCAGAACCTAGTCTTCAAGCAAATTTTAATGTAGTAAAAAACCCGACATCTGCAGTGTCTAATGCTGATATTACTGCTAGAGTATTAACTGCAATTAATGAATTCTTTAGTTTAGAGAATTGGGACTTTGGAGATACATTTTATTTTACAGAGTTATCAACTTATGTGATGACAAAACTAGCACCTGATATTACAAACTTTGTGATAGTACCTAGCCAAACAGGTCAATATTTTGGTAGTTTATTTGAAATTAAATGTCCAACAGATCAAATTTTCTTAAGTTGTGCAACAACATCAAATATTATTATAGTGACAGGTTATACATCAAGCAATCTTAAAACAGTAACAGGACAAGGGTTAACCTCAACTACAATGACTCAACAAATCAACAGTGCAAATTATGGGGCAAATAATTAATGGCAACAAATAAACTCCCAAACGCAAATGGTCTTAGTGTTAACTTATTACCGGATTTTTATCAAACTTCTACCAATAAGAAATTTTTACAGGCTACGATTGATCAGTTATACCAACCTGGTACTGTTACCAAGACTAGCGGGTTTATAGGTAGTCAAACGGCCAAAGCTACTTCCGGTGAAGATGTGTATGTTGGAGCGCCGTCGGTCACGAGACAAAACTATCAGCTAGACCCTGGAATAGTTATCAAAGACGAATTAGACAACATAACATTTTTTAAAGACTATCAAGATTATATTAATCAATTAGGAGTATTCGGAGCTAACACTAGCAACCATGCTCGATTGAATAAGCAAGAATTTTACAGTTGGGATCCGCATATTGATTGGGATAAGTTTGTCAATTTCCAGAACTATTACTGGCTTCCGTACGGCCCGTCTCTAATAACAATTTATGGACAGTCGACTGCGATCGCCAGTACGTACACTGTTGAAATTCAAGACGAGCAGAACAGATATCAATATTTGTTCACCCCCAACGGATTAGATTTAAACCCATCAATTAAATTATACAGAGGGCAAACGTATCATTTTGATATTAACAGCCCGGCAAATCCTTTTTCGTTTAAACTTCTCAGAAGTATAGGGCAGTCTGACAGATATGTTATCCCCGGTATTAGCGGGTACGGTGTTGAGACCGGAACTATTACTTTTACTATTCCTAGTGATTCACCAAGTGTGCTGTTCTATCAAAGTGAAGCTGATATTAATCTCGGCGGTATCGTTGAAATATACGATATTGAAGAGTCGTCAAAAATTGATGTTACAAATGATATTCTAGGTAAAAAAACATATTCGTTAGCAAACGGTCTTTCGTTAAGCAACGGTATGAAAGTAGCGTTCGGCGGCCTCGTTACACCTGATACCTATGCATCCGGACAATATTATGTTGAAGGGGTAGGCACTGCAATAAAGCTAGTTCCAGAAAGCATCTTAGAAATTATAAGCCCTTATACAACAGCACAATCAATATTGTTTGATTCAACACCATTTGATACTGAACCATTTAGTGATAGCACTGGATTTGCAAGTCTAAAAGATTATATTGTTATAAACCGATCAAGCAAAGACCATAATCCGTGGAGCAGATATAATCGTTGGTTTCATAAAGATGTTATTTCAGCGAGTGCATCATACAACGGAACTACTACGACCTTAAATCAAGAATCTCGTGCTAACAGATCTATTATAGAATTTGAAGCAGATTTAAAATTATTTAATTTTGGCGCAACTGCGATTACTGATGTTGATCTAGTTGACGACTATACCTCGGATATTTTTTCAGAGATTGAAGGAACTCGTGGTTACAACATTGATGGGGTACAACTAACTGAAGGATTAAAAATATTATTTACAGCAGATCCTGACCCTCTTGTAAAAGATAAGATATTTCAGGTGTCGTTTTTAATAATACAAGGGATTCGTCAGATCCATTTAGAAGAGATATTAATTCCACAGTACGATCAAGTTACCTTAGTTCGTCAAGGAGTAAAGTATCAAAGTCAAATGCTATGGTACAATGGTATTACATGGATCTCTGCTCAACAGAAAACAAATACAAATCAAAGTCCGTTATTTGATCTAGTTGATGAGACCGAAACAAGTTATGGAAATACTGAAGCCTATCCAGGATCTACATTCGTTGGAACTCCGATTTTTTCTTACAAGATTGCGACTACTGGCACAACAGACGCTGTATTAGGATTTAAACTAAGCTATCAAAATGTAAACAACGTTGGCGACATATTATTTCAATTTAATCTCGCCAATGATACATTTGAATATAAAACAACTTCTTCTGTAGTTTCTCAAGCAATTAATACTGGATATTTAATAAGAAAAGACTATGTAGGTAATCCGATATATGTTAACGGATGGCAAATTTGCCAAACAACAAACGTGCAAGCCGCCCGACGAGTTTATAAAAATTCTGGAAAAGTTAATAATTTTAATCTTGATATTTTTGACGATGTTTCTAAATTAACTGATTTAGTGGTAAAAGTTTATGTTAATGGCGTTCGCCTTGCATCAACTAGCTGGCAATTAGTTAATGGCTCAAATTATAAGATTATTAATCTTAACGCTGACATTGCATTAACTGACATTCTACTAATTAGAGCATTCTCATCGCAGCCAATTAATGAAAATGGATTCTATGAGATACCATTTAACCTGCAAAATAATCCATTGAACGATTACATGGCAGAGTTTACATTAGGTGAAGTATCAGACCATGTAAATTCAATTGTTGATAATGTAGCTAACTTCAGCGGAGCATTTCCGGGTGCCAGCAATTTACGAGATTTAGGAAGTGTGTCACAGTACGGTACTAAATTTGTACAGCACAGCGGCCCAGTTAGTCTTGCACTCTACCATCTTACCTCAGAAAAAAACAACGTTATCAAGGCGATTGAAAAAAGTAGAGAAGATTATAATTCTTTTAAAAGAAATTTTGTAAATGTTCTAGGAACAGTTGCGGCAGAGGGCGTATCAACATCAGACTTTGTTGAAGGATTAATGGCAAAAATTAATCAAAACTCGGCAGTATCATCTACATACTGGTTCTCCGATATGCTAGCGTTTGGGGCACAAAGCAAGACAGATCTTACAGTCGTGGATTTTCGTATACGGGAATACCCGTTAACAGATCCGTTTTCTTTAAATGTATTGTCTAGTAAAGCAGTTCACATTTATCTTAATGGAGAACAATTACTATACGGGTTACAGTATACGTTTAATGACCAAGGGTTTGTAATAATTTTAGATTCTGTTATTCTAGTTAACGGCGATATTATTACCACAATTGAATATGACAGCACCGATGGCAGCTTAGTCCCAGCAACTCCTACTAAATTAGGAATATGGCCAAAATTTGAACCTAAAATTTATCTTGATACAAGTTTAGTTACCCCTCGAATGATGATTCAAGGGCACGACGGAAGTCAAACCTTAGCATTTGGTGATTACCGAGATGCTGTAATTTTAGAACTTGAAAAGAAAATTTACAATAATATTAAAGTACAGTATGACCCGTCAATTTTTGATATTAATGATTTTATTCCTGGATATAATCGAGTAACTGATTATTCATTATCTGAATTTAATACAGTACTAGCACCTAATTTTTACAAATGGATAAATGTTGTCGGAGTAGATTTTACAAAACCTCTTAGTTATGACAGAAGTAATAGTTTTACATACAATTATTCGAATGATGTTGCACCAGATGGCAGAAATGTTCCAGGATACTGGAGAGGAATTTACAGATGGCTGTTAGACACTGATAGACCAAATCTTTGCCCTTGGGAGATGTTAGGGTTTAGTATAGAACCTACTTGGTGGACAACAGTATACGGACCAGCTCCTTACACTAGTGAAAATAAAGTATTATGGCAGGATTTATCAGATGGCGCAATTAAACAGCCAGGAAAACCTGTAGTAGTTAATAAAAAATATGTTCGTCCGTTTTTAATTAATCATATCCCCGTTGACGAAAGTGGAAATATACTTAGTCCTCAAGCATCGGGTCTAGCAACTGGAATCTTTAGACAGAGTACTGATAATAATTTCGTATTCGGTGATGTTAGTCCTGTAGAATCTGCATGGAGAAGAAGTAGCCACTTTCCGTTCAGTGTGATAATTGCAACAATGTTAATGGCACCTGCAAATACATTCGGGTTGCTTTTAGATAGAAGTCGTATCGTCCGAAACAAGGCTAAACAATTAGTGTATCGAGATACCGGACTTAGAATAAGACCGATGGATATTGTTGTACCAAGTACATATTTTAGTCCGACTCGTATCCCAACAGCCGGTATTGTTAATTACCTAGTTGATTACATTCTTAGTTTTTCATTCACTGACAATCTTCTTCAGTATACACGATATGCTAGTGATTTATCACTAATAAATGTCCAACTGAGTTATAGGATCGGTGCGTTTACAAACAAAGATAAATTTAATTTATTGTTAGAATCTAAAACGCCGTTGAGTACTGGCAACGTGTTTATACCTCAAGAAGATTATCAAGTATTTTTAAACACATCTAGTCCTATTAAAAAATTAACATATAGCGGAGTAATAATTACCAAGCTATCAACAGGATTTGAAGTTAAAGGATATAGCCTAACCCAGCCGTATTTTAAAATATACAACTATTTGCAATCCGGCACTACTATTAATGTGGGCGGTATCTCTGAAAATTATGTTAATTGGACCGCTGGCCAACAATATATTAGCGGCACGATTGTAAAATATTCAAATAAATTCTTTAGATCAATTTCAACAAACACTGCGGCCTCAGCATTCGATGCAACTAATTTTGCATCATTGCCTGAATTACCAATAGTCGGTGGTGTCAACGCAATTTTTAGAAAAAAATGGGACACTGATGAAGAAGTTACAATCCCGTATGGTACTACATTTAAAACTGTACAACAGGTTGTTGATTTTCTTTTAGGGTACGGCGAATGGTTAACTGCTCAAGGATTTGAATTTAATACATTCAACAGTAATCTCGGGTCAATCAGCAATTGGTCAACTAGTAGCAAAGAATTTATGTTCTGGACTACACAAAATTGGTCAACTGGCCAGGATAAGTGGAGTGACTGGATTGCCGAGCAACCATACACTTATGGATCTATTGTTAGATACAACGGGGATTATTACAGTGCAAATTATAACATTTTACCGTCTGCGATATTTGACAGTACTAATTATACTAAATTAGACGGGCTAAGTGAGCTTGGAAGTTCTGTCATTAGTCTAAGTCCCGGCGCAAGCGGAATTAAATTCACTACGGCGTTGTCAGTAGTAGATAATATTACTAATCCGTTTAACGTATATGAATTTTTTAAAGTTGACGGCACTCCTATTAATTCTAGAGACCTCGATAGTTACCGAGAAGGAAACGAAGTTTCGTACACTCCAAAAACGAACGACGGAATATACTGCGCTAGTTTTTATCTAATCCAGAACGAACATGTTATTGTAATCAATAACATTGATATATTTAATGATGTAATTTATAATCCAACTAGTGGATATCGACGAGATCGTATTAAAATATCTGGCTATGTGACAACTAACTGGTACGGCGGATTAGACATTCCTGGCTTTATATTTGATCAAGCTGTTATAAACAATTGGCAGGCTTGGCAAGACTACAATATGGGAGATGTAGTAGCATACCAAGGCAACTATTATAGTGCTATCACTTTCTTAGCCGGCACACAAGCATTTAATACTGCTAGTTGGTCTCGTCTAAGTAAAAAACCAAACTCTGCAATTTTGCCGAACTGGACGAACCTTGCAACTCAGTTTACAGATTTTTATGGGCTTGATATTGAAGGGTTCGATACTGCCCAACAAACTATGTCTCATCATTTAATTGGATATCAAAAGCGTGAATATCTTAACAATATTATTCAAGACGATGTTAGCGAATTTAAATTCTATCAAGGAATGATTCGAGAAAAGGGTACACAGAACGTTCTTAATAAATTATTCGGGGTGTTAACAAACAACAACGAAGACAGTTTAAAATTTTATGAAGAGTGGGCACTTCGTGTTGGTAGATACGGTGCAGAATCAGCTTTTGAAGATATTGAAATTGTTTTAGATGAAGCACTTTTTAGAAATAACCCTCAGGGATATGTATTAGTTCCTAGGAAAGATAAAAACATTAATTCATTTATTGTTCAGCAAACTCCAAATGATGTGTATTTAAAACCGTTAGGGTATAATTCAAATCCATTTCCAGCTGTTGTAGATCACACTCCTCTACTACGATCAGCCGGATATGTTAATCCTGTTGATGTAACATTTAGTCTTGGTACTATAGCTGACATTTTAACTAAAGATATTGATACATTAAACAATGGCGGGTATGCATGGGCGGCGTTTGAAGGAGCCTCTTGGAACATTTATAGATTTACTGATTTACAAATTAGAGTAACTGATGTAAGTTATAATTTACCAACTAAAACTTTAAGCATTAGTACAGCAAATATAATTCCGTTTAAGGAAGGGTCGTATGTAGGTCTATCACAAGTTGCATTGTTAAAAGGATTTTATAAAGTTGAATCAGTTAAACTAAATGTCTTTACGGTATCAGCAACTATTGCTAGTTTTCCGCAGTCGTTTACCCAACAAGGTGAACTAGTAGTGTATTCATTAATATCACGCCGTGCTCCTTCTATTGATTCGATTGATCAACTGATACTTTCACATCTATCTCCTGGAGAGTTAATATGGACTGACGATGACGGCACCGGCAAATGGGCTAGTTGGAAATACGACCCAATTTATAATAGTACTCCAGTTAGAAATCCAACTCCCCAAAGTAATTTCTTATTTGGTACCTCGATGACAGTAGATAAAAACAGTTCAATTTTAGCTGTTGGGAATTCTCAAGGAACTGTTCTTATATACGATAAGGTTGGCCGAGCAGTACCGTGGGTACAGCGAGATACCTTAGATATACCTTTTATAGTTAAAAACAGCCAACTAGATCCTTCTCGAAATCTACAGCCTAATCAAGTTAGTACAATACTTGCAATTAGTACAGACACTACATGGCTAGCTACTGGTAGTCCCCTTGTAGGTTATGCTTGTTCAGCGTATGTTGGTGACTATGTAAATCAATTATATTCAGTAGATGATGTTGTAAGAATTCAAACATCAGTAACATCATGGGAATATTATCGAGCGATTGAATCTGTACCCTTAGGTCAAGCGCCGAGCCCGATATCACTCTATTGGGAAACTATCCCATACATTAGTATTGATAAGAATACTGGCACTGATTCAAATCTTGCAGGCCAAGGAGTTATCAGTATATACAAAAAAGATATTAATAACGTCTTTTCTCTAGTGGACACGATCATTAGCCCGGTTCCAGCAACTAATGAAAATTTTGGTTCTACATTAAAATTTGGTAATAATACACTATATGTAGGAGCTACAGGGTATGACAACAATCGCGGCAGAGTATACAAATTAAATTACGTTACAATAATTAACCGCACATATGCATTTAACCCAGTAGGCAGCTCTGCGAATACTGTAGTGTTGTCTTCATCGTTAGGAGTTCGAGAAGGCATGCTGGTCGAAAGTGTTGGGTTCCCAGCTAGCGCAGAGGTAACAGTTGAGTACGTGTTAACTAAGATGACTTTTCTATCGTCGCTGACTATCATTGCCTCAATTACTGCTGGTATGACTGTTGAGGGTAATAATATTCTACCCGGAGTAACGGTAGTATACAAAGGCGAAGATGTTAACAGTAGTGGCCAAACTACTAATTTATATGTTGTAGTTAAAGGACCACAAGATCTAAGCTCAAACATAACATTAGTATTATTTGGCGGTACAATAAGCGTAGCAACTACTGGAGTTTCTAGTTTAAAAACTGTTATCTTAAATGGTACTCCAACTACTACGCCAGTAGGTAATATTAATTTTGTTACTAAAAACTGGACATATGATTTTAGTGAAGAGTATATTGGCCTAGAAACAGGAAGTAATTTTGGTAGTGCTATCGATTTAAGTATTGACGAATCGACCCTTGCAATTTCAGCATCTGGCGGGATTAGGGATGGGCAAGTGACTGTTTATAAGAATTCTAGTTTAGTCGGAATACTTTCGTCGCCGACCGCCGGGGCAGTTTCTAATTTTGGATGTAGTATTTCATTAGACAACACAGGCAGCTTTTTAGTAATTTCAGACCCGTATGCAACACAATCTATTTCCGGGGAAGGAGTCGTTACAGTATTTTATTACGACACCGTAATTTCTGAATACTTACCATTCCAAGTGCTGACAGATGCACACCCCCAAACAAATGGATTATTTGGTTATAAAGTTTCATTTATGAATGACAGCCAGACCATTGCCACACTTAGCAAAAATGGCGATACTTCTATTGAAACTACTTTTAATGTTGGGGGTATAACTACTTTCGACAAGCAGTCGACTAATTTTATAACTACACAATTTAATAATGGCCGGGTCGACATTTATGATCGATACAACACTACTTGGGAGTTCAGCGAAAGTTTAATTTCAACCAATCAACCAAGTGAAGGGTACGGGGTAGGCTTTGCCGTTGGCACAGATCGTGTTGTTGTCAGTGCCCCATTTGCAACTGATAACAGTTTAAATTCCGGAAGAGTTTACGATTACGGCAAACCTCGTAACACGTTTACCTGGACCATTGATAAATTTGAAACAACAATCCCAGACGTATCTAAAATTAAAAAAGCGTTCTTATACAACAGAAGTTTAGGAACACTTGTAACATACTTAGACTATGTTGACCCGCTACAAGGTAAAATACCCGGCCCAGCAGAAGAAGAAATTAAATTTAAGACATTCTACGATCCTGCAATTTATTCACTAGGAACTGATGCAGTAACCGTTGATAGTAATTCGTATTGGAACGATGAGCAAGTTGGTATGTTGTGGTGGAATTTAAGCACTGCTAAGTTCCTTAATAATTATTTTGACGATGTTGGATATAGAAATAATACGTGGAACACACTGGCAACCGGAGCATCGATTGACATCTATGAGTGGGTTGGCACTAAACTAAAACCGGAACAGTGGGATGCTAAAGCTGACACCCCTGCAGGTATATCGGTTGGTATTAGCGGAACTTCTTTATACGGAGCCGGAGTATATAGCGCATCACAGACATACGACACTGTTAGTAAGGCTTTTATTACTACATATTTTTTCTGGGTTAAGAACAAAAAAGTTGTTCCAAATATACCTGGAAGATATTTAACAGCTAGTGATATTTCATCGTTAATTACAAATCCTAGAGGCCAGGGCTATACTTGTTTAGCATTAACTGGCACAAATTCGTTTAGTTTAATTAATGCCGGAAAATATTTGCAAGATACTAATGTGGTATTAGCAATAGAATATTGGACCATTGATAAAACTGATCAAAATATTCACAGCCAATGGCGTTTGATTAGTAATAATGATGTGACACAAATTCCGCCTCGTATTGAAACAAAGTGGATTGACAGCCTATGTGGGAAGGATACACGCGGTAGAGAAGTACCAGATCGTGGATTGCCAGTTAAATTGCGATACGGTGTTGAAAATAGACCACGCCAGGGTATGTTCATTAATAGAATAGAAGCAATCAAAGAAACTGTAGAACATATTAATTCGGTATTAATCCTTAACCAGATTACACAAAGCAGAGATATTTCTCCGTTATTTGAAAAAGATGCTGAGCCAACATTACTAAGCGGCGTGTATGACGTTGTAGTCGACACTAATGCAGAATTAAACTATACCGGATATCGTGCGTTTATTCGACCAGAATTACAACCAGTTATCGTGAATGGTCGCATTACATCGATCTCAATAGTATCTAGTGGTAAGGGATATGCTAACCCACCGTTTATTACTATATCAGGATCAGGTGCTGGTGCAGTAGCACAAGCTATTCTTGATATTTCTGGGTCTATTATCGGCGCAAAGATTATTAACAGCGGCGAGGGATATAACAGTAATACTACCGTTAGCATTAGAGATTACAGTGTTTTAGTGCATACTGATAACTCTGCAGAATACGGATGGGCTGTTTTTTCATATGCTCCCGAAGTACAACAGTGGGAAAGAGCTAGTACTCAAGGATACGATGTTACAAAGTATTGGAGTTATACAGATTGGTATCTTCCAGATTCTGGAATTAATCAATTTACTGGCCCGGATTTTATTATTGATAGTTATTCAGATATAACATCAGTAGAACAATCTTTAATCAAGATAGCAACAGCCGGCCCGACAGTAGCTGATATTTTAAATCCGTTAGTTAAAATTAAAAACGGCAATTCAGGTAAATGGGTGCTATTATATAGATCTAGTGAAAGTCTTGAATATAATAACGACTGGACAAACTTATATACTGTAGTCGGTGTACAGGATGGAACAATACAATTAAATTCTAACTTGTATAGATTTGATAACACAACAGTTGGATATGATTCGAGTATTTTTGATTCATCAGAATTTGACGTAGAGGCTAGTACTGAACTTCGAATCATACTTACTGCTATTCGAAAAAATATTTTAATCGATGAGCTTGAGCAAGAATATTTAAACACATTCTTTACAGGTGTAAGATTTGCGCATAGAGAACAACCATATATTGATTGGATCTTTAAAACAAGTTTTGTTAGAGCAACACATGATGCTGGCTCATTAGATCAACCAGTCAATTATCCAGCTGATAATCTAAGTAATTTCCAAGATTATATTAATGAAGTCAAACCGTACAAAACTAAAGTTCGCGAATACATTACTAGATTTACTAATCTTGATGTAGGGTCAACTGCCATAACTGATTTTGACCTGCAACCGACATTGATTAATGATGTAATAACAACTATCGATGCAACGGTAGTTAACGGAGCAATAGTATCTAGAAGCTCTGAACTAGAAACTTATCCATTTAAATTCTGGTACGATAATGCAGGGTACACTGTTACGGATATACAACTATTCGATGGAGGCAGCGGTTACATAACTGACCCTGTAGTAATAATCACTGGTTCTAGCAAAGTGCAAGCGACCGCAAGAGCATATGTATCTAACGGAAAAGTTAATCGAGTAATAATGATAACTACCGGTGCGGGATACTTAGTAGCCCCTACGATTACATTTGCAGGCGGTCTAGCACTGGGCGGTGTTAATGCAAAAGGAGTTGCTATACTTGGCAATGGTGTTGTTAGGTCTCAACGCACTGCACTTAAATTTGATAGAACAACTCAAACATATTATATCACTGATCTGCAAGTAGTAGAAACATTTACAGGGTCAGGCAGTCGATTGCAGTTTGCACTAAAATGGGCTCCAGATATTCGCGTAGGTAAGACTTCGGTCGCTATTAACGGGTTTCCTATTCTGAGAGAATTATTTAAGGTAACATTGATTACGGAAAAAATCAATGGAGTAACACAATACTCTGGAAAAATTACGTTTGTAACAGCCCCAGCAAATGCTTCTACAATCGTAGTTACATACACAAAAGATACTGTAATGTTAAACGCCGCAGATAGAATCTTACATTACTATAATCCAACAACTGGACAACTAGGTAAAGATCTAACTCAGTTAATGACCGGGGTTGACTACGGCGGTGTGATAGTTAGCGGTTTAGGGTTTGATATAAGTGGCGGCTGGGGAACACAAGGTTGGGGCACCGATAAATGGGATAATCGAGATCCAACATTTAACGATTATATTGTTCAAGTGTCGGCAAACACGCATTCATTTACTTACCCTAATAACTTCGCAGCCCCAGCGGTTGGAACAGCAATAAATGTATACTATGTTGAGAAAAAATCAGTTACATATACTGTTGATAGTACTCGTGCAACCGGATACAACTTTGATGTTGAAATTATTTCACCTGCTGTGTCTATCTCGTCTACAACAACCTCAGCGGCTGTTACGTCAACATATGATGCGTTAAACAGTTTTGGTTTTACATTGCGAGTAGCAAGTACAGCAAATATCGTAGTAGGAATGGTAATTAGTGGCACTGGATTCACATTAAGGCAACAAGTAACTGCTGTTGTTAACTCTACAACACTAACTATTAGTGCAGTTCCTGACAGCGTGCCTAGCGGTACTTTGAGATTTTCAAATAATGCTGGTAGTTTTATATTGTCAGTAGCAAGCGTTGCAAATTTAGAAGTTGGCAATATTGTTACCTGCGCATCGGTAAGTGCATTTAGTTATAACACAACAATTAAATCAATTGATACAACAAATAACGCGATTACATTGAGCAACGTTCTATCTCGCGTGTTAGCAAGTGGGGTAACGATCACATTTACCCAACAGCTAGTAGAGCCTACTGATATATTCATTAGTGCCGCAGGAACTTTTAAATTATCGTCAGCTCCGATCGTAGGGTCAGTGATTACGCTTGTTGGTACATATCCGTCGATTAGGTTAGATGATCCTAATTATGGAACTGCTAATCAAACAAACCCTTCCGCAATTATTCCGACAATTATCGGAAACGGGGTAACTAAAACTTTTACAATTCCAAATACATTTATTGTAAACGACGGCGACGAATTTATATTCCGACCATCAACTAGCGATGGATCTGTTACGCCAAATGAATCAGATTACGATACATCGATATCTGGTGGTAACACAACGACCACACTGTCAGGTGCATTTGCAACAGCAACAGGTATTGCCGCTGAAGATATTGTTATCGACGGCGACGGCTTTGTGACCCCGACAAGTAGCCCTGCACCTGAAGAAGTTGTTCCAGGCCAGGTAGTTGATACACTTGCTGTTAAGGTATTTGACCAAACAGGCGCAGGCTCAGCAACTATTAAAGTTATTAGTAATACCGGCGACGGAACTACATGGGCTTATAAAATTGGCCAAACTCCTAATAGCAACAGAGCTGTAATTGTTAAACTAGACTCTAATATACTAACTTATATGACAGATTATATTGTTAATTACAAAGATGCAAAAATTGAGTTTGGCACAACAGTGGTATCGCAAGGTGTGTCAACCTTTACCCCGGCACCTCCGTCTGCGAGTCAAATAGTTAGCATTTATAGTATAGGGTTTAGTGGTGCAAACGTGTTAGATCTTGATTATTTTGTTGCTAATGGTACAATCACCGAGTTCATTACTAGAGCTCCGTGGTTGGATTCTCTAACATCGTTAGTATATGTTAACGGGATACCGACACAAGTATTCCTATTTGAAACAGATGCAACTTATTCTCTTGCAGGGGTTGTTGGGATTAGATTTGCAGTTCCACCTGCGGCTAATGCACTAATTAATTATATTTTAGTTAGCGGTGATCAACAAACTTTTGCGATAACTCATACAGAGACTATTTTAGCTAGCGGTGCGTCGACTTACAAACTTGTCAATCAAATTGGAAATAAGTTGCCAAATGAAAGTAGTATGTTAGTTAGAGTAAATCAAAATATTTTGCACGGCCCAAGTGACAATTATTTTACAATTGAAAAAAATAAATTAAATTACACATTAGACCCTGCTAAAGCAACGGCAAACTCTATTGATGCATCTAATATAAAAGTTTATGCAGATGGTAACATATTAAAACAAGGGATAGAATATTCGTTTGATCCATCGGGCCCAACAGTTAAAATTACTAAAGCTATCTACGCACAATATAATAGAGCTACTCTAGTTATTAGTGTGTTGACCGATGCAGGGTACAGTTATAATCAATCAACAAACATGCTAACATTGGCCCAAACCCCTACGGTAGGATCGATAGTCGAAGTTATTGGATCTTATGTACATGACATTCTCGACATCCAACGCACCGAAGTTGGGTATACTGCATCGTATCAAGTAACACCTAACACCTTTCAATTTTATAGCTATAATGCAATAACTAGCGGATTGATTGTGTTAGATCGCCCGGTGATCGACAATCAATATATTTGGGTAGTTAGAAATAATACATTATTAGTACCAAGTATTGATTATAAATTAAACGAGGATTTATTAAGTATCCAATTATTACAAGGTGTAGTAGCCGACGACGTTATTACATTAATAACTTTTGGTAGTAATATATTACCACAATCTAGTATATCGTATATGCAATTTAAAGATATGTTAAATCGTACAGTATACAAGCGGCTTAGTGCAACTAAACGCACATTATTAGCACAGCCTCTACGCTGGAACGATACTGCTATTCTAGTAAATGATGCAAGTAATTTTGACCAACCTAATCCTTCATTAAACAAGCCAGGGATTATAGAAATAAATGGAGAACGTATTGAGTATTTTGCAAAGGCGGGTAATGCATTAAGTAGACTTCGCAGAGGTACATTGGGAACAGGAGTAACTTCATTAAATCCTCAAGGGACGGTTGTACAAGAAATCGGGGCTAGTGAAACAATTCCGTACCTAGACACTGTGTTAACAGAGACAATAGTATCTGATGGTACTAACTTAGTTACTTTAGGCTATGTCCCGTCGACAATCAACGCAATTGATGTGTTTGTCGGCGGTTACGATACTGGAACTAGTTGGGAACCTAACACTGCATATGAAGTAGATCAAATCGTTACTGACGGCTGTTATACTTACAGAATTACAGTAAAACATCGAAGCGGGTCAGCATTCAACCGCAACGTAACTACACTAAACATTGACGGATCAGATCTTCTAAAGAATGTAAGTCCAGCCACTGTTAGAAGTTTCTTTGTAGGTAATATACGATTGAAAAAACACGCATACTCGGTATTCAACGTAAACACCGCTCCGTATAGTCCAGCTGGCGATGTTACATTCCCAGCAGATTTTTCATTGGTCCGAGACCAATACGGGTTGCCTACTAATCAAATTCAGTTGACGAATAAGTTACAATTTGGAACTACTGTAACAGTAGTTAAGAAAACTGGTATAGATTGGGATGGTAAAACTACCCCTAGTATTTTAAATGATAACACATCGATTGCAAATTTCTTAAAAGCAGTCCCAGGAGTGTGGTATGTCGAGTACAATAAATATTCAACAACCACTACAACTACAACCACAACTGGTGGAACATTTGACAGCGGAACTGCTACATTTGATTCATCAGACATAACATTTGACCAAGGATAAAAAAGATGGCCCAGCAAACTATTAACACAGGAGCAGCCGCAGGGGATAAAACTGGTGACAGTTTACGAACTGCTGGTAATAAGATAAATTTAAATTTTTCTGAATTATATTCAGTTAAAGTTCCGACAGTAACAGGATCTAGTGGAAAGTTTCTAGCTACTGATGGGCAGAATCTATATTGGGGAATTCCTTCAGTACAAAATGGGGTAGTAACTACTGGAACATATACTGATCCAAGTTGGATACTTAGTTTAGCCTACTCAAAAATAACAGGTGCACCGGGCGCATATTCTTTACCAACATCTAGTACTAGTGTTCTAGGCGGTGTTAAAGTTGATGGTAGTACAATTACAATTAATGGCAGCGGTGTCATCAGTGGCACAACTTCATACACATTACCGACATCAAGCCCTAGTATACTAGGTGGCGTTAAAATTGACGGTAGTACAATCACAATTAGTAACGGCACTATCAGTAGTGTACTGCCAACAGCAACAACTGCTGTAAAAGGCGGAGTAACAGTTGATGGTACAACAATTACAATTAATAATGGAACGATTAGTGCTCCGTACTCATATACATTACCGATAGCAACATCTGGAACATTAGGCGGTGTAAAACAAGGTACTAATGTTTCAATAGATGTTGCAGGAGTAATCAGCGTTGCTACCGGAGCAGGCTATGCACTGCCAACTGCAACTACAAGTGTACTTGGTGGCGTCAAAGTTGACGGCACTACTATCGATATAAGTAGCGGAAGTATATCTGCGCTATCAACTAATATTCGTGCAGTTGCCGCCGCAATGTTTACAGGTGGCACACAGACAGGATTAACCTTCTCGTATAATTCGGGAACAGGATTAATGACATCTACCAACACTAACGGAGCAGGCGGAAGTGGTATCACTGGGGTTACAATCCAACAGGCAACGGTAACTCAAGGTAGTGCTAGTGCAATTACTACAGTAAACTTTACAGGGGCAGGAGTTACAGCATCGGCATCAGGTAGTGTTGCTACAGTTAATATCCCAAGTAGTGCATATACTCTGCCAACAGCAACCGCAAGTGTGCTTGGCGGTGTTAAAGTTGACAACACAACAATTACCGTAGCCAGCGGTGTAATTAGTACAGTAGCCCGACCCCAAGCAACAACAAGTACGCTCGGAGAAGTTAAAGTTGACGGTTCATCGATTACAATTAATGCTGGTACCGGTGTAATCAGTGCAACAGCCTATAGTTTACCGACAGCGGGAGTAAGTTCAGTTGGAACATTAGGCGGAGTCAAAGTTGATGGTTCTACAGTTACAATTAACGGAAGCGGGGTAATTAGTGCAACACTACCCACATCTACATTAAGTGTGATCGGTGGAGTGAAACCAGACGGAACTTCGATTACTATCAATGCCGGCACCATTAGTGCTACTGCTTATAGTTTACCAACAGCATCTATATCTACATTGGGCGGAGTTAAGATCGATGGTACTACATTAAGCATCAACGGCGCAGGCGTGCTATCTTCAAACTATGTAAATTATACACTACCTACAGCAGGTGTAGGATCAGGCGGCTCACTAGGAGGCGTCAAAGTCGACGGAACCACAGTTACAATTAGTAACGGAGTTATCTCAGCAGTTATTAATACTCCGACAATTTCGGTAGTAACTGCGACACCTGGCATACAATCGTTAAGCTATAGCGCAGGCACATTATCGTTTACCCCATATCTGTTACCCACTGCTTCAATCAGCACAACTGGGGGTGTTAAGGTCGATGGTAGTACTATTTTAATTAATAACGGAGTAATTAGTGCTCCAACACAAAGTTCATACACGCTGTCTACCGCTACTGACCAAACATTAGGCGGCGTCACTATCGCCGCTGTTTCTACCAGCGGAATTATTAATACAAGCGGAGCAATAAGTCTAGCAACTGCAAGTGTAACACAACTGGGCGGAGTCAAAGTTGATGGTACGACCGTTACTATCAGCAACGGAGTTATTAGTGCTCCGGTAGCATCATATACTCTGCCAACCGCAACTGCAAGTGTGCTTGGCGGTGTTAAAGTTGACGGCACGTCTGTTGTAATTAATAACGGAGTTATTAGTAGTACAGCTTCATTCACATTACCAACCGCAAGTACTTCTATATTAGGTGGCGTTAAAGTTGATGGAACAACTATTACAATTAATTCTGGTACCGGAGTTATTAGTGCGGCATCGGCATATTCGTTACCAACTGCTAGCACATCTGTATTAGGTGGTGTTAAAGTTGATGGTACGACTGTGACGATTAGTGGCGGTGTTATTAGTGCTACCGGGTTAAACAGTCGAACAACTATAACAACTACCACAGCAAGTCTAGCTAACAACGCTAATGCTAATGCTAATATTACTGGATATAAATCCTATGCATTATTAAAAATTCAAACATCGGCAGCAGCCTGGGTCCGAATATATTCAGATGCCGCATCTAGAACTGCTGATGCATCTCGAGCATCTACTACCGATCCGTTACCAAGTGCCGGAGTTATTGCTGAAGTAATTACAACTGGTGCGCAGACAATTCTTATTAGTCCTGGAGCATTTGGATTTAATAGTGAAGCTACACCTACTACTAATGTTCCAGTGAATATTACAAATCTTTCCGGCGCATCGGCAGCAATTACTGTTACATTGACAGTACTACAATTAGAGGTATAATATGGCTGATATTCAAGAATATATTGTTACAGCAAAGACTATGGACGATGCTACATCTCTACTTGACGATTTAGAAACTCTCGGAGGTGATCTTTATATTCCTAACAGAGCCGTAGAAGTAACTCAGCGTAGAGAGATAAGTAGAAACACACATTTCTTGTTAACCGCTGAAGAAGCAGACCGACTATGTAACGACTCACGAGTTATTGCAGTAGAACTAATGCCTAGTTTACAAGGTATAAAAGCAACCCCGCATTGGACACAAACTGGCAACTTTGAAAAAAATGTAACTATTGATACAAACGATAAAAACTGGGGGCTATATAGATGCACAGCTGGATCAAATCTAGCAACATGGGGAACTAACGGATCATTTACACAAACAACACAGACTATATCTACCACCAGTTCCGGAAAAAATGTAGATGTTGTGATAGTCGATGCACATATAAATTTTAATCATCCAGAGTTTGCAGTAAATGTAGACGGCACTGGCGGATCTAGAGCTGTACAATATAATTGGTTTCAACATAGCGCGGCATTAGGGTATAGCACTGTTGGAATATACGATTACACTAGTATCTCTAGTGCCCACGGCACTCATACTACGGGTACTACAGCAGGCAACACACAGGGGTGGGCTCGTGACGCAAATATTTACAATATAGAATTTGACTATCCAGGCCCTGCTTTAGGCGGAAACGGTCCAGGTGACGATTGGTCAGTTTTCTTATTTGATTATATTCGATATTTCCACAATAATAAACCGATTAATCCTGCAACTGGAAAACGCAATCCAACTATCACAAACAATAGCTGGGGATATAGTTATTACGACGCAAATAATTTTGTTCTAACCAATGTTACCAGCGTAACCTATCGAGGAACTACTATTAATTTAACTGGGATGAGTGATGCAACTAAGCGTACTAATTTACAAGCAAACGGAATTCCAGTGCCGGCCTCTACCTACCTATATAGACCACCAGCAAGAAGTGCCGGAGTTGAAGCCGATATTCAGGATGCAATAGCAGATGGAGTTATTGTAGTGGCCAGTGCCGGAAATAGTTACTGGAATTGTGCAACTTCAGATTTATCAGATTACAATAATTCGTTTACTTATAGTGGTTCTGTTTATTATCCTACTCGTGGATCATCTCCTGGGGCTGCTGACCAAGTTATCAACGTAGGATCTATAGCTACCTCTACCTTAGAATATAAAAGCACTTTTAGTAATTACGGCAAACGAGTTGATATATGGGCTCCTGGGCAATATATTGTTTCAAGTGTATACGATGCAAATGCCGCAACTGAATTTGGAATTACCCTTGTAAACGATCCCAGAAATTCTGCGTATAAACTAGGAAGTATATCAGGAACTAGTATGGCTAGCCCGCAAGTCGCCGGGTATCTGGCATGCTTGCTAGAACAATACCCTAATATGCGTCAAACAGCCGCTTTGCAACATCTAATTACTAATACAACAAAAAATCAAATAGGATCAACCGGCGGACTTGCAGGCGATTATACATCATTAGGTACTAACTCAAATAATCGATATTTGTATTATGTGGCAGTTCGCCCTACAACCGGAACAGTTTCACCGATGAGCAGGTATCAAGATAGGCCTGCAAGCGGTGTAGTTTACCCGAGATCGAGGATTCGAAAGTACGGGTAATTAAACTACCACATTATAAACATTGATAAATACAAGATAAAGAGAGACTATTATGCAGAGTAAAGACGTAACAGGTGTTCATATAGAAGGTCATATTAAGATCTATGATCCCGTTTCCAACGAAGTTTATATTAATAAACGTAATGCTATTCATTATGAAAACATAAGTGTAGCTCTTGCGCAAACTTTATCAAACAGCGGAAACGGATTTGTCTACGAAATGGCGTTCGGGTCTGGCGGAACTAGTGTTGACCCAACGGGCATTATCACTTACCTAACGCCTAACACTAGCGGTACTAACGCTAGTTTATACAACGAAACTTATGCTAAAGTAGTTGATCCTAACTCAGCAGTTAACGTTGACCCGTCAAGAAATTTTACAGAAATTCGACATGTATCAGGCACAAATTACACTGATGTATTTGTTACTTGTTTATTAGACTACGGCGAGCCCGACGGTCAAGTAGCGGCAGATACTACTAATACAGGCGAAACTTCGTTTGTCTTTGATGAATTAGGGTTGAAAAGTTATAACAGTACAGGATTAAGTTTACTGTTGACTCATGTGGTATTCCATCCAGTACAAAAAAGTTTAAATCGATTAATTCAAATTGATTATACTGTACGTATTCAAAGTTTAACCGGTCTAGTAGGAGTATAATTAGATGACATATACCGTACCATTTACAGACTCAACTAACCCGGCAAAGACTCCACTTGTTGTACAAGACGGCGCCCTTAATGCACAAACAAATTTACAATTTCCTGGAAAAAATTATGCAGGATACGGTTCGATCATTGCTACTAATTTTATAAAATTATTAGAAAATTTTGCAAGAAAAGACGCACCGGGATCACTTGTCGGCGAAGGCTTACCAGTTCAGGGACAACTTTGGTTTGATACATCACCAGGTAACAATATATTACGGGTGTATGATGGCACTGTGTGGAATGAAGCAGGTAACTTAAAAAAAGCTCCGTATGCTCAGGCTCCTGATCCTGCCGCTAGTACAGAAGGTGACCTATGGGTTGATACTACAAACAGCCAACTATATTTGTTTTCAGGTTCCCAGTGGTTGTTAATTGGGCCGCAATTTAGTTCAGGGCTACAAACAGGCCCGATCATTGAAAAAATTGTCGATACACAAAATATTACACACGCTGTTATTTCAATGTTTGTAGCAGGTACTGATGCAGTTTCGTATCGAGTTGCGATTATTAGTAAAGATGCATTTACTCCAAAAGCATCGTTAGATGGATACACTGAAATTAAAGCAGGTATCAATTTATATTCAAATTCTCTTACTGCTGATTCTGCATTACTATGGGGAACTGCTAAAAATTCTAGTAACCTTATATATAAAGGTACTTCAGTCTCTGGATCAAATTTTGTAAGATCTGATATTTCAAGTACAATTAACGCCGCTCTTAATATTCAAGATCAAGGCGGTCTTACTATAGGTACAGATTTAGCTTTTAATATTTCCCAAGGTGAAAACTCTACAGTATTGTATTCAAATAGTAGCACAAAAAATATCGATTTTAATTTGAATGGTACTATTGTAGTACACATTATGCCAAATGGTCGAGTTGGAATCGGCACGTTTAATCCTACATCAGTATTAGATATAGCCGGCACGGTTACCTCAACAGGATTACTAGTTAATAAAACAACAGGGGGTATTACAACAGAATTATTTAAAGTTGATGGAACAACGTTAACTACTACATCAACATTGCCAACAACATTCGGCGATGACGTTATAGTTAATGGTCAGCTAACAGTTAATTGGGTTGATAATACTAACACTCCGATAGCCGGGCCAGCATTATTACCTGGTATAGCCGACACTTACGACATCGGTAGTAGCACTTTAAGTTTTAGAAATATATATGCGCAGTCATTTGTTGGATCATTTAATGGATCATTTACTGGGAATGTGGTCGGTAGTGTATCTGGTTCTGCTGATAATTTAAAAACTGCAACAGTATTTTTGGTAGCAGGTGATGTTCAAACCAGCGATCTAGGAGTAAGTTTTACAGGTCAGAGTCAAACAGGCACTGCAATTTTAAATACTACACTTAGTTCAACCGCAATTAGTGGAAAGACTTTAGCACAGTTCTCGCAAGACACTGATCGATTCTTAGTACTACAAAGTACTACTGCTGGGCAACAACTAGTTAATATGGATAAGAGAACATTCTTAACTGGCACTGCAAGTTATGCGACTCCGGTAGGGGTTATTGCTCCATATGCAGGGTTAAGTACAAATATTCCACCTGGATATTTATTGTGTGACGGTAGTGAAATTAGTCGTACTACATTTACCTTGTTGTTTACTAAAATTGGGTATAATTTTAAACCTAAAGATCAACTATTATCAGATAAGGATGCATATTTTGCATTACCTGATTTAAGAGGCAGTTTTCCGTTGGGTCGAGACAACATGAATAACTATGCTGATGTTTCAAATTTCACCCAGGCAAAAGACACTAGCGGGACTTCAGTTCCGACAGGTGGGCAATTAGGTCCAGCAAATCGGGTAACTGATGTAGTTGCTAAAGATCTTGGCGGACGAAGCGGCGTACAAAACACAACAATACAACCAGGGCAACTACCACAGCACTGGCACTCCCTCAATGATGGAGTTGCACAATATTATGCACCCGGAGTAAACGGTGGCATTACTGATACTAGTGCAAAAGCTGCCGCAGCCAAAGGTCTACCAGCAACTGCTAGTACTGGGTATGGTATTACTAGTACACATGGAGTAATTGATCCACAAACCGGCGCAACTACAGTAGGACAATCATTTAATTTAATGAATCCTTATGTGGCTATAAACTATATCATATTCACAGGTGTTTATCTATGAGCTATTCAATAAATTTAACAAATGGGTCGCCGTTAATTAATGTTAATGATGGGCAGATTGATCAAACAAAAACTGATATAACGCTAATTGGTAGAAATTCATCAAGCTATGGGTTGTTTATTAACGATAACTTTATTCACATGTTGGAGAATTTTGCCAACACCTCCCAACCTAATAATCCGTTAAAAGGCCAATTATGGTTTGACACTACACAAAGCAGATTAAAAGTATACGATGGACAAAATTTTAAAGTCAGCGGAGGCAGCTTAGTTTCTGCATCAGCCCCAAGCGGAATAGCTTCCGGAGATATATGGATTAATAGCGCAACAAAACAGTTATTCTTTAATGACGGAGTGCAAACAACACTGGCAGGCCCGGTGTACACATCTGCACAAGGTCCATCTGGATTTGTGGTTGAAAATATTGTTGACACAAATGGGGCAGAACATACAATAGTTAAACTTAAAGTATCTGATAATTTAATAGGAATTTTTTCCGATGCGGCGTTTACTCCAGCTACTAACATAACTGGATATACTTCATCAACGCAGTTCATTGGCAATCAATTAGGCAGTACTTTAAATGTAACGCAGATCATTACTGGAACGTTGTCAATTGGACAAACAATTACTGGTGTAGGAATTATACCTAATACAAAGATTACTGGATTTTTAACTGGCCCAGGTGGCACCGGAGTAGCATCGGGATTAACTGGCGCATACTCTGTAAGCACAGCGGCAACTGTAGCATCCGCAACGTTAACAGCAATATACGGAGATGTTAAAATTGGGTTTAATGTTGGAACTTTTGGTGGGGTATCTTTTAATGTGCCAGTATCACAAGCTAGTGCATTATTAGCATCTGACGGATCTCTTAAAACAGCAGATAGTTTCCTTTCAGTAGCGACAGCATCGTCGACAACTGGTACATTATCGATACAAAATAACATACCGCTTGTATTAGGATCAGCAGGTCAAATACAGGTTAATCTTGACATTCCAACAAACACATTTCAACTCTATTCAAAAATTGCCAATCAAAACTTTGATATTAATTTATCAGATGGTACAAATCTATCTGCATTCCGTATCACAGCGGCAACACGTAAAACAGGAATTTATACAGCTACACCTGCTACAACATTAGATGTAAATGGTACATTTAGATTTAATACGCTTACTCCCCAAAGCAGTACAGCCGCAGGAACAGCAGGGCAAATTGCTTGGGATAGCAGTTACCTATACATCTGTGTAGCAACTAACACATGGCGAAGAATAACTATCCCTGGAAGCGGTTGGTAACGAGCCCAAATTATGATAAATACACTGAAATAAGGAACGAGCGATAATATGTCATACTCAATCAAGCACTATAACGGGGTAGCTATTGCTACAGTCGCAGATGGGACTGTAGATACTTCCCTTGATATTACCCTAATTGGTAAAAATTACGCAGGGTATGGCCAAGCCCAAAATGAAAATTTTGTGTATTTGCTAGAAAACTTTTGCAATACCACACAACCACCTAGTCCTACAAAAGGGCAAATATGGTACGATAGCGGTAACAAAAAACTAAAATTCTGGGACGGGTCACTGTTCCGTACAACCGGCGGCGCAGAGATTGGTAATTCAGCACCTTCGGGGCTTACTACTGGCGATTTCTGGTTTAATACTGCTAGTAATCAATTATACGCATGGACCGGGGCTGCATTTACGTTAATTGGCCCACAAGAAGTTACTGGTCGTGGTACAACAGAAATGCGATCAACCCTACTGCTAGACGATTCTAATAATCCTCATGCAGTTATCCAAGGATTTGCAGATGGTAATACTATCTTTATTATCAGTTCAGACGGCCCATTTAACTTAAATCAAACTCAAAATCCTATTTCGGGATTTGATCAAATTCATCAAGGTCTAACACTTTGTTATACTACAAGTTCGACTAGTGGTGTAACATCGAGTAGTCATAGATTCTGGGGAACAGCTAGTAATTCTGATAAACTAAACGGGCTACCGGCAAGTTCTTATATTCAAGCAGGTAATGCAAACTTTGGTACTTTGGTTAATTTTAGTGATGCTGGGTTTACAGTTGGTAATCCTATTGCAAAATTAGCAGTGTTTAATGCTAGCCAGACAACACCAACAATTCAAAATACTTACGGCCCGACAATTAACTTCCTGACAACAGTTTCCGGTTCAACTAAGAACCCATTAGTAATTACTGGTAACGATGTAACTCCAGGTCAAAGCGGAGTTAGCAATTTAGGAACAAATTCATTACAATGGGCAAACGTGTATGCTAGTTATGTATACTCAACTGCACAAAAAGCTGATTATCTAAACGTCGGCGGTGCTTATGTTAGTGCTAGTATTGCGTCAAGCCCTAGTACAATAGTTTCTAGAGATAGTAATCAGAATATTTTTGCAAATCTATTTAATGGTACAGCAACAGCGGCACAATATGCTGACTTAGCAGAAAAATATCTAGCAGACAAAGAATACGAACCGGGAACAGTAGTTTCAGTTTGCACTCACGGTGATCACGAAGTCGAAGCAAGCTCCGCAGGTAGACGTGCAGTCGGAGTTGTAAGTACTAATCCAGCTTTTATGATGAACAAAGATTTAGAAGGTGGTACTTATATTGCTCTAAAAGGAAGAGTTCCTGTAAAAGTTATAGGACCGATTACTAAAGGTGACGAACTTATTGCTAGTGATAACGGATACGGAGTTGCAGGCGACGGCAAAGTATTTGCTGTTGCTCTTGAATCTAATGACAGCAATGATGTCAAACTTGTAGAATGTGTGATTCTATAACTATAAATATTCTACAAGGAGATATGAATGACTGGAGTAGGAACAAATATTGCGGCTAATGATTATAATAACATTTATAATACCATAGCACCAATTTTAGGAACCGCGAGCACAGGCTACGGACAAGCAGTCCAGTCTAGCCAAGTCGCGACAGCAGCCACAATTACAGTCGGGCAATGGAATGCGCTTGAGACAGATATTACTGCAATGTTTTGGCATCAACTGAATTCAGCTCCTTCACCGGCATTGACTCATGCTACTAACTTAATAAAAATTCGAGAAGACGATCGTGCCAAATATTTGTTAATGGCACAAGCACTGGCTAATCCTAATCCCACTTCGGTTAACTCGGTTAGTTATCCTGGATGTTATACTATACCTCCATTAGGACAGACTACTAGCCCGATTAGTGGAACATTCCCTATAGTTAGTACACGCGGTACTCGATGGGGCGGGACAACATCTGGACCAGTTGTTGAAAGTAATATTCCAACGGTTACCCATACTACTCAACTAGTTTGGCCAAGTGCCGCAGCCGCACAGTATTTCTTTAATTCAGGCGGAGTTGTTACTTTTTCAGCATCACGATCAGGTGGTACAACTACTACAAAAAATACTTCGTGGACTACACTACTGGCTACTACGAATACTGTAACTTTTAGTTATAGTGGCTGTTCCAGCGCAGGCGCAGGTGACGGTACATCATATGGGTGGAGTTGGTTTAACGCTAATTTAAATACTGCATCGATTCAAGTTTTTAGTAATAGTTTAGGCGCATCTGGCACTGCCTTATATGCACCAAACAAGTATAATATCTTAGTTAGTATAGATGCCGCTGGAAAAGCATTAACATTTGCATGCCAGTTTCAGGATCTTTCAAATTCGACCACTGAAAATTTATACAAAAATACTCCCGGAAACATATTTGACATTGACGAAGACATCGACGGTACTTTAACTAGCACTCTTAATATTAAATACGCTTCGGGATCATATGTCTCGGCATCAACCTATCTACCATCACCGGTACTTGTAACTAGCATTGGGCCTTAATCGTGGCGACAACAGCGGTTAGTTCAGTAAGTGCAGTCGGTGTCCTTTCTGTAGCATCTACAACTGGATTTAGTCTAACCGAATCAGTACGGTTAGCCGGAACAGCATTTGGTGGTCTTTTGACCGGCACCACATACTATATCATTAACATAGGTGCCGGCACTATTACTCTCAGCAGTACAAGAGGCGGGTCGGCCTTATCAATAGCCGGCGGGTCTGGAACACTACTAACATTAAGCTCTTATTTCTCAGTTAAATCAGTATCTACTAGTGGTGTTATTTCAGTCTCTTCTGTCAATACATTTGCTATCGGAAACTCTGTACGATTAACTGGAACAGCATTCGGGGGATTATCAAATAGTGTAACTTATTGGATAATTGCTGTAGACTCGGGTAATAATCTTATAACACTGAGTGCTTCAATATACGGATCTGTGATAGCTATTGCAGGTGGTACCGGAGTGATGAGCTTGATTCATTATCAGTTAATCGGCCCGGGTGCTGGCAATATTATTGAATATACTGATTACAACGCAATACAGTCATTAGTTGCTCCGATACTCGGGCAATATTCTACAGGTTACGGCCAGGCACTTGCTACAGTAACTACTAACGGTGGCACAGGCACAGTAACATACGGGCCAAACAAAAAAGTTTCGGCAGCATCATGGAACGCATTGTTGGCTGATATAACAGCATTAAATTTCCACCAATTAAATACTAGTCCTAAGTTTAATGGGTCGGCATTGACTACAGTGACCACAACGACCTTGATTAGAGATATAGATCGTTATCAATATTTACAAGTAGCAACTGGACTTACTAGTACTACACCTATTACAATAGGCGGTGTAGCGTATCCGGGATGTTATGTAATAGTGCCAACCGGACAAAATACAACTCCTACATATGGAATTTTTCCTAAACAATCTATTAGATTAAATGGATGGGGTGGGTCAAAAGTTACAAATAGTGAGATTGTTTCTCTAGGATATATTTCCGGAACACGGATGTCATTGACTGGAACGAATTATACATCATCCAGCCCTGGTGCATTAGCCGGAATGAAAGTAACAGGAGCCGGTATATTACCCAATACGTTTATTTCGTCAGTAGACGAAGCTACATTTCAAGGGTCAATTTCAGGTTCAACGTTAACCCTTAGTGCAACTATCGCCGGGACTGTTGCGATCGGTATGTTTATTGTATGCGATAAAATTGGTTATCCTGGAGCATTCATTATCGGCGGTGCCGGCACAACCTGGTCATTAAGTTTAACTCAAGATGTGCCTATAGCCCAGACTGGTGGAGCATATAACGTATTTTTTGGAACAAAATTTTCAATAACTCAAAGCCAAACAGTTGGTAGTGTAAATTTTAAGGTATCGATCACTAGCTCGTTTAACGTGCTCGTCTCAGATATATCAACAGTAAATCATGCTCTTACAGTAACATTCCCCTCGGCTAATGCTGCCTTGTATTATTTTAACTCCGGAAGTATTATAACATTTGCCGGTAGTAGAGATTCTTCAATCGCGCCCGGCGGGTCTTCTACATTGAAAAATACAGCCTGGACGACTATGCTGACTAATCAAAAAACCATATCTTTTTCTAAATCAGAGGTTGCTACTAATGGTGCTAGTGGTACCGGATCTATCTTTGGATGGGACTGGTTATATGCACATCCGTCGACTGACTACACAATCTTCACTAATAGTTTAGGCAGTGCTGGCTCACAGTTATACTCACCGAATCAATATGATATTGTAGCAAGCCTCGATGCAACTAAAACTATTATTACCTTTAAGGCAGAATTTAAAGATTTATCTACGCCTGCTAATGAATTAACTTTTAAGGGTGGATCAAATATTTTTGATACAGACGAAGATGTTGATGGTACATTAATCAGTACGGTTAACCTAACCTATGCATCTGGATCTTATGTTTCGGCGACAGCATACTTACCGGCACCTGCGAACACCATAGAGCTTTCTGCTGGTACAACTGTTGCGATTACTAGTATTCAAGTATCAAATCTTGCGTTAGGTGCCGGCGGATTTGCAACATTTACAATTACTACAACTGGGATAGCAAATGGCACTAGTATGACTTGGTTGCAAGTCGGAACGGCAACATCTGGGTATTTCCAAGATGGACTAGTGACTGGCACTTTTAATATCAATTCTGATGTTGGAATTATAACACGAGCTGTGGCTATTTCTGGTATTACTGCCTTAAAAACTCTTCAATTAGAACTTTTCCTTAATGGTGTTCCGTACGGTGCAACACCAATTGTTACTATATCTTAACCAGATATATTTTTCCTAACTAGTTGACAAGATAACTATAATAGTGTAACATTGTACACTACGGAGTTTATCTATGGACGAAAGAATTGAAAAAGCATTTGCAGTTGCTAATTACACTGCTACCTTGTCAAATCAGCGCAGGATAATTTTAGAAGAATATACTCAAAAGTTAGTCTACTACACTAATGGCGCAACATTTAAAGTTGACCCAAACCTAATTAACTTTATTAAAAATGTATTAGATTTAGGGCATTCAACAGAGGTTCCATTTGTCGATGCAAACAACATACCGGTAGTAATCCCAAATGTTCAAGATTTTTTTGATGCAGTCGTTGGGGTATACTTTGAAGCAGTTAACGACTATTCAGCCAAGTACAAAGAGATTCGTACAAAAAGAAAAATTGAAGACATAATCGGCCTATGACAGTTGGTTGCTTATTATTTGCTCAAAACACTTCTTCGATTGACTATGTTAAGATGGCAGCGTTTGCGGCCAAGAGAGTGCGACAATATTTAGATATACCTGTTACACTAATTACTAATAATAAAACTAGAATTATACACCCTAATATTGATAAAGACTTTGACGGTGTTATAGAAATCCCACCAGCAAGATTGACTCAACAACGTGTATTTTATGATGGTAGTTTATATTCTAAGACTGCTGAATGGAGTAATTTTTCAAGGAGTCAAGTTTATAACTTAACACCATACGATCAAACTCTAGTAATGGATACTGATTATATATTAAACTCAAGTATTCTTAAACCTGCATTCGATAACGATCACGATTTTCAAATTTATAGACGGTGTTTTGATCTATCTTTAGATAGAGAGCCCGATGCATTCAAACGTATTAATAATTACAGTATACCATTTTATTGGGCGACGGTTTTTGTATTCCGCAAGTCAGTAACAATGGAATGTTTTTTTGATTTAGTAGAATATATAAAAGATAATTGGGTATATTTTAGGACATTGTATAGTATTGCGGCTCCGACGTTTAGGAATGATTTCGCTTTCAGTATAGCTATTCATATTATGAACGGAAAAGCTAATGGAGAATTTGCAGTTGACCTACCTGGAAAAATGATATTTTCTTCAGATAGAGACGTGCTAGTAAACACTGATGGTGATAAAATGAAATTTCTAGTTGAAAAGAAAAACAGATTAGGCGAATATAATCTAGTAAAAACTACAGGACTTGATGTACATGTAATGAACAAGTTTAGCCTTAATCGATTTATCGACGGAGGTCTAGGTGTCTAAAGGATTTGTTTTATTTGCACAGAACACTGAGTCTGTTAATTATGTTACCCAAGCCTATGCATTAGCATTAAGCATACAATACAGTCAAAAAGAAATTAAGAAAGTATCGTTAGTTACCAACAGTCCAGTGCCTAAAAAATATCGTAAGGTGTTTGATCAAATAATTCCTATCCCGTGGTTTGAAGAGGCAGGCAACAGCCCTCTCAAAGGCGAGCACAGATGGAAATTGTATCATGCTAGCCCGTACGAAGAAACAATTATTTTAGATTCAGATATGTTGTTAGTTGAAGATATTACCCAGTGGTGGGAATACTGCCATCAGTACGATGTTAAGTTTTGTTCTAAAATAAAAAACTATAAATTGGATCATATTGAAGTAGATATTTTTCATAGAAAAGCATTTATTGCAAACAATTTACCAAACCCATATTTTGCATTACATTATTTTAAGAAAGGGGAAGTTGCTCACAACTTTTATAAAGTATTAGAATTCGTCTGTAATAATTGGCAATGGTGTTATTCTAAGTTTGCTCCACTAAAATATCAAGATTGGCTTAGTATGGATCTAGCTGCCGCGATAGCAATAGAAATATCTGGTTTAGATGATGCTGTTGATGTGTGCAGTCCTTTAGAGTTCATCCATATGAAAACTCCATTGCAAGGATGGATAGTAAACGCATACAGTTGGCAAGACACTGTTTCGTATGTACTAAACACTAAAGGTGAACTGATTGTCGGCAATATCAAACAGACTAAGTTATTTCATTATGTTGAAAAAAACTTTATATCTAAACGAACACTTTCTCGATTAGAGGAGTTAGCACATGGCTCGTAAACGTACGGTCCCTATAATTCAAAAATACTATTTGCATTATGATCAAAAGACTGGCAAGATTTTAAGTGTGTCAAATGAAAAAAATAAAAACGATGAACATAGCTTAGAAGTCTCATTTGAAGAATATGCAGATTTTATGCTCGAAGTTAAAAATGCACGAGAGCATACTATTGGCTATGCTAAAGATAGCGAAGGTAAAAATAAACTAGTAGCTATACCATCAGCAGACCAGCATTACGGTTTTCGAAATAATGTGTTCGAATGGATAACAGATCCCCCTAATAAGGACACCGAACTAATAGTCACTTGGAACAGCCTAGATAGCGAGTGGGTATTCCAATTGAGTGATGAAGCAAAGCTCCGAGTATCTAAAGGTATGATCACTACTACAGTGTTTTTTGTAATGTTAGAAAACGATTTTGATTTTTTAATAAGAAGCATTATGATAGATGTATCAACCTTGATAGAAAATCCTCAAGTGCATGTTCCTTTCATAAGTAATATTGAACATCAAATTAAAAAGATCTCGATATCATCAAAGATATATTTTCAAAGTTATGGATTAATTATAAATGAACAAAATTAAAATTATCGATCAGGATATTATTTTCCTCAGTTATGATGAAGATAATGCCGAAAAAAATTACGCAGACTTGCTGACAAAGGCGCCGTGGGCTAAACGTGTACACGGAGTTAAAGGTAGCGATGCCGCACACAAAGCCTGCGCGGCATTGAGCGAAACAGAATACTTTGTTACTGTAGATGCTGATAACATTGTTGATCCAAAATTTCTCGAAGTTGAAATAGATATAGAAAAGTTAGGATTAACGCCGGATCACGTATTCAGTTGGTGTGGTAAAATCCATGTTAACAGTTTAATGTACGGTAACGGAGGGTTAAAACTATGGACACGTAAGTTTGTAAACAACATGCGTACACATGAAAATAGTGATCCTGCTGATACTAAAGGCCTAGTTGAATTTTGCTTTGACGACAAGTACTATCAATTTAACGATAACTATTCTGAGAGCTACACTAATGCAACACCTTTCCAAGCATGGCGAGCAGGATTTCGCGAGGGTGTAAAAATGACACTGAACCAAGGAGCAAAGACTGACAATTTACAACGAGATATATGGTGGCAAAATTATCATCGATTATTAATATGGTGTAGCGTTGGCGCCGATGTCGAACACGGTATATGGTCAGTATTAGGGGCAAGAGAAGGATGTCACATGACCAATTGTACTGATTGGGATTACAGTAATGTTCGAGATTTTGAATGGTTAACAGAGCATTGGGAAAAACAACATGGTTCTGGAGATCCAGATCTTACAACTGCTTATATTAATTTTTTAGGTGCTGAACTTAGAACAAAATTAAATTTAGAAATATCAAATTTAGATAGTGCAGGCAGCAAGTTCTTTAAAAAAGTCTACCTAAATACTCCACGAATTATTCATAGAAGATAATGTACGATATAATCTTTATTAGCTACAACGAGCCAAATGCAGAAAAAAACTTTTCTGTGTTGAAAGATCGATTCCATCTCTCTAAACGAATAGATGGCATAACTGGTATACATCAAGCACATATAGAAGCCGCAAAGAAGTCTTTTACAAAAATGTTTTGGGTAGTTGATGGTGATGCTGAAATATTAGATACATTTAATTTTAATTATAAAGTAGCTGATGATGATTTTGACACAGTGCATGTTTGGAGAAGTTGTAATCCTATTAATGATCTAGAATATGGGTATGGTGGCGTAAAACTATTACCAAAAAAACTAACAATGAATATGGATACATCTAAACCCGATATGTCTACAAGTATTAGTGATAAATTTAAAGCATTGTCTGAAGTTAGTAATATTACATCATTTAATACAGACGCCTTTAGTACATGGCGCAGTGCTTTTAGAGAGTGTGTTAAGTTATCTAGTAGAACAATAGATAGACAAGACGACGCTGAAACAACTAGTAGATTAATTAGCTGGTGTACTATCGGGGAAGATAGACCTTGGGGAGTATATGCTATTGCAGGTGCACTTGCAGGTAAAGTGTATGGTGAAAAAAATGCCTCTAATAAAGAGGCGTTATCTAAGATAAATGACTTTGACTATTTAAAGGTATTGTTCAACCAGCAACAAGGTCAGTAGTCATTGGAAATATTTCTGCAATAACTTTAGCACACGCTATAGCAACTTCTTGGTGCTCTTTCTGAGTGCCGTTAGCACTACGTAATTCAATAAAATGAATCCAACTACGAAGTGTTCCATTCATATATAAGCGACTTTCTGTAAGACCTTCTGGTAATACTGCACGGGCCTGCTCCTTAGCAATGCCATTAGCAATAGCCCATTCATATGCTTCTAATGCTTTCAATGTAACACCACGTTGAATGTTTTCCCACCCGGCCGCTAAGAAACGATCTGCATCGATTGACATGTCTAGTTCTACAGAGTTTTGTCTATTTTTTGTATCTTGGAGTCGTGCTTCTCGCAATACAAACGACAGGTCTTTAGTAGGGTCAGCATATCGCTGACTGAATTCTTGGAAGCTGAAGCTACGATGTCTAAGGATCTGTCGTGCAATATCTCTTGTGGTTGTGATTTCAATACAGGCGGAGACCATTTCGAGTGGGCTCCAGTGTTGGTGTTTGATGAGGTATCTGATGAGTTTTTCTGATGTGTCTGTGTTGAGTTGATTGGAGGGATTGGACACACGGGCGCAATACGCAATGAGTTCTTGCGCATCTGCAATGCCCATATCTGCAAATTCCTGTGTTGGCTGGCTGTAACTGAGTAATCGAACATGCATTATTTATAGCTTCCGTTTCTTTAAAAATTTATCAGTGGATTTTTTAATGTCTTTTTTAACACGTTCTGTGTCTAATTTAAAATCAACGTTCTCGATCCGTTCTTCGTAGGTTTTGCAGATCTCGGCAAGACTCTTTTCAAAAGCAGGCCATCCTTCTCGCTTGGTTTTTTCTGTTATTTTTATTTCCCAAGTTTTGCCATCTTTAAAATTGACCAAAACGGTATGCAAGTACTTGAGAGGCATCACATTAAGTTCAACCTCGCCAAATACTTCTGGCCAATGTGCTATGACATCCTTGGGAAGAATTCTTCCCGATTTTGTCACTTAGCTTTTTTGGTAGGAACCAACTCCTCGGCTTTGCGTCTAAATTCAGCTGCCTGTTTGGCTAGCTTATCAGCCTGGCTACGATAAAATTTAGCACTAACTTCTGGAGTAGATCCTTCTGGTAAAGTTTCATCTACACTTTCGGTTACTGTTGCAGTTACCATTCCAGGTAAATCTTTAATTTCACTTGGAACTGGTTTATCAAGTACACCTTCTTTTAGAGAAAGCTCATCAACGCTAACTCCACGCTGTTCTGCAATAATCTGATTTAATTCAGATAATTGAATTGATGCACCAGTAGTAGGAGTCATTTCAATTTCACTAGTCATTGCTTTAACTAGACGACCAGTTCCGTGTAACGCAGGTAACATTCTGCTACCGTCTGGAAATTGTGTACGATCCATTGCTTCAGCAAACTCATATGATGATTGTCCAGCTGGACTTTCTACTAGGTTGATAATAGCATCGTGATAGATGTCTGGTAAATTTTCTGTTGGTACAATTAGGCAATGGTGTGCATCGCCTGGTAGAGTGCGATAAGCTATTAAACATTTTTTGTTTGTAGCCTTAACACGCCCTACGTGTTTAAGTTCAGTAGCCATATTATACTCCAGGTGTTGCCGCAGGTGCGGTGGCTGGTGTTGCAGCCTTGGCAGCTTCTGCTTGTTTAGCAACGGTTTCTAAAAATGAAGCTAGTTTGGTATAAGTCTGACCAACTGCTACCATTTCGTTAGGTTTAAATGCGCCTCGTGAACTTGCAAGGTCAATGATCACTTTTAATGCATTTAGATCATTAATTGTAAGATCAGTGCTTTGACCATTTGGTTCTTGTGGTGCTGCCTGGGTAGGCGGTTGTTGTACTTCGTCTGACATAGTATCTCCTTAATATGTACGTATATAATTATCTCATCTGTAAATACGGGCAGGCGATTGTGAAGAAACTGAGTTCTTTTTCACTCTCAAAACCTATACTAGTATTATAGACAATAGTATTGGTGTTATCTAAGGACAAACTCTGTCCTATGTAATACCTATTATTTAAGTTAGCACGGATCCAAGAGTCGATGGATTTGAGCAATACTGGGTTGTATTTTTCAATAGTTGCGTATTTAAAATGCGGACAGGCAAACTCAACCCTCCGCAAATCAAAGTAATTTAGAGGATTAGGTTTGCCCGATTTTAATGCCATTAAGCAGGAACCTTATCCTGATCGTAATATGCGTACTCGCCCCATGGAGGGACAATTTTATCATTACCGTGGATAATGAATACTGTATCACAGTAGTTTTCATCACCCCAAGAACCGTATGGGTAACCGTCTGTAAACATGATAAACTTTTTAGGTTGAATATCATTTTCTTTCATGTATTCCCAGTTGACATCAAATTCTGTACCACCGCCACCCATTGGTTCGTACGCATCAAACTCGTCCATGGAATATCCATCGTAGTCTGCTTCGTTATAAACTGAAGTGTCAAAGCACCATACTTTAATTTTAAAGTCTCGATACTCTTGCATAATACCTTTAATTTCAGACAAGAAGTCTTTTGCTTGCTCGTCACCAATTGAACCGGACATATCAATCGCTACACAGATATCAATAGTCTCCTGGAATTGTTGCCCTGGTAAAATTGCACTCATGTGCCAACCTTTACGATTAGGACGCATAAAACTAAAATCATTCTTAATAGTACTTTGGATTTGTTGACGCAAAATTTCACGCCAGTTCATCTTAGGTTCTGTAAGTTCTTTAATCATGCGTTGTACACTTGCTGGAACATTTCCAGCACCTGCCGCTTGTGCCGCCTGCATAGTAGCTTCACGGATTTCGTCACGGATTTCTTTTAATTGTTCTTTGGTATATTTCGGTTGTCCGTTACCATTGCCGTCTTCGCCCCAATCAATATGCTCGTCAAGTAGTTGGCCTAATTGATTAAGTTGTTCTTCATCCATTTCGTCATAGATTTTGTCATAGATTTCTTCAGCACCCATACTGTAGTATTTGGGCTCGTGGAAGATTTTAATATCTTTAATATTATGATCGCCAATTCCGTCGCGAACAATTTGTCCGTTTACACAATAGTCTGCGGCAATGTTAAATATCTTTGGATCTCGTCCTTCACGACGCCCCATGTGATCAAAAACATTGTGTAAGATTTCATGTGCAATTACAAATTCAACTTGTTTAACAGTAAGTGGTTCAAAGAACTTACGGCAGAAAAAGATAGTACGCCCATCTGTAGCCGCGGTTGGAAGCCAATCGCTAGCTTCTTCAATTTTAAGCCTAGTAGCCATATTGCCAAAGAACGGATGCTTTAGCAGAAGACTAACACGAGCTACGATAATTTTATCTATGATTGGGTCTGTATGCGACATGAACACTCCTTTACTGTATGTATATATTATAACACCTCCCGAAGGAGGTGTCAATCGGTACTAATTCAAATTATTTACTAGATTTGTCAGTAGCCGCCGCAATGTACTTGCCAAATTTAGCATGGAAAGAATCAAAGCATTTGATCTCATCTGGGTCTAGCGGCAATTTGTACGTAGACAATGCCAACTTAGTACCCATGATAACCAATTCTGTTTCAAAATTATCCATCATAAATTGGAAAAAGTTATTGACTTGATCGTTCCAATTTTTAACGTTCTTATCGCAAGCATCTTTAAGCTCGTAGCACAAAGACACAGTCAAAGAGTACATAGCAGAGATTTCTTTAGTCTTCATCTCTTTAACTTTACCTGACAAGATTTCTGTAGGATTAGGCATTTTGCTAGAGTGTTTACGATGTGCCATAAACTTAATAGCCAATCCTTCACCAACTGAGCCTGAAACCAAATCTGTCAATGTGTCTGCGTCAGTGTCGTCATCGTGCAACAGTTCGCTAACAAACGACCAAGAGCGTGGAGTTGCAAAAGCACGTGAACTAGATTTTGGATCAAAATCGTACAAGTCTTTCTTGCTAAATGTTAAGTAGCCAACAACATCGCGATGGACTTTATTTTCTACAGCCCACTCAAAGTAGTCATCCCAATTAACAGTCATCTCTAAGTGAACAAAACGGTTAGCCAACGGAGCAGGCATACGGAATGTAACACCCTTGTCAGTTTCACGGTTACCAGCGGCAACTAGCACAACGTTGTCTGGAAGTTGGTAAGTGCCAACCCGGCGATTCAAAATTAATTGATAAGCCGCCGCCTGTACAGCAGGTGCCGCAGAGTTCATCTCATCAAGAAACAATACAATAGTTTTATGTTTCTTTGCTAGCTCTGCACTAGGCAATTCGCTTGGAGGTGCCCAAACCATTGTGCCAGTATTTGAGTCGAAATATGGAATACCTTTAATATCTGTAGGTTCCCAAAGTGACAAACGAACATCGATAACATGAGCATCGAGCTCAGTACCAAGTTGTTTGATAATGTCAGATTTTCCAATACCTGGAGGACCCCAGATAAAGATTGGACGTTTATTTTTAAACGCTTTGCGCAAAGATTTTTTAGCGCCTTGGGGACCAACTGTCCGGCTTGTGATTTCTGCCATTTTGTTTCCTATCTTAAGTTGCGGTTGAAATGTCTTACTTGATGTATAGTATTATACAGTCAACGCAGGCAGAAGTCAATGCGTTTTTAAATTTTTTTAGGAATCTTCGTCCGTTTTGGACAATTCTTTTTCACGCTCGTTTATGGCTTTTATGAGTCCAAATTTTCGGATGTCGTCAGAAAACAACATTAGTTCAAAACTCTTGCGTTCAGAAAACACTGTGATACTTTCTTTGGTTAGGTAGTATGGGCAATCGATGTATCTTTCCAAAAATACGATTGTTTGTGGGCTTAACTCAATTGGTTCAGTAAATGGAATTTCGTAACTACGTAGCTCTAACTCAGTTTCTAAAAATTCAAAACCTTCATCACTTAATCGAAAAGCCGTTTGCTTTCCTGTACGAGTTGACTGCCACCATTTTCTTGAGAATATTTTAAAATTTGCTTCATCAATACTTTTGCCCCATTGTTGTAAAAATATCTTAGTTAGGGCATCTCTAGGAATCATTTTATTATTGTGCCTTGTGTAAGCATTACTACTTGGAAATCTTCGCACCCAAAAGTAAGGTTTAATTTCTTTGCCAAATTACGTGCATGACCAGGATTTGAAAAAGAAACTTTTTTATACTTAGGGCCAGGATAAGATGTAAGGCTGTTGAACGATTTTAGATTAAACGGTTCGTTCTTATAAAAGACAGCCCAAATGGCTTCAGCTTCGAGAATTTGCTCGGCTTTATAAGTTTTTTTATTAGTATATTCTAATAATACTTTTGGTTTGGGTCTTGACATAATATGCGTCCTAATAATATACGCATATATTTATCTCTATTTCGACCCTTCGAACCCACCACCGTCAAGCTGTATTTCTACTACTTCTGTATCTACACCACGTTTTAATGCGTTATACATACTTTCATAGTCTTGTAGTAGTTTACCTTGTATCTCAGTAAGAGCAAGGCTAAGTAACCTTGCTTGTGCAATAGACATTTTAACTTCTTTTTGTTGGCCTAACTCAGCGGCTCTTAATAGTTGAGCAAACTGAGTCAGAGGTGACATGTTAATTTGATTTTGCATTTGACAGTACCTGTTTCATTTCTAATTCTGATTTAAACGGGCCTTTAAAGTCATTGCGCTCTAGTGTAATTGCCTTAGGGCAAAAACTTTTAACCCAACCTTTGTTAAATTTGATTGTGTAATATCCTGCACAGTATAGACTCTTGCTAGCATTGCTTTTAGTAAACAATGGAAGTCGACGCCTTACATCGTACATAGAATTATATGGTTGGCACGAAGTTGGGAAACCATGGCATTCGTGTGACACTGCCTGGGTAACTTTAACTTTAGTACTTGATAGGAAGAAGTCCTCGCCGAACTGCTTTTGTAAGTCCTGTTTTTTATTAAACATAACCTCACCGTTAGTACTACTTAAGATGAATTTATTATTCTCTTTTTTATGTAGAGTAGCAATCTTAGTGCCAGCTTCTTCTACAATCCAAAATTTGCCATCAACGATGGGCTTTGCGTGTATCTCTGTCATAGTTTTTTCCTTACACCCCTTGGTTTTGTTTGGGCATGTTGTTTCGTATATACATCCTGTATCATACATATATTTCTCCTCCATTACTGTACCCCGAAGGCGTTATAGTAATATACGTATTTATCTCTCATTTTAATCGGTTTCTCCGCCTTCACTATCAGGCTTAGGATTATCTACACTCCAGGGCCAACTAGTACTAGGATTAGGTTTAGCTTTTAGTTTAACATTTTCTTCAATTACTGTTCCGTCTTCTTCGCAAAGACTAATTTGATATGGAGCATCTATAAGTAGATAGTCGTCTTCAACTTGCCAATCGTGCTCACCGTCAAATAACCAACCAGCACCGCCTTCGTGGTATGATGATTCAAACGCTTCTTTTTGGTCGTCTGTAAAGTCATCGCTGTATTCAAAGTAACAGGCAACACCGTCTTCAAGTTCAGCACCCCAACCACAATCTGTACGGGCCATGGCTTGAGTTGCACCTTCGTAGGGAAGGTTTATATCCATGTCTGATTCGACAAATCCTTGACCCCAGCGATAATGATCTTCAATATTAATCCAGCTGGTAGAACCGTCTGCATTATCTCGGAACAGTTCTATACACCAACAAATGCTTTTTTTATGTAAAGGTTTGATTAAGTATACAGACATAGTATTTCCTTAAACGTCTAAGTCCATTTCGCCAGCTTCTTTAACAAGAGCTAGTACTTCGTCTAGTGTGTTACACAAGATCTTAGCATTAACATAGTCGCCTTTTTTATTACGGCCACCTGCTTCTACCATAAAACCATTGTCATAACGATTGATAGTATATGACTCGTTGATCTTTGTTAGTTTATCACTAAATGTTTTTACTGATTTTGTTGTTGCCATTTTAGATCTCCTTATATTTGGCTTGGAACGGCTCAGCATACGATTGTATGTTGTCTGCAATTTTCTTCATGTCCCATGTATTGCAGAATTTAAGCATACGAATACCTACTTGATCTACAGTCTTAGGTATTGCATTAGTCTGTATAGTTTCTTTAATAAGTTCTTTAATTTCAGCGGGTTGTGCAGTTAAGTCGCATAACTGAACATTACGTAGATAGTCATCTAGAACACGATGTTCGACGCCATTATGGTCGACCCAACGTTGCAACATGAGATTGTTCCAATTATATCCTTTAGTCTTACGATCGGAAAACGCTTCCATGAGACCAACTTTATTCTTTGACCCTTTTGTTCGTACTCCCGGATAAGCTGAAAATACATTATCTGATGTGTCGCCTCGCATACATTTTTCGAACAGCATCCATTCAGGGTCTTGTGCAGGCTTAGGCTCGCCTGTCTTTTTGTCTTTAACAGGTTTACCTTTAGCATCAAAGATACCTTCATGTGTGATGTGTAAATCACCTACACCGTTATATTGACTAACAGTAGGACTTACAAGTTGTGCAAAGTCGCCGTCTGTTGAAATAATAACATGTTTAGCATCAGGGTGTGATTGTATCCAACCAGCAATCAAATCATCTGCTTCTAGTTGCTTATGTTGCATTACTGTAGCATTAGTTTTTTCTGTAATAAAATCTTTAAACTGATCAAATGCTTCCCAAAACATCTTGTCTTCGTCTTGTTGTTTTTGAGTCATTGCATCACGAGTTTCTTGTCTATTCGCTTTATAAGGAGTATAATAATCCTTGCGCCAGCTACGACCTTCGAGACAGAATACTACATGAGTACCGCCAAAGTCTTGCCATGCCTTCTTGATACTGTTAAAAGTAATATGGAATGCCATACCGAGTTTAATTTCGGCATCGCCTTGTACTACATGCCTAGCACGAAAAAATGTGTTAGCAGTATCAACTATAATATGTGTCATTCTACCTGAGCCTTGTTGTTTGGTAATTTTGTTACATTAATAAATCCAGCGCCAACACGTTCCGGCTCGGCGATACCTGCTTCGGTTAACATGTTTCTAGCCAAATCTCTAAACCAACGGTCGACAATTTCTTCTTCTGGATCACCTTCAAAACCGTATCCAGCTTGTTTCAATTGTAACACAAATTCATCATTCCAGTCAAGTTCAAAAAACCCATTGCGCACATTATCTTTGTTTACATGAGTATCTAGAACAGTTACATATGGTTCTCCGCGAGCAGTAGCACGTTCTTTTGGCGTTAGCTTAGCCTGTGCTTCTTCTGCCTTGGCTTTGATTGTTTCTAATTGAGCTTGTTCTTTTTCTTCAAGAAGTTTATCAATGCCAAATAACTTTCTAATAATTTTTTTCATTAAGTTCCCCACTCATTTTTAAATAGTGGCACTTGTAAACGGTCACTATAACGTAGTCCGTTTTTCATAGCCAATATTGCTACGTTTTTATTGTTCATTGCGTACACACTTTCTACTCCGCCTACTGGCATTAGATAAACATGTCCTTTAAATCCTGCCTTACGATATTCTTCAGTAGCACGTTGGGCATCTTCAAAGTCTTGTTCGGTGGCAATAACAAATTTTAAGTATGCTGTTCCACGTTTTTCATACTCGCATACTACTTCCGGAAGGATAGCTTCTTCCCACTTCTCACCACTGCATGGAAGTTTAGCACTAACTGAAAATGTAATTTCTCTATCCCATTGTTCAGCAGTCCATTCGCCTAGATAATGTTTAAACTCTTCTGTTAGCTTTTGAGTACCGTTTGTTTCAAACGTAATTTCTTTTAGTCCAGCCATTTTAGGATGATTCAACAGGTCTGGATAAGCACGTTGCCAACCTAATAGTGGCTCACCACCTGTAATTACCAAGTGTTCATCTTTCCAGTGATCCTGCGGAAGTATTTCCATAATGCGATCTGCGATTGCTTCGCTTGTAAGCATTGGACTGAGTTCTTTAAAGTCAGGATGCCAACTGGCGTAGCTGTCACATCCTGTACTAACCAATGGCAAGTCTTCATACTTTTGAAAAGACTCGATCATAGTATGTGTTGCCGCAATGTCTATTGCTTCGTGACTCATCTCACCACGCGGCATACCAAAGCCTGCACATTTAAAGTTGCATCCAAATGTACGCAAGAAAACAGACGGGACGCCCATGTAGCGTCCTTCACCTTGAATACTATAAAATAATTCTGCTATTTTGATCTTACTCATGCGCAATCACCTTGTTCTGCTAGTTTTGTTATTATAGCACGTTCTTCTTTGTTTTGCCTAGCATTACGAAAAGCCTCAACATCATCAATAGCACTTTTCAAAGTTTCTGCATAATTGAGTGCTTGTTGTTTATTTAGGTGTACGCTAGATTCGGTGTCAATATATCCTTTAGTCAATAATGTCCAAATATGATACCAACGTGTCTTAGACCAGTAATTTGTTTTGCCCGTAGTATAAATGGTTACTTGAATATCGCAGTCGTCTGCTTCTACCCACATATTATGATTATGGGTTTCGTCATGGCAGTCACATGCAACACGATAAACTTTTGAGTCACCCCAATCGTTTGTTTTCATTATACCTTCTGCTGGCACTTGTGCGTTCATCGTAATACCTCTAGTGTTGAAATTTTAGCAATCTTTTCGCCAAAATCTTCGTCTCTGCCAATAATATAAATTTGATGATCAGATCTATCATTTTTACGATCGTATCGACTAAACTCTACAATCTTGCCACCTACAGCACTATACACTTTAAAATTTAAAGTAGGTTCGCTGTTAATATCTTTAGTGCTTAGTGAATTAACAGCTCTTGGGGTACTACCCCATTGTTCCTCCTGAATATAGGTATCTTGTGCGCTGTTAATCCAATCACGTAGTTTAAGTTTCAACCAATTCATTCTGTGTCCTCTTCAAACCATTCGTCGACCATAGCTTCTGCTTCTGTTTGGGTAAGTGCAGGAACAAAAATTCTAGCAGGTTGTCCAACCGTATGTTGAATACTAAACTTAACTACACCTGTTGGGATATGATCAAAGTCTCTTTCTACAACAAATTCTTGTAAATTTTTAGCACGATTAATTAATTGATCGCATAGATCTTTAGCTGTTGTCATCTTGTGGCAAACTCCTGTTGTAGTTTAACATTGTCCATAAACTCTTTCTTTGTACCAGCATCGTCTTTAAACGCACCCTTAAGTACAGTAGTCTGTGTTAGACTAGAGTGTGCCATAATGCCACGATTCTCACAGCAACCATGTGTGGCCTGTATGTAGACTGCTACATTTTCTGATCCAGTTGCTTTGCTTATTTCTCTTGCGATATCGTTACACAGTTCTTCTTGCAGTGTTCCTCTTCGGGCACACCACTGAGCGATCCTCGTATACTTGCTAAGTCCGATGAGCTTCTGAGCGGCAATAATGCCAATATAGGCAACACCAGCAACGGGTTGGTGATGATGACTACAAATAGAACGAAGCTCACTTCGAACAACCAACATACCTTCGTAGCGATCTTCACCATCATTTGGAAACGCTGTTGCTGTTGGTGCTGGGTCATATCTACCTGCCATTATTTCATTAAAATACATCTTGGCAAGCCTACGTGCTGTGCCTTTACTGTTAGGGTCTGTTTCGCGATCAATAAGCAAGCGATCAAGTACTAGTTCAAATGCTTCTGTGGCTTCATTGATTAGTTTTTCTTTTTCACCTGCATGGAGAAACTCGCTGATATTATCACCTGCCCAATATCTTTTGCCTTCTCTATTCATTCGAAATCGAATGTGATCTGCTAGATATGATTCTTTATAATCTTTGTTGTCATCGCCTTGCTGTTCTGCGCCAGCAATGACGTTGTTCAAATCTTCTGTTGTAAATGTTGTCAATTTATTCTCCGAGTTAGTGACGTGGATGTCTTTGTATTAGTATATAGGTTTATTTAGGTTTTTGCAAGTAATTTTCTGCTCGAAGTTTACGACATTGTTCTTTAACTTCAATAGGATAGTCTGGACTGATCTCAGAAATTGAGCAGTCATATCTAATAACATCGCTTTTTTTTGGAAGCGATAAAAATATTACTGGTATTGTTATAAAAAATACAATAACAATTATTCCTACAATCGTTCGCTCAACAGTATGCGACATAAGTCTGCGTCCTTTTCATTATTGAATTTAAATGTCATAAAATCTTCATGCGGAGTATATACAAATCTATGACCCGGCAATCCAAATACTTCCATAACCATAGCACAGCATTCATTCCACCACGGAACGCTTTGATGGTC
>Ga0209191_1000021_pt1 | contig 128967 bp, 93 predicted proteins | sample S_130626_EF_Meta_FD_187320 | JGI IMG/M metagenome (GOLD analysis project Ga0209191, IMG submission 187320) | Freshwater microbial communities from Lake Simoncouche, Canada to study carbon cycling - S_130626_EF_MetaG (SPAdes) (version 2) | ecosystem: Environmental > Aquatic > Freshwater > Lake ...
TTTGGGTACCCGTAGATAGTCCACTATATACAGACTTTATACTACGCTTTAGAGATCATTGCCCGCCCGTAGATACTTCATTGGACTTGATAACCGGATTGTAAAAATTTTGCGCAGGATTTTTTTGTCTGCTATATAGATCGGCATATATAATACTATGAACGACCTATATAACCAAACAGTTGTACGTAACGGTAAAACTTATCATTACGATCCAGATCATGACATATACTACTCTAGATCCAGTGACGAATCCTTATTCAGCAAATGGGCATGGATTCCAGTTACTCTAGCACTGGCTGTTGTCTGCTATCTATTGGACTAGTATTAGATCAGTGGAGCGGATTTAGTCACTCGTTGACTGCTACGCTCACCTACAGAGATTATGCAAGCACGTGATCCTTTGTACTCAACCAGTGTCCAAGAGCCCGTTTGGGGATTTACAGTCAGAGTTAATTCGGTATCAGTCCCGGGACTAATTCCATGCCATACGGGCTGTTCCTTATACTCACCTATGATAGTTTGAAAGACTGCTGTTATATTATCGCATAGCACGGTCTTTGCACGAGTCACTGGTTCAGCTTGGACTGACTGTGATGCCAGTGTTAGGATTAAAGCTACGGTGAATCGCATCATGTATTTAATCGCACATTGTTTTTTTGCGCTTTGCGCTGGCCGCTTCGCGGCTTCTGTCTTGGTAGCTAGCGACTGGTAAAACCATAAATAATTTCATAACAAGGAGACTTTTTATGGCCACAAGAATAGTTACAACTAAACGTATCGTGCAAGATGCTGATACATTTGTAGGCAGAGATGGTGAGCTGATCATAGACGACGTTGACAACACCATAAAGATTAGTAATGGATATACTCCGGGCGGAGTGGATCTAACAGGACCCTATGTACAACTGCCTTTTTACAACGGTATAGCAGATCGCAATGCGGCCTTACCAAATCCAGTAAGGGGCATGATGATCTTGTGTCTATTGGATCGTGGTGGCGCTAACTGGGAATATAGAGTACAGGTGTACCAAGATGGCTACGGCTGGACTGATTTAACTTGGGGTACTTCGGGCTAACAATCAGTGCGTTGCCTAATCGACCATCCCGATCTGACTAAATAAACTCATATATAACAAAAGGAGTCGACATGTCCGACAATTACGCACTTAGCCCAAATGACCGCAAAGCACAGGAAAGCTATGCGATCGGCACAAAAGATCTAGTATTCCTACAGATAAATGTTAGCTGTACTACAGGTAGCTTAGACACTAACTACGCCAATAGCGACAGCAATTTCCAACGTCTACTACAGGTTCTACAACAACGTTTAGAATTCTACGGTGTTGGACAGCCCTCAGAATCATATGTTACTGTGGTCGTTACTCGTGCTACAGTACCTTATTCTGGTAATGAAGAATCAAATGCAGGTGGACGAGTATCAGTTGTCGAAACCGACATCAATGACAGCCCATACTTTAGTTCGGCTTATGTTTTCCAAGGTCAGATCAATGGCTGGGCAATTGAAAACGACTGCTAATTAACCCAGTCTTTTTATTCAAGCCCAGTTTGATCGCTGGGCTTTTTTTTGGCTCGTAAATATGGGTATGAAGATCCGACCAGCAGAAACCCGTGGCCGCATTGCCAGTCCCCGTACCAATCGAATTGTCAGCTATCGTAGTTTTGACTGTATGAGTTTTCACAGTCCCGAATATCCCAGCTGGCATTGCGTTGACACTATCAACGATGATCGTACTGCACCCGGATTTATCACAACTTGGCATAATCACATGGGGCTGGACATATTGAGTTACGTGATCGAGGGAAGTGTAGAACACAAGGACAGCTTGGGTAATCATCGAGTAGCAGGACCCGGGCAGATACAGCACATGAGTTGTGGCGCGGGTATTTGGCACACAGAATCCAATCCCGGACCCGAACTCAATCGCTATCTACAGATTTGGCTACGTCCTGCTCAACGTTTTCTAGAGCCACCCCGTTACTCTTTGGTTGAAAGACCCCGTGAGTTTTCTCAATTACAGTTGGATTTATATCACCCGCAGGTAGCTGTTTGGGCGGGCTGGTTGGAGCACACTCTACAGGCGAGTCAAAGCTATATACTGGTATTAGAAGGCATGATCTATGCCAATGGCCAAATGGTCTATGAAGGTGACAGCGTGGACACTGAAGATGACTTGGTTGAGATCACTGTACCAGCCGCCGCACACATTATACAGTTTCAACGGATCTAAACCGCTAAAATAAATACTGGATGCGATGTTTAATCGACCATCCCGTGGATCCCTACTTTCCCTATCGTGCGGTAGTGCCTTGGCCCATTGACATACGGGAAGATCAGCGGGATTGGATACTGTGTGTAGACACACTGGAATCGTGGTTGCGAGAGTATGTGGGCGGCCACTACAGTCATTGGGTTTATGCATCATTGGATCAGCAGGCCTATTGGCAAGCCTGTGTGGCATTTCGCCGTGATCCAGATCGCACCATGTTTGTCTTACGGTGGGCTAACTAACAGTATGTTCCAAATACAAAAAATATCAGCACATATACAACTGCTGGAAAATCGCCTGGCAAAACTACGAGCACATCGTGAATCAGTGGTTGGTGCTTTTGATCCCGAACCCAGCAAAGTTACTTTTGCACAGCGTGATCGACTCACGGAAATTGAACGGCAAATTGCCCGTATGGAAACCAGTATCACTGGCTACAGATCGCAGTTGGATCGAGCGCAGAATCTCCTGGGTTAATTATTGGTTTTAAGAGCCTGACGTACTTTGCGTTTGGCTTTTGATACAGCACGTTTAGCTTTCTTTACCACACCTTCGGGGGCGGGTATAAACACAGGTTCAGGTTCTTGAGCTTGAACTACTGGTAGCAATGCTGGCTCAGGCTCTTCTAAAATTACTAAATTAACGGGTGGATACTTTGGCTGTTCCACTTCAAACTCTTTTTCCCAATCATCTGCACTGGTCCAAGCATAGGCCACTGCGAGTAGAGTGACTACACTGATTATTTTAAGAGGGCGGACCCAGAAAGGTTCAAATACCATACTACATTATACGCTGAATCCTATCTAGGGTCAATGGTTTTAAAATGGTTTTCTCGCCAAATGCGCAGATCTACATAACCCGGTCCTAGGTCGCTATCCCGTGGTAAACTTTCGGCTATTACCCTATGTTCAGGGCGCATTAGGTCTCCCCAAAAGGCTAGGTTAATGGGCTGTGCCTGATCTTCAAAACATAGTCCCGCACCTAGACAACAAGTTAATCCATCTTGTGTACGATAGAGATTTCTATTTTCCAGTGTAGGCCAAATTAAGTTGTGCTGTTCTAAATCTCTAAGTATCACAGGTATGATAGGGTCAGGGTCAGGTAGTTTACCTAACCACTCACATCCTTCAAAGTCATGTATGATTTGAAAGTCCCAGTTTTTAAAACCTCTAATACGGGGGCACCATCGTAATTCTTTACTGTAAAAATACTGTTGCATGATTACTGCATCTTGTTCAAATGCTGTACGACGATTCCGCCAATGTGGCTGTCCGTGCCAGTTGTACCATTGGACTAACCACTTTTTACAGGGACTTAACCACAGCTCGTATATATTGTTGTCGATACACTTCCACTCGGTGAAATCGATGTCTTCACCGTTGCTGTCTAGATCTATAGGAGTGCGATCAGAAGTAGTAACCATTGTCTCGTTTAAAGTAAGTTTCACAACCTTCTAGTGTGCAGTTATCCTTACGATGATCATTCCAGAAGTTTACACCTAATCCCTGTGCTATGGCCATACCTACTGATTGGTTGCCAATATAAAGCTGTGATCCATTGATAACTTCTGCTAGTTCCAATAGGTCTTCTGTTTTATAGTGCTGTAGTTTGATTTTAAAATCTTCTTCGTAGTTTGCATGTTCCTCAGCAGTACCTACAAACACAGCCTGCTTGTACCATTCTTGTTCTACGATGTTACGCCATACTTGATGTACTTGTCCGTTGCCGTAGCGATCAGTCTTGCTGATCACAATGTGTTTTCCGGCTACGCTGGTCTTTTTTACGTTGGTTAGCCACGGACGAGTAATTTCTGGTTCAAACTGAGCTGGATCAAGACCTACTGCTAGACTATACAAGCGACCATAGTGGCCCTTGTCGATTTGATTGCCGTAGAACCAACAGCAGATGTTATCTAATGGATGTGTGATTTCTTGACCTTCCCACTTGGCCCATTTCTTGATATAAGGCTGTGCTTCAATTAGGGGTGCGAGCAAATCAAAGTCTTTTTGCGTCATGCGACCTGAGTGACTTCCTCCATCACGCCAACCGATTACATTTTGACATAGGTTATCGAGGTTTTCAAATCGTAGGTAAAACTCGCCGCCACCTAACAGTCTAATCGGAATCATGGAATAAATGATGTCACCAAAAGTCCATGTCTGTGAGAATGTTAGAGTGTCGCCGGGTTTATAGGGTGCTGGCTCATATGGGCCGGGTTTGAATTTGTAAAACATCGCTGTCCTTTATATGCTAAGTTAATTATAGCATATTTAAGACATTAATCTATGGATATATGCGTTGTTTGATTTTCATGCCAAAACTAGGTGTACCATCAGCATGTAGTGTTTGAGCAAGCCAATCGATGTCTGTACACATAATTCTAGGTTTAGATCGTGTAATAACAAATTGTACATACATAGGTTGATCAACGTACAAATGACCACTCCACTTAAAATTGGTAAACGATATATCTCTAATTTCTTTAACGTTGACCCATTTAACTAGGGTTTTAAAATATTTTAACACTAGGTCTAGCTCTGTTTGCCCAGGCACTACTTGATAACCAGTTTCTGATTCTTCTGGTAGATCGTAGATCCAGTTGATACTGGCACGATTTAATGGAAATGGCTGTGTCTTAACACCGTATCCTATCTTAATCTGATTCAGCAATAAGGCTGGCGGAATGGTTAAACTTTGAGCGTTGACGGTAAATAGCATAGTAATATATTTAACCTATACGACAAAGGAACAAGATATGCCCTACAGAGTTTACCAAGGTAAAGAAATTTTAACTACCAACCCACCCGTTTTGCCAAGAGGGCAAGTATCTGTGGATCTTAATTCGTTAGTTCTACACATAGGCGACGGATTAACTCCTGGTGGAGTTCCTGTTACTGGGTTAGGTAGCGGTGGCACATTAGCAATCGATGGAGGCGGCGCGGCTTCCGTTTTTACACCAGATGAGACCTTTGACGGAGGCGGAGCATAAAAATGGCACAAAAAATTCAATTTAGAAGAGACACAGCAAATCAGTGGACTACGATTAATCCTATCCTTAGTCAAGGTGAACTAGGATTTGAAGTTAACACAGGTAAATTTAAAATCGGTAACGGCGGTTCGTACTGGAATGAGCTTGCCTATGCTAGCGGTGGTGCTACTGGCTTCTCACAGCTAACAGGTCAAATCGGTGAAACTCAAATTCCTACTGGTCAAAATGCTATTGTTATTCCTAGTCACATCAATTCAGCGAACGTTGCAGAATCTGGGCAAGTTCTTAGTATCAATAATACCGGACGATTTGAATGGTTAACATTAACTGGTGGCGGCGGTGCTCCGTTAGCTACAGTTGCAACAACTGGTAACTACGACGATCTCACACACAAGCCTAACTTTAGTCTAGGCAATTTACGTACAACAAATACTGTAGTTTCTTCAGGTAGTTTTGCAGAAGGATCGACCTATGTAATTCTAAATCCAAGTAATACTAATTTTACATTGATTGGCGCGGCCAATAACAACACTGGCACGGTATTCACAGCAACCGGCCCAGGAATTGGGTCAGGTACAGCTAGCCTGCGTGGTCGTTTTGCAGTTGCGTTAACTGCTAACTACAATGATTTATTAGATACTCCGACAGGATTATCTGCTTTTACAGATGACGTTGGATACCTTTCTACATTAACATTATTAAATTATGTAACCACAAGTCAAGCTATTCAAATTGTAGGTAATCAAATTGATCTAGCTATTGGTAGCTCTGGTACATTCTATACTGTATTACAAGAGCTAGCATCTGCAAGCACTAACACATCAGTAACTACTGCATTAGCAAATCGCTTGCGTGTCGATATTGATACACAGAATTTATCTAATCAACAAAAATTTAATGCCTATAGAAACATGGGATTGAGCGCAGTTTCTACATCAGGTAGCTATCTTGATCTAACCGATCTACCAAATACTTTTGAAATACAAACTGCTAGCGAATATGTATTAGGTGGAATCAAAGTAGGTACAGGATTAACAATTGATAATACTGGGCGTCTGAGCACTAATACTGCAACATCTATTATTGAAATGGTCGGCGCCGAATATAATAACGGTACTGCACCGAGTTTAAAAGGTGAATTGGATCAGTTACCTGGTCAAATACGTGCCGACGGCAATTATGAATATCTAGTAACTAAGACTTTTAATCCTGGCTCATTTACAACTAATCAAGCCGCTACTAGTAACACTACGGTGATTAGTACTATTGCAAGTCAATGGCTTAACACTATTAACAATGCAACTTCATCATATACTTCGGGCCAATGGAGTTTATTTAATACAGCAAAAACTGTCGAATATCCAATTAGTAACATTTCAACTAATGCCGGCACCGCTTATTTTACAATTGATGATCCGACAGGGGTTACATACACTAGCGGACAACAGTTCTTTGTTCAAACTACTGATACAGTAAGTCGTATAGCAGTCATGGACAGTTATGGTGCATCTAAACAAAGTATCGCCGGTGCTCCATCAACAACAGTATCCGGGACTATTACATTGCCCCGTGGACAAGCTAGCGGAACAACTGCTACACTAGTAACTGTTGATTGCACTGATGTTACATACGGTGAATTAGCAATGAGCTTTACTGATACAAGTAATACCGAGTACTATAAAGGTATTTTAGAAATACACATTTATCCTGATAACACATACATTGTTCAGCCTAACTTGTCTGGTAATAAAACAGATAAGATTGCAGTTGGATTTTCGTCAGGCGTAAATGCTCCTTGGACATCAACATCTGCAATTAAGATTCCAGTTTATAATAGCGATGTTAGCGTCTCAACGCTTCTAACTCAAAGCACCGCAACTATTACAAATATTAAATATTCTTGGATCTTAAGATCAAACATATAAAAGGAATAAAAAATGGAAGAACAAAAAAGCTGTATTATGTGGTCTAGACCTCTAGATTCATTATGCATGAAAGTATTAAAGCATCTGCAGAGTAAACAGGTTAACGTTGACGAACGTCAAGTAGATAATGCTGTTTGGACATGGGCACAGTTTAAGGCCGCTAGTCCAAACTGGAGTAATTTACCGTTAATTCAATTACCAGACGGTACACAAATTAAAAATATTAAAGAACTTGAGTCTTGGATTGGCAAGGACGATTCTATACACAATCCAGAGCAGAGACCCTGGAATCCTAGATAATGTCAATTGAACAATTTTATTATGATTGGGATGTTACTAAACTAGAAAGCACTGAAAAAATTGGTGACTATTCTAATGTAGTTACACGAGTGTTTTGGACGCTTTGGGGGTTTGACGATCACGGCAATCGTGCCCCCTTATACGGAGAAACTGAAATTGCAGTAGATCAACTACACAACGGTGCAGTTATTGAAGGATGGGTTAATTATAATAACCTAACTAAAAGCTATGTTGAAGACATGCTTGAGGAAACATTAGGCGAAGACGAAATTTCTAGACTAACTGATAATTTAAAAATACAGTTAGAGCAACTTCGTGAAAATAAAACTACAACCCAAATTCCGCCTTGGGTATCATAAACTTAGTAGTTGATCTTTTTTATCGTTAATAGCAGTCATTAGTCTGCTAATGTAATCTGAATTGCGGAGTGCCTTAAACGCAAGATTTCCAGAACCAAACTCACCATCCCTAGCAAGACTCTTTTTACGGAATACTGCTAGGGAATTTTTTATGACCTGCATAACTTCAAGATCCTCGGAATTGATTGCATTGTCTATAACCTTGCTCCACATTGTAGCTAGTTCCTCAACTTTATTGCGGTCGTAATCTTTGGTTATTTTACTAGGTTGTCTAATCCAAGTTTCTTTGATAATGCTGTAACTTGCGGTAACTGCGGGATCGTTTAGATCTTCCACATAGCACTCAACTGGGATCCCTTTAATATTAATATCGTGGTTTTGTTTCCATAACTTACGTTTAGTATCAAATAGTTCTCGAACTTCGCCTTCACAATCTACCTGAGAAAAATCCACTATTAAATGAAGATCTATATCTGACTGCCTAGTGTAGTTGTAGTTGGCTTGTGAACCAGTGATTAAAATGTCGTCAATTCGTGTCGAAACGTCTAGAAAACCGTAGAATTCCTTGGCGATTTTAAGCAATTTGACCTGGATTTCACGCCTAATTTTCCCGTCGTCCCATAGGGCAGGGTTTAGTTCGTTGTGAATCTCAATAGGGGGATTAAACTCAAAGATATACATAGATGATATATTTATGGCGTAAATACCCATATGACCAGTTTTGAATCATTCTCAGGAAAAATACTTGTAAGCCAACCTAAATGTAATAGCCCTCACTTTGCAAAAGGTGTTGTGTTAGTAGTCCAGCACGGTGTTAATGGAGCATGGGGTGTAATGCTAAACAAGGAAGCAAAGACTGTTAATATTGGCACAGTAATGCATGCCGCAGGTATTGATTATCCCGGAAGTTCGACAGTATATTTAGGAGGACCAGTTGAGCCAGCTAGAGTTCATGTTGTACACAGTATGGATTGGTCTAGTAGTAGCACAATGCAAGTAACGCATGATATTGGCATCACTGGCGATATGAGTATTATGGCCGCTATTGCAGGCGGCGAAGGCCCTAGTTTGTGGAGAGCAGGAATTGGATTAGCGGCTTGGAGTGCTGGCCAACTTGACGGAGAAATGAGTGGTATTAGTCCGTGGACTCCTGATCATCGTTGGCTTACTGCGCCAGCAACTGTCGAAGTATGTCTATCAGGTACCGGCGAAGAACAGTGGCAACGTGCGATCAGTCATTGTGTTAACAACCAGATCGCAACATTATTTTAATCCTTTTCAGGATTCAGCCCAGCAAGCAATTCTCGTACCTTTGAAGTACCAGTTACACCTTTAATTTTACCTATTGAAATTCCTTCAGTAGGATCTGACTTAATTTCCCCAGTTTCACTATCCACATTATTTGCTGTTACCGTTGAGGTCTTTTTAAGAGAATCATAAATGCTAGGGCCAGCAGGTTTCTTAAAGCCATTACCAGAATCGTCATCTTCCATTAAGTCGTTAATCTTCAGGGTATCAACATCGAACTCTAAGTCAACTTTCTGACCGACGCCACTACTTGAACGTGTCTTCATAAACTGAATCTGATAGCGTCCACGTTCTTTCATTGCACGACTTGTAAAGATACCAATCACATTATCAGCAGTTTGAATCTTACTCAAGCCACCCGAGATATGACTGTGGTCGAACTCAATTTCTTCAACAGCACTACGGTTTAACTGTGATGCTGTACATACAATCGCTTGTGTCTCCATCGCCAAGTTGCGCAACTCTTCTGACACATATTTGTCTTTGACAAACAAGTCGCTTGGACTAACTTTAACACTCATCGGCATCATCAAGTCCAAATAGTCGATTAAGATAATGTCTGGCTTGAAGCCTTTTTTAACCTGATATTCTTTCAAATATGCACGAATGTCGTTCGCAGTCTTTCCGCTAGGCATATACTTAATTTGAATGTTGCCTGCCTTCTTTCCAGTCATCTTAACCTTAAGTTCAACGTCTTCGAGATTCTTAAAAATCTCACGAGTTGCAACTCCAGTAAGCATACTATCCATACGCATTGACACTAAATTTTCACTTAATTCAAATGTTAGGTATATAACATTTAAACCATTTAGTGCCCAGTTGATTCCTAAGTTTGCAAGGAACAATGACTTACCACCACCTGATGCCGCACACCAAATGTTCAATTCGCCTCTGTTAAATCCGCCATATAATTTCTTGTCAACACTCGGCCATCCTGTGCTAATTTGACCATTTGAGTTCTTTAATGCTTCAAGTCGTGCTCTCGGGTCTTCAAAATAATCTGTGCCCATATCCTTGTTCAAACTAATCTGAATTGCGTCTTTGATTAGTTTCTCAACTGGACCATATTCACCTTTATCAAGTAAATCAGCACTTTTAAGAATTGCACGTTCAAGCCCTTTATGACGTGAAAAATTCTCAAATTCGTCCATTAACCAATCATAGTTTTCTCTAGGTAATTGTGCTGGTTGTAGATTTGTATTACATGCCGCATTTACAATACTTGCCTCGGGCATTACCTTATATTCATTTACATATTCATTAATGAAGGTTGCAGTTTCTTGCAATTTTCTGTCAAAATTTTCAGGGTCAAATATGTTCTGACAGCGTACAAATGTCTCTGCATCACTCATGAACATTTCAATATATAGCTTCTGAACATCAAAACTATAATTAGGTGCTTGTTTGTCTTTGTTATTGATCATGTTTTTGTTCTAGCTTTTTCTTTATTAGTTGTATTTTTATCTCACCTTGCTCTCGATACTGCAAAATTGTGAAAAGTGTGTAAATTCTTCCAAATTTCTTCACGGCATCTGCTACATCCTTTACATCTGGTCCCCAATCTGGTAGGCTAACCGACCATCCGGCTTCGAGTGCTTTCTTAATCATCGTAGCACCCGGTTTATCATTATCAGGTACAACGATTACTTCTTTACCAAGTTTATTAATTCTAGCAATTTGAGTGTCATTTGGCTCGTTATGCATGATTGCTACACCATCTACTGCGATCGCATCAAACTGCCCTTCGACAACAATAACAAATTTACGATCATCTGTTTGTCTATCGATATTGAAGACAACTCCTGATTGACTAGTAGTTAAGTACTTTGGCTTCCCTTCGGTAATTTTTCGACCCGTCCACCCTACAACTACATTTTCATGAAAAAATGGCACTATCACACGATCTTTATAACCGTTCTCTGGAGTCCAATGCCAGTCGTACCAATCAAGGTCCATACCTCGATTAAAAATATATGCGACCACTTCTAAAAAATTTGGATCCTCGCATCCTTCATCAATCCACTGCTGTACCGGAAGACAATTTTCTGGCAATTTTTTCGGCTCGAGACTGAAATTTAGTGGTATAGGTGTTTTGTCTAATTCGTCTTTATTCTTTAGTGCTTCTAGGCTAAGTCGGTTGATCTCATCATCTGGCATACCGAGCCAGCGCATAAGATTTTTAGTATTTTTACTTAATAGTTTACCAGGAGTCCAACCGGCCTTGAAGCCACAATTGAAGCAATGATACTGGAATCCGTCATCGCCTGATGTTTTGACGCCCCCACGCTGGCGCTTGTCCTGCCTCTCTCCATTATGGACACAGCAGAGGGCGTTGAAACTGATCCAACCACTTGGAGTTTGTTTTTTCTTCGGAGGCAGAAATTGTAAAAATGTCGCTTGAATCAGATTCATGCAACTATTTTAACTTCTTAGTTGGACTTTGTCAAGTTTTCCGTTAGGCCAATATGGCTGATTGGGCGTCGGGTTACCTGCCGCACCAGCACCGTACCAATTTTGTCCAGAGCCGTCAGCATCCGGAATGTATTTTACTTTAATATTTGTGAAATTTCCACTAACATTAACATATCTTACACCATTGGTTTTAGTAGAAAGGTTAATACTGGTAAGTAGGGCATATAGCTCGTTGTTATTACCAGAGCCGCTTGGGGAATTTTGTAATGTGCCGTATACATCAATATGTCCTTTAAAGTTATTGAGATAAAATGCCAGTGTTTGAAGACCGTTATTAGTATTGAAAGCTGGGTTAGCCTCCATATTTCCTGAATGGAAGCTCCACCATTGGTGTTGCACCTGACCAGAGGTGTCCTTGGGACTATCTCTAAAGTTTTCAAAGGTAGTATTTTCGATACTAGGTGTTAAGTATGGCTCTACATCGTTACGGATTTCGGCTGTTCCTTTAACTCCGTAGTATGTATCAGCATACGTCGGAGTATAGTTACCTTGGCTATCTAGACTTACGATTGAAAAATTAAAACTCTGGGCTGGTATATCTAGAAGGTCGCTTTCTGAGAGTGTTAATACTGCTAACCCTCTAGTGCTAGTAGTGACTCCGTCGTCAATAACTGTAAGTGGTTTAGGATTGAACGGCATAACGTTATCCTCACCAAACATTTTAAAGAAAAATGTGCTCGAGCTGATGTTAACCGGCTTTTGATCGGAATTTTTAAATTGTAGCTGGACTTGGTTTTTCAAGCCCTTTTGAAAAGTTAGGTTGCGTTGGTACATGACGTTGTTCACACCTCGAGAGTTTTCCAAATCTAGCTGTACATGGTAGATGTTGGTATATAAATAGACAGGTAAATTCTGCATACCTATATTTATTAAGTAAATGATAACACGTAAAGACCAGCAATTCCAGGAAAACTTTCCTTTTATAACCTGCATTAAATGTAACGAAGACGAATACGTCGGAATTGTAATAAACTACGATTCTAACGTCACAAGTATCTACGATTTCGGCATAATTCGCACAGAAACTGAAAAATCTATCTTTTTAGAGATGGGCGAGAACTGGTGGTGGGAATCTAATCGTAAAATTCCTATTAATATTTTCTTAAAACAAGAAATGTCGATATTTAGACCATATATTAAAACATTTACAAGTAAAGATGTTTCAATAATCTTCGGTCCTACTGTAAATTTGAGTGAAATTGCAGAAAAACGGATAAAACGTAAATCTATTCAGCTAGTTCGCAGTCCTAGGAATATCCGTAGCTAATTTGTTCACAGATTAAATTCATTTGAACAACGATGGCATGTGCATACGCAACTGCATGTGCTTTCTTAAAGAAATACTCATCACTTTCTGGTTTAACCCATACTTCCTTTGTCACTATTTCCCAATCTTTTCCGATTAGATATCGTTTTGCTGGACGAATAACCGCTAGTACCGCCGCTAGTTGTTCTATAGTCCTCGGTTTCATTTCTCTGAGAATTGAACCATGTCCGTTGACGTGAAAAAGCAAGTTGACGAAATCGTCCTGTTCCAGTAAATCCCATAATGGCTCCGTATTCATTAGTTGGATTAAATGTTCTTCGTTTTTTACACCATTGTATATACCAACGTTAAGAAAATCTATTTTAAAATAGCCTCTTGATTCTGCTTCCTTGTATTCAATGCTAGCTAACCCAGTCAATGGGTTAGTTGGGATCTGATGACAGTATACACCGGTGTTATGTTTCTTATCTTCAGACATTGCGGCAGGTACATTTTTAATTTTTTCAAGTATTTGTGTTCTATCAGCGAAGTCGATGTCAATATCTGGCATTATAGTTCTCCGCTTTTTGCTAATGCCAACATCATACTGTACTGCTCAAATGCTTTTTGTACAGAGGGGTACTTGTTACGAAGAAACTTTTCTTGTTCTTTCTGTTCCATTAACGTTTCAAATATACGATAGTGATGAGATCCGTAAGTTTTCATATTATTGAAAACTTGTTCTTCGAAATCTTTTATTTTTTCCAGATCGCTTTCTGGAATTTCTATAGTGAGCAACCGTTCGGTATCATTTACTATGTTTAAGTTTTCGACTATCTCTTTGTCTTGGGGATATTCAAAATATTTGTTAGTAATAAGTTTTCTCATTCTATAAAATCTCTTATTACTATCAATAACTTTAATATTTCGACGCTGGAAGAAATTATTATCACTCAATTCCGCTCTCCCTACAAATTTCTTTCACTAATTCTGCATCTGCTGGTTTTGATTTAAATTTCTTTACCCAAAACATTACATCTAACGCTGGCTGAATTAATTCAAGTTGATCGTCATTCATATTCTCTAACATTGTCTTACCACTAACGCAGTTCAACACCACCCATGCACTCAATTTGCCGTTTCTAATATCGTGTACTGCTCGATTAAGATTAACATACCTAAAATAATGTTGCCACTGTGCTCCGCTAGTATCTCCCCACTCCATCATTGTTGTAATGGTTCTTTGAACTGCGGCTTCTACTGGTTCGATCTTTAACATTTCAAAAAGATACTGATCGTAGAGTTCGTCTCTACACCAATGGTCTAATTTAATTCCGCTTTTAATTACAAAGTCAACAAACTTGTCTGGATATAACGGACTTACATTAGTAACAAAACTTCCAAACTTAACAAAGGCATTATAGTACGAGCTTTTACAAAAATCATCATAACTCTTTTGCTTGCGCTGATTTTGACTGAGCTCATACCAGCGATTCCATGCCATGTACCCTGCCTGTACACGCTTTTCAGTTCGTTGCATCGCACGGCGCTTTGGCTCACACATATGAGCCATCAGAGTTTTCTCTTGCATAAAACTCTTAGTGCAATGTACACATTGAAAAGGTTGTTCGGCTAGTTCCATTATCAAAATTTATAAACCGGTAGTGAATATTGTGGGTCGTGCATCTTAGGTCGGAGTCGCATTTCTAATCTTGTTTTTCCTTTAATTACCATAGTATGTAACAAAGTCGGATCAGCAAGTTGATGTACAGTCCATGTACCTTTGCTCTGCTTTCCAGTTTCAGTCAAGAATGTTCCGTATGTTGTATTATATAAAGGAAGATTCCCAGATCTCTTAAATCCGCATAAACTACAATTATACTGCTTATCTTTTACAATAGCAAGGAGATAATATTCCTTAACTGCTTTTACTTTTTCAAACCAACCTTCTATATACACATTCCAAAGTGCGGGGGAATCTTTTGTGTGAAACATTGTATCAACATGGCTGTGGTATGTCTGGAACATGCTTGCTTCGCCTGACTTTGATGTTTTGCCTTTTCCATTACATTTGCCTACACTCTTAACGTCAAGCCCTACATCTATCCCCATTCGAACATCTACAATTGAATTACCAGCCCCTGCCCATTCTGCTCCAACGATACTATCTGCAACAGCATATTCCCACGCTTCTTTACCTATGCTAAGTGGTCTACCTTTAGCAATCTGCTTACGCATAGGAACCATAAATTCATCAACTTCCTTTTGAAAGTTTTTAATAAAGTCAGGCCCAACTAATAATTGTATTTCTGTGGCGGACATAGGTGTTAACGGATACAAGTTACTCATACTCTTTCCGTTGCTTTTTATCAAAGCCCATCTTATCAAATAACTCTTCTTTATCTTTCTTGTCCATCATCTTGGCCATTATTTTTATATCTTCTAACTTCATTGCTGGATACAAGTCGAGCAATAATTTTTCAATTTTAATGGCTTTTTCTTTGCTACTGGCTTTTAAATATGGATGGTAGCAATTAATTCCGGTGCCACAGCTAGCAAACAATTTCCATAACAATGCCTTGTGATTTTTACTTAGAGTCCAATGGTTTTTATTAACAAATTCGTTAGTCCTTTCTAAATACCATTCTTGTATATCTGTTTCATTAAGTTGTACATTTGCAACATACCGCATTAGTATATAGGGGCTGAATTCTTTCTTTTCTTGGTCAGAAAGATTGTCATAGAAATTATATTCTCGTTGATCTACTGCACGTAATTCTCGCTTAATATCAAGAGCCATTTTTATCCTTGCTTAGGTGATATATTATTTTAACACGTTCTAATGCGTCTTGTAAAGTGGGATTAGTTTTTGCCATTCGACGAATTTCCCCCCACATTTTATCTTCCGTAATGTGATCGTGTAACGGACGACCGTCGCTAGTACGTGGATCAAAGTTTGGATTATCTTTATCGTAGTCCCAACCGGTTACTTTTCTAGTCATAGGGTCTGCTCCAAATTCTCTACTGTAGACTACATTGCCCACACGTTCGTGTATAAGTGTTGCACCAGGTTTAAGACTTCCCATAGTTTACCAACACTTCGAATAATCTACAATTTCGCTCTGGCGACTAACTTCTTTAACAAAATAAGCACATACAGGTTTCTCTCCACCAGACAACGGAGTAGTTAGTAGTTGACCAGGTTTCATTTTTGGAAAATACCATTTTACTTCAGGGTATACGTTGATAATATCAATATCGTGAAACTCAGGACGGAAGCTACTCAATGGGTTGAAACAAAATGTCCTAAATCCTCTATCGTTTAAACTAGTTAAAGGTAATACTTCCATTTCTGGTCCGGTCGGGTCGCCTACGATAGTACACCAATCTAAAGGCATGGTGAGCTCGTAAGGTCCGATCTTAAGTACGGCGGCAGGCCCTGTAAAACTTTCTAAGAAGATTAGCGGTAAGAAAAAATGATCAGGATTTTGATTATCACTGTTATCTAAAACAGAGTATCGAAAATCTTCATCAATTTCATTAGGCAGATCATTCAAATAGAATGTTGTATTTTCTAATGTTAATATTTGCATTTTAGTATTTTACCTTTTCAATTGCGAATGGATATCTTGCATCTTTATAAAACCGTTTACGCTCAGTAAGATGACGCTTTGCGTATTTTGAACTAGCAGTGATATCCCATATCTGTACAAAGTCTTTGTCGTCAGCTTTTCGAACTCCGCGACCTATTGATTGAATAACACGGACAAACGATTTGCCGGGCTCCAGAAGAACCAAATTAAAGATCCTAGGTATATTAATACCAACAGCCGCGACACCATAGGTTGCAACAATAATTTTGTCATCAGCAGTCGCCACTTCACGATATTGTTCCTTTCGGTCTTTTGATTTAATTTTTCCGCTAACAAAAACGCTATCTGGAATTTCGTTTATAATAAAATTACCAGTTTCGATCCTATCGACTAAGATCAAGGTATTGCCGCTACTGGCAATATTTTTTATTAATTTTGATACCCATTCCATCCTAGTATCGTCAGTAACAAGATATTTTAATTCTGCAGGATAGCTTTCAAATTCTTTCCATTCTTGTGTTTGCACAATGTTTACATGGCATTCGGCCAATATGCCTTTTTGCTGTAAGTCGTATGCAGAAACTCGATGAATTACATCACCTAAACTACATTTAATACTTTCAAAACTTAAATCATCTTTAGGTACTGTTCCCGTTAATCCCCAACGAATTGGCGCATTTGCAAAATTAACAGTAAGCAATTTCTTTAATACTTCTGCTTTGGCTTGATGCACTTCGTCAACAACAATAGCACTAACACCTTCAATAAACTCTGCAAGGCTAAGTGTATTTGGATCATGCGACTTTTTATCTAGCACATTTAAACTTTGCCAGGTGCAGATAGTATGAGTTTTACCCAGTTCTTTTCTATCGCCAAAATACACACCGACGTCTAGCCCAACGTTTCTAAAATCTTCTTCTGTTTGTAGCACAAGATCTTTGTTAGGAACAATAGTCATAGTGCGACCATACTTTTCACAAATCTTAGCAAGGGTAGCAGTCATAATAGTCTTACCTGCACCCGTTGCTACTTCTTGTAATGCCTGCGGATTTCCTAGGAAGTTATTAACTACTTCAACTTGGTCATCTCGCAAACGAATTGGCTCTCCGGCAAAGCGATGTCCTTCTGGCCAACACTGGTCTCCCCAAAAATCTCCAGATACTTTTTCAAACGATAATTCTTTATGCTGACGCTGATCTTCGACTTCAATGTAGTAGCCCCATCCTTCTAACAACGGAAGAATACGGTCAAGCAAACTAACATAAGTCGTACCTCCAAGGCCAAAGAAAGGAGTACAGCCGTCCCAACGCCCTAGCTTATATGCCGGCATAAACTTCGCAGACGGATCAAAGTATTTGAATTTCTTGACTAACTCCTTGCGGGTAGCTAAGTCAAGGTTTTCAAACTTAACGTTAATTTCGTCTTTGATTATTAATTTTGTTGTGGACAAACATTTACTCCATGTGGATGCTTATTGTTATAATACACTATATTGGGGGTAGATTGCAAGAGCACACTCATAGAATAATGCAAATCTTTGTAATAACCTAAGTTAATGACAGTATTAAATCTCAATTCTGATTTTACCAACGGCTTAGGAATTTTTATGCTGGCAAATACAATCTTAATATCTGGATGTATGTCGTTGTTTAAATTGTGCTCTTTTATATAGGCGTTAAAAGACCCGTGACTTTCGTTCGGCATTCGGAACAATACACACATTTGAGAACTACTAATGCCCCACTTTAATGCAGTTTCGTGCCACAGCCTAGTGTGTTGAATCTCACTGCCTCCGGGAACAATAACTAATATCGGGCCGCCAAATTTAACTAAATTTTCAAACTGATCGATATTATAAATTGCGGAGTCAATGAAAATAGGATCAACGCTATTAATAATAGTCTGTGTCACTGGATCTAATTTAGTCAACTTAAGATCTGTTGCTACTTTATCATCCCATGCTGTAATTCCGAAATTTTTTGCAGATATCAAATATTCAATTAAATTAGTAGACGGCTTGATTTTAATATTCTTAGAAGCATTCTTTAAAAAATACTTGTCGGCATCTTTAGAAACATGCGGAGCATAGTCGAGCATATTGTCTAATGATTTAAGTATATCTTCTAAAAACTCGTTGAACACCGGGTCAGTAATAAACCCATGTTCTACTAAATTTGTCTGTAGCCAAAGTATATTATCTTCTCGCAAAGAAAATACCCAGGCCTTATTTGTTGCGTTCCATTCGGCGATATGCCCCTTTAATGGGTTAGCATATATTAAACTTTTCCATCCAGTATTAGATACATAGTTATGGATTAATTTAATTAATTTCTCGTCGTACGGAAATCTTACTGCAATTTTTTTGTCCCCATCGATATTTTCTATTTTAATAGATTTTTCGTTAATAATGTGTCTGAATGGAGTTCTGTATACAGGATTGTTAACATCTATTTGACGTTGAAAATAAACTTCTAGGCTAGCTTGATATGTTTTAATAATGCGATGTACTAGAGTTGCTTGTTTTTCTGTTAACGCATTGCCGCGCTGAATTTGTGTTGATAGACTAGAGACAAAATTTTTCTCCCAACCATTACTTTGAATGATGTCAGGTTCAAATAAGTACTTGTCTTCGCAAGCAAGACGCATGACTAGATCTTCTACAAACATTAGATATGTACATCTTCCATTCCGGCAGTTCTAAGTTTGATAATGTTAGAGACTTGCCATTGTTTAATATCAAGACCTTTAATAATCCCTAGCCATTGATTGCGTAACAAGGCAAACTCGTTAACAATTTTTTCTAGATCGACTACGTCGGCCTCACCGTCAACATATTTCTCACAGTCCCGTGAGCTTAGAGCACGTTGATAATTCTCTAAGTATTTCTTAAACGCCTTGCTTCGAGTACGTCTAAGTTCAATATTTAAATATTCTAACACAGCTTCAATTTCTTGAAGCTGGTTAAAACGTTGTTCAACGATACCAGGAAGTGCGGCGCTGGCTTTCTCAAGATTGCCATACACTTTAACTTCCTTCCTGGCCTCGTCTAACTGAGTATAAAAATACTCAATACAATCAGGCAAGTGAGCAAGATCTCGACTTACTTTACTGTACCAAGCCATTAATAGTCCTCGTCTTCGTAACCTAAGTTATCTTCGTCAAACGGCTCATCGTCATCAACTCCTTCTTCTTCGACTACTAACTTAATAGCGTCATCTAAATGGGGATCGTAGCCAGTATAGCCAGACAATGTTTCGGCACTAATATCGTTGCCTAGTAAAAAGTCAACGTATTGATTTGCGGCCATTTCACGATTTTTTTCAGAAATATATTCACGGAATATATCCCAAACTGTAATAATTAGATTTTCATCCATTTGCTTCTTCTTCCTCTTGATCAAGTGATATAGTTGAATTGACTGCTGATGCATCCCACTCTTTCATAATTGTCATGAGTTTTTCTTCACTCCAATTCTTGCGGAACTCTGCAACAATCTCACCAGTCTCTTTACTAGTGTAAGCTAATTTATTACCGACCTTGGATAGTACACCCATCTTTTCGAACATGTCAACTAACCCCGAGCTAGGAGCCATACCAGTTGAATATGGAATCTCAACTTGTACACTTTCAAAAGGTTTTGCGTAACGAGTTTTCATGATCTTACAAGCTGAACGAATACCCAACACATCAGTTACTTTATTACCATCTGCATCAACTTTAAGTTTAAGTTTACGCATAGCAACAACAATACTAGATGCATAGATGAAGCCTTGACCACCTGAAATCTTGTCATCTGGATCAAACATATCTTGGCTTGCGTATGTGTGATTTGTACAAACCATACCTACGTTATAACTACCAAACATGTTTACACAGTTACGAACAAGACTTGTAAGTGCTTTAGGTTTACGGCCCATATCACCTTTCATCTCGCCTGCTTCGAACTGATTTACGTCAGTTGGAGTAAGCAACATACCAAGTGAATCGATTACAAACAACACCTTAGGACGTTCCTCTAAAGGCATTACTTTGTACTCTTTCATGAACTCTGAAATGGTTTTAGCCACATCATCGATCATAGCCATATTAAGTTTAAGCAACTTATCTTCGGATGTATCAACACCCAAATCTAGCAACCACTGTTTGTCCAACGCATTTTCTGAGTCAACTAAGACAACAAAAATACCTTGTTCTTGAGCGGCTTTAATAATGTTTCCAGAACAGATATATGATTTACCTGCACCAGACTCTCCGGCAAACACAGTTACCTTACCCAAAGGGACTCCCTTAAAGAAGTCCCCCGAGATAAGATAGTTTAGTGCATAGTTGCCAGTACTGACCCAGTCAGTTGGGTCATTGAAACCAATTCCTAAGCCATCAATACTTTTGGTGATAGACTTACGGAACTTCGAAATATCGAAGGCCTTTCCCATAGTCTATTCCCCTTATGCTTTTTGACGGTTACGAATCATTGCAAGAATGTCTTGCGCTCTTGCACTTGCATCGGTCCCTGCAGTCGCTGATGTAGCTTTCTCCGCCACAGGAGCGTCTTCAGCAACTTTAACTGCGGGTGCTGACGCCGCACTCTCAAAAGGGACATCGTCTTCGTCCGGAGTTGATGCTACAGGTGCTTTTGCTGTGGTGTTACCAGTTGCCTGTCCACTGCCGCCCATTCCTGCTGGCTTGAAGTATTGACCCCAACGTTCTAAATCATATGCTTCACCGTCGACTGACGCTTCAAACATTTCTTTCATTACCTTGAGCTCAACATCGCCTGGCTTCTTGGGTAAGAAGTCTTTCAAGCTGAACAAACCGTGTTGTTCCACTGCGGCCTTTTCTTCATCACTTAATGCACGTTCACGACGAGCATACTTTGATGTTGAGTAGTCTGCATATCCGCCTTTGCTAGTTTTAGCAATACGGAAATCTACGCCACGTAGATAGTCTGTTGGCAAGTCTTCCATATCTGGATCCATTAGAGCGGCCTTAACAATGTTAAAGATCTGGCTACCAATGATGAATCGACGGATTGGATTCTCTGGAGTCTTGTCTTCTTTTAGAGGATTATCCAATACAAATCCTTGGAACAAGTAACTACGCTTTTTCCAATACTTACGACCCATAGCTTCTAGGCTAGGATCTTTAAACCAAGGACGAACCTCAGTAAGAATTGGACATGTCTCGCCCCACATTTCCATACAAGGAACTTGTACAGTAACAGGCTTAGAGCTTGTTTCGCCCTTAATACCTGCAAATGGCAATTTAATCATTGCACGTTCAATCCAGAAGAAAGTATTGTCGCCGTTGCCGTCTGGCAAGAAACGAACAGTTACTTCACTGTTTTCTTGAATGTTCCAATGGGGATAAATTGCGTTGTCGCCAGTACCAGCGGATTGCCCGCCTTGGCGTGATTGTGCTTCTTGAAGTTTCGCACGGATTTCTGCTAAAGATGCCATAATGATTTCTCCTTAATAAAATTTAAATTATGCCTTTATTTGCCTCTCTTTTAAAGCCTACTGACTATAAAAGAAAAAGTGCATACGTGTTATTGTACGCACTTTTATTTATCATGTCAAGAGAAAAGGCAGAATATTTCTGCCTTTTTAATCTCTGTTAACAGAGTGGTTTTGCCTATTTGTCTTTGTACTTGTTGAATTTGGCACGTACTGGTTCTAAGTCCTTGCCTTCTGCTTCTGCGTCACGTAAGGCCTGCATACCTTTTTTACCATATTTCATTATGCCTTTGGCCGCACGACTCATAGTTTTCTTTTCGGCTTCACTTAATGGAGGTAATCCACTTAGTCTGCGCATTGATTCCATTTGTTGGCGGTTTTCAAAATCACGCTTAACTTCTTCTTTCTTAATTTGAAGTAACTCATATGCAAGGTCACCTGCCTTTTGGCCAAAGCGTTTGGTTGTTTCAATCTTAATAGCTTCGTCTCCACGGGGAACAGTTCCGACCAAATCTGGATCATCACCACGATTGATACTGGTCATAACTATTCGAGCAATTTCAGTCATTGCGTCTTTTGGTAATTTTCCCTGATCCATTTCTTCCATTTCAACGCCGCCAGTGTCAACACCTGGCTTGATTGAGCCACCTTTGGCTTGTGAGCGCAATCTATTTAGGAAAGAATCATCATCGTCTTCTTCATCCCCACTTTGTGACACATTACCCATTCCGTCATCCGGTGGAGCAACGCGATGTTTAGCCATTGGGTCTTCGCCGCCTGCAGACATAAACATGCTTTTGGCAACTCTCATAGCTACTTCGTCATTAAACTTGGGAAAGTACATGCCAATCTCTGCGGCAATTTCTGCCGGGTCTTCGATCTCACCTTTCGCTAGCCTATCTTCGATGCTTGCTTTCCAGTCTTGATAGCTAGTTGGCTCTAGAGAATAACCACCTTCCTTAACATCTCGTCCGCTGTTTCTAGCTAATGTCTTAGGATGACTGATATTCTTTTCAGCTTCTGCATCTAATTCTTGTTTAGTTAAAGGCTTTTCGCCCTTGTCTTTACGGAATTGGGCAGGAATAGTACTTCTGTCAGGTCCGTCTGCAATTTCGTCTGCCCACTCTTCAAATGCATCAAAACTTTCTTTTTTAATGTCTTCTTTGCTGTGTATAGGACACTCGTCTTGTCCGCCTTCAAAGGTGCAAGTACACTCTTCTTTATCTTCGCCGACATAGTCTTCTAGATCAACTGTACTTGTTTCTTGCATTACTTTGTATAGTAGTGGAAAGTATTGTGTTAGGTCTTCTTTGTAACTGCTTACTGTAAATTTAGATTTGTAATCTTCAATAGTAGCCGCATCAATTTCAGTCATCTCTGCAATAGCTTCGTCTAAACTTTCACGCCATGCTTCATAATGTGATTGTTTAGCGATATGTTCAATAGTGGCACGTAAGTCACTTAATTTAGAACCAACACGGTCAACAATGCCACGTGCTTCATTAGTCAGGCTTTCAATATTGCCCACTTGACGTTTAAATGTACTTAACTGTTTGATCTGTTCGCTCATCTGCATAATAGATGCGCCTGCTGGATCAAATGGTGTTCCGCCGTTAGATACGTGACGTTGCATTGCCTTTGCGCCTGCAAGGTGAGCGTATGGATATTTGAAACGTTCGCCGGCTTCATTTTGAATAAAGACTGCTTTGATATTATTTGGACGACTACGAGCTCCACGGTCTTCGCCAACCTTAGCATTGTGACGAATGATTAATAAAGTCTTTTCTAGTGGTCGATAGCTACTCTTTGAACTACCATACATTGTTGATTCGGTTGTCATATTTGATTCCTGTGGAACGGTTGATTGTGCTGATGCTTGTTGTGCGGCCTGCTGTGTTGCAAGATACGCAAAATCATTTTTGTCTAGATTACCCTTGCTAATATCACGAGTGTCAAATCTTAACATCCTACGTTTAGCAAATTGGCGCATTTCTTTTAAAAAGTCAAACCAGAATTTCTGTATACTAGAATTAGTATCTTCTACAATTCCTTGGCTATAATAAACTTTTAGGCTTCCTAGCTCGTTTATACTGATACTTACTCTTCCTAAGTTGTCACCTTCAACGACAAAATCAAAATCAAAAAAACGAGCTTCTTGCGGTACTACAGTAACGGCGCCTGCTTCGCTACCCATTTGAAGGTTAGAAAAGCGGCTACGGACTTTGTCAAAAAGATCTTGGGAAATAAGTTCAATAGCATTCATAATGTGTATTTATTAAAAACTACTGACGTATATGGGTAACGGAAGCTCCATTTCCTCATTTACGTAGTCGTGCATAGTGTCGTAGATCGTCGGATCCCACTCTTGTAATTGCATAATCATGCGTATTGCAACCAGCATAGCAGACACTAAATCGTCCGGTTCTTCGTTTTTACCTCTAAAACTAGTGCCGTGAGCAATAAATGTTTTTAACTGACTAATAAAACTCTGGCTCTTAATCGTGCATTTTCTAGTTTCTATTAGATGTTTTAATTTGGCACATGTTGCTACTTTAGCTTTTTCCGTAGTATTATAGCCCTTGCGATAGCGCCTAGCATGTCCTTTTTTAATGGGCTCGCTTAGGAACATTCCCGGAAACGTTTCTTCCCCTAGTTCTCCTATAGCAACTAAGGCGGCCTCTCCAACAGTATTATTCTCAACAGAATAATATATGCTAGCCGACGCTCCCTTTTCTTGACATGCCTCTTCGATGTATCTACATATATCTCGCATGATTTTTACTTGACTTTGAATAGGAGTTAAATTATGGTGCCATTCGCCTACTTGTATCATCGTAGGTATTTCAACAACTTCAATGGCCGCATAATTGCCACCAGTACCTAAACTAGGATCAAGGGCAATAACATAGGTACATTTTGGTTCGATCTTTTTATACCATCGTGCCTGCCCCATTTTAACTATAGGATCTGAACCCTCCATTTGCGTCATAAAAATTGAACTAATTAGGGTTTCATCGTAGACTAGAAATTCGCAACCGTATTCTCGGCGGAAGCGTTCTTCGCCGATACGCCCCATTTCGACTTGTTTCCATTCTTCGTCTCGATCCGGATGCTCCCACCAGTTTGATTTATAGCCAAAGAATCCATTAACTCCTAGTCCGTCTTCTTTGACGTTACCGAACTCGTCTTCTATTTTAATTGCACCAAACCAAATTTCTGCAAATTGATCTTCGTCTGAGTTAGGAGTTGAAGTAATAATCGCCTTACCACCAGTTGCTAGTGTTGGGGATATCGAAGTCCAAAACTCTTTAGCAATATTAGGCGGAACAAATGCAAACTCGTCGCAGTATAATAATGATATAGACATACCACGACCAGTGTTTTCAGTTGTTGTTTGTGCCACGATACGTGAACCGTTGTCAAATTCAATTGACTGTTTGTTATAACTTGTAACACCGCAACGAATATGATCAGGGCATAATTCGTATGCGTAGCGAATACGTTGCATAATTTCTTGTGCGCCTGTGTATTTGTGAGCCGCAATAAGAATCGTTTGATCTGGCTTGAACATTGCATACCATAATAGATATCCTACGGCAGTAGTTGTCTTGCCGCTTTGTCGAGGAAGCATGTTTACGTTGAAACGATAGTTGTGTAAACTATCAACTAAGTTTTCTTGATATCCGTATGCCTCGTACTGTATCTGTCCTCTGGTCGGATGTTGTATTGCAAAAAACTTTTTTAAAAAATATTTGTGACCAGCATCAGGATCTGCACAGGCTACAATATCTTGTATATCCTGTTCTGTAAATTTTTGCGTCTTGTTTGCGCTCTTAATTAAGCCACTGTTATTTGGTAAACTCATAATGTTATTTACGAAAAAAATAGGCTCCGAAGAGCCTATTTGTGAGTCCAATTTGTTTTACTGAGCCTTATATACTTCGTATTGTTTCATTAAATCTGTTGTAATAGATGATAAAGATTGCTCTGTTGTATTTTCTTGTACTGTTGATTCTGCTGTCATTGGGTTTGAGCCACTGTTTGGAGGAGTATATTCAAAACTACGAATTTTGTTTAATACGCTAGCGAAATCGTTTAAAGGATCTGTGCTTCTTGTTTTTTCTTGTGGACTATTGTCAAACTGCCGTAAACTTTCTAAGCCTAAATCTTGTTTGTCTTTGCCTGCTAATTGCTGTGCCATGTCTTGTACTTGGTCTGCCATATCGCTAATGTCGCCGCCGGCAGGTCCAGCAGTACCCATTTCTGCACCCATGTCACCTGTATCGGCAATTTCGTCATTGCCGATATCGTCCATTCCACCTAAAGAAGATTCTTCGTCTTCGACTTGATCGATTGCGTTTAATGCAGATCGAATATCGTCCTTGCCGCCCATCGGAGGCTCGCCAGTTAATGGTCGACTTGGTTCATTGTGACCCATTGGACCGTCGATTGGACCGTCTTTTTTAACACCGGCTAGTGTCATAATTTGTGTCAGCATGTTTGCAACTTCGTCGCCGCTTGCGGCAGAAGCATTAATGCTAAAGCTAGCAGGAGTATTGTTTGCCATGCCCATTGAAGGAGTCATTGACATCCCCATTGGACCACCGCATTCTCCCATCGCTGACTCAGTTATCACAGCAACATTTGCGTCTTGAACCATTTTGGTAGATTCTTTAATGCCACCATTGGCGTCATCTAATTCAGCCAATCTTTTAATTACGTCGATCATTTGCATTTTAGTTTTTCCTTGGAACTATAGGGCTTGTGTTATTCTGCGCCACATCGTTGGTAGTTTTGCCGCTGTCGCCAGCTGGAATAACTTCGCCCCTTTCTTTACGATTGGCCTTTAAATTATCGTTTAATGCTTTTACAAAGCTAGTATTGTATTCTGTACCATAATATTTTGTACTGTCAACTGCTGGTACTTCTTTATAATCTGGATCATTTAATAATGCGCCTTCACGCTTTTCTAATGGTTGCTGATATGCTTCGGAAGGTTCATTGGGATTACGTACTACAACATGATCTGTGCCTAACTGACATGATGCTGTGATGTATTCACGTAATTCAAAACTAGTAGTAGGGTATTCTAAACTAACTTCGTACACGCTCACTTCACAATTTTTTACTCTTGGGAAATCTAAGGGAAGTGCCTGAGTTGGTGTTGTTGATACTTTTTTAAATCCTGACACAGAATATTTTTCTAACCCTTGACGAAGTATGCCTTCGTTTTCAGAGGAAAAGTCCCCTGCGATTTTAATTTTAAAATCGTAAGTCTTTTTTGATTCTGCCAGGTATTCTTTAAATGTTTTCATAGTTAATTCCTACCCTTTATTTATCCATGTTTTTAAGTTTTGCCAGGAGACTATTTCGGTCAGAAATCACGTATCCTTCGCCTGCTACGACTCCGTTGTCGCCGCCGGGATTATCTTTTTTATCTATTGCTAGCTTCTTGAGCTGTAGTTCAACCATTTTGAGTTTTTTATCAATTTTAGCTGATTTAGCCTCTACTGCTGTTTTTAACATATTACCCGCAACTTCAAACATACGCGAACCATATCTTGCTTCTACTTGCATACCTAGGTCCATTAAATCATCATATGCTTGTTCTGCTTTAGTAGCAAGCGCATCTAATTCTGAGTCGCTTATATGCCCGAGTCCCTCTACTTTTGGAAGAGCGGCTGAAATTTTATCAAACTCTTCTAAGTTCTGTTGTAAACTTATATGTGTTTCAACTTGGGTAACAGTTGGCTTTTCTAAAGGAGCATCTTCAGCAGGCGAAATGTTTAAAAGTTCTTCTAATTTCTTAGTCATATTTTTACTTATCGTTTTAAGGCGCCTTGATGGAAAATATCAGTTTCGTTTAAAACCCGAAATTTAAGCCCTTTTGATTGTGCCCATTGTGTTGCTACTTGCCATTTGGCCATATTCTTAATATATTGAGCTTGGTTATAAGGGTTCTTTCCTACCTTCTCTTTAATCTGCTGATTTGCTGGTTTAATTTCCCAAAGCTCTGCACGTTTGTTCATGTCTTTGTCAATGAATACAACTAAAAAGTCCGGAACGTAAACTGTTTGTTTTCCAGTTAGCGGATCTCTATATGGAATCTTTATACTTTCGCTAGCCCATTGCTGTATAGATGGGTTGTTATCGCACATTCGCATAACTGCTAGTTCCCAGCTAGATCTATAGGTAGGTTGCCCTGTACCTATATACTTGTCCGGGTTTTTAAGGTTGTATTGACCTTTTGCAAATCTTAAACTCAAGGCAGTATCTCTTTTTGCACTTCAGATTCTGTAGAATAGGTTGTTGATAATCCTAAAAAACTTGTTTTGAATCGATTAAAATTTAAAATTTCTGTAACTAGTGCTGTAAGTTCTGTGCCATTTAAATCCTTAACTGTTGACAAAACATCAAAAGGATTGTATCCGTCAATTCTTGCCTGTAAGAACATAATGTATGCAATCGTTTCTGATGACTCTTTACTAAACCCTCGGCTTTCAAAAAAACCTAGCATTGCAGTAAAGTCTGCATCATTCATCGGAAGTTCGTTGCTATAAAAGTTTGCAAGGCCTGTTCTTGAGGCATTTGCACTATCTGAGGTTGTCTTTTTTGGAATGTTGTTGTATACTAACATATTATTTGATTTCTAAGATTGATATTAATTTTCTTTCAAGGTCTACTTGATTTTCTGTATTAAGTTTTAGATTAGCTTCTAATTTTACAGGATCTTCATATCCTTTCGAAGCATACTGAGCACGGATAGCATCGGCTTCTGCTTGTCCGGATGTCTGTATTGCATCTTTATATTTCTGTTGTACTTCTGCATCAACCGATTTACTATAGTCTAATCTTTCTTGAATTTGTTTTGCGTTTGACGTTTGGGCATCTAATGCTCCTTGTACCTCTTCTTCGGTATTCAATTGTTTTATATCATCTGAACTATAATATGTTGTGTTTTGTCTAGCTTCGAGTGCGGCAGTATTGTTAACTCCAGTCGTAGATGCTGGTGCAGTTGGGGCGACATCGCCCGGTGATGCTGTTGCTTTATTAGGTATAAAATTTGAACCTACTAATATCGTGCCCGTCTTTGGTCCAAAGCCTAAACTCGAGCTTAACGAACCCAGACCTCCATTTAAAAATCCAGTAGCGCCACCGCCGAGTCCACCAAGAGCGCCTTGTAGTGCAGAATTTAAAATACTTTGTCCTTCTGCCCGTAGTCCTGCGGTTGTAATATTTCTAGCATTACGTAATAAATTTCCAGTTGAAGAGACCGCTCCGATTAAATTCAAAGGATTGCCGCTTAATCCTCTGCTTAATAAACCATCTTGCTCACCGAATATATCATTAACACCTGATATAACACCGCCAGGTCCAAAAATAGTATTTGTGCCACCGCCTGCAATACTTAATGGGCTCGGTGTTAAATCGTAATGGAACGTAGCGAATCCGGTCGGAGCATCGCGTCTTACTTTGCCTTCGCCGTAGAATACTGTTTCATATGCTACAGTCATTTTATTTGATGCAAATTTATTAGTTTGAGAATTATCTAATTGATCGTGTTCCCATGCGGTAATTAATGGATTAATAATTACATAACTCGTAAAACGTTTTTGATTTAACTGATATATCGTAATCGCATTAAAAAATGGTCTGCTTTGATTGTTGTTTAGTCCATACATCCCTGGGGTGCCGGCGCGACCGTCGGGACCCGTTGTATAAGAATCAATAGGTTGATACTTGTTATTTTTATAACCAGCCGGTTTATTTGATAGTTGGTCCAACATACCCACCTTTTGACCATACCACGTATCTCTATAGTAATAACGATAGTAATTAACCCATAGACTATTTGTAATATTACTTTGATCATCGTGGAAAGAAAAACTAATAGGTTGATAAGTGATCTTTGATTGTACGTTAGTTTTTTTATTATATTGATTTAGTGTGTCGACTTGTATTTGGTACTTAGGTAAGTCACACGACTTAACAAGCATACCAGCTTCATAATCGCGTCTTTGATTTTTCCATTGTGCTTCTGTTATAGCACTAGGGTCAATGGAAAAGACCACGTAATACATCCAACTAGTTTTTGGTGCTAGTGCATAGTTATTATCGAGGTACAGACGGGTTGCATGTTGGAAATCGCGTAACTGATCTCCGGTATCAAAAAATTCGGTTAAGTAATCAACAATGTTTGGCATAGTAATATTTAGTCGTAAAAAAAGACCCGTTATTATACAGGTCTTTTAATACTAACTGTAATTTAAATTTTAGCCAGTAGCTAGAGTTCTAATAGTTCTTGCTACTTCTGAACCAATACCTACTCTTGCACCGCCTCGTCCTGACTGTAGTGCATTATCGTAAGCGATAGATAATGTAATATCCATTGCCTCAGATGAGCTGTAATCTGCTCCTTGATATTGAGCTTGTTTTAGGTAGCAACCGTACAATGTAAATTGTTCTAGTACGCTTTGATCACCTTGATAATTTCCGCCATTAGAACCATCTAAGATTTCAATCTTAGTTGTAAACTTATAATCGATACCAGAGCTTGCAGAACTTTGTTCAAAGAAATCAAACTGTTTCTGTAATTGCTCGCCTACTAGTTTCATAACTTGGTTGGTTGCATCGTCTCTAAGAACGATCGAAACGTCTTCCCAACTATGTTTACCAGCATACTTTACTTTTGAGTTGTAAACATGTAATTCAACTTGGTCGAACGTAACTTGCGGACGGCCTGCTGAAACAACTTGTTTAGTCATTTCTGAAGTTGGTTTGCTTACACCAAAATTTTCAAAAAGTACACGAAATCTGTACTTTAGTTTTGGCATTAACAGACCTTGACTTTGATTACTCTGCGGTACTGGTACTGATAATTTACTTAATCCTGCGATAGCCATAATATATGTGCTCCTTGTTCCTTAATATTTACCATTCCCATTAACCGTTGGTCTGTAGGCCAAAGTTACCTGACTTAATTGCGCCAGTGTTTAGCAAGCGAACTGGGATGTAAATGAATTCGACTGCTTTGACAGGTTCAACAGCAATATCAATCCATAGCTCAGAACGATCAATTCTGGTAGGAGTATTATTGCTTTCATCGCACACTACGATGTAATCGTATAATGCACGTTGACCTACTAATTCTAACAAGAAACTGTCAACTGCGTTTTTGGCTTCGTTACGTGTTAGCTGGTCATTTGGTTCGAACAGGAATGGACGAACTAAAACATCTAACTGTCTACGTAGGAATGCTACAAGACGTGCAACATTAATTCTGTCTAATGAGCTAGATGCTCTTGCACGACTGTAATTACCAAAGTTTAAAATGCCTGCACCGTTAAGTGTTGCAATTGGGTTAACTTTAACACCAGCTAATACATCACGCAAACCTTGCGGTAATGCGGCTTGTGTAAACTCGCCTTCAGTGCTAATATAACCAACTGCTGTAGCATTATCAACACCACCTCGACGTGATCCTGCTGGAGCAAACCATTGGTAGCTCTTTTGATCGCTTGTGATGAATGTACGTAACATCATATGACTTGGCGGAACAACAATATAGTTTCCTAGATTATCGTTTGTATAACCGCTTGGGTAGAACATAGCCATGTACTCGTCGTAACTAACGCCACCTTTTTCATTATTATCAAGTGCTTTGTTACTGTTGCTACCCCATGCCGCTAAATCTGTACCAGTAGCAGGTAAGCGGAATGGTGTGTCGCCAATAACAAACGCTGTTTGAGCGCGATCTGTGTTTAATCCAATCATGTTTTGAATTACTTCAGGGTATCCTGGGCAAGCAATTAGATTGTAGATCAACGTATCAGTATCGCGAATCTGTTGATTAGTATCAATTTCAGCTTTTAATGAAGCAACAACAAAACTACGTTGTGCGTGTGGGCCAAAAGAGCCAGCGCCGTTTTCTTGATTAGGACTTACAGTAACCCAACGATCTGGATTGTATGGAGTAGTTGCATTAGAACCGTCCATCGGCTCGTCATTGTAACGAGCATTAGTACCGTTGTTGCTGTAAATGTCAATATGATTCATTACGTATTTTTTAACGTTGAATCCTGAACGACGTAAATTCCATAACCGTGTGCCACGTGGATATAGTGCTGGATTAGGAGCATCTGGATCAACATAATCGTACGATAATAGGGTTTGTATAGAATCTGCATTAACATCGTCGCCTGCACCGCTCCAACGAGCATCTGCAAATACCCAACCATTCGGACTAGTTTGATCTGCTACATCTTGTTCTTCCCAACGTAATGTTACACCGTTGAATATATAGATATATTGTCCGTATTCGGAAATATTAGATGTTTTAATCCAGATATCGCCATTAACTAGTGCTGTACCATCTGTTTGTGTTGTTGGCTCGCTGGCCGCAAGGATCGGGCCGGTTGGATTTGATGTTGGGAATGCATTTTTGTATCCCTTCCATGTAGTACCGTTATGGTACATAATATCAACTTCGTCGATTACTGAACTGTACCATAATTGGCCATCTTCTGGAGATGTTGAAGGAGCACTAGAACTAGCAGTATACACTAAAGGTTCCCAGTTACTGGCTTTAAAGTCATAACCGTCAACTTCTTTAGATCCTGCCGCATAGTAATTTTCACTGCCTGCCCAAGTATCTGTACCTGAATTATAAGCATACGCTGTAAATCCAGCCGCATTTAAAATTCCGCTATTATCGCCGAATTTAATTTCGCCACCTAATCTGTGATTAATACTAATTGTTCTGTCACCGTTAACTGATGCAGAAACGTTTGTAAATCCTGCGGCATTAATTTGTGTTACTAGTGCTTCAATAGTAGTTCCATTTAATGTGATGGACTTTTCGTTGTCTAATAGATATTGATTAGCTAGGCTTTCTTTAATTGTTAATACAGCACCATTAGGTAAAACAGGTGCAACTGTTTTAACTTCGCTAGTAATAGTCGTTGGACTAACTGCCGCACGTCGTTGGATACGGAAATCAACAAACTTAGAGTAGTTGCTACTAGTCGTTGCTGTACCGTTGCCATGATTAAAGTTTGCTTCTACAAATAATGTACCTACAGCAATCTTTGTACCGCCCGTTTTGTCGATTCCATAGATCGCATCTTCTGCGGTAGCATAAATTGGTGCCGCTACTTGATTAAATGCTTGTGCAGTTGCACTATATTGTTTTAATGTCCAGCTTGCACCGTCATTTGGGCTAGTTGTTTTAACATAAACAGATCCAGAAGGTTTTACGGAGTAATCTGGGTATTGTGTATGTGGAGCAAGTGTTAACGCAGGTCCTGCGTATGTACTCGCCACTAGGCCTGCCGCGGCTAATGTAGACGCTGTACCTGTTAGAGTAATTTGACCAGGAGTTGCATCAACATACAACTCTAATTGATTCTGGCTATTAACCTTTGCACCAATGCCGCTAGTTCTTAAAGTACTATTGATGCTCTGTGCGATTGTTGCAACAGTCGAAGCTGTTGTAACTGCAATATTATTAGAGTTAATTGTAAGATTACCTGCCGCAGTTAAGAATGACGGACTTGTCGTTGTTCCTTTTACTGCTGGCCAGCTTGTTTGCCATGTAGTTGAAACAAAAGTAGAAACGTTTGCATTACTAGCAAAAGCAGTTTCACCAGATGATCCAACAGAAACCCAAGTTCCGTCGCTATTCTTGTAGCTAGTTAGGTTGCGGTTACCTTTATCTGTTGTAATAACATATGATCCAACAGCGCCAAAACTTGATTTAAGTGTTATGCCGTCGCCGTTTGTTGTATAAAGAGATGCATTAGAGTCGTCAATAATAGTAGGAACTTTATTTGTGAAAACTCCAGTAGCCTTGTTCCATTCAAAAATACCGAATTTAGTATTTGAAGTGTCAAACCAGTAGCTTGAAGATGCTGGAGGACCATTTGGTACGCTGGCTTGCGGTACTAGTTGTGTTAGATCTATATCTGCTCTTACAACGTAGGCTTTTGAGCTCACACCTAACAATGAGTAAGCGGCTTGTAATCCGTATTCGTTTAATTCTCCGCCGTGAACTGGATTGTTGTTCACGTCTCTGTAAAACTTTGGTGTTCCAAAAGTATCAGTTAAATCACGTTGACTTGTGATAGTCCATACTCTGCTCTTATAAGCACTAGTTGTTCCAGGTGCTGTACCTGTGCTAGATGCATTTGCTTTGTTGGCGCCAGTGGCAACGATAACTAGAGGCACAGTTCCCGGTGCCGCTGGAGTGTAAAAACTCTCGTTAATAATGTTTACTGATACGCCTGGTGAATTTAATGTGGCCATTCTTTCCATCTCCCATACAATGGTTTTTATTGTATCAGTATTTAGTGGTTGTTCCGGATTTCAGTAGGTTAAATACCTATGAAAAGGGCATAAAAAGGGCGGGTATGATTAGAAGTTTGTGTAAAAAGTGTAACGAGAGACCTGTTGCTATCAATTACCGTAAAGAAGGTAGGATATTCTACAGAACTATGTGTGACCACTGTTCCAGAGGCCGACATATAGGAAAGTCTAAATGGGAGTTAGCCGGCTATAAGAAAAAAGATACCTGCGACCGTTGTTCTTTTACTGGGAAATATCAAGAGCAATTTAACGTATACTACGTCGACGGGGACCCAAATAATTGTAAATTTGGAAACCTAAAAACAGTATGCGCTAATTGCCAGCGCATACTTCATAAACTCAAGCTACCTTGGAGACGGGGTGATCTTCGACCAGATTTTTAACTTGTTCAAACAGGTCATCAATTGTAGTATTGTTATCTAACACGGCATCAAACTTAGTTCCTACCCAAGCAGTTTCACTTGCATGAATACCTAATTTTTCAAGTCTATTCCTGCTAGTTGCCCACGAGAAATTGCCAGCATCACCCTTGTTAGCATTAATAGCATCATCGTACCATTCGGGTTCCGGGCCACGGGAAACCCGTATTACAAGGCCTCCTGCGGCCTTAATTGATTTAATTTCGTTAGGAAAACGACAGTCACTAATAACAATATCATCTTTGCTGTTACGTAATTTGTTTTCTAAACTAGCGATCCAAATATCATCGTGGAAGCTCTTACGACATACTTCTGTGCCCCAATGTTGTAGCACCCAACGTGGAGTCAGGGTAGGCATTTTTAAACGTTCTGCCCACCACGGATCTACTTGTTCGCGCCATGCACGAGCTTGTGTAGTGCGTCCTTCTAGCATTGTACGATCCCAACCAAATACTTGGGCAACAGCATCTTTTAAACTGTTGGCAAAACTTTCTCGTCTAAAACCGTGGAAATTTGTTAGATAGTCAGCAATAGTATCTTTGCCGGACCCAATAAAACCGCACACACCAATAATCATAGTATCCCCTAACTGATACTTTATTGTATTACAAAGTGATTACAAAGTCAATGCTATTTGGATTTTTTGGATGTATTACGTGGATTCCAGTTCGATACTGGACTTTGAGTGTAGGTGTCGTCTAACTCTTTACTTTTTAGATCACCATTGTTTAAATCTTGGAAGTCTGCACCCACCGCGTTGGCCGCCTGTATAAACATTTGTTGTTCTAAAGGCGAAAATGGCTGTACTGTTTTCTTTTTACCGTGCCAACTTTTTGCGTCCATATCTAACGGCTTCTTTGATCCGTCAGCCATGGCCATTGCTTGCCCTAATTTAAATGAAACATAGTCTCCACTGATGTGCTCAATGTCGCCATATGTATTGATTCCGATGCTAGATTGCTGATCGTGCTTAGTAATCTTGCCTATCTTTCTTTCAAATAAATCACGTATTTTCATTTTTTTACCTTATGCCAGTGCTACCGGGTTCATTAGTTGACCAGTTACTAGGTTTTTCTTTTCCCAATGTAAATGGGGTCCAGTAGATCGGCCAGCTCCTGGATCACCTTTTTTGCCGCCGGTCAGCCCAACGACGTCGCCTTGGGAAACTTCTTGTCCTACTTTTACGTCGATATTAGAACAGTGACAGAATCTATGTTGTATTTTACCATTTGAAATTGCGATCGTGCCCCCGCATACAGGAGATTCAGGCGTTGCCTGCGTGACCTTTCCCGATATTGGAGCCTTTATAGGTGTTCCTTTGCCTGCAGGAATATCTACACCGGCATGAGATTGAGGTTGACCTGTGACTGGATTGATTCGATTACCGAAAGGACTACTTACAGAACCATTCACAGGTTTTATCTCCGGTGAGCTAGCAGAGGGGTTATTTGATGCGGGAGTAGTAATTGCGGGAGTAGTAGTTGCAGGAGTAGTAGTTGCAGGCTTTGGTAAATTAGCTACAGATGCCTGTGCTCGCTGTCTTGTAGGATCGTCAATGTTTGGATTAGGACCTGTTTTTACAGATCCAGCAACTGGTGGTTTACCTTTAAACTGTCCAGTAACTATATTATACAATGTATCCCCAGTTGCCACAGTATAAGTGTTCCCGCCTGGTAGAGTTAGTTGTTGTCCTACTTTAATTAAATTAGGATTTGCAATGCCATTAGCAGAGGCTACTTTTTTCACAAGCGACATAGCCGATTCTTCTTTGAGAAATTCTCTGGCTCTCATATTAGCCTCTTACAAACCACATCGGAGTTTCTCCGCTAGCATAGTTTATTATGTCTTGTTCTAATTTTTCAATTGCGGCCGCACCTTCGGCTTTTAGCGCATCACCGTTAAGTTGCGTTCCTCCTTGAGGACCTGCGATTTGAGCAAATTTAGAACGTGCTTCGCCTAGTATCATTTTACATTGTGCGAGAGAATAATCTTTAATCCACAGGCCTGCAAAATTATCTTGTAATAGTGTAAATTCCGGACGACTGTTTGTTACCCATAATAACAATATTTCTTGTCCCCTAGGACGTTGTTGTATTGTTAACTTTTTTGATGTAGAATTAAAGTTAAACATGATATAACTACCAAACATTTTACCAACTAGCTTTTGGTAGCCTGCAAATAATTCGTAAGTTGCTAAACCGCCCATATTACTAGAACTTAACAAATATGTGTTTGTATATGCTAAATTAAATGGTTCAAATAATGTGCCGCCATCACCGCCACCTGTTCTAGAACCAATACTTCTACGAAATACTTCACGGACACTAGTAACTTCTGGTGCTAATGTATATTCGTTAACATCAGTATCAAGCGTAAGAAAACAGTAGCTTTCTTCTACAGAATTGCTACTACGTTGACGGTATTTTGCTAGGGCGCGATCAATAGCTGTTTTATAATGTATAGGATCTAGTTCGACATCGACCATGCCTTCGCCTAGCATTGCTTTACAATAATCAGTTATTTCCTTGCGGGCTGTTTGAATATCACTCATGCTTATATTTAGTTAAATACATTACTATGCCAAGACTCTCTTTATACAAGCCAGAAAAAGGTGCCGATTTTAAGTTTATTGACCGCGTGATCAACGAACAATTTCAAGTGGGCGGAACTGATATTTACATACACAAATATCTAGGGCCCGTTGCGCCTGAATCAGGGAGTGCGACTCCTGCACTTCCAAATAATACTAATCCTATACCAGAACTAGGTATTCAGGATCTACTGTTTATGGAAAATAGAGATAGACATTATTCTCCGGATGTGTATATTTGTAGAGCAATTTATCAAATGCAGGACGTTGCTTTTAACCTAAGTCAATTTGGTATTTTTTTACAAAACGACACTATACTGTTACATGTGCATCTGCGTTCTAGTGTAGAAATGGTGGGCAGAAAACTAATGCCCGGTGATGTATTAGAATTACCGCATTTAAAAGATGAATATGCATTAGATGATGCAATGGTCGCATTAAAAAGATTTTATGTTATAGAAGAAGTTACACGGGCCGCATCAGGATTTAGTCCTACTTGGTACCCGCATTTATTGCGATTAAAATGTGTACCAATGGTCGATAGTCAAGAGTTTAGCGAAATTCTTGATAAGAAAATTGTTAACCAAAGTACGGGTCAAGAACTTGATACTACTATTAGAGATTTGATGTCGACTGCAAATAATCAACTGGCTGTAAATGAAGCGGTGATTGCACAAGCGGAAGCAGATGTTCCTAGAAGCGGCTACGATACAACTCCATTCTTTGTTTTACCACTAAACAACGAAGGCAAAGTTGATATCGAGGATGTTAGTGATACTAATGTAGACTTAACACACGAAGGCGCAATAGATGCTAGTGTTATACTAAGGAGTCCTGAAAAAGACTTTTATGTGGGCTATTTGACCGACGACGGAACGCCGCCGAACGGTGCTCCCTATAGCTTCGGACTTGATTGGCCAAAAAGACCTGTCAAGGGGCAATTCCATTTAAGAACAGACTATTATCCTATGCGGTTGTTTAGATTTGATGGCGCACACTGGATTAAGTATGAAGATAATCTACGAATGGATATTACCAACAAGCCACTTGACGGTACCGCAACACATCCTAATTCAGAAACACGCCAAACTCAAATTACCGGATTTATTAATAATACAACAACTGCTACAATCGCTAATAAGGTTGTGGTACAGCGTCAAGCATTAAGTAAAGTACTACGTGCCAAGGCCGACGAATAAGGAGAATTAAAATTCAACATTTTTATGATGGTCAAATAAGACGCTATCTAACACAATTCATGAGATTAATGAGTAGCTTTAGCTATAAAGATGCTAAGGGCAAACTTATTCAGGTTCCAGTTCGATACGGTGATACTAATCGTCAAGTTGCAAATATTCAACGCAAAAATAGTGAAAACACTATGCCGTCTGCTCCGATGATTTCTTGCTATATTAAAAATTTAAGTATCGCAAGATCAAGATTACAAGATCCTACTCATGTTAGTAAGGTGCATATTAAAGAACGAGATACTTGGGTTAATCCTGAAACAGGGCAAGAAGAATACATTAATACTATGGGAGAAAATTATACCGTAGAAAGATTAATGCCTGTGCCTTACGACTTAACATTTCAAGCAGATATATGGACAACTAATACAGATCAAAAATTACAAATTTTAGAACAATTATTAGTGTTGTTCCGTCCTAGCTTAGAACTACAAACTACCGACAACTATTTAGATTGGACTAGTTTAAGTACTCTAGAACTTACAGACATGACTTGGACTAACAGACAAATTCCAGCCGGCACTGAACAAGATATTGACATTGCTACTATGCAATTTTTAGCACCAGCATGGTTAACAACTCCTGCAAAAGTTAAACAAATGGGAATTGTTACAAGTATTATTACTTCAATCTTTGTAGAAGCTCCGGGAACAATTGAAGGCGGTGACTTTAAAAATATCGACTCAGTTAATTACTTTGAAGGAAGATCGCCCTCGAGTATACTAGCAACAACTATAGGAAATTATAGTTTGTTGGTTGTAAACAATACCGCTAAACTTGTAGCACCGGGAGTACATGTATCTAATAGTACCGGAGAAGCTCCTGTAAAATATGGATCAGATGTAAACTGGTATAGAATTCTAGATTTATATCCTGGCAAATTTATTGCGGGATTGACTCAAATTAGACTCATGAAACCTAGTGGTGAAGAAATTAGTGCCCGTATTAGTCTAGATCCATTAAATGAATCAATTATGCATTTAGATATAGATGCTGATACAATACCTGCTAACACTGAAGTTCCCCAGGGAAGTGGAAAAACATACATAGATGCTATTATAGATCCTACTACATTTGTTCCATCCAATCCAACTAGCGGAATTAGATATCTAATATTAGAAGATATTAATACAGACCCAAATTTAGCAGTTGCATTAGGTCAAGGTACTGCGGCAACAGCATGGAAAAATAGTGACAATACATATCTAGTAGCAAACGCTAACGACATTATCACCTGGGACGGAACTACCTGGTCCGTAATTTTCAGTTCGAAAAGTGTAAGTACGCTAACATATATAACTAACTTACGTACTGGAATACAGTACCTATGGGACGGTGAAATATGGAGCAAGAGCTTTGAAGGAGAATACGCTCCTGAAAACTGGCGTATTATAATATGAATATAATTTGTAGTGGTGGAATATTTCTATCTAAAGATACAAAAAGGCTACTGTTCTTGCATCGTAACCAGGGAAAAACTGCCGGAACTTGGGGTATTGTTGGCGGAAAAAATGAACCAATGGATCAAGCACCCATTGACACTCTTCAAAGAGAAATTAAAGAAGAATTAGGATTTTTGCCGCAGATTGATAAATTCATTCCTTTAGAACAATACATTTCTAAGGATGAAGAATTTTATTATCACACTTATTTGTTGCTAGTAAAAGAAGAATTTATTCCTAAATTAAACAACGAACATAGTGGATATTGCTGGTGCGATTTAGATCACTGGCCGAAGCCATTGCACAACGGCGTACGAGTAACTCTAAATAATAAAATTATAAGAGCTAAAATACAAACCGTAATTGATATCTTAGGTTAATTTCTTTCGAACTACTAAAAGATAAAAACCGTTCCACCAAGCATTAATATCTTCTTGATCGTTTAATACTACTTTAGAATATAGCACATCGACATTAATTGCACGTATAGCTTCGTCTACTCCCTGAACTACACCTTCCCAATTAGCGTCATCAACTAAGATAACTGCTTCGTTAGATAAGCACGGTGCATAGTATTTTAAGGCTTTTATTGTAGATCCAATGTCGTGTGGGCCATCATAGAATAAAAAATCAACATCAGTAATTTCTTCTCTGTTTACCATTAGCATATCGCTTTCGTAAACAATGACTTTATTTTCGCCTTTGTATCGTTTGACATTGGTAATAAAATCTTCTTTCTTATTTTCCGGCATTACGAACAATTCGTTTGCTGGTTGGAAAGTGTCTTCCCAAGTGTCGACACATATTACTTCTAACTTATTATTTTTTAAGGCCGCACATGCTGTTGCTCCTAACGCACTTCCGATTTCTAAATAACGTGTGGAATTGCTTGCAAGTTTATTAATTAAACTTTCCATTTTCCAACTTGTTAATCCAATAACATCAATGTCAATATTATTCATTGCACTATGCAATACTGCATCGACTGCATGTTGTACCTTAGGACTTATCTTTTCTTGTTGTTTCTTACTAACAATTTTATCGCAATACTGACATTCCCAACATTCAAACTTACAGTTCTTAATTTTTTCGCGCCAAATATTAATTGGTTTTTCTATTAGGTTAGTATCCTCAATAAATTCTTCAAAGCCGTCTGCAAGAATTTCTTCACCTGCAACATATTTGCGAACAATGTCAAGTGTTTCATTAAATCGGTTTATGCTTTCTCTACCATGCATTTTAAAAACATCAACACCCAAATCAAAGAATTCTTCCCAGTCTGCTCTCCACGGCGGTAAATTAGCGGTCTTTAAAGGTACCGCAGGATCTTCATGATCCCACTTAGGACAGCTGACTCTGCTAATAGCGTCTGCAAAATACTGTGGTCGATTTTGGTCTCTGGTATTATTAAATTCATAATGTTCGTCCATCATTGGGCAAGCCCCTAAACATCCTTCATTTGCTAATAAACTAATAGTAACATCTTTGTTCATTGTTTCTTTAACAAACTGTTTGGCTTTTTTTAATCTTAATAATGCATCTCTATCTCGCATTAAATCTCTATCAACACAGATATAATCAAACCCTGCTTTAGCGTAAGCAACAAACTCTGCACCTGTTGTTACATTTCTTAAGATCGTATTTTTTACATATAGGTCTGGATACCTATTTTTAATTTGTCCAGTTGCCATCCAGTGTATGTGCGGAATAATTACAGATCGAATACCTGCGTCATATAATGGTTGAAAGGACTCTAACCATATTTCTAGATATTGTTGGGTTGGGGGTACTTCAATATTATTGAATGTTGCACACGCAGTTATACCAGTTTCTTGCTGGATATGCAATGCGGCTTCGATAGCCGAAATAGCATCTTGTTGTGTTACAAGCACGTCGCCCATTGCATCTTGTGCAAAAGGAGGAATCCTTGATGTAAAATATACATCAAAAATCCACTCCTTATATTGTTTACAAAACTCTAAAAAATTATAGAACTGTTGTTCCGTTAATTTTGGGTTGACCGGCAAGCTGAATATTTTCTGCGTCTTTGACAATGTCTGGTAATCTTTCATCTTTACTCTCTAGCATTTTATCAATCTGGCCTTGTACGCCCAGTGATATATTATGTATGCCTGCTTGCACCATGCCACTGTATTTCATGGCTAATGATAGCGTTTCGAGCTGATCTTCTTCCGGCATCATTGAGATGCTTTCCATATTACCAGAACCTACACGACCGTAAGAAATAACATCAATTGCGGCTTGTTTGCCCATACGTGCAATCCAGTACTTGCGTTCTTCGTCTGGGTTATCCTCAGCATAGTAACGTAAATCTTCTTCAGTTTTAGCAAAATGCTTAACTACATCTAAGAATGCGTTAATTTCGCGTTCGGCTTGAATTAGTTTGCGTTTATAAATTGTAAGATCGTATTCGTTTTTATCAATGTCTACTTGTAACATTTCTTTTGCGATCTCATCAGTTGCTTCTGCTTGGTCGCGCAACCATTTTTTCTTAATTAATTCAGCCTTACGGAGGCTAGTTTTAATTTCTTGATAAGCGTGATAACGAACCTCAAGTTCCATATATGCTTGACGTACTTGGCGCCATGGAGTTACTTGGCTTCGAGCAACGAAGTTTGCGCATTGGTAAGCAGTCATTCCCATATTGGAATGAATAGCATAATGCATGATTTCTTTTTCAAAATCTTCTAGATCATATCGATCTAAAAAGTCTTCGTCTACTCGCTTTGCCCTAGGTTCAGGATGTTTTGAATTAAGTGTATCTTGTATTAATGTTGATTTGTTAGAATTGGAATCCATGTGGCACCTCAGTTGTTCTAATGTTACTATCGGGGCCTTCCGTTAGTCCCATTGACTTTGCCTGATTAATCGGTATAGGAAGACCAAAATACTGCTCGTATTTAATGTTCATATCCCATACAGTGGTGCATGATTTGAAATCCTTAACTATCTTCTGTTCTTGTACTAATAGATCAGAAAGTGCGTCTTGATATACTTCGGCTTTTTCTAAAATTCTATTAGCTAGTTCTGTTTTATCTTTACCGTGCTCGACAGCTAGATAATCTAAAAACGGAGTGCGTGATCCATTTTGACCTTGTTTGTCTAGCCACTCTCTAGCCTCGTGTTTTTGTGTTTCCCAGCTCACAGCTTCGCATGTGCCACCTGGACGCATACGCAAGAAACGACGTTCAAATTCATCTTGTACTGCTTCTCTAGCAAATATAAACATAAATTCAGCTACTTGGGAAACAATATTATCTGTTAGTTCTACTTCGCGTTTGATATAGTTAGGAGCATCAGGATTGATTGTCGCTTCAGTGTTTGGAATCCAAATCTTTGCCGCGGCACGATAGTCGCCAAAAAACTGACGGCCATTGAGTGCAAGTTCTTCTGTTATAAGAGTAACTTTCTCTCCTTGCCAATATGGGCTCAAAGTTTCGTATAAGTGTTCGCTCATGCAAACACAAGTAACTCCTAGCAATTGATATAATTCTTGGCACCATAATGCAGGATCGCCAGTAGAAGTATCATACCATTTTGGATCTATAGTATTACAACCTACAATCATAAAAACTTTACCAGCTTTTACAAAGGGGTTAGCTGGTGTTTCTGGGCCTTGGTATAATGCGGGAGGTAAAGCCTCGACGTTTGGAGCAATCGAAACGTCCCAAAAGTCTACTGAATAGTTACCGCTCTGAGATTGCTGTTCTTCTGCCATATTATACTCCTGGTCGTCCTGATGATGCTACTGTTGCGGCCGCGCTCATTGCTACGCCCGAGCTTGCTCCGTAGTGACCTTTGTTACGTGTCGTCGGTCCCATGCGTGTTTGTGCATCGTTATTATAAGTTGTTTTATCGCACATATTATTTTGCTGGCCGTCATATTGACCGGTCATATATCCCCAGTCTTGCCCCGCCATCATAACGTCTTCGCCGTATGCAGAAAGTTGGCTAAAATAACTTTGAGCGTTACCGCTTGTGTCATTGAAACGTACACGACCTTGCTGTACGTTGTTACCTGTTCCAATATAATGCCAACCATACTTAGTTGTTAGACATTTCATAAATCCGTCTGGAGTAACACCAATTGGGCCGCCAAACCAACTGTCATTTGAGTGGTACATACCGCTCTGACCGCCGTTAATAGACCACCAACTAATGTCTTGGCCTGCACCACCAGTACAGTTACCACCACCTCGGTTATTACCGTTTGTAGTGTACATAATTTCTGTAGCAAAGTGCATCTTTTCTGTGCCTTGTGGGCCACCGGCTGTTGCATATCCATATTGGTAATTGGCCGCGCTTGACGCTCCGAATACACGACGACCGGAAGACATGTCCCAACCGCCGACTGTGCCGTATCCCATAACGTCACGAGGATTATCACCGTTGTAGCCAAATGAGTACGGACTGAATGTTCCGCCGCCCCATGTACGACTAATACCTGTATATAAGTTAAAGCTAGATGTATGGTTCGATGTGCCGCCAAAGCCGTTGTTCATACCTAGAGCATAACCGTTGTAATCTGAATAAAATCCGTCCATGTAGTCGCCAGCGCGATCTACTTGTTCACCACAATAATATGTTATTTCAGAAAGCATCCATGTTTTATTCAACGCTCTCCAAGAATTACTGCCCTTGTAGCCAGCGCAACTAAATCCGTGAGTAATAATGCTACGATATCGATATCCAGCTACTGGATTGCCGCCTGGGAATCCTGGATAACTCCAGTACGCTTGTGTTCCGTCAGTTACTAAGGTAGCGCCCCTAGATTGCGAATCAGCGGAAGGTAAGGGATATATTCCGGGGATTACGTTTGTGTTACCAATGTATAAAGGCATGTTATTAGCTTCCTATATTTGTTATATATTTATGGCGTCAACGCCTTAATTTGCGATTTTAGCTCTTCTATTTGAGCTTGCTGTTCTTTCATAGCTTCTACTAGCAAGGGCACTAGACGCTCATAGTCGACACCTAGATAGTTTTTGCCAGATTTTGACTGCTCATTTTCGTCTAAATCAAAACTTGCAGGAGTAACTGCTACTGGGTAAACAGCGTTTACTTGTTGTGCAGAAAGACCACCTTTAACTTGACCTGCTTTGTAGCCTAATGCAACTGCTGTTTCGTTAGGAGTATAGTAGAAACCTTCTAATTGTAGCACTTTTTCAAGCGCATTTTCAATTTTTCCTATACGATTCTTGAGTCTTTCGTCTGAATAGTTGGTGTAAAGGTCGCCTGTAACAAATAGTGTGCCGTTGACCTGCATGTTGTTACCGTTTGTTTGGAAGTTATTATTACCTGCACGGTAAATGTAAAGTTCGCCTGTTGCGTTTCCACGAATATATGTTCCGCCGGCGTAGCTATAACTACCAAAGAACAAAGAACCACCGGTTGTTATATTAATATCACCAGATCCGCCAACTACTAGGCAGGGATTGTTACCATTAGAAACACCGTTTGAAATTGCTAATGCACCGCCCGAATTTGATGGTCCAGTAATAGTATGTATTGAGCCGCCGTTAGTTACTTGTAAGAATGTAGCACCAAGTGTTGTGAAGTTTCCTGTAGCCGCTGTTGTAGCACCTACAGTACCATTGTGTGGTCCGCTAAATGCACTACTTAAAATACCCGTGCTTGGGTTGAATGTAATCTTACTTGAAGCAACATACATCGTAGTAATTGCACCACTTACAGAACTAGTAAATGTTATGTATCTTGCCGCATTAGTTGTTGTGTCGTCAGTAACACTCACACCAGCCTGCGCCCACTGCACACCAGTACCTGTAGTTTGTAAGAAATATCCGTTAGTACCTGCAGAAGCTCCTGCATATAGAGCGCCGCCCAAATATAAACCTGATGCAATACTTACACCGCCGTCTACTCTTAAAGCACCGGTACCTAAAGTTGCACTTGCGGCTGTTGTTGAATAAATTCTAGCATCGCCGCTGGTACCGTTAAAGTCAATACGAACGTTTGCCGCACCGTCTGATAAAATAATACGACCGTTTTCAACACCAGAGCCCGTTGCACTACCAATAATAGTAACGTTATTTTGTGCGCCCAATGCATTACCCGAGTTATAACCAATTGTTACGTTTTGACTACCACCAACTAACTGGTTGCCGGCATTATATCCAACTGCGGTGTTACTTGCGCCGCCTGCTAAGTTTCCTAGTGTCTGATAACCAATTGCTGTATTTTGGTTAAATGCGCCGTTGCCTAAGCCCAGTGATCGATAACCAATAGCAACGTTGTTGATCATACTAGCGTTATTGCTGGTATACATTGCTTGGTAGCCGATGGCTACGTTGTTACCTCCTGTGGCTGTTTGAGCTAATAGTGCTTGATATCCGATAGCAGTATTATTGGCCGCACTAGTAAGTGCATTACCTGATTGGAAACCAATTAATAAATTACCGCCACCTGTTAATAAATTTGCGCCTGCCGCGTTACCAATAACAGTATTTGATGAAATGCTACCTGCTCCCCGTCCAACCCTAATGCTATTATGATATGCATCACCGTTAGTAACAAGGCCACCACCTGCTGAAATACCACCGTATGTAATTATCGCACCTGTACCTGTCGATCCAACACCTGATGTTACTGTAATATCTGTAGATAGGGGAACTGTAGCGCCAGTTGCGCTTAGGCTTAAACTTTGAATTTGGGTAGCAATAGCATTTGCTGATTGACTAGCTGACGAAATTAAGAAATTTAATTGTCCAGTACCTAATTGAATTTGTCCATGGTGTCCAGTTCCCGATACGTAAGTAGTACCTACGTTATTGTAACTGTTTAGACCGACGCCTAACGGATATGTACTAGTACCAACTTGTAAAGCAATGCTCGAACTGTCTGCTACATCATAAAAATATCCAGCGACGTTTGTAGTAGTTGAAACTGTAATGCCGTATGTAGATCCTGCTCCGCCAACGCCTAAGTTTGCGTTCATAGCAAACGATCCACCAATGTTTAAGTTTCCTGAAACACCGACTCCACCTAATACTTGTAGGGCACCAGTAGTTGTATTTGAACTTGCTGTGTTGTTGCCTAAATAAACAACTCCCTGATATTTGGCAATATTAACTGTGCCGGCGTCTGTAATCTGTAGACTAGGAATACCGCTCTTATCAGTTACAGAATAAATGTTACCAGTTACAGAGTTGACAATCGCTTTAATTTGACCGGTTGATCCCTCAAACGATATACTTCCGTCATCAAGTACGCGAATAAAAGTAGACGCAGATGTAGAGGTTCCTACAAGACCGTTTGTAGGATTAGCGCCAGTAAATCTAATTGTGGCTTCTGTGCTTCCAGCACCCAGCGGGCCCGAAGGTGTTATAACTATATTACGATCTGTTAACGGCATCTCTTATTTCCATTATTTTAATATTTATAGTCCAAAACTTGTTTTAAATGCATTAAACGTTTGACGAATTTCGTTGTCAGACAGTTGTCTAGTATAAAACATTGTAGGACCAATGCTTCCTTGCATAGCACCAGAATGTAGTCCTATTTGCATGTTTGCACTATTGCTGGCGGTGCCAGCTACAGTATTATAGTTGTCTAAGATACCATTGTAGTAAATTCTACTAGTACCCGAGCCGCCTGCAGAACCTGTTCCGCTGAAGCTTCCTGCGACCATAAACCAAGAGCTCAATGGCATTGTTGTGTTACTGTTTAAGTCGCCGCCCGAACCGTAAGTTCTCCAGCGCATTTGGTTTGCACCACCCATGTAAAAGTTTATTTCGTTTAGGCCCGAAGTATAGCTAAATGTTCCGCCAACTCTTGATGTAAGATTTAACCATTGTATAACTGTAAATCCTGAACTTAGGCTATAAGAATATGCAGAGTTAGACTGTACTACGCCAGCCGCGTTATTAAACCACACACCGCCGGAGTATGTAATAGAGCTTACTGTTAATCCTAAATTATCGATTTGATTTGTTGCGGCCGCGCCTGCACCACTGTAACATTTAACATTTCGTGGGTCGGCCATAAATGTAAGACCCGATAATGGGATATATGTTCCGTCTATGATTGCCATTATTTCTTATACTCCACTTTAAGTTTATCTATATCTTTACGTTCTGCCCAAACTACATAGAAGCAGTTTACAGATTTGTTAATCATATTGTCATTTCCAACTACGATTGTTTTTGCTGTAACTGTTTCAACATACAGTTTCTGATGTTTACCAATTGGTGTTAGATCCACAGTCATAGTAGACTCATCAATTAAATCTTTCCAATAGTCTGGCAATTCAATTACTGAACTATTTGTTAATCGACCGCGTACATAAACACCATTTTCTGGACCTTCTAAAGATCCGTATTGTAGTTTATGACCAGCTTTGCTTGGATGATCGATTAAGAAGCTCTTGGCTGTAGCAACTAATGTGCCGCCAACATATACGTTACCACCAACTCCAATGCCACCATTAATGATTTGTAGGGCACCTGTTGTTGTGCTAGTCGAGTTTGTGGCATTGTTAATGACTAAACTATTAACTGTTGTGCCACCAAACTGCGACATCAATGTTGCTTGTGTAGTTACAGTACTGCCTGCTACTGTTGCTGTGTTAGCAACATATAAACTACCACCAGCATATATATTTGATGCAGGAGTTGATGCACTACCAGCTGTAGCTACATACGCACCTGAATAGTAACCTGGCTCTGCTTGTGAACCAAATACATACAATCCATTACCTGCTGTTCCAGTGTAGGCACTCAAAGTACCGCTGATAGCTGTATCATTTCCTAGTGCCGCATAAACGCCAACGGCTGTTGCACTTGCACTTGAAGGAGCCCAAACTGTAACAGAACAACGATACCATCCGCTACTTGCACCGTATGGTAATGTTTCTATACGACTTGTTGTAGGATATAGACCTGATACTGTGTTACCTGCCGCGCCAGTTGACAAGTTAAACCATGCCGCATGTGCTTGTCCGCCAACAGTAATATTTAAAATACCAAATGTTCTTTCTGCGGCTTTTAAATATGCGCTGTATGTTACTGGGCCAGTTTGACTAATTGTCTGCTGGAAGTAGTGTCCGCCAGTAGCACCTGTTTCAATTAATTTTGTTCCATTCAATGTACCGTCTGGGCTAGTTGTTGAACCAGCTTGGAACGTTGAATTAAATTTACTCCAGTTCGCTTGACTGTAATCTGAACTTTGAACTAATAAGTTGCCACCCTGTGAGTACACACCATTAGCAACAGATGCACCAGATGCTTCGGTATTGCCGCCGACTTGTATGTTTGCAGAGCTATCAATAAATGTACGGTTAACAACTATTGGTCCACCAACAAACATATCTTTACCGATACCAGCACCACCAACAACAGTCAGCGCACCAGTAATAGTTGACAAGCTAACTGTACCTGTGTATACGTTAATGAACTCGGTCGATGTGCTTGATCCACCACTGCCACCACTGCCACCAGTGCCGACTAATGCACCGTTAGCGTAAATGTTGCGAGCATAGATATCGCCTTGGACGCCTAAGCCGCCTGTAATTCTTACAGCACCAGTTAGTGTACTTGTTGCAGAAGTTGCATTTGTAAATTGTACAGCACCTGCCGCAGTCATTGACTGTAGTTGTGTGTCACCTAAGAGTGTTGTTATACCGCCAACAACTAGTCCGTTACCAATTGCCGCTCCACCACGTACTTGTAGAGCACCGGTTGCTGTGTTAGTAGCATTGATTGTTGATAGTTCAACTAATTCCCCAGTATCTAAAACTTGTACTCTTACAGTATTAGCTGTTTCAATATCAAAAGAAGTTGTTGAAGTATTTCTTCGAATTCTTGCATTGCCGCCAAAGTTAGCATAGTTGCCGGCTGATAAATCAACAGTCCCGCCGATTGTAGCAGTAGTTCCTACGTTAATGTATCCACCAACCCAAGCATTGCCACCGACACCAAGACCACCGTTTGTAATCTTTAATGCCGCAGTAGTTGTGCTAGTTGCTTGTGTGGCATTGGCAATAGTTCCAATACCGCTGATTGTTGTAAGTGATCCAGCAAGGGTTGTGTTACCGCCAACATAAAGTTGTTTAGTAATACCAACACCGCCTAGTGTGTAGAGCGCACCCGAACCTGTTGATCCGCTATCAGTTTGATTTCTGATAAACAACGGATTGTTAATTGTGCCGCCGTCAAACGCACCGGTAAACGAACCAACGTTTTGTGTTGTAACTACCTGATAACCGTTAATCCATGCGCTGTTATCTAACCATAAACTAGCCGCACCGATACCGCCAGTAACAACAAGTGCATTACCTGATTTGCTTGATGTACTTGCAATAGCAGAAGCATGGTACGCCGCACCAGTTGAAGTAAATATTCCTCCAACATATACGTCGCCACCAATACCAACGCCACCGTCTACACGCAATGCACCACTTTGTGTGCTTAATGATTGTGTAGCTGTTGAAATGTAGAATTGACTTCCATTTAGTCTTGCTACTTCAAACGAACTTTGCTGACCAAATAATATTGCCTGACCGAATGTAATTACTGCATCACCCTGTGCCGCTGTGGGTAAGAAGTTAGCCGATGCGGCTGAAGCGCCAATTCGTAAATCTGCAGAGCTACCAGTTGCCGTTCTAGTAATTTGTACGTTTGTATATTGGTTTACGTTGTTTGATAAGAAAATGTTATCATCGTTACCAACTTGTACACGTAATTTTCCACGAACATCTAGTTTTGCTAACGGAGCACCTGCTACACCGATACCCCAGTCGCCGCCACTTGCACCACTACTTACTACTCCGCGCAGTGTTTGACTTGTACCGTTGCTTGTATAAAAACCTAAGTAACCATTTAGACCCTGGACTGCTCCGACTGCCGCGCCGCCTGTGGCTAATGCTTGCGTTCCGTTCATAAACGCAATACCAGAAACTCCAGTTCCTAATAAATCTCGGCCGATCTGCCAACGTGGGCTACTTTCTGTAGTAGCTATCTCATAGATTGCATTTGAACCGCCAGCACCTGTAATTTGTACACGGCTACTATTGTATGCACCAGCAACAAAGTTGCCGTTAACTTCGAGTGCTACGCCAGGAGTGGGTGTTTGAATACCAACGTTACCGCCAAAATATCCTTGGCCTGCAACATAAGTATTGCCACTAATACCTGCACCGCCTAATACTTGTAAGCTACCAGTTTGTGTATTTGTAGACTGTTGATTGAGCGTTACTCCAACAACATGTAAGCCGCCGTTGTAAATATTGCCACCAACACCAACGCCTCCATTTAGAACTTTTAGTGCTCCAGTTAATGTGCTAGTTGCTTGTGTAGGATCATTAATTATCAACGAGGAGTTGATCTGACCGCCTGAGAAGCTGTTGATGTTAGCCGCCGTAACAATCGGGCTACCATTGATCCAACCTTCTGTGCTTAGGTATAGTGATCGAGCACCAATACCACCAGTAACTGATAACGCATTATTAGCAATAGTTGATGTGTTAAATATTGCGCTTTGAATTACTTCATAGCCGCCTAAGAACAAATCTCTAGTAATTGCTACACCACCGATAGTTCTAATCGAACCAGTAGTTAATGTTGCATCAGCATTTGTATTTGTATTAACAACGATAGCACTATTAACAATACCGCCATTGAAAGAATATGCACCGATATTTGCCGCTGTTAAGACCTGACTACCGCCAATGTAACCAGCAACATCAATTGTTAGATATCTACCACCAATACCGCCTAAGCTAGTTAATGCGTTACCTGTTGACGTTGTTAGATTAAATGCAGAACTTACGATTGTTGCTGTGCCGCCAACAAATAAATTCCTACCAATACCTGCGCCGCCAATGGTTTGAAGTGCGCCAGTCTGCGTAGAGCTTGCATCTGTTACTGCATAACTTCTTACACTTTGAGAGTGTACAGTATTCCAAAGGTTAGTTGAATCGCCTAGGCTAAATCCGCCAGCGGTTGATGGAATAATATTTCCGTTTGAGCTCCAAGAACTAATACCGTTAAACAGTAAACTAATATAAGGTGCTGTTGAATTTCCTACTGCAATTCCTGCACCAACTGCGGCTCCTGCGTTAGGAGAGCTTGTGCTTAGATAAATTACCTTGTTGCCAGTTTCAATGTTTGTGGAACTTAGTGTGAAAGTTGTGCCATCTACATATAAGTTTCCTAGTACATTTAAATCAGCACCGACCCATAAATTCTTACCAATTCCTACACCGCCGAGCACACGTAGCGCACCAGTAGATGTATTTGTTGCATCAGTTGTATTACTTAGATATAGTTGGTTCGCTACTTCGCCGCCTGAGAAGCTGTTAATTGTGGCCGCTGTAATAATTGGCGATCCGTTGATCCAGCCCTCTTGTTCTAAGAATAATGTCTTAGCACCTACGCCACCGTTAATTGCTTGGACTGCATTACCAGCGATAGTGCCGGTGTTGATCATTGAAGAACCGACAATTATGTTTTGGTTAGCCGCAATACCGCCTGTGGCCCAAATGCCTGCGCCGTTGATAGAGCCACCACTTACTGTGGCTGTAGTTGCAGTTGTAACCTGTACAGTACCGGCAATAGTTAATGGACTACCTGCCGCATTAATATTTGTTGCAGTTACGTTTGTAGCAATTAAGTTACCATAGAAGTTTGCACCTGCCCAAATATTTCCAACTGCGGATATGCCGCCTGCTGTACGTATAGCACCGCTAGTTGCGTTAACTGCTTGCGTATTTGTGTTAACATACAACGGAGTTGTAATTGTTCCACCGTTAAACTGATAGCTAGCAATAGTTGCCGCAGTAATAATTGGGCTACCTGCGATCCAACCGTTTTCAGTTAAGTAAATCTTGCGAGCGCCAATACCGCCTGTTACTGCCAATGAGTTGTTGGCAATCGTCGATGTGCTTACGTTATTACTTGTTACAATTACGTTGTTCTTTAATTGGAAATTTCCTGTTCCAGTAAAGCGAGCCCATTCAACAACAGTATTAACTGTTGTGTCGTTACTGTCTGCCCATGCTCCGCCACCAAATACTAATGGTTGAGCGTTGCCTGCTGTTTGTTCGCCCGATGCTAACCAGTTTTCAAATGTTGCACCTGAATCGTTTGATGTTGCCGCAAAAGCCAATCTTGGTGTATTTGCAGAGAATATATCACTCCAATAACTTGAACGTAAGCTCAAGTAGTTAGAGACTGTGTTAGAGCTCCATGTTGGGCTATATGGTGTAAGAACATCTACTCCATAAATTGGGTTATGATTCCCACCGATAGCAAACTGTTGGCTGTCGTTAAATCTTGCAACAGGAACATTGTTAACAATAACGTCAACCGGCTTGTTTATATTATTTGTACCAACATTTAATGCTGTTAATAATCCGTTGGCACCTAAGTAACCATCAACACTTCCCGTAGTATCGATAGTGTTTAGGCTACCGCCTGACCAAATATTTCCACCAACACCAAGTCCGCCATTAGTGACTTTTAACGCACCTGTTATTGTGCTAGTTGCTTGTGTAGGATCGTTAATAGTCAACGGATTATTAATTGTTCCGCCGGAGAAATTATTAATGTTTGCCGCAGTAACTACTGGACTTCCATTTACCCATGCCGCAGTAGCAACACGTAAGTAGCCAAAGCTACCGCCGCCTGTTACTTGGAATGCATTTCCTGCCGCAGTACTTGTGTTAACAATGTTGCTTGTTACTGTTGCTGTTGTAAAGGTTGCTGTACCTGCACTAATTGTTTTAAATGTTGCTGTGCTTAAGAATGTACTTGTGCCAGCAATGTTTAAATAGCCACCTAAGAATAAATTACCACCAATACCTGCGCCACCATTAGTAATTTGGAATGCGCCAGTGATTGTACTTGTTGCTTGTGTTGCGCTATTGATAACAATGGCTTTGTTAATTGTACCACCGTTGAAAGCATAGTCACCAATAGTAGCAGTTGTGATTACAATGCCGCCGTTAACTGTAGCAATGGTGTTAACCATTAAACTATTAAAGTAGCCGCCGCCACTGACAACTAATGCATTATCTGTATTAGTTACTGTCGAAGCATACAAGCTGTTGATGAATATCTTTTCACCAACTTGAATATTTTTACCGACACCTAAGCCGCCGGCAACTTGTAATGCACCGCTTTGTGTACTTAAACTGTCTGTAACGCTGGTTAGCATTACATCGTATGCTGAGTTAGCAGTAATGATTGGACTATTGTTAATCCAAGCTTCGCCTGTTACTTTTAAGCTACCGCCAATATATGCACCACCTAATGTTGTTAGAGCATTATTAGTGTTAGTTAATGTGTTGGCTCTCGATGTGCCAATGTAAACGTTTTCGCTAAATGCACCACCACCCAGTACTTGCAATGAACCTGTTGTAGTATTTGTAGCTGTAATATTACTTCTTACATAAACTGTATTAACATAAGCAGTACCCCATGGATTTAATGCAATACCTAAACTATGGTTTGTGTCACCAGTAATACTTACTGTAGATTTCCATGAGGTAGAAGCGTTATCAAATAACCAAGTAGCATAAGCCGATCCAACTGGTCCAACTCCAATACCACTATTAGTTGCTAATAGTGAACTCGATGCTCCGGTACTTACATATATTAACTTGTCACCAGTTTGAATTGTATTACTTTGAATATCAAATGTAGCACCATCAATGAACAAATTGCCTTGTAGATATGTATTTCCACCTACTACTAAATTCTTGCCAATGCCTACTCCACCGTCAACGACTAATGCACCTGTTGTAGTGCTTGTGCTGTCTGTTAAGTTTGTAATACGTAACGGATTGCTGATGTTGCCACCAGTGAAACTATTCAACGTACCAGTTGTAATAATTTGTGAGCCATTGATCCAGCCGCTTTGTGCTAGATACAATGTTTGAGCACCAATACCGCCCTGCAATGATTGAATTGTATTGCCAGTAATACTACTTGTACTACTAGCTGTGGAGTAATTATTAACAAATGTTCCTACCTGTTGCCTAATATTATTCCATACATACAAAGATTGTTGTGTGCTAATGCCGCCTAACGCTGTTAATGCACCAGTAGTTGAACTAACAGCCGCTACGTTAGAATTTAACCGTGTCTGCCCAAGGTATACTTCTAAGTCACCGTCTATATATACTTTACCTAATGGCAGTAGATTAATATCAGAACTTACTGAAACTAAATCAAGATTATTAGCGGAGCCAATTTCTAACGGACCTAATGCAGTTATTTGATTCTGTGTTGCGTTTAGTAATCCAAGAAGACCGCTATTAGCATATAAGTTTGCGCCAGTAATATTTCCGCCGGCAGTTATATATGTACCAACGTCAAGACTTGTGTTAACACGTAGATTTTGACCAATGCCAACACCACCGCTTACTACCAATGCTCCACTATTAACAGCGGATGATGTAGTAATGCTTTGTATTTGTGCTGTGTTTGTAATGTTTAAATCGCTAGCATATACTGTACGGCCAACACGTAAATTGTATCCTATGCCAACACCGCCAACTACACGAATAGCACCAGTAATTGTACTGCTTGCATCAGTAGTGCTTACCTGTATTAAATCGTTATGGATTGTTCCGCCATCAAACGTAGCGGCGTAAGTAGCCAGGTTACCTGTTGTAATAATTCTTTCGTTATTAATCCAACCATCAGTTGTTAAGTATAAACTCTTACCAGCAATGCCGCCAGTAGTCATTAGACTATTACCGGCTATTGTAGATGTGCTGAATACGGTGCTTGTAGAACTCGCTGTATCGTAATAGATATCTTTAACACGTAAAGATTTCCACCAGTAGCCGCCAGTGATGCCTAATTCTAGATCATTACGTAACGGAATAATACCGTTGCCTGATTGCCAGTTGCCCGGACTACCGCCATCAAATGTCCAAGTAGCCCAATCAGTGTTTGCATTGTTATCATCTTTGCCAACAATAATTCCGGAGCCAGCTGATAGAGCCGCACTACCTGTTAGTGTTGATAGGAAAACAACTTTAGTGCCGATGTCAACACTTGTACTGTTAATAGAAGTAACAGTACCTGCAACATTTAAACTACCTTGGATTGTTACAGTTCCGCCAATTTGTGCGCCACCAGCAAGTACAAATGCGTTGCTAGCCGTGTTAGTAATATTAAACTGCCCAGTAACTTGTGTTGAACTGCTAAATGCCTGACCCAATGTAGCTGTTGTAACGAGTTCTGCACCCTGTAGGTAACCAAATCTTGCAATGTATAAACTATCTGCGCCGATGCCGCCAGTTACCGATAGCGCATTGTTGGCAATAGTTGCGCTGTTAAGTGCAGTACTAGTTAAGCTAATTGCGGCGGCTGTTGTTGCGCCCCTTGCTGTTACATCTGATAATGTGTCTGTTGATGCAACGGTAATAGTACCAGTTGAAGCTGATACTGAAATTCCACTGCCTGCTGATAACGATTGTACACCTAGGTTAACAATGTTGATAGTTGCGGTTGTGCCGCTCTTAGTTACACTAGCGCCAATATATGCATCAGTTGTTACTGTAACATTTGTTAGGACAGAGCCGCCACCTAATAGCGTTAAGTTGCCGCCAACTGTTAGATTTCCACCAATGCCAACGCCGCCGTCAACAATCAAAGCGCCACTATTTGTATTACCGGTATTTGGATCTAGATTAGTAATGTGCAATGCGTTTGGAACAATACCGCCTAAGCTAGCACCAATAGTTGCAGTTGTAACAACTCGATTTGTACCAATCCATGCGTCTTGTTCAACGTAAAGAGTCTTTGCGCCTAGACCGCCATTGATTGCTTGAATTGCATTTCCTGCAATAGATGACGTAGAACTTGCAGTAACTAATGTTGTAAATGTGCCGCCGATGTTAACATTGCCGCCAATACCTGCGCCGCCTCCGACAGTTAACGCACCAGTTGTTGTTGATGTCGATTGTGTTAGTCCCGGTACAGCTAGCGTTTGTACAGAGAACGCACCGTTAACTTGCAAGTCGCTATTTACTGTTACTAATGTTCCTGCTGGATCTAATGTAATATCTCCAGACAAGCTAGAAATTGTACCACCGGCTAAACTTAAATTGCCAACCGAAATGCTTGTTGGTAGAATTGTTGCGTTATTTGTGCCGTCGGTGATTGTTAATTGATTTAATCCGCTTAGGTTAACTTGTGCGTTACCAAAACTTACGTTACCTGTACGTTGGTTAACTGTAAACGCTGACCCCACACGGAAGTCACCGCTTTGGTCAACTGTTTGATAATATATTTTTCCGTTATTCTGTTGAATAATTTCATTAGCTTGTACTGTTAATGAAGTGTCGTTACTTATATCGCCACCTGCACCAATATGACTTATGTTAAATGCGATTAATTTTAAGTCTGTACCAGTACCGTCGGCTGTAACACCAGTGTTACCAAATACAGCCGCACTACCGATACAGCGTAGTTCAGCACCAAACTGATGATAGTCAGCTAGAGCGATGCGTTTGGCTGTAGCACCGCCTGAAGATGCAATGTTTTGTGTTCCTTGAGCAGAGTCAATAAATCCTGTTATGCCGTTGCCACCATCCATATTCAATAACAAAACAGTATTTGCATCTGATGTTAGGGCACTTGTTGGTGCTGTAAAGTTAGAAGGATAGCGATAATTGTTGCTGATTCTAAAATCGTCAATATAACCGTTGAGACTATCTGCCGGTGTTGCCGCAATACCGCCGATACTAACCGGATCGGTATTGTTTACATTACCTGTTGCGCTTGAGCTACTTGCTTCAAGTGTGCCGTTTAAGAATAATTTAATTGTATTTGAAGAGCCTTGACGACTTAGTGCAACGTGATACCATTGTCCAGTGGTTAATGTCGTAACACCGGTGATAGTTACTCCTGCATGGATAGCATTTAACACATTTCCTGAAGTAACACTTACTCTAAAGTTTGAGCCGCTGACTGTACCTTTGTAAAAAATCCGTTGGGTCTTTCCTAATGCGCTTAGATAAACCCAAGCTTCTACGGTATAATTACCTGTACCAAATTGGAAATCGGCGTCGCTTAATACTTCTAGGTAATCGCCACTGCCATCAAACTTGCCAGAGGTAGGATTAAATTTCTTTTGAACGTTGCTCTGTACCGCATCGCCGTAGGTTGTTACAGTTTTGCCAGCGCGATCTGAGATGGTTTCAAAGCCGTAGCTTGGACCGGCGATATAGATATAGTTGTTAGCTGTGCTAGCAATAGTACCGGATGCCAGTACAACACTACTTGGACTAGTGTAGGTAATTGTTTCGCCGGATTTAAATACTCCGGTTACGTTTTCAAGTTTAAGTCTTGTCTTACCTGCGCCACCGTAACCAGTTGTACCAGCAACTGCGTAGATTGATTTATCGGCAAAGTATGAGAAACCGTTTAATAATTCTGCACGAGCACCGTTGGTCATATACCAACCAGTGGCATTTGGAACGATAAATGTTACTTCATTCCATAACATTGCAGGTTCTAAACTCGTTGGGTCTAGTACACTTGCATCTAAGAATGCGCCGTTACCAGCATCTGCACTTGCAAAGCCATACGGATCCGCTGAAGTTGTTACACTACCACGAGTGATAACTGACACACGTTCAATATATGGACTGCGTGTAGTAACCTTTGCACCGATCGCAAAGCGGAACGCATAACCTGGTTTAAAGTGTCCTGAAACAGTTAAGTCAGTAACTTGTGTTTCGCCATTTAAGTAGAAACAAGATAATGTATTTGTTGCAGTAGTTGGTAAAATTGTAGTAGAACGAATACCTTGACCATGGATTGTTACCCCTTGCGGAACAACTAACGGCCATGTTTCGTAATAACTACCTGTAAGTATTTGAATAGTATCACCAGACTGTGCTAGACTAAGCGCATATTTTAGTGTTTTAACTGGGCTTTGTAGTCTATGACCATCATTAGTATCACTTCCTTGATCGCTAACATACCATACATTTGGATCGTATTTTAATAAATCAATACCGTTGGCCCATACTGTACCATTGCCAGTACCAGTTGTAAGATATAAGTTATTGCCAATCGACGTAATTGTGTTTACATTAACTACTTGATTAAATGTTGCTGTGCCACCAAATGTACTGCCACCATTAACTTGTAATACGTTACTTGCAGAACTCCAGATTGTTAAAGTGCTCTGTAGGTTTAGATTATTTGTAATACCCACGCCGCCATTGACAACTAATGCTCCAGACCCTGTGCTAGTTGACATTTCACCAGAGTTAATCTTTAAGCTGGAATTAATTACACCGCCAGAGAAGTTGTTAATTGTTGCAGATGTAACAATCTCAGCACCATTTAAGTATGCCTTGTCTGTGATCATTAACGTCTTAGCAAAAATACCACCTAGTACCTGTACCGCGTTTGTTGAAGTGACTGTTGTACTTGTTGTAGTGTTTAAAACTATTAATTGATTAGTAGTAGTGTTTCCGCGAGTAGTTACTGTTTGTAGTGTAGAATTATTTCCTACTAATACAGAACCGCTGTTTGGATTGGCTCCTACCAAAGTATTAGCGTAACTAAAAGAAATGTCGCTATAAATGCCGCCTTGCGCCCCAATGTCTGTTATACCCGAGTTGAATAACGATACAACTCCTGTGGTACCAGTAAGTGTGCCGACATAAGTTTGGATGCCACCGTTGCCTGCTTGAACAGCTAGTACACCAGTGTTTGTCAATGCTACATTTAGTACTGAACCCGTAAATATAGACGATTGTACTAAAATTCCGCCCCATGTGCTAGTTGTAATATTAACGTTGGTTACAACTCTATTGCCGCCGTCGAATACTCGTGTAGCATAAACATCTTGTCCAACTCCAATACCACCTGCAACAATTAAGTCGCCTGTTGTTGTACTTGTACTGTTTGTATTGTTAACTAAACTTAGTTGACCAAAACGTGCAGAGCCCCATTCTCCGTTAAACGGATTTGGTACAGTCTTATCAGTGGCCGTTGATAAATTCTTTAAGAATACTAATTCGCCAGTATTTGACTGACGCCCTAAGAAACTATGAGCATAGGCATTAGCATTTGTACCTGTATTATAACTTAGTAATAAACCGCGGTCTAAGCCGTCGTTGATTGCTAGCGGAGTACCGTTTAATCCCCCACCTAGTTCAATTGCCGCGTCGGCAAATAATGTTTGTGTTGAGTTAACAACGACTGTAGTATAACTACCTACAACTGTTAAACCGCCATAGATAACTGCATCGCCGGCAACAGATAAATTCTTTCCAATGTTGACATTTTCACCTACACCAACACCGCCATCGACTACTAGGGCACCTGTCTGCGTACTTATTGAGCTAGTAGTATTTTGAATACGTAGGGTATTTGTAATAATACCGCCAATATATTGATTGATTGTAGAACTTGTAACAACAATCGCACCGTTGATATAGCTAGTGTTAGCAACGTTGAGCTGTCTTGCTCCGATGCTTCCTAATACGTTTAATGCGTTGCCTGTAGCAGTATTGTTACCTACTACTAGACTATTAAGATCAATTGTTTGGTCAGTATAGTTTCCTCGACCAACAACATCTTGTAATGTGCTGGCTACTGTAAGTGTAACGTTTCCGGTTGCTTGATCAACTGTAAGATCAGTACCGCCAGCAATAATGCTTAGTACACCACTGTTTTCAATTGTAACAGTACCTGTTGACGTGCTTACACTAATTCCGCTACCACTAACTAGCGATGTTACGCCGGTGTTTGTTAAAGTGATAGTTGCAGTATATCCAGACTGGACTGCTTTGGCAGAAATATAACTGTTACTGTTAAACTGAACAGTTGTTAATAAGTGCTGTTTAGATCCGTAAGCATCGCCACTGATAAATGTTGTGCCTGATGTGTATTGATTTCCGCCAATGTGGACATCTCTTCCAATACCGACGCCGCCAGGAGTTATTAAAGCACCTGTTGTTGTGCTAGTTGAATTCGTTGTTGTATTAATTGTCAGCGGTGCAGTAATAATACCGCCCTGGAAACCTTCAGCTTCTGTTAAGATTCGAGAGCCTTTGATTACTCCAATACCACTTAAATTAATATTTGTAGCAAAAATGCCGCCAGAAACTTGCAGGGCATTGCCTTCTGCGCTAATAGTTGAAGTATTAACTGCTGTTGAAAGTATTTTAGTTACATCATTTACTTGGAGGGCTTGCAGAGTTGCACTGGTTAAAACATTTAATGTTTTTCCAATGAAGACATCGCCACCAATACCGACGCCGCCGGGGGTGATAATAGCACCCGTTTGGGTACCAGTCGAAATATATTGTGTACTACTTGAAGCCCTTACGACAAGGCCATTCTTTACGATAAAATCGTCATTATACGAAGCCATTAGTTTCCCTCTCCACGTCTGGCAAAATGTTGCGTTATGACTTATTTACCAAGAAAAGAGAAACTAGGGTTTTTAACGACTTAGAGTGGTTCTATGCACCTTAATGATCATGCTAGTTGGAACATAATTTGGAGTAAATCTTAACTGGATATCACTGCCGTTTAGGGCGGCTTCAAAATCTCCTAGATCTCCAAAGTTACTGCTCATGCCGTATTCTTGTATATAAACTCCGCCAATTGTATCGTGATAGATAATTAGCTCTGTTACATACATTCTGTTGGCTTGTCCGCCCGCAGTATTATCAACAACCTGTATAAAGTACTTGGCAGATTGGTAAGTTCCTGTGGCAAAAGTATCTAAGTTTACTACAGTTTGCGATGTAATTGCAGAACTTGTATATGTAAGAATTTGGCTATTTCCAACATACATTGTGTTAGCATTAACATCCAAGTATCCGTCAATATTAACATCACCTGCAATTCCAACACCGCCAGCAACTTGTAAGGCGCCGCTTGTTGCGTTTGTACTTACGCTTGTATCAGCAATCTTTACTTTTCCGTTAGCAACATACAAGCTCCAAGCATTAGATACTGTAGCACTTCCACCAGCTGTTGGTGCTCCTGCTACTGTAACTGTTGCCGCGTTAGTGTAGTTTACGCTATTTGTTGAACTAATTACCGGAGCACCAAATGCGCTTACATACGTTAGTGCTACAACGCCATTGCTTGAATTATCTGTATATGTAGCGGCTGGCACTGATAATGCAATACCAGTAGTGCCCCAGGCGCCCGATGTTACGTCCCCGCTTCGAGTAATAGTACCTGTAGAAACAAAACTTCCGCCATTGATGCTGTTTACAGCGTAAATTGCACCGCCGACGCCTACTCCGCCCTTAACAGTTAGCGCACCAAATGCAGTACCTGTACTTTGAGTTGAGTCGTATACGCCTGATTTTGGAAGTTGTAATGTTCCGGCAACAACCGTTGCAGTTAATCCACCAATGTCAATAGTGCTTGAACTAACAAACAATGTACCCCAACGTTTAGATGCACTACCGATATTGTAAGCACCGTCAACTGCGGGAGTCAAGTGGCCGTTCATTATTGTGTTTGCACCTACTGCTAATCCACCGTCAATTACTACTGCGGCCGATGTTGTGGTAGTTGCTGTTGTAGCGTTTGCTACTCTTACAATTCCGTTAATTAATGCACCGCCTGCTAATGTTACAGAGCTTGTGCCTGTTGTGTTAACCGTAATGCCATTTGCGTTGAATACTGTTGTAGTATTGCTTGCAATAACAACGTCTATATGGCGATCAATGCCTGCGTTATAAACAGTAATGCTAGATGTACTAACAAAAATTGCAGGAGGATCTAATCCCTCGTATCCATCTTGGCCAACAATTTTTCCACCCACATATAATTTCTTACCAATACCAACACCGCCTAGGACTTGTAAGGCGCCGCTAAATGTATTATTAGCTAGTGTTGTGTTGTCTAAGAAAATTTGTTGATCTGTTGTGTTTCCTCTTACAGTAATCGACTGTAATGTACTTGTATTCCATACAGTAATTGCTCCAGTAGCCGCGCTTACTGCTGTATCTGTGCCCGCTGTTAAGGCTGTTACACCTGAGTTAATTAAGAATACAGAACCTGTTGATGTAGTGGCTGTAATACCATCACCGATTGTTCCAAGACTGTAAACACCCAGGTTAGTAATAATAACAGAACCAGTAGTTTGGTTTACACCAATACCTGATCCAGCTGACGCACTTGTAACACCTAAGTTAATTAAAGTCACACTTCCTGTGCTGGTTGAAGCACGTAAACCGGGACCGCTTGTAGCTAAATTTACAACACCAATGTTTGTAACTGTTGTAACACCGCTTGTTCCTGTGTTTATAATTTTAATACCTTCACCAGCATCTAGATTTAGAATACCTGTGTTGGTCATTGTGATTGTTACACCATTGGTTGCTGTAGTAACTGCTCCAGATAATCCGGGACCAGTTACTAAGTGAATATCTGTTGTAACCTTACGGCCATTAACATAAAAATCGCTAGCGTTAACTACGCCGCCGACCCATAAATCTCCGCCAATACCTGCACCACCATCATGAATGATCAATGCACCTGTTAATGTACTAGTTGCGCTAGTGCCGTTTGTAATAACAACTGGGTTATAAACTTCGCCGCCGTTGTATGCTGTAGCTGTTGTTAAAACATATCCACGGACAATAACATCTCCGTCTACATAAACGTTCTTGCCAACACCAATGCCTCCGGCTACTGTTAGTGCGCCTGTTACTGTAGAAATTGCATTTTGAAGATCGTTCATGCGTACACGGCCGTCAAACCAAGTGTATCCTCCAGCATAAATGCCACCAGTAACCTGCAAGTCACCTGTGCCTACACCGCTCGAAGCTAATCCGCCTTGAAGTTCTAGTCCAGCAAATACGGCGCCGCCAAGTGTGCCTGTTGATCCGAACGGATTTGGAACATCAGTAACGCCGCCTGGCCAAATGTTTGTACGATAAGTTAGTTTACCGCTAGTATTAACGCGACCCAAAAATGCGTGAGCATCTGTATTAATATTTGCGCCGCTGTTATAATGGATTAGTAAACCTCTATCAAATCCATCGTTAACTAACAACGGAACATTATTAATTCCAGTACCAACATCAATTACAGGATCTACTACTGTTAATTGTTGAGAGTTTACGTAGGTATACGTTCCAGCAACTGTTAGACTTCCGGTTAATAATGTGTTTCCAGTTACATTTAAATCAACAAACGTACCTGTGCTTCCAAAGAATGTTGAACTACCAGCACTTAATGTTCCTGTAATTGTTACATTATTAAAATTAGAAGTACCGTCAACTGTTAATGCTGATGTGCCTGTGTTTGTTATGTGAATTCCGTTTGGAGTAGTTGCTCCGCGCCCTGTTACAGTTTCTAGTGTGCTAGTATTCCAAATTACAATATTACTTGTTGTGCTAGATACCGCAGTATCGGTGCCTGCTGTTAGGCTTGTTACACCTAAGTTGAATACTGTTACACTTCCTGTACTTGTTGAGAAACCAATACCTTGTGTTGGAGTTAGGCTAGTTACACCGACGTTGCTGATCGTAACAATCCCAGTGCTTTGATCAATATTGATGCCTGTGCCAGCTAATGCTTGAATCACTCCACTATTGCTAATTGTAATAGTCGCTGTTGGGCCCCCGGCAATAGCAGGATTAGATGTAATACCTGAACCTGCAACTATTTCAACAAAACTTACAACACGATTTCCAGTGTCGTATACACCCTGAGCTTTGATGTCGCCAGTAATTTGTACGCCACCTTTAACTCCTAAGCCGCCATCAATGCTTAACGCATTGTTTAAGTAATTTGTTGCAGAAGTAGCAGATGACGCAATGTGTACCTTACCTTCATTAACCCAAATAGCATAAGCGTCACTGATTGTAGTGTTTGCACCTGCCTTAGGAGCATTTTCAATGTATAAGGTCTGTGCTCGATTGTATGTAACACCAAGCGGACCTTTAAATGTTGGTTGTCCAACATAGATCATCTGCGTATTTGTATAATTTCCAAATCCTGTATTATCAGTAAATGTTGCGCTACCTAAATTTAATGCAACACCTTGATTGCCCCACGAAGGCTGTGTTATATCGTTGCTACGATCAATTGTATGGCCAACATATAAGTTTTTGCCGATACCAACACCGCCAAGAGTAACAATAGCACCAGTATCTGTACTGATTGCATCAATATCAGAGTTTACTGTTAAACCGGTTGTGTTTAATGTGCTAGTTGTGTACCCAATTTGCAATGGATATATAATTGTTCCGCCGTTAAATCCTGTGGGAGTTGCTGTTGTAAGTACTTGGGATCCGTTAACAAACAAGTTGCCCATGAAACCCGTGCCGCCAACCCACAAATCTTTTCCAATACCAGCTCCGCCGTAGGCTACAATAGCACCAGTAGTTGTGCTAATAGAATTTGTAGTGTTTGTTTCTAATACTGGCTGAGTAATTGTGCCGCCATCAAATAAGATTGTTTGGCCGTTTTGTGTGTAGATATTTCTTACATACAAGTCACCCTGGATGCCAACTCCGCCTACTACTTGTAGGGCACCTGTTGTTGTGCTTGTAGCCGCTGTTCCGTTTGCAATCTTAACGGGACCGTTAATTTGTGCGCCACCGCTTATTCCTAATCCACCGCTAACTAATACGCCACCAGTTGTTGGACTACTTGTTGCAGTACCATTGCCAAATTTAACAATACCAGCAAAGTAAGAATCACCGCCAATGCCAATACCGCCAGTTGATACTACTAACGCATGATTAATAGTTTGTGTTGAATTTGCTAATGTGCTTGCAAGAGTAACTTGGCTAGCAAAGTAACTGTTCTTATTAACACCAATGCCGCCTAATACTTGTAGGTCGCCTGTGTTTGTACTGATGCTTGCAACTCCACCTACTAATCTTAAAGTACCAAATCTAGCTGTACCAAAAGTACCAGTGCTGTTGAATGTTGCAGGGAAGAATTGGTCGCCGCCACCTGGGTAAATGTTGGTCTTCCAAATTAATTCACCAGTTGTGTTATCACGTCCTAAGAATGCGTGATTATCTGTAACAGATGTTGCGCCGGTATTGTAGTGTAATAACAATCCGCGATCTAAACCATCATTAGTTGATAACGGAGCATTGCCAATTCCAGTACCAATATCAATTACAGGATCAATAATATATGTGTTTGTACTATCAACAATAGTTTGTGTGCCAAGTACTGTTAGGCCGCCCGTGAATACCGCACTACCATATACCGACAAGTCTTTCTTAACTGCAACTCCGCCTTCGACATAAACAGCATTTTCTTCAAAAATTGCTGTGCTTGATTGTGTTGATGTAATATGTAGTGCAACAAAAGTAGCAGTAAACGATTTGTTAAATGTTAATTGTCCGCCTAGGTCTAAGTTTCCGCCTATTACAACATCTTTGCCAATACCGACACCGCCAACAACTGTTAATGCACCAGTAGTTGTACTTGTTGAAGTAGCTGTGCCGCTAATATTAACTTGTTGTGCGTTAATTTGTCCTTGTGCATTTGCAAAGTTTAAATTTCCGCCTAACCATAAATCTTGTCCAATGCCAACACCGCCTACTACTTGTAGGGCACCTGTTGTTGTGCTTGTTGATGTGGCTGTACCACTTACACGAATTTGTTTTGCACGTAAGTCAGCCGACTCACCTGTAAAGATTAAGTTACCACCGATAGTTACATCGTTGCCAACGTTTAAATTTTCTCCTACGCCAACACCACCAACAACTGTTAATGCTCCTGTTGTTGTACTTGTTGACGTAGCTGTGCCGCTAATGCGAATTCTTGATGCACGGATATCTGCCGCATCTCCAGTAAAGACTAAATTGCCACCTAATACTAAATCTTTGCCAATACCGACTCCGCCAGTAACAACTAAAGCACCCGACGTAGTTGAAGTTGAATTTGTACTTGTTGTAAATAAAACTTGGCCTCTAGCACGGAAATTATTAACAACAAACTCGTCAGCAAGACCACTGAATATTAGTTGGCCACCTAATACTAAATCTCCGGCAATGCCAACACCGCCATCTACAACTAATGCACCTGTTGTTGTGCTTGTTGAAGTGGCAGTTGAAGTTGAACGAATTTGATTACTTGCACTTAAATTTACAAAACGGCCGTCTCTTGGTAACACATTACCAATATCCATATTATCTAATGTGCCTTTTGTGGCAGGATTTACAATAAATGTACCTGCTCCACTAGGTTGAACATATACTGTTGCGCCAGCTGGACTTAAATTAGCCTGGCTTAGTACGTTAAAACTTCCAGCAATGTTTGTTGCACCACCTACCCATAAATTCTTTGTAATGCCAACACCGCCAGCAACAGTTAATGCACCGTTACTAGTTGCTGTAGAATCAATAGTTGAGCTAATGTTTAGTAAACTAGTAGCTTCTAAATATGTAAATTTACCAGTTGAAGGATTAAATGCTCCGATTGGAGACAAATCTAAATTCTTATTAATAACTTGTTGAGCCGATACACTATCAACAATTTCATACCAGCTTAATGGCGATACTTCTAATGTATCAAAAGTTCTATAATTTGTAAAGAATAATCTACCAGCACTAGTTCCGTACAATACAGGAACAACAACGTGATTTAACTCTCTGGTGGTATCTGCATCAGTTGTTCTTCTTAAAATTGTATTTGTTGGTTTAGTTCCTACAAATATTGCAGAAACAAATTTAGTAGGCGGAGTTCCTAAAACTGTAGTAGCTGTTAATAAAGAGCTAACGCCAGTGAATGTAGATGCTAACGTAATATTATAAGTTAGTGCATTATCGTCTATAACAGAAAATGTTGTTCCACTAGACAATCCGGTTAACACTTGTTGCATTGTTGAACTTGCATCTGTAAAATTAATTACAGTTCCGGTCCATGATGAAACATATGAGAAATCAGTAGAAGTAGTAAATGTATCGTTTGCAAATGTTGCGGTGTTTACATAATAGATACCATTTTCAGCGGAGTTGGTATTGTCTTTAATTAATGTACGATCTAACCAAGTTAGTCGACGACCGTCAACATAAGTTGTAGAAGTTACAGTATTAACTGCAACGTTAGCAGTTGATGCTACGACTACTTCGCGTTTAAAACCAGAACCAATAATACCATCAGGAATATTAACAGGACCGTTAAGTGTAATAGTACCAGTACCACTTGGATTTAGGGTTAAATCACCTGTGGTACTTTGAGAAGTCATACTACCATTATCAAATGCAATATTTCCTAATGTATTTGTAAAGGTTGCAACGCCGTTGGCACCAATAACTAATGTATAACCAGTACCAGAGGTTGGTGTAAATCCTAACCCAGCCTGTGCTTGGTTAAGCGATATGTAGTTGTTAATTGTGTAATTGGTACCTGCCGAAGCTACTTTTACACGACCGCTGATTAATGATGGCATTGTTATTTCCTATTATGCATTCGCTGTTTCTAAGATACTCATTGTTAGTTTTAATGTTCCTTCAACAGTACCATATGCTCTTACACTATCAAGACTTTCGATAATCATTTTGCCAACTAACATATTGCCAGCATCGCTTGGCGGAATTTCAAAGTTTTTAACTAACTCGGTTGTTACATTCCCTGCCTGCCCCCCGTTACCCTGTGCATCTGCAAGTACTGGCAAGTTTCGATGATGTGCAAAAGTAACACTAGCATTTGTACCAGTAGAAATATTAGCCACGTTGGCCATTAGCACAATTGAAGTGACTCCGACCGGTGCTGTATAAACTGTTGCGTTTGTTTGTGTTGTTAAGACAAATGTCTTTGTCTTAAACGTGTTTAATGGAATTAGTGCCATTTTGTATTTTCCTTATTATCCTTCAATTGCCAAGATGAACGGTGTCAAGTTAGCAAACAATGACTTAGTAAACGTACGGCCTGATAACACACCAGTTGCCTGACTAATTACCAATCCCGGACCAATACGGAAGTCACCGTTTTGGTCAGTTGATGTAAAGAACACCTTACCGTTATTCAATTGAATAACTTCTCTTTCCTGTCTTGGATCTGCTCGACCTATTTGCGGCAATGCGCCGTAGTTAGAACCTGCACCAACATACTCAAACAAATAACCAGATGCAGACATATAAGCACGTCTATAGAAATTAATATTTGCTTTATCGGGGAACAATGCCGCATCTGCAACGTTATCTTCTAATGTTACGTAATGATGAGTTTCTGTAATAGCATAATAACTCTTACCGCAAAGTACTGTGTTATAGTTACCGCCGCTGATTAAATCGGCCGCTAGCGCATCTATTACGTAACCAACATCACGTTTACATAAGGCTTGGTTATATTCAAATCCGTTATACTTTCCGTCAATGTACGTAATTACTTGATTAATTAACGAAGTTGCTTGAGTTGCTATAATATTTTTAACGTTTAGTAGCGTTGCTCCGTATCCGCTTGTGCTTGGATATTCTATCGCAGGTGCAACTGATGTCCCGTTTGCAACAATATCAGTTAAGATAGCAGTTAACGCTGTTAGTCTTGGATGTGCATTAGCTCCGTCGGGTGCAGAGCCGTTAGTAAATTGTGTATATGTATTTTGATAGCTAACTGCTGGAGCAGTATTTGTTGATACATTTTTCATTAATGTTAACAAATAATTAAATGCGCCCACGGTCTGCGGAATTTCTCCTGGAATCAATGTGCTTCCAGTTGAATCGAAATATACTAGACCAGCATCAACAGTCTGCCAATTTCCGCCATATGTTAAATCGTAAATTAAACTATGGATAACGTAGTCCAAATCTCTCTTGCACTTGTCTTGATTATATGTAAACACAGTATATGTTTCATTAATAAAAGTAATTGCTTCAGTTGCAATTAAAACTTTTGCAGATTGAATTGCTGTTCTTGCTGTTTTTTGACTTGTTGTTGCCCAAGTATAGCTAGGTTCTATAATAATTGGAACTGCATTAACACCGTCTTGAACAATAGTAGCCATGTCGCTGATTAGATCGGCAATTGTCGTGAGTGCTACAGATCCTTGACCTAACCCATTATCACTAAATCGTGTAACACCGTTTTGATAACTTACGACCGGTGCTAGGTTTTGTACAACTCGAGCCGCAATAGTATTGATATAGTTAATGCCAACAATAGTTTCTGCTACTTCTCCAGGATTTACACGAACATTGTTGTTGGCGCTATTAAAGTACTGAAGTGCCGCATCAACCGACATGCTGTTGCCGCCGTATGTTAAGTCATAGATTAGAGCATCTAATAAGAATCCAACATCTCGTTTGCATTTATCTCTGTCATATACTAATGAAGGATATGTTACATGGATATATGCTTCAACTTCTGCCTGGATATATGCTTTATTTCCTTGCAATAACTGACTTGCACTAGAAACTCCGGTTGCTGTTCCTGGAGGAATAGTGTAGGTCACTGTCGGGCTTGCACTTAAACCGGTTTGAATGATGCTTGCAATATTGGCAAAATCATTAGTTACTGTTTGTGTAGCAGTAGTACTACTCTGTACTGCATTTAATCCCAAAATATATTCTTTAACAAAATTAAATGCGGCCAGTGTTTCTGGTTTTTCATCGTTAAGAACATTATCAGCATTACCGCGATAGTAAGCCTGTCCAGATTTAATTGAACGATAGTTTGTTCCTAAAACAATATCCCACTCAACACCGTCGATGATGTATCCGATATCGCGTTTACATTTTGTTTCGCTGTAGGTAAAGATTGGATATGTTGCATTAATCCAACCAATAGTTTCTTCCTTGATAAAGTCAAGGTTATTTAGGATTAACGATTTTCCATTAGCAATGCCTGTATCAAATCCCGAAGGGTTTGGCATATTATAAGCAGGTGCTGTATTGCCACTGATGATATTATTGATATTAATACCGTCAACGTTAATTATAGAAATTGCTTGAGTAACTGTACTAATTCCGCTTAACTGGTTTGTAAGAGCAGATAGTTTTGAAATAGCATCAATTGTTTGTGCTTTTTCTGTCTCTAAGACATATTGACTACCTGGAACATTTCTCAAGTATGCATTTCCGCACTTGATAGATTGATAGTTACTTTGGAATAATGCATCCCAAGCAAACCCGTCTAGAATATAACCTAGGTCTCTGCGACAAGTTGCATGGTCGTAAATAAAATATTGGCTATTAATATATTCAATTATTTCTGCTTGTACAAATGTCTTATTAGCTAGCAATAATGCGGCCGCATCGCTTGCGCCAGGTGCAACAATTCCTTCTTTAGTTGTTGCTGGCACAGCATTTAAACCATTAGAAATGATATCTTCTAATGTTTGGAATAGTTCTCCAATTTTAATTGTTGCTTGGGCGCCTTTGCTTAATGCAATATTTGTTACTTGTGTTGCAGTTGTTTGTAATGCATTGACTAAGGTATTACTTACAATACTTGTAGTCAACGTGTTTAGGTATTGCAATGCTTGAATTTCTTCAGCGCCTTGATCATTACCTTGAGCAGTTGCACTAGATCCTAACTTAAATGTGCCTGGAGTAATTGGGTCTGGAGCTAATTCACTTGAACGAACGGTGTAATATGCATTGCCAGCAACATACATTGTAAAGTAGTTAACATTTGTAGAGTCGCCACCGCCTGCTGAGATACTATCGCTTAATGTAATAGCTTTAAAGTTTACATCTGTAATGATAGTGTCTTCTGGAATATAACGAGTTCCATTAATATCAGTGTAAGAACCGTATTGATCACGTGCATAAATCTTTTGACCAATAACAATACCTTCTGTATCAATGCCGTTAATTGTCACACTACCTGTAGTCAGTGTGCTAGTGTTTACTGCGGCTTGTAGGAAGCCAGGTAATCCTTGAGCATTTGTATATGTTTCAGGCGGCACAACTTCCATAATCAATCCAATGTGCGGACGATTGTCCGGATCTGGACAGAATACTTGTACAATTTGACTTTGCGGGAAGAAACCATTTGGATAGTATGGTAACACCGGCGGATTATATACTTCGCCGAAGAATTCGCGCTCTCCATATCCTTTTGCAACCAGACAGTAATCACCGAAGTTGGCGTTAGAGTTGGTAATAGAACAAATGCCACCATTTTCTACAATAACAGATGTTCCGCAGAAAATCGTAAACACAGATACTAGCTGTGCATAGCCGTTGTTGGTAATTTTAATACCAATACCGCCCTGGTTAACTTGTGTAAACGCATCATAAACAAAAGACTGGATCGGTGAACGTTTAGAAACAACACCACCATCAACTAAACTTCCGCCAATTGAGCCTAACGGATCAATTCGACGTTGTGCCCACCTTGCAGGAATATATTTTTCTTTTGTTGGATATACCCCAGTCTGACCAAAGTATAGTGTGCCGGCTGTGGCTGGGCCTAATACTGGTTCGCTTAGGTAAATCTTATATCTATCACCACCCAACGACTCTACATCTAAAATAGTCGAAGCTGGTTGAATATCATCTGCGGAAGAACTGATTAAGTTGAATACTCCAGATCCTTCGTATGCTTCGGGGGCAACATCTGGTCCTTTGGCAATAATATTCTTTAATATTTCGATTAGTCGAGTAATGCTTCCTAACGCATAAACTCCACCACCAAAATAATTGTTAATAATTTGTGTAGCACCACTAATTGATGTTAACGCTGTGTTTGTTACAACTTTTTCACAGACTGTTTTTAGGTATTCCATTGCGGCATTGTTTTGTGGTATTTCACTAGCAATTACGTTTACGCCGCCGGTCCAATAACTTACACCTGCTTCAATAGTTTTACGATTTCCGCCAATTAATAAATCTTGTGCAATAGCATCAACAATTAAACCAACGTCACGATAGCACTTTTCTTGATTATAGTTAAAGCTATCAGTACCATATGTACTGTCAACCCATGCAATAATTTCATTTTGAATAAATGTTCTATTCAAATCTAATAAGATCATTGCTTTTTGTATTGACGGATCTTCGTTCATAGTTAAACTTACAGGAACTTTATCAATACCTTCGCTTGGGCCATTATCAATAATATTTGTAATTAATCCCAACATATCTAACAAGACTGTACCAACTTCTTCAGTTGACGGATTGTTGTTAAATTGCTGTTGTGCTACATTTCCTGCTGAAGGAATAATAGGTTGTTCAGTTATAACTGCTGTAACAATTTGTTTTAACCTGTCGTATGCCGCAACTGTTTGGTTCTGTTCATTTGGAACCATTGTTGAATTAGCATTAAATCCGTAATAGTAAACTCCAGACATAATTGCTTGTCTATTACCGCCGTATAAAATATCGTGGCTTACAGAATCAATTAAGTATCCAACGTCCCTGTAGCACTTGTCCTGATCATACTCGAAGCCCATTGAGTATGTATCGTAGATGTAGGCAATAGTTTCAGCAACAATAAATTCTTTATTTGCTTCAATCATTAATGCCGCATTAATCACATTATCATTTGTACTGCGAGTTAAACTAATAGGGGTCTTTTTGCTTACAACACTAGGACCGTTGGTAATAATATTAGTAATAACATCAACTTTGCCTTGAGCAAGAGTTGCTTCTGTAGCAGTACCGACTCCTAAGTTAGTTACTTGAGAAACAACTGCTTGTTTTGGAGATGCTAGCGGAGTTGCTGTTATAATGTCATCTAGTATTGATTTAATATAATTAAATGCCGCAACTGTTTGTGTGACCTCGCCAGGTATTGCGGTTGATGCCGCATTAAATGAGTAGTAGTAAACGCCGCTTTGAATTGCTTGGCGGTTGCCGCCATATAATAAATCAAAGCTAACACTATCAATCATGTAACCAACGTCACGATAGCACAATGCTTGATCATAAGTAAAGCCCGGAGTCTTTGTAGATTCTACATAGGCCACTGCTTCTGCTTGAATATATGCTTTGTTTGCCTGTAACAAATCGTAGGCTTGTGTTATATTTGGATAGGTACTTGGAGTTAATCCGTTTGCAATAACACTATCAGTAACACCGTCAGTTCCGTTCTTTAATATATTAAGAATTACTGTAAAATCTGATTCAACTCTAGATGCTTCTGTAGTTGTTCCTACAGGCAAGTTTGTAACTTGAGTTACTGTTGACTGGTAGCGTGTTCCAACAGTATTGTTTAACACAATTTTTTGTGCTAGACTAGAAACATATTCTATTGCATTTGTTGTTGTAGTTAACTCACTAGCAATCGCACCAGTATATCCGTTTTGATTCCAGTATTGTAATCCTGCAAAGGTTGCTTGGCTTGACGTTGTAAACAACAAGTCTTGGGCGATAGCATCAACAATTAATCGAGTATCTCGTTTACAGGTAGTATCGTCAAACACAAATCCTGGTGTTTTAGTTTGTTCTACATAAGCAATAACTTCTGCTTGCAAATAACTCTTATTTGCCTGTAACAGATCAAATGCTTTTTGTGCATTTGCTCCTGCAATAGTAATACCATTTGGTATTACAAGATCCGTTACTCCAGTAGTTCCGCCGATTAAAATATTTGTAATTGTCGTAAATTCTGTTGCAATAGACTGTGCTTCTATTGCAGTAGCTGGGGGTAGAGTATTGAATAATTGTGTAATTGTACTTTGATAACGTACTCCAGACACATCATTACGAATAACTTTTTGTGCAACACTACTTAGATAGTTAATTGCATTTGTTGTTGTAGTAAGTTCTGATTGGATTAACCCTGTATATCCATTTTGATTCCAATATTGAAGACCGGCAAAATTACTGTTAATGAATCCATTTGATCCCCAACCTAAGTCGCCGATTAAACTATCAACAATTAATCCTGTGTCGCGATAACATTTTACTTTGTTATAACTAAAATTAGAATTATTATAAGTGTCGTTAATAAACGCAACGATTTCGTTTGCTAAGAAAGCACGGTTAGCTCTCATCAATGCAAATGCTCGTTGAACACTTGTGCTGGTACTCTTAGTTAAACTAATAGGAGTCTTGTTGGTTACAACACTTGGACCATTATTAATAATGTTTGTAATAACATCAATGAATCCTTCTAAGTCTTCTGACTCTACAGTAGTTGCAGGGGGTAAATTTGTTACTTGTGTTAACTGATTACCTCTACTACGTGCCACTGGTGTAGCCGTAACAATACTATGTATTAGACCTTTTAGGTGATTGTATGCCGCGATTGTTTCTGGTTTTTCGTTTGGAATAGCACTTGATGCCGCATTAAACGAATAATAGTAAACTGCGCTCTGGATTGACTGTCTGTTACCGCCATGTAGTAAATCAAAACAAATGCTGTCGATTATATAGCCAGTGTCTCTTCGACAAGTAGTTTGATTATAAGTAAAGCCAGATGTCTTTGTTGATTCAACATAGGCAATAACTTCATCAATCAAATATGCTTTATTGTTTTGTAATTGAGCATAGGCATGTAACACACCCGGAGTTGTTAATTCTTCACCGTTTGGAACAATCTTATCAGTTACACCATCAGTACCATTTAGAATAATATCGATCATTAGATCAAAGTTAGTACCAACAGAACTTGATTCTAATACTGTACCAGATGCATTTGCAGTAGATTGTGAAGATACTGATTGATATCGAGGACCGGATACATCATTTAAAATAATTTTCTGTGCAACACCACTTAGATAAGTTATTGCATTTGTTGTAGTTGTAAGTTCAGTTCCGATTAATCCAGTGTAACCATTTTGATTAAAATACTGAAGACCTGCAAATGTTGATTGACTAGAATTAGCTGTAGGATATAATAAGTCAAACGCAACTGCATCAACAATTAGTGCTGTGTCTCTACGGCATTTTGCAGAATTAAACGGAAATGATAGGAACGATTGATTTACATAAGAAACAATTTCTTCTTGAATGAAGGAACGATTTGTTTCTAATAAAACTTCCGCAGACATATAGTACGGATCAATAGCACATGCTGGATATACAGTTGGAGCCGCAGTCGGACCATTTTCAATTATGTTTGTAATAATACCAAATCTATCAGCCAGTGCTTGGGACGCAATGCCCCCGCCAGTTAATACATAGTTAATTACTTGAGTTTTAGTTGCTAAAGATCCTAATAGATTTGTAACGGTTTGATTTTTAATTACTTTATCAGCAATGGTATTAATATAGTTAATAGCACCAATTGTTTGTGTTTCTTGACCAGCAATTACACTCGTAACACCTTTATAATATGCAAGGCCTGCCTCAACCGTTTTTTCATTGCCGCCGGCTAGTGCATCAAAGCTAACGTTTTCTAAAATAATACCAACGTCTCTGTAGCATAGTTCTTTGTTATAAACAAAATTTGGAAGTGAGTTAACATAGGCAATTACTTCTGCTTTAATAAAATTCTTATTTGCAACTAGCAAGTTGTAGGCTTTTAGCAATCCTGTTTCGGCTGTTATAGATAAACCAATTGGTTCTAATGACGGTGCACCGCCTGGGCCGACTCTAACTAATCGTGTAATAATATCAAGATTAGTCGACAACGTTGTTGAGGCCGCGGCCGTACCTGCGTTAGCATTATCTAAAACTTGCGAGATTTCTGATTGATAGAAACTTGTTAATTCTTGACTTTGTACTACCGCAGAGATTACACTCTTCATGTAATCATATGCTAAAATTGTTTGTGGTTGTTCGTTTGGAATTGCACTCTGAGTTGTGCTATACCCGTAATAATAAGTACCTGCTTGTATTACTTGGCGGTTGCCACCACGTAACAAGTCAAATGTTACACAATCAACAATGTATCCAACGTCTCTCTTACAAGTTGCTTTACTATAAACAAAAGTTGGTGCATTAGATGTAATCCATGCAATAGCTTCTGCTTTTAAAAATTCTTTGTTTGCCTGTAATAGGGCCGCGGCGGCTTGTGTACTTGTATTTGATGTTACAGTTGTTCCGTTTGGAATAATTTTACCTGTAATACCAACCGTACCTTCTGTAATAATATTTGTTGCAGTAGTAAACAATGCGCTAACAGTATTTGCATTACCAATTGTACCAGCTGGCAAGTTTGTTACTTGTGTTAGTGTATTTTGATACGGACTAGATAGTGCTTGTCCGCGAACAACTAATTGCGCAATACTATTGATGTAATTAATTGCATTTGTTGTAGTAGTCACTTCTCCAGCAATTTGTGTCGGTGTACTTGTCTGGCTCCAATATTGTAAACCAGAAAATACAGACTGACTTGTTGAATTATAAATTAAATCTAAACTTAGTCCGTCAATAATTAATCCTGTGTCACGAGCACACTTAGTTGCATCGTATTGAAAGGGGCCGCCGTATGTTTGATCAACATAAGCAACAACTTGTTCTTGAATGAACGATTTGTTTGCTAGTAGTAATGTTCTAGCATTATAGAATCCAGGATTAGGAGGACCACCATTAATTGCTTGTCCTGCATAAATTTGGCCTTCTGTTAATGTAACTGTAATTTCTTGTGAGCCGGCTTCGTATGTAGAAATGCCGACACCTTCTGGGACTTGAACTGTTTGATTAGGCACAAACATTGTACCATCGTATAACCATGGACCAGATTGGTTGGTACAGTTTTGAATATATGGTGAGTGGAATACGTCAATCGGTTGACCATTGTCACCTTGTGGAGGAAACGCAGTTGCGTATGCACCTCTGTTTGTATCTGAAGTATAGCCTGTTCCTGGGAAACGTCCTGAACGGCCGTTGTACATCATTAATTGTGCAACATAACAGCCTTGACGAACGTGGAATAAGTCTTGAGTCTTGTTAACAGGTTCTATAACTGTTGTACGTAAGTCAGAGCCAATTACAGAAGTATATGGCTTCATTTCAATTGGATTGTTTTCTAGATAGCGACCTGGTGCTACTTTAATACTTGTGCCAGGTTTGTATAACGGACTTTTTGTTGCACCTGAAACTGTACGGCAAGCACGGCTAGCATCAATGGCTCCGCCGTCGTTAGTATCACTACCGTCTTCATTTACATATAAAGTGTTTGCGGTAACTGGGCCGGTGCCTAATGGTGTGCCACCCCAAATTTTAACATTACCTTTTAAATTAATAATGCCGTCATTAGGAACAATATCAATGTTGCCAGGTAATATGTTGGTAACTGTGTTACCAGACATGTGCATATTGCCAGCAAATAAATCTTTAAAGTATCCCTGGTTCCAATTTTGGCTAGCCGAGCCGATATTATATGTGTTTGGAACTTGTGGAATTAAGTCTGAAATAAACTCAGCACCAACTTGCAACGTATCAGTAGCAGTTGTATCGCCTAATCGAATATTTCCGTCAGCTGTAATATTTCCAGATGCGTGTAAGTTACCAACAACTTCAGTGTCTGCATCTAACCAAATTTTATTGTTGCCGGCTGGGTCAATGTGGATTGGACCAAGGGTAGATCCAATAGTACCGCTTGTTAGCGATTTAGTAACTGTAATTAAGCCAAGTGTGGAAGTATTTGAGACACGTAGTACACCTACGTTTGCGGTGCCGTTGACATCTAAGTCATATTGCGGAGCCGATGTTTTAACACCTATACGGCCAGTTTGAACATCTAAGTATAAGAGATCAGTTTCAACTGATAAGTTTACTCCGTCACGTAGCAAGTTACTTGCAAGTAACGGACCTGTAATTCGACCTACGGCCATACTAGCTCCTCAAGACACCGAGTTTCACGGATAACCACCTTTCATTGCGGGTTTACCACAGTATAATTCTGCCAACCTTTGGCATCAAATATATTTACCTTTATTGATTAAAAGGTGGGTAGTAGCCGTCAAAACCGTTTAGGGCATAGATAGGCTTGAGTGGAGGAGCTGATGTGAATGAAACAAACGTTCCGGTTGAATAAGCAAAATTTAAGGTAACTCCAGCTTGGATAGTTCCCAATGTTGCTCCGCTAATAACAATAGAACTTGTAACAGTACTTAAACTTACCACCGATGTACCTGGTGCTATTGCAATGTCGCCTGTTATTTCTTGTCCTACAATAATATTAACTTGATCTGAAATATTTAAAATTGTAACGCCCGGATTCGTTACACCTACTGTAGCTTTTTGAACTACCGGGTCATTTACTAAGGTGTAGTTTACTGTAGGAACTTGATAAACGTTTTCAACAAATACAAAAACATTTTCAGGTTTACTGGCATTTTGTCTATAGCTTAATGGCCCATATATTGAATTAATATAGTTGCCTGTTCCAACTGTTTGAAATTGTATATTTCCTTGTCTACGTGTTCTTAAAAATTCCCATTGACCGTTTATGTATCCTTCAAATTCTTGGTAGTCAGTATTATATCTTAACTGGCCGTTTTGAAAAGCTTCAACTCGCTTAGATGTATCGCCTGCAGGAATTTGCAAACTAGCTTGTGTGTTTGTTACAATTTTTCCGTTTAACTCAACAGCAAGTGTTGAACTTTCCGGAAATTGATTGTCTAAATTTAAACGTTTTACGAATTTCATTAAGCTGTACTCACTGAACTAATTGTCACAGTAATTGCGCCTGCTTGGTCGGCACGGACATGAATAGTATCTAGATCTTCAAGAATAAATTTTTCAGAATCCATAACAAAAGATTCTGTCGGAGGAATAGGAAGAGTTTTTAAAATTTGTGTTTGTGGGCCTGCCGCATAACCGCTCGAGTCAGAAACAATATATACATCAATGTTTGCAGATACAACAGTACTAGTATTACAAAAAATCATTGTTGTAATTGCGTTTTGACCGGTTGCTTCATACACTTGTACAGGCGGATTGCCTGCTGTTGTAATTTGCTTACTTGTTATTGCCATATCCTATCCTTAAAATATTAATCCGTAAATAATCGCACGTTTGCGAGATATAAACTCACCAGAAGTATCTTTATTTACGTAATATATTCCGGTGCCACCTGGACCTACGACTCCTGTTGTGTATATAGCAGTAGTGTTAGTATTTGCTAATGGAGGAGTATCTTGATCTGTAATTCTTAGAGCTTTTCGAATAATAATAGTTCCGTTGCCTTTAGGTTCAAGGTAAAGATCTGCATTACTATTTCCAGGATCTGCTCTAGTGATTGTACCTTCTGTGAAAATAAGATTGTTTCCAAAGTTAACATTATTTTGCGTAAATCTTATTGACGGAACGCCAGTAGTAAATTCAACTACTACTTCGCTAACGTTACTGCCTTGATACCCACCTTGAGAAGAATCATATGCGCCGATACTAGTTTGTTGCTGTACAATTTTTTGTACGTTTGCTGTAGTTTGTGCTGACTGTACCGCAATATCCACATACGCTTTGTTTGGAATATCGTCATCGTCAATGATACGATCTTCGTAGTTTAATGTTCCTGCAACGCTAATAACTGTTCCGGGATTGTCTGAACCAAAAATATTTAAACGAGGATAGCCGCCTACTCGAGGAGCACTACCTTCGTCTATACGAATGGCGTTTATTTTAATTGCTGATACATTACCTGCAACTTTAAATTCAAAAATACCACGTTGACTAATGTCTGTGGTGTGCCATGTAAACCCGTCAACTCCGGCATCATCATTATATAAGAAAGTTGCGGCATTTGATAAGCTAGCACTATTGCCTCTGTCAACAATAATACCAGAAGTACCTAGTGTTACATAACTGTTTGTTTCGCCTGCATTGAGTACTAGTGTATTATCTTTAATACTTGCATTTGTAGCTTGAACTACAGTAGTTGTTCCTCGAACATCTAAGCTACCAGTAATTACAACCGTACCGGTGTTTAGTCCAGTGTCTAATGTCAACTGTCCATTGGTTTTTGTTTGTATTCTATAGTCGCCGGGTACGCGAACAACATTTGTAGTCATTTAGGTTGAGTCCTTTATCCTTTATTTATTGCTTATTCCGGAACAAATATACTATCAATGTTGTCTTCAGCGGCAAAAAATACATCATTATCTTCAAATATAAACTGTTGATCAGGGAAAAATGTTACTAAAATTTTGTAAATTTGCATGCCATCTCTATGCGGATATTGCGGATTACTTGCAAATCTTATTAATAAACTAAAAGTCGGATCAGCAAATAGTTCAGGAGTAAGCGTCATACCCCAAGTATCACCATCTCCGCCATACACTTGCGTATTATTGTTTCTAACGTGTCCGTCTGTTCTTGAAGCAAGATTAGTTCTATTTTCGCTAATCACTTCGTCGTTTAGCATGAACGCTACTGTATCGTCTACAACACGGCCATTACGTTGTGTATGTAGTTCTACTGCAACTCCCGTAATATTGTTTGGAGCAACATCAAATTCAAAATTACTGCACTTTAAATAAAATGTTTTATCTAGTACTGCTCCGCGTCCGCTATTTGGAATGTGCTGTAAAGGTTTAACTGTGGTAAGTACGTTCATGGCGCCCGCACCAGTATTTGGATTAGCTAAATTATATTCTGGCTGATCTATTACTGTTGTATCGTTAAAATTATTTGTCCAAGAAACATTAACGTCTGGATATTCAGCGTATTGGACAACTGTTCTTGGAACATAATATTGGGTCATATCAATATTTACCTAACCCAAGGTTGTAAAAAAGGACTCCTAAGAGTCCTTTTAATTAAGCACTACCTAAATCAATGCATCCGCCGCCTGATGGTAGGGTTGTTCCGCCGATCAACCACGGTGCTTTTTCACCGCTATCAAATACGTAGTTTGCGCCACCAGCTACTTGATATACTGTTGCTGTACGACCGCTAATCTTTGAAACAACATAAGTGTTGCCCGCAGAATCAACTCCGTTAATTTTCATAAGGCCCGCTGTTACAGAACCAGTTGATAGTGAACAAACTCCGGTACCTTGTGCTGTTGTAACATTAAAACGAGTGTCGTTTTTTTGTCTGTTAATGTAACCTGTTACTGCCGATGAGCCACTGTTTGCTACCGGAATAAATGCAGTTACTCGGATCTGTTGACCAGATCTCGATGTGTTACCAAATTGTCTTTTTTCTAATGGACGTCCCATTTTATTTCTCCTTTAAGTCCAGGACATGTCGGTTGGACCTCCTACATGTTTGTCTGGTATACTATTTATTCAGTCCAACAAAAAGCACCCCGAAGGGTGCTTTTATGTTTATTACAATCCCTAAGGATTACTTGAATGATACGTTTGAAGAAACAATACGTACTTTACCCAAGTAGTCAGCGGCGTTGCCTAAGCTAGACGCTGTGTTAGTTAACTCAACATAGCCGTAGCGTGTTAAGAAACCAACTACTGGTTCAAATGTTGCTGGATCAAGAACAACACCAGAGCTCATCAACGGAATATATGGGCAATAGAAAGCGGCGGCATCAGCCTCGCTTGGACCCTTATAACCAATAAGAACTTGGTTGTCATCTGCACCGGTATCAGCAAGGTATGCGTCAACGTAAATGCGCATTGCGTTATTCAATGTACCAACAAACTTAGTGTTTGTAGGTGCTTCGAATGTACCTTCTGTGGTACGTGCAAATGCTGAAGTAGTTGCAGACTGAAGAATTGTAAGTGCTTGCGAACTTACAACAGCCCAGTTACCTGCGCCACGACGTGTGCGTTGTGCAATCTTGTTAGCAACACGGTTAATTTGAATTGCCAATGCGGCATGTTCGTCACCAACGAATGTAGCTGTACCAGACACTAATGACTGATCATACTCTTCTTCAACTGAAGCTAACTGACGTAAAGAAGCTAAAACTTCTTGGTCGATTTCAGCAGTAATTTCTTGTGCTAAAGCGGCCATGATTTCTGCTTCGATGTCAATGCCTTGTTGAGCTTGTGCATCTTGAGCGGCTTCGAAAGTCCAACGAGCTGATAGCTTGCGTGACTTGGCTTCGACTGGTGCCTTCAAGATTTGAATGCTCATACGCTTGCCTGGTTGACCTTCCATCTTAGCTGTTGTGTCAGCACGTGGATATGTTGCGTCATTGTTACCAGAATAAGCCTGGGCAATCTTGAATGGGCTCAGTGCCTCTTCACCCGCTACAACTTCGTTGCTAGAATCAGCATAACGAACACGTAGAGTGTGAATTTGTCCTACTGGACCTGTCATAGGTTGTACACCAACAATTTCGTTAGCAATAACCGTAGGCATAACACGACGGATTACTGGAAGAATCACGCGGTTAAGTGTTGCAATGTTACCTGCAGATGTAGCACCTGCTGTAGCACTTTCTAATAGGTACTTACGTGTATTTTCCAAGCATGTTTGCATGGAGCTACGACGGGTACCTTGTAACCCTTCTAATAGGGTATCTTTGGTTTCTGACCATCTTTCGTTCAGAAGTTGTGACATCATTTATCTCCTAATAATTACTTTGCTAGACCCGCTAACTTGCGGATGTCTACAATGTTGTCAAAGCCTGCCTCAGGCTGATTTTTTACCTCACGGTCGCCAGTTACTTCAGTTTGTGAAACTGATTCAGCAATTACTTGCTTAGACTTGCGAACGCCACCTTCCATTACTGCTGGTAGGTATTTGTCATATGCTGTTGCTAGTTTGGCTGTTTGCACAGACTCTAACAATTCACTCATGACGGCTCTTTTCTCAGCACTTAGAGGTGCTAATAGTTCGCTCATAACATTTGATCGCTCTGCCATATCATGTTTAACGCGAATTTCACGTTCTTTAGATTCGACAATAGCTTTACTCTTGTTAAGAGCTTGCTGTGCTTCGGCGATTTCTTGTTCTTTCTTATCTACAATCTTTAACAGACGAGCTGTTTCAGATTTTTCGTTAAGGTAAGAATGTTGAAACTCCTGTGCAAATGCTTCAAAAATACGACGACCAAAATTGCTTGTGCGAGCAGATTCGATGTCTTCTTTCAACTGATGTAACTCAGTTTTTAGTTGACGTGTAACTGTCTCTTGAACAAGTCCGGCACTTCGTTTAATGAATTCTTTTTTAACTTCAGCAAATTTTACTTTAGCTTCACGAACTAATCGAACTTTAGTTTCGATTACTTCCTTCTTGTCCTCAGCAAATTCGCCTATCTCTTTGGCCAATGCGTTTACAACGAATTGTTCCAACTTAGAAAAATTCTCAGAAACGGTCTTGCGATCGTTTTGGAATTCTACAAGTTCTTTTGCTAGTTGAGACATAACAAACGATTCCATTGTTTTGGAATCAGATGCTATCTTGCGCTTGTACTCAGCTTTGGTTTCTGCCAATGCTTTGCGATCAGTCACAAACTCACCTAGTTCTGCGGCTAAGCGGTCGCCTACTAGTTTGTCGAGTGCTTCTACCATGACACCTTTATCGTGTTCATATCGATTTGCAAACTCTTCACGTAGTTCAGCGGTTACTTGGTCGCGATTCTCTTGAATCTTTTGATTAAATGCAGATTCTAACTCACCTTTTACGGCTTCGCTAATCACACCACTTTCAACCAATTGCTTGAATGCGTCCATTTATTTCTCCTTAGGCTTTAAGGCCACTAATAATCTGAAGCATAACCTCGCGGAGATACTTCTGTGCCTTAGGATCGTCTTGCACTTCTTTACTAATCCGCATAGCACGTGCCCCACCACGACTGTTCATGATATGCTCATAAACAGGTGTAGGGTAAGCGCCAGGCGCACTAGGTTGGGCCACGATGTCCACTGTTATAATTTCGAACTCGGATACTTCACCTGAGCCGTCATTCACGTTTCCGCTACCACGACTGCTCACGCCAAGTTTTACACCACTTTCGAGCATAGTGCGAACCAGTTGTCCCATTGGAGTAGGCAAAACTTTCATCTTGCCATATCCGTTTGGACCGTCCATCCACATTTGAGTAATCATATGGGATACACGGTCTAAATTTACTTTTAAATCATCTGGATGGTCAACTTCTCCGAGAACACTATAACCGTTTTGAATTTGATCATTGAGGGTTTTAACCGCAGACTCAATTTCCCTTACAGGATAAACCCGTTGGTTTTGATTGCGTATTCCACCCTGGATTGCAATACCCTTTAAGTAAAGGTTTTTGCCCTCTTTGTCATCGCTCTCGATTATCGCTTGAGCTTGATCAAAACTTAGGTGTTCTCTTAAAAATTGCATCTAGTGTAATTTCCTAATTAACCAATCTTGCGATCAACGATTGATCTAGTATTGCTAGCAGACTCGCCGCTACCTTTCTTTTCAGCGCCATGACCGGCTGGGTTCTTAGTAGTTTCTGAACCGCTCTTCATGCTAGACATAGAACTGCTAGAGATGTTCTTTTCAACACCTTTAGTGAACTCGCCTTTAACGCCGCCAACTAAACCTTCTCCGCCCTTGATACCTTCAGTACCATTGCCACCTTGAGCGATGTTTTTAGCTGTTGCGCCGCTTGATGGGCGATCTTTTGGATTTTGATTTACTGGACCTGCTTTACCGTCGCCAGCTTCATTCTTGTTAGAAATACCGTTTCCTGAACCATATGGCTTGCCAATTGTTTCACGATATTCGCGAGTTAATTGACGTCCTTCGAAAGGCATTGCGCTTTCATCTTCTGGCTCATCTTCTTCTTCGTCACCAAATTCTGGTGCTTCTTCACCGTCTTCTGGCTCTTCTTCGCTTTCCTCATCACTGCCTTCACCGCTCATTAAGCGTTCGAATTCAGCTTTTAGGTCTTCTAAAGCGTCTTCTAAATCTTGCACATCACCTTTTGTAGCTGGAGCTGTTTCGTCTCCACCTTCTTCATCGCCACCGAACTCGTCGTGGGCTGTAGGTGCTTCTGTATCGCCTGGTAGGCCATCAGCAGAATCACCACCTGGGAAAGCTGGCTCTTCTTCGCCATCCATACCAAATGCTTCTTCAACAGATTCCTCTTCGGCCACTGTTTCGTCATCAGTTTCTTCTTCTACTGATTCGTCTTCTTTTGTTTCTTCAGCGATTAGCTGTTCGTAGATATCTCGGCTTTTTTCTACAACGATCGCATGGAAAAGCTCTTCAGCTTTGTCCTTTTCTTCGTTTACGATAAAGTCTAGTAATTGTTCGAATTTATTCATTGCGTGGATCTCCTATAAGGCAAGGGTGGAATAAACATGTATGTTTATTTACAACCACTTCGATTTAATTATGCGAAATAGGCCAAAAACCGCAGATTTTGGTATGTGACGTAGGCTTCTTAGCCTAGAATTGATTTAAATTGTCTAAAATATTTACTTGTTATATTTTGAAATTAAAGTATGACTTTATGCTACTGGCTGTTCTGTGGGTGTTTTGTACATTTGTTTTACCACAATTAAGTTTTCTTGCTGTTCGCGATCACGTGCATCGCCTGCTTTGCGTAGATCGTTTAGCATACGTAATGTTAATCTAGTCTTACGTAGGTCAGATGCCTTTAATACACTAGTATCGTGTAATGGATCATAACGATCGTTGATCTGCTGTTCTTGCTGATCTTTGGTAAAATAAATAAATTCGTTCAATAACATAGTATTGTATTTACCAGTTATTGTGGTGTGCCAGGGGCAGTAGGGGCGGCTCCGGCAGTTGGTGCCATACCAGCTGTTCCTTCTTCGGCGCCGCCTGCTTGCATTTCTTCAGTTCCGGGATCCGAAGCTCCTAAGCTGTCCATATCTGCACTCATGCCGCCTGGAGTAATTCCAGCGCCACGCAACTCCGCTCCTGCAGGTATAGGTTCGATAACATCTAGATTTTCTTCTGCCCACATTTCCTGATTTTCTGCAATCTCTTCTTGACTTAGTCCTAGGAAACGTTTTAGTGCAAAGCGTTTACTAATAAATGGAACTTGTACAATATTACCAAATGTATTAATACGAACTCCGTCCATTTCTGCTTGACGGTAGGCCGCAAAGTTTTGTGGAGGATTAAATTCAACATCAAATAAATTTGGATCAATGTTAATGCCTTTATTTGCTAGATATGTTTTAAATTCAACATCAAAACTAGTATTCATTAAACTTTGTAGTCGTTCGCAGTATTTGTTAAATCTAAGTTCTTGTATATAGGCTGTTCCAACTCGACCATCATTGAAATTAGATCCTCCATCGTCAGACCCGGTAGGTAGATAACTTGAAGGTATGCGTAAAGCACGAAACAGCTTATTAGTAAAATATCTAAGATCATCAATTTCTCCTAGATTTGTTCCACCTGGTAATACGTCTACTCTAGAGCCTCGACCTTCGGCAGTTTGCGGAAAGAAATAATCTTCGTTAATGCTTAACGGGTTATAGCTACTGTCAATTAAGTTAGTTCCGCCTCCAGTTAAACTAGGCAAGCGTCTTTGATTTATTTCGTTTTTAACTCGCTCTACAAATCCCATAGCCAAGTGAGTTGGCATGTTTCCGACATCGATATAGAATACTCTACGTTCTGGAGCACGTTGTATGCGATAGATAATGATAGCATCTTCGAGCAATTCTTTCTGCTTGTAGACTTTAAAAATACTTTCTAATAAGCTGTTACCAAACGGAAAGTTATTATCCAGCCCTTCTGATAAACTAATGTGAATAACGTGTTTAGCGTCAACAGCAAATTGATTTTGATTTACCATAAAGCGGTTACCACTGCCTCCGCCTCCGCCATAGCTACCGGTCATTCCCCGTGAACCACCTGCCCCGCCACCGCTTTGAGTGTAAGAGCCAGTACCGCCCATTGAGTTTTGATTAGTTGGGTTAATTGTAGTTGCTGTTAACGATTGTAAGTTAATGTTTAGATCACGGATAACATACTGCTCAGGTTTTTTGCCTTCGCTTTCATTAACAACAATACGGTCAACTTTAGCAGGATCTATATATACCCATGCTTGTGTTTCTGGATCGCGAATAAAAAAGCTATCGCCGTATTTGAATACGTTACGTACAACTTTAAAAATACGTTTATGAAATATGTTTAATTTAGTCCACTGTTGTAGATACTTTTTAAGGATCTTAATTTCTGTCGGAGTCGCTTGATCTTTAAAATTTAATTCAAAAGGTGTGCCGTTTTCATCATTAGTCTGACTGCAAAATTCTGCTAAGATATCTAAGGCCGCATTAACTTCACTATCGCTATCCATAGTGTCATACTGACTGTATCGCTCTAAACGATTTGGATGCCCTGAATATACATCTGGTAGATATGAAGAATAATTTGTACGTGAAGGATTGGCGCCATTGCTTCCGCTAATAGGGCTCATTTGTCCTGTAGTACTAACTGGTGTGAAATATTTTTTCCAACTCATTTTATGCGACCCTTGCGAATCTATTAGACCATCCAGGCTGATTTTCTGCAATCTTACGTTGCATCTCTATGGATTGTAATAATAGTTGATTTGTCATAGCCTGTTGCTTATTTAATGCTGTAAACGCATTTGCCATGTTATTCTGGGCTTGTGCATTGCCTGTATTCATTGCGCCTTTTACTAGATTAATCATCTGTGGCTCAGTGAGCACTCCTTCTGGGCCATCTACAATTAACGGTGTATCTCTAAAATTTTCAATTAATTTACCGGTTGCGCCTAATGAGCCACCGTGTCTTTGTTGACTCAGTCCTGCGGCTCTGACTTGATTTTGTCTCCAGTTTGGATCTGTATCTCCTGTTTGCCAATTGCCTTGTTTATTTTTATTAACACTAACATCGTCGGCAAGTTTTCTAGTACTCTTGTCTAACTCTGCTTTTCTATTAGCACTTTGACTCATGAAATATTGATAATCGTCTTCGGTAATATTTCTTATCAACTCCAGGTTTTTTGAATTAGAAGCTAATGCTTCTTGATTATCTTTTCGTATAGCAAGTTCCTCAGTAGTGAGTGTGCGTGTTTTTTCTATGTCTTCTAATACTTTTAAATTCTCTTGTTGTTTTCGAGATTTGGTAAGAAATTCTTCACGATTGCCATATACTGCCATTGCGTATGCTTCTTTTTCTATATCAGCTTTTTTCTTTTGAAGAGCACGACTGTCTTCGGCTAGCTTTTCCTCTTCTTTAAGAAGTGCCCGACGTTTTTCTGCTTCTGCTTTTCCATACATCCACTCAGGTAACAAATTTTCTTTTAAGTATGTCATTAAGTATTTGAATAACATTTCTATTTTGTCCCCAATTCGAGCGCGACCTTCTTCTGTTGTTAAATCTTCAAGAAACTCTCCTATCGATTCCATTAGTTTTGCTACGTCTTTACCTAATTTTTCAAAATCAACATCTTTTATAAAATTTGTAAATTTAGTAACAAGTGTATTAGCGTGTTTTGCCAGCAAATCCATAATTGGAAGCAATGCTTCAGCGATTCTGTTACCTAGCTCTTTCATTTTACGTTGAGTCTCTACTGCCGTGTCTGATGCTTTTTTATCTGCTTCTGTTTTTTCTATAACTTGTTTAATTTCTTTTTCAATTTGTTCTTGATTAACTTTTCCGTTGGCAGTATACTTGTTTACAATTTTTTGTATTTCCATTAGCCCTTTTGCGGCTTCTGTACCGCCTTGTCCTGCGGCCGCAACAATATTACCATAGCCTTTCATGTCTTTAACAACTCCTGCGATTCCTGCGGCTGTGAGTTTGTCCATCGTAGCTCTTGCTACAGTTACACTAGTTCCATCTGTTACAGACTTAGATAGTCCTTCAATTGCTTGTTGTCCTTTTCCCATCATACTAAAGAAAGTTTTGCCTTCTTCACTAAACGGTGCGGCAAATCCCATAATGCTGGCTTTAAGAGAATCCATAGCACCTTTACCACCTATAGCATTTGCTCTCATTAGTGCCATGTTGGCTTTTTCTCGACCCGCCTCATCAAGAGTTGCTAAGTGAGCTTGCCAACTAGCTTCTCCGGCTTCTGCTTGCATTTTCTGTTCAAGTGCTTCTCTACTTTCTCCTGTAAGCCTGCTCATAAAATCTAATTCTTTACCATAGTTGGCCGCGGCTTTGGCTAGGCGTGCTTGTTCATCTGCTGAATTTTTACCTGCTCTCATTCCGTCATTACTAACACGCAGATAGTTACCTAGCATGTCGTTAATTTCTGTAAATGAATAACCTAACTTTGATAGTTCCGGTCCAAAATTCTTTTGTAAATTTTGATTAATTCCCAATAATGCTTTTGATCCGGATGTTGCACTACCACCTAACTGTAACAGCACATCTCCGTTCTTTTTATACATAGTTGCAAGCTCATCAAGCGTTAGATACAAACTTGAAGCTTGGGTTCTTAACCCTGATAGACTCCCGTTAAGTCCTACGCCTGTTCCGCTAATTTGTTGATAGATATCTAGATTCTTTTCTTGATACTTCATTACTTTTTCAAATACCGAAGCAAGCATTCCAAGCCCTAATGGTAAATCTGATAATGCTTTAAACAGTCCGCTAGCACGGGCTTCACCATCCGCCAACTCTTCACCAAAGTTAACTAGGTTACCCATAGTCTGAACAGCGGCACCGCCCATATCCCATAGGAATCCGCCAAGTGAACTTGCTTTTTTTGCCATTCCGCCTAAAGCGTCTCCAGCAATTCCATTGTCTTTTGCCGCATCCTCTATAGACTTTGATGCTTTTTCAAATGCATCAGTGTTAACATCGGCTTTTTTAGCCATAGCTTTAAGTATAGCCGAGTCTTGTTTAGCAATGGCTAGCATCGCGGCTAGAGTAGATTCGGTAGCCGCGTTGATTAACTCAACATTTTCATTGCCGATTGTACCTTTAACTGTTTGAGCCATTGATTAAAATTCCCTGATTATATTGGTAGATAAATATCATACTAGATTACCTATCTATTTATCGGAGTTTAAAAATGGCAGAAAATACACCAAAAATCAATCCGCTGATGAGCATCATGCGTCAGCCCAAAGTCTATATAACGCTTCCTAGCAGGGGAAGATATTACCCAGAGGGCAGTCTTGATCCCACAGTTAATGGAGAATATCCTGTATATTCAATGACTGCCAAGGACGAGATAATATTAAAAACTCCCGATGCACTAATGAACGGTCAGGGGTTAGCCGATGTTATTCAAAGTTGTATGCCTAACATTAAGGATGCGTGGACGGTGCCTGCTATAGATCTAGATGTAATCCTTGTAGCAATTAGATTAGCTACGTATGGTAATACTATGACGTTAACTATCAATCACGAAACGATGGACGATTCTATGGATTACGAAATCAGCCTCCAGGAAATACTAGAACAACTACAATCAAATACTACTTGGGAAGAACGGTTAGAAATACGGCCCGACCTTGTAGTATTTTTAAAACCTATTGATTATAAAACACAGACCTACACTCAAATTAGTGAGTTTGAAACCCAACGATTAATGAGTGTTATTAGGGATGATACACTTGACGAAGATACTAAATTAGCACAGTTCAAGACGTCATTTGAAAAAATGACTTCAAGAGCAATGGATATCATTGTTAAAGCAGTTCATCGAATTGAAAGTGCTAGCGGAACTGTTACTGATCCTGAATTCCTAGAAGAATTTATGAAACAATGCGACAGAGAAGTGTTTGATAAAATCAAAAAACGAATTGCAGAGTTAAATGAAAAAAATCAGCTCAAACCATTGAGAATCGCTAGCACAGAAGAAATGCTTGCAAAAGGTGCTCCCGAATTTATTCAAGTTCCATTTAGTTTTGATGCCGCAAATTTTTTCGGATAAGGCTTCTATCACTTAGCTATGAGGAAATCTTAAAGCTAGTCAATGAAATGGATCAAGAGGTAGAAGCCTTAAAAGAAGAGATCTACAGATGCAGTTGGTTTATGAGAGGTGGAGTTTCTGCAGAAACTCTCTGTTCGGTTGATATTAAGGATATTGATATTATCCAAAAACTAATCAAACAGAACTTAGAAACTACTAAAGAAAGCGGACTAGCTTTCTTTTAATAGTCCGCTGAGTAATTTACTCGCCCATATTCTTAATGGGCAGTCCTTTAATGTTTGGTTCTGGAGCAGTTACATCTTGTTGTCCAGCGGCCTTGTTAAAGGCTATCGTGTTGTCGGCAGGTACTTCTTCATCTGCTTGTGCTGGAGGAAGCCCAGCATTTTTTCTAATAGAATCTAATTGTTGCTCTGCCGAATCGAGTGATTGTTTTGCATAATCGATCACATCTTGACGACGATCTGATCTGACTACATTTACAGTCTGCATTGCGTTGTCAATTGCCTGGCGCCCTTGGGGAACTCCGACCTTTTGTTTGTTAGAAGCAGTAGCATTTGTAGTGTTTACGTTGTTTTGCGGATCTGTCTCGTTGCTTGTTGGAGCGGCCGCATTTCTAACTGCGGCTGGAGTATCTGCAGTCGGTTCAGCTTGTCCTACTTCCGGGCTCGTCGGTTGTGCAACATCAGTCGGATCAGCTTGAGATGCTTGAGGTGCTTGTTGCACTTGAGCGCCAGCATGTTGCTGTGTTGCGGCCTTGATAGCTTTGGCAACTATATTCATTTTTAAGGTATCGCTCGGAGCTTCAACCAACATGTTTAAAATATTACGGATACTTTCTTGGGCTGTTGGAGCAACTGCGGCTGGACTGGTTCCGGTTACACCAGGATTTCTGGCATTAGACCACACAGAAGGTTTTTGTTCTGGGGCAGGTTCCTCCATCGGTCCGCCAGCCTCCTGCGGAGTTGGATGTGTAATATCATCGTCTGCTGGCTCGTCGACTTGAGTAGATTGAGCGATTACCTGTTTAGCATTATCTAACGGATAACCTTTCTTTTGCAAGTAAGCAAGTAGACTTGCTTCTGTAGGTTGCTCACCTGTTTGCCCCAATAGCTTTTGATAACCAGCCATTACTTGATTAGCTAACGCACCTACATTTAGACGTCCTTGTGCTTGTGCGCTAAAGTTAGGTGTAATACCTGTTGTCTTATTGATTAAGTTACCAGTACCTGCCGCTACTTTGTTTCCTAATTTACTTAGAAAACCCATAGGCTGAGCTTCGTTAACATTACCAGATTCGTTTACAAGTTCATTAATTTGCATTTTATAGTCTCCAACAAGGATATTTATGTTATTAAATGAGCTAACGCTCATTTGCTTCTGCGCTTCGCTTGAAGCATTTTTAGTTATCTAATACTACGAAGTAGTTTAACTATTATCTAGATATAATGGTCACACTTTACCCAGGTAACCGGGTAAAGAAAACTTGGCATTATCTGAGTACGCAAGTCACTTAGCGTTGTAGCATTACTGAGGCGGTCATCCTGTACCCCTAGCTACGTCTTATTATGACGGTATGCTATTGTATATACGCTAACACATACAATAACACCGGGGTTTTTCTCCCCTCTTTTAGCTCTTATTCACTCTATTCAAATATCAAAACCGCGGCAGATTGCGATCGTCGTCCTGTTAAGGATGGTTGATAAGTGCTCTGTACAGCGCAGAGGCTTCCGTCCCCGTTATTATCCGGTTGTCGCTAGGCACCCGATTTAAGCCGGTGCGAGCATATCCTGTAAGACTGAGCCTAGATTTTGTTGATTATGTGAGAGCCATGGACACGGACTGAGATTTGTCCGTTATAGTAATCTGCTGATTCTAATACTTTGCGGTTGAATTGTTCAAGGGCCTCGATGTAAGAGCATACTGCTTTGCTTTTGCAATAATGCAGGATCTCTCGCGTGAATTGTTCTTTGCCTAATTTTAAAACGTCTGTGTTTAATTCTAAGTTAGATCCGTAATATTCTTGCCAGTCGCTGTCAATTTTACTACGTATTTTCTTTTTCTTCTTGTTGCCGTTCTTTAACTTTACAGTCTTGTAGGTCGTTTTACTAAACTTTGCTAATTTTTTGCCAATATACATGCGCCCCGTGACGGTGTTAGTGATAAGATAAACAAATCCAACACAGTCCTCGGGTAGTTGTTCAATGACAGTACCTTGATAAGTCCAAGACATTAAGCAGTCTTGGCTTCCTTGCGGGCATTCTTGGTTGCTGTGATTTCGTTACGGCGAGCTTTGATTAGCTTGCCTAGCTCTGCTAGAGCTTTGCGTGATCGTGTACCGGCCGCATTGTTGCCGCTTTCAAATTTTGTATCTTCTGCTTCCCATGCTGTAACAGCATCTTTAATTGCTTGAATTGTTGCGCTCATTTAGAGACTCCTTTTTGTTTCTTTATTTCTTGCTTACGCTGTGTCTCTGCTACTTGTAGTTTCTTAGCCACTTCACGCATCTCGGTCATCAGCTGTCGCATCGTACTTAATGTTTTTCGTAAAGCAATCGTTTTTTCTTGAGACCTTCGAAGAGTCCATGCGGTTTTGATATTGTGATATTGCACAAAAGAATCCATAAACCGTTGATGTAGCTCTTCGTACTTGTTTATCATTGCGCCTCTACGTAGTCGACATCGTTTGAGTAACTGGTAAATCCGTTTTCTTTAATTACGTGCAACACGTTATTCACCCTGCCTACTAACTCATCCTTATGACTGATCAAAAAGATATTCTTGTTACGCTCTCGCGCCATTTTCTTTAAAATAGCAAGACCTGCTTCTACACCTGCCGCATCCATTCCAGCATCGATTAACTCGTCTATGAATAGTAAGTTAACATGTTGATACAAGTTTTCCCACACGTCTCGGAATGCCCAGCTCAATCCTAGAATTAATCTATTTCGTTCGCCTCTGCTCAAATTGTCAAAGTCTAGTTCTTGCCCTAACTGAGTAATTTGAACAGTGAGATCGTTTTGGAAAACTACAGCATGTGGTAGACCAATTTTATCAATGTAATAGCTCAAGCGTTTATTTAGGTATGTTAGGTTTTGATCAATAATCTTTTTACGGATAAAACTATCTTTGTTAGTTAACAGCTTATACAAGAACTCTTGATGTTCTTTAATTCGAGTAAGTTCGTTGATTGTGTCCCAAGTAACTTCTTGAAGGGCTGTTTTCTTTAACTCTTCAATTTGTTCTTCATACGGATTAAACTCTGTAGCCTTAAGCTCTAGATTTTGTTCGAGACTATCTAAATTATTTTTATGCCCTAGTGCTTCTGCTTCTGTGTCGTAAAAGGTTGCTGGCGGTTTAGGCAAGTTGCCTATCTCTTTTAATCCTGTTTGAACTAGATCTAAATCAGCTTTAACCTTATTATAGTACAGGTTGGCTTCTACCAGGTACTTATTTGCCTCAGCAGTCATTTCTTCGTGCTTATGATCGTGCAACTCTTGAGCACATGCATGGCATGTCTTGTTTGCTAGACTTTCGAGTTCTTTTGTATATTTTACTAGACTTTTTTCTGCTTGGCTTGTAGCGGCTTCTAAAGTAGCACGTTGTTTAGTTAGCTCTCTTATTTTACTATTACTTTCGTTCCATGCTTTAAGTTGTGCATGGGCGGCCAGCTCTGTATCGATTTCAACACCAGCTAGCTTCATAATAGCTTTGCCTAGGTTCTCGACATCTAATTGTTGTTTATTATTCCACGCTGAACTTTTAATTCCTAGGCTATTGATGCTCTTTTGAACGTTTTCGTTAGCTGTTTTTACACCTTCAATTCGGAAATTTTCTGCTGTAATAGCATCTTTTGTTTCCTTCATTTGAATTTTAAGGTTCTCTGCCTTCTCTGAAAGCAGAGTTATGCCTAATAGTTGCTCAATGATCTCACGTTGATCCGCCGCTTTAAGACTCAAAAAAGGTTCAGTATATGTGTTTAATGCAACCAAATGCTTAAACATCATATGGCTCATACCTAGCAATTGATCAATGAATTTTTGTGTTTCGCGGCTATCGCCCTGGCTATCATCTTCGGCAGTTTCGTCGGTTTTTTGCTCTTGATTATTAATGTACAGTTTAAGGATATTAGGTTTACGACCCCGCTCGATGCGATATCCTACACCGTCTTTCTCAAACTCAACTGTAACCAACATACCTTTGCCGTTGGTCTTGTTAATTAAGTTTTCTTTTCGAATATTTGTAAGGGCTTGCCCGTATAAAGAATAGCTTAATGCGTTAACGATTGTAGTTTTTCCTGTGCCGTTACGGCTTCCGTTATCGTCCCCGCCCAGATCTAGGTTCTCTCCTAGTACCAGCGTAAGATGTTCTTTACTAAAATCTACTGCTTGTGTTTGATTGCCAACACTTAAAAAGTTTTTTACAGTAATGTCTTTAATGTTAAATGTCATAATCCGTGATAGATATCCAGTAATAGTTTTTGATCAAATGCGTCTGATTCGATATTAACCAGTTGCTCTGTAACGATTTGATCTACTGATTCAAATTTAGCATCGGGGTTGTCGTCTACGACCCCTTCGATATTATTTTTTTCTTGTATTAGGCTCATTTCTCGAATATCATATTCGCCGATAAATGTTTCTTTTAAAAAATTAGCCTCTTCGTAACTAATATCAATATCCAAATGCACCTTTAAGTACATTTTAGATTTCATAACATCATCTTTTTCGTCAATTAACTTGCTTAGTTTAATTGTACGAAACTTAGGACAGTTATCCCAATCAATATATTGAGGTTCGCCACTCCATTCTAAAGTCATCATACCGCGTTTGTCATCCCAAGTATCTGCAAAGTTATGGGGGAATGCATTACCTATGTAATGTACTTTGTCTCTTGATTGGCGTTTATGAAAGTGTCCGCTAAACACATAATCCTGGTGTTGGAAATGTGATGTTTGCAGTTCTCCGTGATCGGGCATTTGTACCATTGCGTTCATATAGAACAGCGGTAATTCAAAGTGACCGAACATGTACTTGCTCTTGGTTTGACTGATGGTCTTCCATTCATCGCCTACTAACCAAGGAACTAGGGTAACATCATCAAGAGTTGTAACACGATCTACAACCGTGACTCCTGGAATGTGCCGACCAAAGGCACTAGAATGAATGTCACGCTTGTCCTTGTAGAATAAATCGTGATTTCCTGGGAACCAAAAGAACTGTTCAAATGCCGCACCTAGCTTTTCCAAGCACCTAATACTGGTATCTAGCGTAATCAAGTTAATTGAGTTACGGTTGTGATGCCAATCACCGAGGAAGATTGCTGATTCACACTCTTCTTTCTTGGCAGTTTCAATAAACCAATCTACAAATTCCTCACAGTCCTTGTTATGCACAAGGCTGTTAGACTTTAAACCAAAATGTATATCGGTAAAACACGCTACTTTCTTGAATAGACTCATTCAGTTCTCCTGTCGTTTATTATAGCAGAAACAAATTGATAAATCAAATCTTTTGTTCACCAGTTTCTTCTAAATCTTCTGCTTCTTCGACAGGTTCGTCTTCGCTCTTAGGCATGCGCATATTTTTGTATAGCTCTGCTTGGCGGGCAATTTCTTCCGCAAATTCTTGACTGTTTTGTCTAGTCATACTTGGAGTTAATCCGTTTTGCTCTAGCATGTCATCTCGAATGTTCTGATTTTTCTTTTCGATGTTCAGTATACGAGTAAAGCTATTTGTAACGGCCGCGGTATAATAGGCAAATGGATTTTCTGATTTTGATTCGTCAAACTGTAGTCCAATCTGACTTAATTGTAGAATAGCCTGTCCCTTCATTTCGTCGATGTAAGTATATCCACGCCAGTTAGATCTTTGTGCATACCGTTCACTTAGTTTGATATACATCTTGCCTAAGTTTTCAGTAATGCGACCGTGGTCTTTGCTAAACTTGCCAGTTTTAATTCCGCCTTTCCAATGACTCTTGCCCACACACTCTAATTCATCTTCGTCATTAAATCTCCAATGTTGGAATGGAGGGAAGTTTACCTTTTCATGACTGTCTGCGGTAGTCTTGGTAGTTTTCTTTCGACCCGGAGCAAGCGGAATGTGCTCAAATGTCATAATACGAATAACTATATCCTGTTTTGCAATAGTTTTATAGTCCGGTGTTACATCTGCTAGTTTTATTTTCTTATCGCCAGCGATTTTTGCCGCATTGAAAGTTTCAATACCGATCCTTTTTGCACGATTTCGTTTTGCTTCAGCAATAGTTCTAATATTGATCTTGCCTAAACTAGTTAAGATTAGATCGTATTGACTGTGTTCTTGCTTGGCAAAGCTACTAAACGAAATTTTACTTTTATGGATTTCCGCTAGTAAATCGCGGTTATTTAGGTATTTGACTTTTCTTGTTGTTATTATTGTTGGTATTGTCATTGTTATAGAATCTCCCATTAATATTATAACATAAAGTACAAAGAAGTCAAGAGATATTAAGTGTGTAGTTTATTTACCAGGGTAAATAAGGTATATAGGAAAAAACTAACATGCCCGAACTTACTGCCGAGATGATTGTAGCTCAACAAAACGCATCGTTTAACTACGGTACTAACGAGGGGTCTGAGCAAACTAGAATGCTTGCAGAGCAAGATGCGGGATTTGATGACGCATCAAGTAGCAAGGATCGCAAGCCGCCTAATCCGGATGGTAAATCAAAATCTGCACCTGCTGAAATTTCTTGGGGTGGAAAGATTCAAAGAGATCTTCGCGTTCGCCTTGAGGTTCCTAAGTCTTATCTCGGCGGGCTAGGAGCTGGCCCAGCAGGCGGTCCTAACGGCCGCCCGTTGGCCGCAACAAACGGCATTGTTTTTCCTTATACGCCCACAGTTACTATGAACAATCAAGCAACATACAATTCAGTTGCTCCTACCCATAGTAATTATACATCAAACGCTTATAAAAATTCATCTGTTGGACCGATATCAGTGTCCGGAAAATTTACAGCACAAAATGAATATGAAGGGGCAATTATTTTAGGAGTTCAACATCTATTACGCAGTCTAACAAAAATGCGTTGGGGTAGTGATCCAGATGCAGGAGCACCTCCACCTGTTTGTAGATTTTTTGCCTTTGGCAATAGTATGATAGATAATGTTCCAGTTGTAGTCACTGGATGGAAAATGGAATACCCTGACACTGTTGACTATATTCAGGTAGGCGCCGGAATTAAAGACTACGGAAATAGTTTTGTTCCATCTGTTTGTACAATTAGTCTCGATCTAGCAGTACAATATAGTAGAACTGAACAATTGAATTTTAATGTAACAGATTTCCTTGCAGGAAAACTAGCAGGCAAAGGATACTTATAATGGCAGAATATTCAAGAAGAAGCCCATACTTCCAAACAGATCAAAGTAAGGGGTATTTAGATGTTGCGGAGTTTGTAGACATACCGACATTGCAAGATGATGTGTTGTGGGCAGTAACAGCACAATATAAAAATCGTCCCGATTTACTTGCATATGATCTTTATAAAGACAGCAACCTATGGTGGGTATTTTCTGTTAGAAATAAAGATGTATTACGAGATCCTATCTATGACATGATTCCCGGACAACAAATTTATATTCCACAAATTGCAACAATTAAAAAAGTATTAGGATTATAACATGTCTATAATAATCGGTTCGTTGCAAACAAAAGAATATAAAAATAACTTCATAACAGATAAGTTTTCTTATTCTAATAAACAAGCAGTGGATTATAATATTCTGCATGATTATAGAAGTTACAACTATGTAATAACGTTATTTGCAATTCCGGCACAAAAATATAACGATCCTAATTATTTTAAGACATTAAACGGCGATCCTGACTATGTGATTTTAAAATCTAGCGGCAAGGGTAAGAGAGAAATACAAGCTGATGCTAGTACAGATGTACTTGTAGCGGCCCAAAATGAAGAAACTGGTGATCCTTATACTAAGTTAACTGCTAATCCAGATCTTAGTGCTCTACTTGATGATTTTAATAAAAACGGTTATGGACGATTTGATTTCTTTATTGATAATTTAGAGATTGATCTAACATGGAATATTACTACCGGCGCTCAACCGGGTCAGATAAAATTTGAAGTTGTTGAGCCCTACAGTATAAATGGTTTTATTGAAGCATTAAGGATTAATGCACTAGCCGCAGGATATGAGAATCATAATCAAGCAATTTATGTTCTTAAAATAGAATTTGTTGGGTACAAGTACGATAAAAATGGAAATCTAACCGAGCCAGAAAAAATACCTAAGTCTACTAGATACATTCCAATCAACATTAATCAAATGTCTCTAGAAACCAGTGAGCGGGGAACAGTTTATCGTGTCGCGGCCGCCCCACGGAACAATATGGGTTACGGAGAAGACGGTAAGCTAGCAACAACTGTTAAGATGAGCGGTGTTACAGTGGGAGATGTTTTTACCTCTCTTGCAAAGCAACTAACAGATACTCGTAAAAGCGACACCGGACAGAAAGAACCAAAGCACTTTAATGAATTTAAAGTTGTGTTCCAAGACGAGAACGGGAAAGAAATAGCTAATCCAAACGATAGTAAAATTGGCGGCTCAAAAATTAATGAGGAACTTAGGTCTGATCAGGTATACACTTTTCCGGAAATTAGTGATAATAATCCTAAGTCCTCGTACCAATCACCCGACCCTCCAAAAAATACAAAGTACGACTCTACGAAAGAAACAATTTCTTTCGGAAGCCAGCACAGCATACTAGATGTAATGACTGCGGTTATTAGGGATAGTCAGTACAGCGTCGAGTTATTAGGTAAACTAGATACAATAATTAAAGAAAAAAATGGGTTAGTAGATTGGTTTAGGGTATATTTAAAAACAGAAATGAAACCGGAGATTAATCCGACTACACAAAATCACAATTACATCTACACCTACACTATTAGACCTTTTAAGTTTCATTACAGTAGATTGCCGGGAATGGGTTCAGGATTATTTGACGGTGACGAGTTAAGAGGTCAAATTAGACGTTCATACAATTATTTGTATTCGGGAAAAAATGTAGACATTCTTAATTTTAATTTAAAAGTTAATGGATTGTTCTTTCAACAGCGTCCATTTAATATGGGCAACAAAGACACCTCTGGTACAAAACAGGCCCAGGGCGCATCGGAGCAACAAAAATTAGAAGAAAAAGAAACTCCAGCAGATGCTAAAAATGAAGATCAAAAACAAATTCCTATTAGAGTTGCTACAGATGCCGCCTCGCTAGATAGACACGGACTAAACGGCAAAGCCCCGCAAGCATCTCCATATATGAAGCTGGCTCAAATAATGCACGAGCACCTTTGCGATAGTGTAGACTTCAACACTATAGATTTACAAATTGTTGGAGATCCGTATTATCTTGTCTCTTCAAATATGGGGAATCAAGAAGAGGATGTAGATCCAGCTACTCCCGCAATCAACTCAGACGGTTCAGCTTCATGGTTAGGAGGTACAGTTTTTATTGATTTATTTTTTAGAACAATAAAAGATATTAAACCTGACGGAATGGGTGATTTTGGAAATCTATTACCATTTAGCGGTATATATCAAGTTAACAGAGTTGTATGTAATTTTCGAGAAGGTCGATTTGAACAAAGATTGAACTGCCTTAGATTGGCCGGACAAGTAGTTAACGAAAAACGTCAGAATGTATATGCGGTGCCTTTAGAATCTACAGTTCCGGGAGAGGCAAAAACTATTGACAGCGCGATATCGAGTGTTGCAAGAAGCGGTATAAAACCAAACAATGCTCAACTAATGAACATTATAAGTCGGGGATTACCTACTGCGGGACTTCCTGGTTTACTGGCAAATTTCACCAATTCAGTTGGCGGAGCAATTGGCGGAGTAGGCACAGCCCTTCAAACAACACTTCAACGAGTTGATGACACAGCCAAGGGGCTTCTTGCGCCTGTTAATTCTTTACTTCAACAAGCGCAAGCAGGATTAAACTTTGCGGCACAAGTTGGAGGATTGGTAGCAATAGGTAATGCACTAGTCAACGGATACGACTCACCGAACCCCACTCCGGGCATTGGACAAGCAGTTGGCGGATATAATCCCTATACCACTGGTATTAGATTAGATACTAACGGCCTAAACAATATCTTAACAGGCGATAGTCAATCTAACCAAGCAATAATTAATGCTCAAAATAATATTATTTCAAGTGTAGTTCAAGATCCTACTAACATAGATCTATTAAACACCTTTAATTATTTTAATAATTTTGATCAACGATTGTCTGCAAATGACACTCAAATCAACGCCATTGGTAATTCGATAGATCAAGTAATGTTGGCAACACCGAACGATCCTAGGGCCCTTGCGGCTAAGCTAGGAATTGACCCTGCACAATTAAGCGGACTAAGCAGTGATCAGCAAAGCAGTATATTTGACAGAATGTTAGAAATACTTAAAAATGTTCCTGAAAATACAGACATTGCTGGACTTAAATCTTTAGGAATTAGTTTAGCAAATATCAGTGGAGCATCGATTGCAAATCTTCCTGCATTGCAACCATTAACTACGTCACCGATTGCTAATATTCCTGCAATAGATTTACAAAAAATTATTGCCACCGGCGGCAAGCCGTCAAATTTACCCGGAGCATTAGATATTCCGGCAGTTGCAGAGTTATCTAAATTTATAGATTCGGCTAGAGGAGTACCCAGTAATGGCATACTTGGCGGAGCAGGTCAGCTAAATTCACAGTCAATTACTGACAAGTATGCAACGGTGCAACAAATGAATATTTCTTCAAATAAAGGATCAGTTGAATCACAATCAGCAGGTATCGGCAATACAGTACAAGGATATTTTGGAAATAATGTAGACCCGCAGACTGCGTATGCGCAGTACGGATCTCAACAAACGTTAAGCCCAATTGACAAATTAATGCAAACTAAAACTTAAACATGGCAGGCATAGACTCTTCAGAATCGCCAAGATACGGCCACCCTGGTCCGTACCTTGCAGTTGTTACACATAATCAGGACCCTACATTTATGGGAAGCCTGGAAGTAATGTTGCTTGAAGGAACAACACCAGATCCGGAAAACAAAGTCCAAGGCGAAACTATTACAGTTAAGTATCTCCCAAGTTTCTTTGGTTATACAAATCAACAGTGGGAAGGCAACGATTCGTCAAAGTTTGATGATGTTCAAAAAAGCTATGGCATGTGGTTCATTCCACCGGACTTGGGAACGGTCGTTTTTGTTATGTTTGTTGGCGGCGATAAAAATTCAGGTTACTGGCTAGGAGTTGTGCCCGACAAATTTCAAAACCATATGGTGCCCGGCATTGCGGCTTCGAAGTTTGTTGCAATGACACCGGAACAAGAAAGAAAATATGGAACAAAAAATCTTCCAGTGGCCGAATTCTCAAAGAGAAATAGAGATTTAAGTAATCCCAAACGTGACGAATATACGAAACCAATACATCCGTTTGCTGATCGATTGCTAGCACAAGGATTATTAGCAGACGATATTCGAGGAATATCTTCAAGTAGTGCTCGAAGAGAACACCCGAGTAGTGTTTATGGAATTTCAACTCCAGGTCCAGTTGATGCTTCTATTAATGCTCCTAAAAAAGAGCTTGGATACAATAGTGGTAAACTAGTAGCATTCGTCAGCCGGCTTGGTGGTCATCAAATAGTTATGGATGACGGAAAACTTTTGAAAGATCCTAAGACTGGTAAAGGTAATATTATCGACGAGTTGTTTAGAATTCGTACTAGGACCGGACATCAAATCCTTTTACACAATAGTAGTGATTTAATCTACATTGCTAATGCGGCAGGCACCGCTTGGATTGAACTAACAGCACAAGGCAAGATAGATATCTATGCGGCTGATTCGGTGAGTATCCATGCAGAAGGAGATTTTAATCTACGTGCCGACCGAGACTTTAATATCGAAGCACTTCGAGATGTTAATATTAATGCTGGCGGTAATATAAAACAACAGACAAAAGGCAATTGGTCTGTTGACGGCGCCAGAGAGTGTTTAATGTCATTTGACGGAACATATAATTTACATTCTAGGTCAGCAGTTATCGGCATTGATGATACATTGGGAATTAATGCAGGGACTTCTATTACTATGAATTCTAGTGTTTCTACTAGCCTACTTTCATCTTTTATAACTGTGCAATCTAAAAATGAAATGTCCATTAAAGCAACTCAGTTAAAACTGGAAGGAACTACCCAAGCTAGTGTCCGTGCCGCTGATATTAAGTTCAGCGCCACTAAATCGCTCGGAGTTCGAGGTGATGTTGATCTCAGATTAACATCTCCTAGTCTTAATATTAATGGAGCTATAGCACAACCAGCACCAGTAGCATCATCAGCCGCAACAACTGTTCGGGCTCCCACCGAGCCAACGGCACTACCAATATACAGTTTACCAAATAGAGATGTTGACCCGGGCGGCTGGAGCGATGGAAAATTTTATAAAGCAGAAGATATTATTAGTATTATGAAGCGTGTCCCAACACACGAACCTTGGGACCAGCACGAAAACATCAATCCTACACAATTTACTGCTAAAGCAACTGACCTCGACCTTGACAACAGAGGAACAGGTGTCCCTGGAAAAACAGTTACAGTTGAGTATAAAGCATCAACTAACGTTGCCGGAACCCCGCCGACTCCTACCGGAAATAAAGAAGAAGATAACGTTACTGCATTCTTGTGGATGCTACGGTGCTGTGAAGGAACATCTGGCCCTGACGGCTATAGAACAAGATTCGGGCCAAGAGGAGATAATTTATTTGATATTGACGATCCTAAATTACGAACATACCAGTTTAAAGATCATCCTAGAAAAGGATTCACATACCCTACAAAAGCAGGAACTATTACATCTACTGCGGCCGGCGCATATCAATTTTTAAGCAAGACTTGGGACGAATGCCAGAAAGCATTATCGCTCCCAGACTTTAGTCCTAGAAGCCAAGACTTAGGTTGTATCTTTTTGTTAAAAAGAGCAGGTGCGTTAACTGCAATTAACAAGGGAGATTTTACTACCGCAATTAGTAAAACAAAACGTATTTGGGCTAGCTTACCGGGAGATGTTTACGGTCAAGGTGGAAAGAATTTTGCGCAGGCTACTGCGTTTTATAAGCAGGCCGGAGGAACCGTAACTGCGTAACGGTTAAATATAGATTATGCCATACAAAAATCAAATAATTCAACCTGCAAACTATTCTGAACAGCATAGACTACAAACTAGTCAATTCTATAAAGGATTTAGTACATTAGATCCTCAACAGCGTAATAGCAAGCTCTACGATTTTGACGTAATTAAACAAGATCTAATGAATCATTTTAGCACTAGAAAAGGTGAAAGAGTAATGAATCCGGAGTTTGGAAGCATTATTTGGAATTTATTGTTTGAGCCATTTACGCAAGACATTCGAAACGCAATAGACACAGATATTAAACAAATTTTAGGTGCTGATCCAAGGATCACTAGCCCCAAAATTAACGTAGCAGAGGCTGAGTACGGCCTATTGTTAGAAGTTACAATGACGTTTACTGGAACTGATCAATCACAAACATTACGTTTAGCATTTGATAAGAACGCCGGTTTGTCTGTACAATAATATACCGAGATAATTTTTTCAATAAATATGTTATCCGGATGGCTTAACATATATGATACCTTCAACAAATAACAAACTATTAGTTGCCGAAGATTGGACTAGAATTTACCAATCATTCAAAAACGCAGACTTCAAATCTTACGATTTTGACACGCTACGCCGTGTAATGATTCAATACCTTCGAGATAACTATCCCGAAGAATTTAATGATTATATTGATAGCTCAGAATTTATTGCATTAGTTGATCTTATTGCGTACCTAGGGCAAAATCTAAGTTTCCGTATTGATTTAAATGCCCGTGAAAACTTTTTAGAAACAGCTCAGCGCAAAGATAGCGTTTTACGTTTAGCACAACTTATTAGCTACTCTCCTAAAAGAAATACTCCAGCAACGGGCTTCTTAAAAATAACAGCATTATCAACTACAGATAATGTATTCGATAGCAACAATACAAACTTAGCCAATCAAATTATTGTCTGGAATGACGTATCGAGCACAAATTGGTACCAACAATTCATAACGGTTATTAATTCTGCCATGCCGGGCCTTATGGCATACGGTCAACCCAATGACAAAGCAACAATTAACGGTGTATCGACCGAACAGTATAAAATAAATTCTAAAAATACTGATGTTCCTGTTTATTCATTTACAAAATCTATTAACGGAGTTACAATGGGTTTTGAAATTGTTAGTTCAGGATTCAAAGACTCTACAACAGTTTACGAAGAATCACCTGTCCCCGGAAGAAATTTTGGTCTAATCTTTAAGAATGATAATAAAGGCGCCGGCTCTGCAAACACAGGATTTTTTGTATTATTCAAGCAAGGAACATTAAACAGTCAAGCATTTAACATTGACAGACCGGTTGCTGACGAAGTAGTTGGAGTTAATGTTAATGATATTAATGAAACAGACGTATGGCTATGGCAACTTGATACTTCAGGAAATTATTCAACAGAATGGACAAAAGTATCTTCTACAGTTGGCAACAATGTTATCTATAATAGTATTAATCTCGACAACAGAACTTTTTTTGCAGTAACAACTCGTAATAACGATCAAGTCGATTTAAACTTTGCCGACGGAAACTTTGGCGACCTTCCGAAAGGAGCATTTAGATTATTCTATCGCCAAAGCAACGGATTAAGTTATGTAATCAGTCCTGATGCAATAAATGGTATTACTCTTAGAATCCCGTATACAAATAAATCAGGCCAAAGCCATATTTTAACATTGACATTGAGTCTGCAATATAGTGTAATTAATAGCGCACCCTCAGAAACTATTGCATCAATAAAGAAAAAAGCTCCGCAAAATTATTACATTCAAAATCGTATGATTACTGCTGAGGACTATAATGTTGCTCCGGTTACTATCGCGGCTGATATTTTAAAAGTTAAAAGTGTTAATAGACAAAGTTCAGGAATCTCAAAATATTTTGATCTTACTGATGTAACAGGAAAATACAGCCAAGTTGATATTTTTGCACATGATGGAATTCTTTACAAAGAGGATCAACGAAATCAATTTACATTTTCTTTTACAACACGAAATGAAGCATTTGGTGCATTGAAGCACCAAGTTGAGCCGCTAATCAATAGTGCAAGTCTTAGAAATTTTTACTTTGATAAATTTCCAAGAGCAGACTTAACTAATATTTCTATTGATTGGACGTTTAATCGTGCCCAGTCAAATCAGACTAGGGGATATTTTAAAAACAAGTTTGATAAAATTCCTACACAATTAGGATATTTTTCTAGTAACAATGCAATGTATCTAGAGGCAGGATCTTTAGTTAAATTCTCTGCGCCTGCGATTGTTACTAATGATAATACTACACTTCAATATTTCCAGCCAAACGGAAAACTAACAACAGTTAAAGATGGCAATACAAGAGATTATCTTTGGGCTAAAGTAGTTAAGGTTGTCGGAGATGGAGCCAATAGCGGTGTAGGATTACTGTATGATGGAACAGGCCCGGTAATTTTAACAGGTTACATTCCAGACGGTGCAGTCGCTACAGAATGTATTCCTCCTTATCAAACAACATTAAGCTATGCATTAGAAAACGAAATTGTAAATCAGATGGTTGCTAAGAGAAACTTTGGTTTAAGTTTTGATCGTTTAAGTCGTGAATGGTTTATTATTGTTGACACTAATCTTGATTTAAAAACAGAATTTAATCTAATCTATCAAGGAGATACTAGTAATCTTAACATTGATAGTTCGTGGCAGATTGCGTTTCAATGGACTGGAAAGAGCTATACTACATTTTATAGAGAAACTAATTATTTGTTTAAAAGCGAACAACAAACAGGCTTCTTTATTGATGCCTATAAAACAAATTTTGACTTTGTTTCAAACTCAGTAATTAAAGATAAGATCTCAGTGCTAGGTATTAATACTGCGCCTAATACAACTTCAACTTCTGCATTGGGCATTGATTATAGCTGGCAAATAGATAGTAATATTATTGAAAACGATGGTTACATCGATCCTAAAAAAGTATCTATCAGTTTCTTTGATGCTAAGAATGACGGACAAATTGATGACCCCGATAGCTTTGAAAAAATCACAGCATCGACTGCTGTTTCGGCCCAAACTGGGTATCTAAATAATTTTATTTTCTTTCAAAAAAATGTTGACGGATTACGATCTAAACTCGTAAGTACTGATCTATTTGAGATTTATCCGTCTGAAGACGATGTAATAACTACTCCAGTAGACGGCCAGTTATTTTATTTTTATACTACAGATGTAGTAAAATATTGGTCAGAAGACAATCAACAATATCTACTGACAACTGAATATTTTGCTAAACCGGGACGGTCGGGCCTAAAATTTCACTACCTACATAACAGCGGTTCTGAAAAAAGAATTGATCCTGCAAAGAGCAATATCATCGACATTTATATTTTAACTAGTACCTACGACGCAGAATTTAGAAATTGGTTAGTCTCTGGAGGTACTAAGCCTCTAGCACCAACAGTATCTATGTTAGAAGATACATATAGTAAGAGTCTCGAACCGATAAAAAGTGTAAGCGATTCAATCGTTTATCATCCAGCAAAATATAAAATTTTATTCGGTGATAAGGCATCCCCAAATCTTCAAGCAACCTTCCGTGCTAGTAAAAATTCTAATCGCTCTGTTAGCGATAACGATTTAAAGACAAGAATTATTGCGGCTATCGGTGAGTTTTTTGCAATTGAAAATTGGGACTTCGGAGATACATTCCATTTTAGTGAATTGTCTACTTACGTTATGAATGTCATGACTCCTGATATTACTAATTTTATTGTTGTATCTAATAACGGAAGTGCGTTCGGAAACTTGTACGAAATTGCTAGTCAAGCAGATGAAATATTTGTTTCAGGATTAACAGTTAATGATATAGAGATTATCGGTGCAGTAACACCAGGCAAACTTATAGTTTAATAGAAGCGATACATGAAAAGAAAAAAAAGTCCTAACGAGCTAGTTGACGCATACAACGCAGACGCATCTGACCATCAACGTCAAACTGCTAACCTTTTACCGGGATACCTTCAAACAGATAAAAATAAAAGATTCTTATCTGCAACATTAGACAAACTAATTGAAGTTCCACAAATTGAACGTATTAATGCATTTGTCGGTAGCAAATTAACTAATACATTTAATCCTGAGACAGATCAATATTTAGATAGCACAACAGAACTTGCAAAAGATTATCAATTAGAGCCTGCATTAATAATCAAAAATGCAAAGAATAATATTGATAAAGTCCAAACCTATGATGATTTATTATCTAGTTTGGCATTTGCTGGCTCGCCCGCTAAAAATCATGATAGAATTTTACAGGCTAAAACATTTAGTTATAATCCCCATATTGACTGGGATAAGTTTGTAAACTATAATCAATACTATTGGTTAGAAGCTGGTCCTGATTTAATCGAAATCACAGGACCAATAAAAGCCACTGTTAGCACATACACAGTAACTGACAGTCCTGATACAGATGTTTGGATTATTAGTCCAGACGGCCTAACACCAAATCCTGTTCTAACATTGTTTAGAGGCATGACGTATGTGTTTAATGTAGACAGCAGTCATAATTTTTATATCAAGACAGCAATAAGTTACGGTAAAGAAGATACCTACGACAAAGCATTAAACAATGGACCTAAACAAGGTCAGGTAATTTTAACAGTTGACGATAACACACCGTCGACTTTATTCTATGTTGCTAGCGATGACCAACGGATTGCTGGCCGAATTATTGTTAAAAAATTAACTGAAAATTCTGAAATTGATGTTGAAAAAGATATCTTAGGAAAGACGACTTATAGTTCAGGTAACGATGTACAATTCACTAATGGACTAATGGTATATTTTAGCGGCCAAGTTACTCCGGAAAAGTATAAAAATAAAAGATATATTGTTGAGGGTGTTGGCGAAGAGATTGTTTTAATCGATTTTGATACATTAAAGAATAATGTCAACGCATCAAATAATTTGGACACCGACTTTGACGTTGAGCCGTTTGATAAGTTTCCGTTCGACGACTTTAGAAATGCTCCGATATCTCCTGAGTATGTAACTATTAATCGAGCAAGTAGAGACTTAAATCCGTGGACTCGGTATAATCGCTGGTTCCATAAAGATGTTATTGCGGCCTCTGCTACAGCTAACGGCACTGATCCCGTTTATCCTGTCGATAAGCGAGCCAAGAGACCTATTATTGAATTCCGACCAAACATCAAATTGTATAATTTTGGTTACTCGGCAATGTCAAATATTAACTTAATGGATAACTCAACTCTTGATGCATTTACTAATGTTGAAAGAAGTTTTGGTTATTATGTTGATGGAGTAAAACTAGAAGAAGGTTTTAGAGTTATATTCAATGCAGATACTGATCCGTTAGTTAGAGGTCGAGTTTATACTGTAAAATTTGAAGACCTTGACGGGAATCAAAGAATTAATCTTATTGAAGATCCTCAAGGAATCCCATATGACGGCGCAACGATTGTTAATTCCGACGGAACTAACTATAAAGGGTCTAGTTGGTTATGGAACGGAACAAGCTGGGATCCAGCCCAACAAAAGACAACAATTAATCAAGCGCCGATTTTTGATTTGTTTGATGAGAATGGCATAAGTTTTAGTAACACTGATTACTATCAAGGCAGTTTTGCAGGCACACGCATATTTGGATATACTGAAGGCACCGTCTATGATTCAGTATTAGGATTAAATTTAAAATTCTTAAATGTGGCAAACATTGGAGATTTCTTATTCTCTAATTATTTTAATACAGATAGTTTTGTTATTTCAAATACAGCTAAAAACATAGTATTCCCGGTCAGTTCTGGTTATTTAAAAATTGCCACAGATAGTTCAACTTCATTTAATAACGTATGGGTAGAATCAGAAAGTTCTCGTATTCCTATTTTACAATACAACATAATTACTGAGATTTCTAACATAGTAGAAATTAATGCAATTGACTATCCCGGTTGGACTGAAGATCTTACAATCGATGTTTGGATAAATGATAAAAAACAAAAGTTAGGTACTGATTTTAATTTTTCCGTCCAAGATCAATTTTATTTTGCAATTTTTGTAAACAATTTAGCATTACATGATAAAGTATTATTCAAGATATATACTACTCGAGCACCGAATGCATTAGGTTACTACGAGCCTAGCCCGGCGCTAACAAACAATCCAACGAACGGTCCTATAGCACAAGTGACTCTTGCAGAAATGTCTGATAACTTTAAAACTATAGTAGAACGTTTAGATAATTTTAGCGGTAACGTTATAGGAGAAAATAATTTTCGAGACCTGGGACAAGCATCAAAGTACGGCACTCGATTAATTAGTCATCAGTATCCTCTTAGCTTTGCCCAGCTTTTTTTAGGACAGCAAGAATATAATTTAGTAACAGCTATAAGAAAAGTTGCAAACGATTATTACTATTATAAAAATTCTTTTGTCAATAAACTACTTACAATCCCTAAAGAAACATTGCCGAGAGATGCAGTAGATCAAATACTAGTTGAATTAAATTTAGGTAAAGATATTAACTTTCCTTACGGTTTTAGTGATATGTTGACTTATGGAAAAGATTATAAATCTAGAACCTATACAGTTACAGACACGAGAATTACTAGTTACAGTATTGATTCATCGTTTGACAGTTCAGCACTAACAGAAAGAGCCATCTTAGTTTATAGAAATGATTTAATCCTAACTCATGGAGTAGACTATACATTTGACAAATATCAAGCAAATGTAACTTTTAATTTTACATTAACATTAGGTGATGTTATTGTTATTAAAGATTATGCAACAACTGAAGGTTGTTACATTCCTCCAACACCTACAAAACTTGGATTGTTTCCAAAATATCAACCTCAGTTATACATAGACGACACATACTTAACATCAACAAAAGTCCTACAGGGGCACGATGGCAGTATTATGGTTGCTTTTAATGATTATAGAGATGACATTTTATTTGAATTTGAAACTAGAATTTTTAATAACATAAAAGTTTCTTATAATGCTGATCTAATAAATGTAAATTCAATTCTGCCCGGAGCCTACAGAACAAATGCCTTTACTCCTGTAGAAGTTACACAAATATTAGAAGTAGAATTTTTACGCTGGGCAGGAATGTCGGGAGTTGACCACACTACTAATTCTGGAACTTCTCAAGGACAACCTCGCACATACAATTACAGAGAATCCTCTACCGGAGCAATACAAACTTTAACAGTTCCTGGTCATTGGAGAGGAATTTTTAAATATTTTTACGATACTGATCGACCACATACTAGTCCTTGGGAAATGTTAGGCTTCACAGAAAAACCTCTTTGGTGGACAACTGTATACGGATTAGCACCATACACTTCAGGAAATACAATCTTATGGAGAGACATTGCAAATGGTGTTATTAAGCAAGGTAGTCGAGCAGGAACTTGGTTAGAATATTCTCGACAAAATCTTCTTGATTACTTGCCTGTGGATGAATACGGAAATTTAAAAGATCCCGTTAGTATTGGACTTATTAAAGATTTATCGTTTACAACTATTGATGCCCCTTGGAAATTTGGTGATCATGCTCCGGCTGAAACGGCATGGAGAAGAAGTGTCCTTTGGCCATTTGCAGTTCAAGTACTAGCCGCGCTAACGAATCCTGCGGCCTATGCGGCTCTAATGTTTGATCCTGTGAGAATTAAAAAATCAATAGCAGGGCAGTACAGCTACGGTGATAACGAAGAATTATTAAAAATTAATAATGTAATCTTATACAGAGATACAATTGATAATCAAAGACAACTAGCATCGGGATATAGTGTGATGCTAATTGAACATGGATTACAAAAATCTTCAAATTTCTTAACTTCGTTAAAACTTGATATTTCTAATATCGAGTATAGATTAGTTTATAAAGCAGAAGGTTTTATATCAAAAGAAAAACTAAAAGTTGTCATTGATTCAGTTGATCCAACTAGCACTAATCCTGGTGTATTATTGCCCGCTGAAGATTATAATATTGTCTTATCTAAAAGCAATCCTATAAGCACATTTAGAATTAGCGGAGTGATAGTCCAGAAAGGTCAAGGATTTTGGACAGTTCGAGGATATGACAAGTATAAACCGTACTTTGAAATTGTTGAACCGATACACGGCCTGGGAGATTCTGAAATAAGAGTTGGTGGTAAAGGTGAAAACTATCTTACATGGGCGCAAAATAAATTTTATCAATCGGGTCAAGTAGTTTTTAACAGTAATATATTTTATCGTACAAAGTCAAGTCATACATCCGATACATCCTTTGACGTAACTAAGTTTCAAAAATTAAACGGGTTACCAGTCACTGGCGGTATATCGGTTGCTAAATCTAAAAATTACAACAGTACAATTACAAAGATTCCTTATGGAACAAAGTTTTTAACTCAACAAGCTATTGCAGATTTCTTGCTTGGCTACGGAAAATATCTTGAAAATCAAGGGTTTGTCTTTGACTATCTAAATTCCGAATTTAGCGAAATAATGAATTGGGAATTTAGCACCAAAGAATTTTTATTCTGGGCAACACAAAACTGGTCAGTCGGGTCTATTATCACATTAAGCCCATTTGCAGACAAATTAAAATTTAGCACTACAAGTGGAATCGGTGATGCAGTCTACGGAGTGGCAGATGATCTGTATAATGAAAATTATGAATTTAGTTTACTATCGGCTGACGGAAGTGCGTTTCCGAAAAATGGATTTCTTTTAAGTAGGCTCGACGGCGAATTCGAAATTAGTACAGCATTTCCTAGAGTAGGTGTTTACTATGCTCAGTTCAATATGATACAAAAACAACATGCTATTGTTTTTAACAATTATAGTATGTTCAATGATATCATATACGATGTAGAAACTGGATACCGCCAGCGCCGAGTAAAATTAATTGGCTTTAGAACTAGCGAATGGACAGGCGGGTTTACAAGTCCGGGATTTGTCTTTGATGAAGCAATAGTCAACGACTGGCAAGCATATAAAGATTATAGTGCAGGCGAAGTTGTAAGATACAACGGCAGATATTACGGCGCAATAACAAAGATATTTGGCGCAGATACATTTAATTTTGATAACTGGAATAAGCTAGCTGAAGAACCATCCCCTGGGCTATTACCAAACTTTGATTATAAAATTAGTCAGTTTGAGGATTTTTATAGTTTAGATATTGATAATTTTGATACGGGCCAGCAACAAATGGCACAACATCTAACAGGATATAGTCCCCGTGTTTACTTAGATAATATCTTTAATGACGGTATTGCTCAATACAAGTTCTATCAAGGATATATTCGTGAAAAGGGTACAGCTAATGCAATTAACAAAATATCTAAAGCTACAGTTAATAGTCTAAAAGGTAAGGCAACATTTAATGAGTCGTGGGCTTTCCGTATAGGACATTTTGGCGGTTATAACACTTACCAAGAATTGGAAATAAATCTCGACGACAGTAAGTTTATACAAAATCCACAGATTGTTCAATTTATTGATTATGAAAAAATTACAAATGATTTTACGTATTACAAACCTGTAAAAGATGTTCTGATTCAACCAGAAGACTATGATTGGAAAACAGTATTCCCGACATTTGATCCTATCGCATTCGGCGACTCTAACAACATCGATTATATAACTCCTCTTCCAAATGCAGGGTATGTGCGGTTAGATGATATAACAGCAACAGCATTTAATAAAAATAGTCTATTGGACATTGCAAGTGCAGATGCTATTAAAGAAGGATCAACATTTTGGCTCGGATTCCGGGAAGATGGCGATTGGGATGTATTACGTTATACTAGACAGAAAAATGCTATTATTGATTTTAAAATTACCGTGATTGGTAGTTCTGCAACATTCACTACTGCTAAACCTCATAGTTTAAAACCAGGCGATATTATTGGTGTATCAAGATTTATTACTGAAATTAATAAAATTTTTATCGTATTGCAAGCACCCACACCTACGTCGTTTATTGTTGCTACTGACTTAGTTGCAGAGCCGTATTCTGCAACTACTTCTAAAACTATTTCTGGGTCTTTTATTGGAAATATCACCGACAGCGGCGAAATTATTACTAACGTCACTTCGAACGAAGGCCTTGCGATAGGTGCAGAAATAATAGGTAACGGTATTGCAATAGGCACTATTATCACATCTATTAGTAAAATAGCCGATAATAATTATTCCATTTACATAAGCATTCCTTCAACAATAACAAGTCAAGGTGTTTATATATCATATTCATATACAACCGAGAATATTATTATTGGTCAATTGTTTAAGTTTGTATCTGTTAGATTTAAAGACTTTGATGATGTCCATAATCTACCAAATCTTGGAAGCATAGAGTTTGATGATAAAATTTGGGTAGATAGCAATCACAATAACAACAAATTTGCTGTTTATAAAAAGATTAATAATTATACGCCTTCACTAATTGATAGCGGAGTTAACAATACCGGTCAACTATGGGGATTTAGAACCTCAATAGAAACTTCGACTAGTACATTTGTTGTTAGTGCTCCGGGATATCCCGACATTAACTTTGGTCCTGGTTTAATTGTTGTTTATGAAAGAACAAATGCTAGAGCAGTTGATGCTAATACATATATTTCTTATAGATTAAACGATGTTGGCAATACAGATTATTATGTAAGCTCAATTTCTCCGTTGTTTGGGTTTAGTTTAAAATATGATCAATACGAAGATTTAATATTTGCCGGAGCCCCTAATGCTAGTCGTATTAAACTCGGAGCCTCGGGAGCAGTAAGATATGCAAGTGTCTCTGCTTCAGCTACCCAGCTCGATTATACCGGCCTAGTAAAGATAACCCAATTATATAGACCAGCCGCAGTTGATATTACGCTAGGAGTGTTAGCAAGTCCGACTCCAGTAGCAGGCGGACAATTCGGTTATGACATTGCATTGAATACTGGTACAGTTAATAAGACACTCCTTGTATCAGCACCCGGTGAAGGTACAGGTAAAGTTTATGTTTATCAAATGGGCGGAAGTGTTATTGGGGCATCAGTTGCTGTTCCGGGAAGAAGGTATACAACTGCTACGACAGTAACATTAAGTTCCCCCCAGATTCAAGGAGGAAGCACGGCAACTGCTCGAATTTCTTCTGTGACTACATATTCTAATCAAGAGCTACAAGACGATCCTTCTTTAATTGCAGGACAACTTTTAGAAATTGAAATTACAAATCCTGGTTATGGATATAATCAACCACCTACAGTAACTTTTGGAAATACTACTGGCTTAGACGCTGTAGTCAATTTTAACATTGGTGTTAGTACATCAACCCGTAGTATATTTGTTACCTCCCAAGAAACCTTAACAAACCCTCTAACATTCTTTAATAACTATCCTCCTAAGTTTGGTACAAGTATTGCATCTGCATCTGATCTGTCAATAGTAGCAGTAGGTGCTCCAGGATATCGTGCGAATGAAGGTGCAGTATTAGTCTATACTAAATCTGGAACTAATTTTAATTTAGTACAAACTATAAACAAGTCAAGTGAAGGCATCGTTGGAATAATTTCGTCCGGAGACAGTCTAGGCAATAAGTTAGCAATGAGTCAGGACGGCGAGTACTTATTTGTTTCTGCTCCAGGAAATCAAATCGAAGCAACACAAGGAGTAGTTTCTGTGTGGCGCTGGTCTGGTACTGCATACGTTTGGTTACAAAATCTCTTTAATCCAAATAAGCATGCCAATACTGTTTTCGGTACCGATATTATTATAGACGAAGATAAACAGAATCTTGTTATTTCTAGTCTTGGAGATTTATATTCGAGAAGAACAACTTTTAACATTTATAATTATAGACTGTATCCAGATACAACAGTACCGTCAAGAAAATATGTAAATGATCCAACTTCCGATACTCAAGTAAGAAAAACAACCTTTGATGCAAATAGTACTATATTTTATGATAAGTTAGGTAATGTCGGTAACGTTAGCGTGTTTAATCGATACAACATTTACTTCTCTTATGCGCAGGACTTAGACAGCAATCTGATTATTCAAGATAGTAATTTTGGTTATAGTATTGCGCAAGCTAATGATAATGTATATGTTGGAATGCCGAGCTCGGATACTGATGCAGGAGCATCTAACGGCTCGTTGCTAATTTTTAGTAAAATAGATTCTTCAACTAATAGTTGGTCAGAGTATCGAACACAAGATAGTTTAGTTAATACTGATTTAGTAAAGAAGGTGTTCACTGTTAACGTTAACGATGATAGAATACAAGATTATCTAGCAATTATTGATCCAATGAAAGGAAAAGTTTCCGGAGTAGCTGATCAAGAATTAACTTATAAAACACTATTTGACCCAGCAATTTATAGTTTAGGAAATAGCGGGGTCTCTGTAGATTCAACTACAAACTGGATTGATGAACATATTGGGGAATTATGGTGGGACACTAGTTCGGTCAAATATGTATGGTATGAACAAGGCGAGTTAGAATATAGAAAAAATAACTGGGGATCAATTTTTCCAGGAAGTTCTATTCAAATATATGAGTGGGTACGTTCAGAATACTTGCCAAGCGAGTGGGCCGCGATTGCAGATACCAACGAAGGTATAATTAAAGGAATTAGCGGACAACCAAAATATCCAAACAACAGCGTATTAAGTATTAAACAAGTTTACAATAGCATAAGTCAAACTTTTTCAAATGTTTATTATTTCTGGGTTAAAAATAAAGTAACAGTTCCTGACATAGACACTCGCCGATTAAGCGGGTTAGAAGTTGCAGGATTGATTGCAGATCCTAGAGGACAAAATTTAAAAGCAGTTAATGTCTTAAGTAAAAATAGTTTTAGTTTAATTAATATTAAAGACACGATCCAGGCACAAGAAGTCAATCTGCATATCAATTATGACACAGGGTCTGATAGTGTTCCTCGACATACTGAATGGTTGTTGCTACAGGAGAATGATCCATTTAGCAGACCACCAATTATGCTTGAAAGGAAATTAATCGAAAGTCTTGCAGGGTTTGATTCTGTAGGAAGCGAAGTTCCTGATAGCTTACTGAATGCAAAACAAAGATACGGAATTTCATTTAGACCGAGACAGAGCATGTTTGTTGATCGATTTAATGCTCTTCGTAATTTAATAACATGGACTAATTCAATTTTATTAACTGAGCGTATAGCTAAATTTTGTACGTTTGATAATTTAAACTCATACGATATTATTCCAGACGAGCTGTTAAATGAGTATGATGTTATAGTTGAAGACAATTATACATTAGGTACGATTATCACTCGCGGCCTCAAGCAAGCAGAACTTGCATGTACGATAGATAGCAGAGGTAGAATTGACCAAGTAACAGTTACCAATCCAGGTAACGGATATAACGCACTTCGCCCTCCTACAGTTACAGTTACTGGTACAGGTGAAAATGCTATAATCAAAACAATTCTAAATGAACTAGGACAAGTCATCGGCGCAACAGTTGAAAGCGGTGGAACCGGATTTACGTCTATTCCTACTCTGTCAGTTAGACCGTATACAGTTATAGTACAGTCCGATATAGATGCCGCGGGCTTCTGGACAAAGCTCCAGTGGGATCAAAATATTAAAGAATGGGTAAGAAGAGAAACTCAAAAATATGATACTCGATTATTTTGGAATTTTGTTGATTGGCAAGATCCTACCTATAATGCTTTGCAAGACTTTGCAGATACTGTAGCAGATACATATGAACTTAATGCAGTTAACATAGTTGCAGGCGAGTACGTTAAAGTTAAGAATGCAGGTAACGGCACATACATGGTGTTAAGGAGAGTAGATGCATCCACTGTAGGTACATGGAGTAAAGAGTGGGATGTAGTATACGAAGAAAACGGAACCATACAAATCACAGATAAAATTTGGAATCAAGATCTTACTGACTTTGCTTTTGACGAAATTGCGGCTTTTGATCAAACACTTTTTGATCAGAGCATAAACCAAGAATTGATTTTTATACTACGTGCAATTAAAGACGAATTATTTGTTAATTCTTTATCACAGTACTGGAATCAGTTCTTCTTCAAAGCAGTAAAATATGCAATGCACGAACAAACTAATTTAGACTGGGCATTTAAAACTTCGTTTATAAACGTTACAAACGAGGCAGGCGCATTAGATCAACGTCCTTCTTACAAGTTACAAGATAGTTCCTACTATGAAAAATGGATTAATGAAGTTAAGCCATATCATACAAAGATAAGAAACTTCACCGTAAAATATGACAATCAAGAAAGCAGTGAAACTTTTACAACAGATTTTGATTTATCACCGTATTACAATTCTGTAACAGACACGTTTGAAACTTTAAGTAAGACCTCCCCGGCAGTACTTCAGTATCCTTATAGATCATGGTATGATAACTTTACACATAGCGTAAACGCTATAGCAGTATATGATAGTGGCGAAGACTACATTACTCCTCCAACAGTTAAAATTATTTCAGCGCCCGGTGATTTGGGAGCAGGCGCCACAGCGCGAGCGTATATTAGTTTAGGAAAAGTTTACGAAATTGAAATAATAAAACCTGGAACAGGTTATACATTAACGCCGACAGTTTACCTAGAAGGCGGATTGGGTCTTGCAGGAAAACCTGCTAAAGCTTCGGCCTATTTAAGTAACGGAAAAGTTAGATCCAATAACCTAACTTTAAAATTTGATAGGATAGGATATAATAGAGAGATTGTAGATTTATCCTACACAGATCAATTTATCGGTGACGGCCAAGCATATACTTTTAACTTAACATGGGTGCCCCGCTTAGATAGAAATACTATTATATTAAAACAAAATAATTCTCTAATTTTAAATGATAAATTTACAATTGAGCATTATACTGAAGAATATACTAATACTAACGGACTTACTTTTACAAAACGATATGGAAGATTAAAATTAAATTTTGTTCCAATAATCAATGCAGTACTAACAGTTGATTATATTAAAGATGTAGAATTTTTATCAGCATACGATAGAATTGATGAATACTATGCTCCTCTTCCAGGAATGCCCGGCAAGGACCCTGAGCAATTAATGAAAGGTCTCAGTTATGGCGGCGTAAAAATAGAGACATTGCCGTTTAGCTATTCTAGTGCATGGGACACATTAAAGTATTGGGAAGGCGCATGGGATAGTTATTCAGCTGAAACAAACTACGGAATTGTAAAAAATCCTCAAAGTAATTTCGAGGACGAACTATTATCATTACAAAATGAAGAAGCTCAGGCTACTGCACAGTTGGGTTTCTGGCAAAATAGATACACTCAGCTGAATATTGATATTATAGATGTTCCTCCATTTATTATAGTTGGGTCCGGATTTGGAACTCAATATATTCCAAACCCTCAATATTCTTATATACTTAATTTAATAGGGCAATCAACCTCGCAAATTTCGTACTGGTCTGGATTAAAGAATCAACTAAGCAATCAAGTAGTCTATGTACAACAAGGTCTAGTACCAGTAGTAACGCCTTTTACTGTCAGTTCAGGAACCTATATTAACGTCTATCTAAATTCTGGAACAGGCGTTTCAGTAAGAATAGATCAAAATACAAGTACTGCAATTACACAAACTATTATTGGTCAGAATAATACCGCTACAGTTTATATTCCGTTGACTAGTTTTAATACCGCTACTGATAATATAGTAACTTTTAGAGATCAAACAAGTGATGGCACAGTTCTTCCTGCTGACCCTGACGCCCTTGACGTTGTTATTGACGGTGGTCCATTAGACAGTATTACGCTCGGTATTCTTCCTGCAGATATTAATATTGATGGATATAAGTTTTTAGATCCTTCAAGCAGTTATGCACCAGAGGAACTATTACCTGGACAGGTTCAAGAAGCTATTGGCATTACTGTGTTTGAACAAAAAACACAAGCTAGCCCCTATATTTTAAATCGTCGATACGAGCTAACAGCAAATTTAACATATCCGATTGGCATGAAGGTGGCTAGTACTGCATCTGTATTTGTTGTTGCAGATACTACTCCTTTAAGGATATATAGAGACTATACAGTTAATACTATTGCTGGAACAATAACATTAACTAGCCCTGCAACTACACAAACATGGTTGAGCATTACTAGTTTAACAGCAGGCGGAATCGGCTTAATAGATTATCAACTGGTACGGAATTCGTCAAGCACTTCGACAACTATTGTTTCGGTTGCAAGTTTATCTGCTATTAACGATGCTTATGTAACAGTTAATGGCATTGAAACTACAAATTTCTTTATTGAAGCCGCCCCGGGCAGATCAAAAAATAAAAATCCAAAAGGAGCCGTCCGAGTTTTACACGATCCAATAGGGACTAAAGAGATTCAAGTATGGATGTTTACCGGAGAATCAAAAGCGTATAGTCAAGTACACGAACAAATTTTCTCAAATGTTCCAAACACAACTACTGAATTTACATTAACAAATCCTCCAGGAGTTGTACTACCACACCATTCACAAGTAATTGTTGAATGGAATAAAAAGCGATTAGTTCCACCACAAACTACATATTACGTAGTTGAAGAAGGAAAATACGAGTACGATATTGCACCGAATGATCCAGTTATTCCGGGACAAGTTGATTTGCGAGTATTAGAAGTTTATAAAAATGGAGAAAAATTGATTCCTAGTATAGACTATCAATTAACACCTCCTCCTACTCGAGTATTATTTGGTAGTGAAAAAATTAAAACAGGAGATGCGTTAGCAATCGTTATCCTTCGATTCCATGACTACGAAATACAAGATGGAAAGGTTGTTTTAACTACTGCTGTTCCGAGAGACCAGGCCGGCGCATTATCTGATACTTTACGGGTTATAACATTTAATAATCATGATGCTGACGGCATCCGAAAAGAAAAATATCAATCAAATCGCCTTGGCAAATACACATTAAGCAGAGAAATATCTAACTCAAATTATATTTGGGTAGAATATAATAGAAAACCTTTAATCAATGAAATTGATTATATGTTAGATGACAATAATAAAACTATTACACTTAGAGACGGAATTTTTGAATCAACAGATGATGAAATTATAGTTACGTCATTAAATGATAATGCATATTCAGGCGCTACTGCTTATCGTATGTTTACAGATATTGTTGGTCGTACAAGTTATAAGAGATTAAGTCAAAGTAATACAACTCGTCTTGCAGAACCATTAGTTGGAAATGATACAAAAATTACAGTAGAAGATGCAAGTGTGCTTTCAGTACCTGCTCCTGAAAAGAACCTTCCGGGCATTGTTTACATTGCTGGCGAGCGTATTGAATTTTTTACAGTCAATAACAACATATTGTCACAGCTAAGAAGAGGTACATTAGGAACAGGTATCCTTGATGGTTATCCAAAAGGAACCTTAGTTATTGATCAAGGTAAAGCACAAAATTTACCAGTTACTGATACTACTGAAATTGAAAAATTTGTGTCTACAGTTACAACCAATGTATTCACATTAACTAGCATTGCAATTACTGGAATAACTAACAAACTGTGGATCGATCCTATTACTGGGTTGACTCGATCGATTAATGCTCCTCCGTTAACAGACCTATTTACGGTAAACTACGGCGGCTTACCGCTACTCAAACCAACAGTTAACCCTGTAACAACTTCTTCTTTAGCAGTTGCTTACGATTCGGGGGAAACTAACACATTTGGAATCCTCAACACTAGTACTATAAATCCTCAGTTCACCATGAGCTCTGTGATAATTAATAGTGTTGAACGGCCAGTAGTGCATTTTGATTTTGATATCCAGCCAGGCGTCGAAGTAACAGTAGTAAAACGAACCGGCAAAATATTTGAAAATACTACGGTGTTTAAGTTCTTAGAAGAGAGCCCAGCACCGTTACCGACTGATGATTATTACCCAGGCGATCCAGTTATCATTCTTGAAACTGGCGCTGTATTAACTGATGAAGAAGAGAACCCTCTAGAAGGAATTTAATAACTATGACAAAAATAACACAACTACCAGTTGTATCAACAATGGCCGATCAGAGCGTGTTCGTTGTTGTTGACAACGGAGTAACAAAAAAATTAACTTACTCGGCTCTTAAAACAACCCTAAAAGGTGACAAGGGTGAAACTGGAGAAACAGGCGCCAAAGGCGATACTGGAGCCCAGGGAGATAAAGGAGATAAAGGTGACACAGGTGCGCAAGGTCCAGTAGGTCCGTTGGCTCCATTTAGTACTGCTACTGATATACGTCTCGGCGGTATTAAGATCGGTACAGGTGTAAACGTAACAGGTGACGGAACATTAAGTGTTCCGATTGTTACAATTACTACTGCAACTGCACTAGTACCTGGCGTAGTTACTCCTGGATCAGGGCTTCAATTAATTGGCGAAAATGCCGCTCTTACATTAAATGCTAGACTATCAAGACCTGCATACAAAGAATTAAGAATTGTTGCATCCGCTGGAAATACTTCGGGTTACGGTATTGAAGGTTATACAGGTTCAAACCCGAGCGTTACTGGAATTTTACCGGGAAGCACAGTTGCTTTTGTGATTCCTAATCAACCATCACATCCTGTACAAATTAGGACAGCCCCAGGCGGCGCCGCAGTAACAGAGGGCGATTGGTTATGGGTATCTAACACCGGTACAAGCGTTGCTGGCGCAGGCGCTAACTTTGTCGGTCGATTCAACGGTACAATGTTTTGGACTGTGCCAGATGCCCCGTCACAGAGTGTTGTTTACTATCAGTGTATTTTTCACCCAGGTATGCTCGGGTCAATTGCAATTAAGAATGATGCACAAATTATTGATGGTAGAATAACATCGGGATTGGCCGCAGTTGCACAAGATATATTACCAGACGGTAATGATACAAGAAATCTTGGTAGCGCATCTAAGCGATGGAATACTCTTTTTGTTGGCCCTGATAGTATTGATATCAATGGCACTCAGCTTACATACTCTGGTGGTAAGATTGCATCTAGTGGCGGTTTTGAATTAGGTAAATCTATTGTAGCAACTGCGCTAACATCGTCTGGTAGTTTTAGATCTGCACCGGTAATTAAAGTCACTGATGCAACTGGAAGCGGATTCCAAGCAACAACTTCGATTGTTCCAACATCTATAGATTCTTTAACTTATACAGTCTTAGATACTACTAGTACATATTGGTTCCGTCCATCGGATACAGTTACAATCGACTTTACAGGTGGCGATGGTACAGGTGCACAGGCTTCTGCCGATATGGGATTGTATATTAAATCTCCTGTTCTGTCTTATAATTCACCTCCTGTTGCATCATTAGTTTTTGCTAATCAAACAACTCTTAATGCCCAGGCACAATTACAAATTAGTGATGCTCAGATTGTACAGCGTTTGGCAGATTTCTTACCGTATGTTGCATTGACTGAATTGCGAGATGGCCTTCCAACTTTCCGTGATCCTCAAGTTAATCAAACTAAAGCGTTAAAATATACTGACGTAGATATTCCTAGCGGAGTAGTAACATTTGATATTAACTTGGCATTTGCTACAATTCCTTTAGGAACTTATTTGTTTGAAGTCCCTCAATTAGTTATTGCTGACGGAAACTATCCGCTAATCTGCGAAACAGTACAGGTAGGTAAATTAGTTGCCAACGGCGGGCAATACAGCTGGTATCTTGCTAACCGATTAGATGAAGGTCAGCTACCAAACGGGACTGTTGAGGGAGATTTTGTTCCTGTAACCTGTTCGGCACTAGACAATGCCGGCCAGCCGGGGTATTGGTATCTAAGCTCAAATCTTGACGGAACACAGAAAAATTTTACAGAAGTGTTATATGGGGTTAGAGGAGTTAGTTTAGATAATCCTGGATCAGATTACACACAAGCTCCGATTTTTAATATTAAAGCTAACGGAGTTACGAAAGCACAAGGGTCATCGGTGCTTTCAGCTACTCCAGTATCTGCGATCAGCATCTCAGCATTTGGTAGTAGCTATACCCCTTCAGCATCAGTAGTTCTACAAGGAGCCCATACCGGTCCTTTAGTTACTGGCCCTACCTCAGATGCAAATATGTGGAGAGTTACTACAAGTTTTTATCCGTTAGCCACAACTCGAGCCCCCGGACAAACGATATTTGTTCACAATATAGATGTTACTGGCTCAGCTACTCCGAGTAACGGACAACGGGTTAGAAATGCAACAACAGGTGTATTACTACCCGGAACTATAGTTTCAGTTTCTCCTGTATGGAATACTAATAATGTTCGCTTATATCAAGTAAACATGAGCCAAAGTGTTACTGTTGCAAACGACAATTATATCTCTTTTGGTACCTATGAAGCAGAAATTACACCCGAACAGCGTACAGCAGAACCAGTATTACCGGCAACAAAAACTAAGTTAGGTACAGTAATAGTTGGCGACGGACTAAACGTTGCAAACGGTACAATATCGTGGAAATTAGCAGATGTACCCGCAACTAGTAAAGGCCAAGCGGGTGATCAAGAAGGTTCTTTAGCCGCAAGTAGCTCGCATATCTATTATTGCATAGCGGACTATACTGACGGTGTAGCAAACATCTGGAAGCGTGTAGCATTGACTACACAAACCTGGTAAACAATACAATTAACTAAGCGATAAATAACATTATGGACGATTCAAACGATACAAAAATGACTGAAAATCAAGAGAAAACCCCCCAAGAAGCCGCTCCAACTGAGCAAGGCAACCTGCATATTCGCGGACATATTAAGATTAGCGACCCTACAACAGGAGAAGTTATTGTTGATAAACCTAATGCAATTCATTACGAAAATTTTAGTATTGCGTTAGCTCGAGCAATCAGCAATCAAGGCGAGGGATGGATAGGCGAAATGGCATTCGGCAATGGTGGTAGCCGCGTTGATCCGACAGGGATTATTACATATCTAACTCCTAATGCTGTTGGTATCAATGCAAGTTTATACAACGAAACCTACTCTAAAGTAATTGATACTAATAGTGTTGATAATCTAGATCCAAGCCGTAATTTTATGACAGTAAGACACATTACCGGTACACCTTACACTGATGTACTAGTAAGTTGTTTATTGGATTTTGGTGAACCAAACGGGCAAGGTGCATTTGATAATTCAACAGACTACAACGGAACCTATGTATTTGATGAATTAGGGTTACGAGCATACAACAGTAACGGTACCGGAACTGGTGATTTGTTAACACACGTTATATTCCATCCAGTGCAAAAAAGTTTAAATCGTATTCTACAAATAGATTATACTGTTAGAATACAAAGTCTAACATCATTAACCGGATAATATAATGGCAACAGGTGATTATAAAATAACGTTTACGGATCCGGCCAAAGATGCCGGTGGATACTATATTACCGTACAAGAAGGCAATGTTAACACAGTTGACACTTCATTAACACTTGTTGGTCGAAATTTTCCATCGTATGGCCAGGTCCTTGCACAAGATCTTGTTCATTTACTTGAAAACTTTTCTAGTTCGAGTCCGCCAAATAACCCAATCGAAGGACAGTTATGGTTCGACACTACTGACTTAAATTCTAAAAAATTAAAAATTAACGATGGGACCGCACAGGCCGCAACTTGGTATCCAGTTGGCGGTGTACACCAGCAAGCAAACGAGCCAGTTAATACTCAAATCGGTGACATATGGGTTGATACTTCAAATAATCAACTAAAGATTTTTAACGGAGCTGATTTTACACTTATTGGTCCTAATTATAGTAACGCATTAAAATCTGGTAGTTATGCTACGACTGCAACTGATATATTAGGCGGCTCCCATAATATTGTTATCAATTATATAAACGGTAATGCAATAGAAATTATTTCACAAGATGCATTTACTCCGTTACAAATTATTGATGGATTTAGTACTATTAAATCCGGATCAAATGTTACAGGAAAAAATCTTGGAACATTAGTATCTCCTAGTTATGCACAATATAACGGTGTGGCTAGTCAAGCCGCGGCCCTACAGCAAACAGTACCTAGTTTACAAATAGTTAGTGCAAATAATTTTGTTCGAAATGATATTAATCAAAAAATTAGCGGAATTTTAAATGTTGGTAACGACGGTGGTGTAACAGTTGGCCTAGATCCTACATTTATTATTCAAAGAGATAATCAGTATCAAGGTACATTCCTTAATACATATAATGGCGGCGACTTCCAGTTCCAGATAGTTAAAGATAATATTAAGAACTCTATCTTAACAATTAAAGGAACTAGTAAGCGGGTTGGAATTAATACAGCTAGTCCAACAGCTGATCTAGATGTAAACGGCAATGTTAGCTTATCTGGAAATTTATATTCAACAGGTTCAGCATACGTTTCACATAATTTGTATGTATCAAATGCCTACGTTGCATCAACACTAACTTGTAAGTATGAGCAGATTTTAGTAGGTCCATTAACAATAGGTGATGAAAATACAACATCACCTACAGCAATGATTCCATATGCTACGTCCACATACGACATCGGCAGTCCGACTAAACGTTGGAGAAATATCTACGCTAATACATTTGTTGGATATCTAGCAGGTACCGCAACAATCGCAACTAAATTGGTCGGAGCAACAACATTCTACCTTTCAGGTGATGTTGGTAGTGCAGGTTTATCATGGGACGGTACTCCGGCCGCAAATAAAAGTTTTATAACTACGCTAACTGCCCAAGCAATTTTTAGTAAAGCATCAACATCGACTACTTCAATAACTGATTCTGTGATGGTATATCGTCCACAGGCGTTACCAGATAGCGGCTTACAAGGAAATGGAAGTTTATATAAACAAACTAAAGCAGATTTCTTACAAGATGTTTACAAGCTACTGTTATTTACAGGTGCAGTAACGGCAACCGCCGGACAATCAGGCTCGGTACCAGCAGGATGGTTAAAGTGTGACGGATCTTCATATAATATTGCAGACTACCCCGCGCTATATGCAGTTATTGGACAAACCTACGGTGGCTCCGGAAGTCAGTTTAATGTTCCTGATTTGTCCTCTCAATTAGGTGCTGGTCCTACTTCGCCGCAATATTTGGATTATTATATAAAGACTTAAGACTATGGCATATACACTTAAACTTACTAACGGAAAAATTTTATTAAATCTATCTGATCAAAAAACAGATGAATTGTCTACCAGCCTGACTTTAATTGGTAAGAATGTTAGTGCATACGGAACATACTATAACACAAACTTTATTCATCTGCTAGAAAATTTTGCCAGCCCGGCACAGCCAAGAAGCCCGCTCGTCGGGCAGTTGTGGTACAATACTGCGTTGGGAAGAATGTTTGTTTACAATCTAACTAACCAATTCAAACCAGTAGGCGGTCCGATCGTTAGTCCAACAACCCCTACTGGAATTGTCAGCGGAGATTTGTGGCTAGACTCTGTATCTAAGCAATTAAAAGTTTATGATGGTGCTGATTTTATTACAGCAGGCCCAATCTATTCCGACTCTCAAGGAAAAGCAGGGTGGATAGTTGAAGATATTTTAGCCGACAACGTGCAAACATATACAGTATCTAGTTTGTATAACAACGGAGTGTTGATTGCAATTCTAAGTGAAGTCACATTTACTCCTGCTACACCATATAACGGTATTGCAAAAGTTTGGGCAGGCCTAACATTTAATCACAGCATTCCTGGAATTAGAATAACTGCCACAGCAACTAACGCTACATCTGTTGCCAACGTTGATAGCACTAAATTTTTAAGAAACGATACAAACGGAACTATAGATGGGCAGTTAGGAATTCTTTCTAACGGTGGCCTAGCAATTGGACAATATCAAAATATTCAATTATATGTTGATGAAACTAGTGCCGATGTGTCGACGATCCATTCTACGTTACTTGATACTAAACTTAAAATTTTAGTTAACGGCTCTGTTGAAGGTACAGTTTCTGCTGTAACAGTTAACCCATCAGGTAAGCGTGTTGGAATATGGAATGAAGATCCCCAAGCAAGTCTTGATATACAAGGTAACGTGATTGTTCGAGGTGATTTATTTGTTCAAAACACCGCAACCAATGTCACGGTTAACAATCTAGTAGTTAATGATATTAATATTGAGCTAGCATCACCGGCAGGATCCTTGCCAGATGCAGGCATTGAAGGCGGCGGCATTACTTTACATGGTACCATCGATCATAATATTTTTTACAGAAACGGAATACC
>Ga0209191_1000022_pt1 | contig 127886 bp, 149 predicted proteins | sample S_130626_EF_Meta_FD_187320 | JGI IMG/M metagenome (GOLD analysis project Ga0209191, IMG submission 187320) | Freshwater microbial communities from Lake Simoncouche, Canada to study carbon cycling - S_130626_EF_MetaG (SPAdes) (version 2) | ecosystem: Environmental > Aquatic > Freshwater > Lake ...
AAGAAGATTTCCGTGATAATTTCTATAGAGATGCTGACATGGAAAGCGAATGGCTTGAAAGTGCTGATATCAATACCATGCAGGATGTCGAAGTTAAGTACAATATGACTTGGCCTCATTACTCTACCCCAGAAAGAGAAACAGGCGGAGTTAGTATAGAAGATGCCGCAGATAGTTTTAGTCGTGCTATTGGACGTGAAGTGCAGGCCAGCAACAACTATCACAGCCGTAGTGTAACTAGGCCAGATGCTAATAATCTACACTATGTTGTAGAGCCGGATGGCAGTTTAGAAGCAGACGAAGACGAAGACGGAGGTTTAGAGTTTGTTAGTCCAGCATTGCCTATTAATGAACTGTTAGACGACTTGAAAAAAGTTAAAGCATGGGCAGACAAAACTGGTTGCTATACCAATGACAGCACCGGCTTACATATTAATGTCAGCGTTCCCAACTGGAAGGGCGACATGGCTCAGTTAGACTATGTTAAACTTGCTGTTCTAATGGGTGATGAATATGTGCTCAATGAATTTGGTCGTGCTGGTAATACCTATGCTAAGAGTGCCCTTATAATGGTTAAAGAACACATTGCTCAACGTCCTGAAGATACAAAAGCATTGCTAGACAAAATGCGCGAACATTTAAACACCAGTGCTGCCAAAGCAATTCACAGCGGTAGCACCTCAAAGTATACAAGTATTAATACTAAAACAGGCTACATAGAATTCCGCAGTCCGGGTGGCGATTGGTTAAATGAAAACTTTGACAAGATTGAAAATACACTATATCGTTTTGTTGTTGCCTTAGATGCCGCAGTAGACGAAACAAAATACAAACAAGAATACGCTAAAAAGCTTTATAAGTTATTAACAGGCAATGACAAAGATGCTACAAATACCATGGCTTACTTTGCTAGATATGCGGCAGGTGAATTACCTCAGAGTGCATTAAAGAGTTTTATTAAACAAGCACAGTTTGAACGTAAGGCAGGTAAAGAACCCAATGGTAAGAAAATGTGGTATAGGGTTGACAAAGAAGGACGTGGAAAATCTGGTGCCAGCGTTGAAGTTGTTGCTACATCAAAAGAAGAAGCATTACAAAAAGCAGCCAGTGAATGGAGCTTGAAATTAAGTGCATTAGGTGCTGCCGCTGTTTATCCTGTTCGCCCATTTGATAACAACGCAGACAACTGGGAAGTATATAACGACCGTACTGGTGAAGTTGTTGGAACATTTAAAAGTGTAGATCCTGATGGAACATCGGATAACTATGACGCAACTGGTGATGATTATAGAAAATGGCGTTATCAAAATGGCATTAGTAATACGGAACCAAGAAGCTTTAGTCGTCGTCCTCGATTTGACAAGAACCGTTATGAATTGTTTAACTTAGATAGAAATAAAAGGTTAGATGAACCAGTTCCTGTAAGTGCTACTACAGATGAACAAGCATTGACTTTCTTAGATGATTATATTAATCACGGACCACACGGATTACAGCCATTCCAAGCAAAACGTATGTTTGGTATAAGACGTTGGGGCGATAGTAATGCTGAACCTATACTAGCAACTCCAATTCGTGCCACGAGTGGTGAGCCACAACCTGCTGGTAGCGTAGGCCGTGCCGCTACAAGTCCAACAGAACAATGGAAAATTATTGATGGCTTAGGTCGCGAATTATATCGTTTCCGTCCTGCAGAAAATACAAGAGCAAGAGCCAATGTATTGGCAGCATCATGGATAAGCACAAATAACTTCAACGGTAACTATCAAGTCGAGCCAGTAGGAGAAAATGATCCAGCACCACAACAGCAACCACAATCTCCGTCGAGTCTTGGCGCTAGAACAGATAGACCTTTTGTTTGGAAGGTTCAAGGCACTAATTCTGGATATCAAAGAACAGGCGTAGAAGTTATTGCTTCTAGTGAGTTCGAAGCAAAACAAAAAGCTAGACAACAATGGAATTTAAACACAAGTGGACAGTCTGAAGAAGAATACTTTAGAAATAATGGTTGGATTGCTACTCCTGTTCGTCCTGCACCGCCAAGACCTATTCCCGGCGTCACTGACATTGAGCCTGATATAGAACAAAACTTTACATCTGCGCCTGGTAGCACAACAGCATTGCCTAGTCGACTCATGTCACCTTTTGTTTGGAGGGTTTTCGGATCAAATGATTCTCCGCATCAAAGACAGGGTGCAGAAGTTGTTGCTTTTGATGAATTTGAAGCGATGCAACAAGTTAGGCGTGAATGGAATTTAAACACAAATGGGGCAACTGAAGCAGAGTTTTTTAGAGCTAATGGATGGCGTGCAACTCCGCATCGTCCTGCTACTTCAGGAAGGCCTGGCGCTGTAAGACCTATACCCGGCAGCACTACAGACTTACAGCGACAACGTGCCGCTGGAGGCTTTACAGGTGCTTGGAAAATATTAGATACAGACACTGGCCGAGAATTATATAGATTCAGTGGAATTGGTAATTCACAGGCAGATGCTAATAGAGTTGCCGCAGACTGGCTAAGACAAAATGCTCCAGAAGATTCAGATATGACACAAATTGAAGTTGTGCCTATAATGAGATAATATATGAGATTACTTGAATTAAAAGAACAAACAATAGACGAAGCTCCAATGAATCCTGCTGCCTTTGGGCAGGCTATTGCCACTGGGCAAGAAGCAGGAGTATTAGTTGGCTACGAATTTGAAGTTTGTATTCCTGAAGAAACTGTCAACTCTAATACAAAGAAAAAAACAGTGGCCGGTGTTACTAAAAATACAGTTGCTCGAGACATTTTAGATAACCAATTATTTGACTATTTAGATTTTTATACTCTGTCTATAGAGAATTTTGACAATACTTTTAAATTTAAACGACCCGTAAATGGTTTTAATTCTATAAAAGAAGTTTACAATACGCTGGCCGCCGAAAAGTTAACAAATATTAGATCTATATTCAATAAAATTCCAGAAGATGTTCGAGCAAAATATGTAAAACGTGTCAAACAACAAACAGATCAATGGACAGCCAGCGACACTGTGCCAGGTGAGTTTGGCAAGCAATTAGACTTTGCAATGAGATTGGGCAGGACTATAGCGGGAACTACTCCTGTACATAGAACTGTGAGAGACCTAGCAAATAAAATGGCACAAGAAAGCAATATACAATGGGGAGAATTGATTGGTAGATTGTTGGGTATCGAACAGGGACCAGGCGGTTACGGATATGACATATCAGAGGATTTTGGAAGAAAGTTTAATCAATTGTTTGATTATGATCCCGATGAAGCCCACAGTATATTGAATTTAGATGGCGATGACGAATACGATGAATACGATGAATACGATGAAGATCCCAGTTACGCTGATGCTGCCGAAGTTTTAAAATATCACGTAGCACAAACCATGGGTACCAAGGTCAATGTATTCACTTCATATCATGAGAGAAATAAAAACATGAGAGACTGGTATATTGAACCAGATGGTAGTTTACAAGCTGACGATGACATGGACGCAACAGCTGAAATTGTTAGCCCGCCACTGCCCGCCGTAAAAGCCATTGAAGACTTACAAAAATTCTATGCCATGGCTGGACAACTTAAACTATATACCAATGACAGCACAGGCTTACACATTAATGTCAGTATTCCATTAAAATTAGATATATTAAAATTGGCAGTTTTCTTAGGCGATCAGTATGTATTGAAATATTTTAATAGACAGGATAATAGTTATGCAAGTAGTGTTACTACAAGTTTAAATAGACACATACAAAGCGAACCTGAAACTAATTTTAGTATGAAGGCGCTTCAAGGAATAGTGGCAAATTATAGCGGATCACACACAGCAAGTATCAGTAATAATGGAAAATACATTAGCTTCAGACATGCCGGCGGTAATTATCTAGCTGACTATAACGGAATTTACAATACAGTAGGACGATTTGTTCGTGCTATGATCATTGCCACTGATCCAAATATGTATGCCAATGAATATAAAACAAAGTTAGCCAAGTTAATGAATCAGGATAAACCTGCCAGCAAAGACACACCTGCTAACAAATTGGTACAGTATGTTAGAACGCATGGCGTTCCTATTTTAACAGTTCATGTTGCAAATATGTCAAGAGCAAAGACTGCAGATTTAATTTCAAATCAATTTGGACAAGCATTTATAGTTGATTCTATAACTGCTAATCCAAATGCCAAACAAGAATTATTAAAAGCCGGCGGCGGCACAGGCGGGACCAGATATACAAATCAATTGATAGACAATTTGACACCTAATAAGTTTTTTACAGCAGTACTAAGTCCAAACCCATCACGGTTTTCAAGATTTCTACAAGGGCAGCCTGCGCCAGGTATTCATAGTATAGAAAGTAGAAACTGGAACACCCAGGGATATTATAGTTCAGTAAAAGGAAATCTTCCTCCCACTGATCCAAGAACACAGACATATATTAAAGCGTTACTAAAGATGCATTACAAAGGATAATGGAATGAGATTAAACGAATTTATAAACGAAAGCATTGACGATGGCAGAGCATATATCAAACGCTACACACGCAAACGTATTGACGGATCCACAGAAGTTCGTTATAATGTCATTGACGGTAATGGTGTTACTAAAAAAGCATTTGATGATTTAGAATACGCCAAAGGTTACCTTAGAGCTAACAGAGATTTGTTAGACAAGATTTAATTGAAATAAATATAACACTATGAGATTACTAGAAATTAAACAGGCCATAACTGAAGGCGGCAAAAGCGGTGGCATTCGCTACAACAGCGAAGTGGGCTTGCTTTACGGCCTAGTGGGTAAAGGTCCGTTTGACCCTAAGAATCCTGAACTGTCTATTCCTGCCAGTATCTTAATGAATCCTGAACAGACATACAAAGATATTAAAAGCCTGTTAGCACCCAACTATGATGAAGCTACGTTTGATGCTTGGGCAGGCAAAGGCTCAATGGTACGTGAAAAGATTGTGGCTAAACAAGGAGCCGAGCCTACCAAGCTTGGCTGGGCAGGCGGACAAAATATTGCCGCCGGCGTTACTGACGTTGAGTTCGAAAGTGGTAAGACGGCTGGTATTAGTATCAAAGCTGAAGGCGGTATTACCTTGGCCAATTTAACTCCAAAGGCCCTGGGTATTGAAACAAGTCGCGGCATTGACGTGTTTGCCATGCACGCTGGCCAAGAGTACAATGATATGAAGACCAAAGTCTTTACTGATGTACTAAAAGCCGCACAAGATACACCCGGTACGCAACTGATTCCATTAAATCGTTATGGCATTACCTATGATGACAAGTCTACCAAATACACTATCAACTTGAAAGGCGACAAAAATGTTACCATGACAGCACAACAGATAATGGGTGCCATTAGTAAAAACTCACAATGGCAGCGTGTATTCGGCGATTGGTTCCAAGCTAACTGGACCACTAAGAAAAGCTATGCTACTCCTTTGTACTCTAAGATTGCTAAAGTTTTTGAAGTTACCATAGAGCAAACACTAAACAAGTCTGGCAAGCTAGCCAGTATACTGCGCTTTGGAACAAAGCCTTACTACTACCTAAGTGCCAAAGGGTTGTACTATGTGCCAGCACAAGATGAAGTAGCTGACATTAAATTAAAAGGTTTGAAATACGCACAACCAGACGGTACCAGTCAGCGATTCATTGCTGTGATTGGGCGCCCTGATAGCGAAGATAATGCTGAACTAGATATCTATGTACGCTATGCCAATGGCATGTTCGAAAGCAATCCAACTGTGCGTGTACAAAGTTTAAAGAATCCACAGTTCATTGGATGGGAACTACTTTAATTAAAATAAATCGAAACAAATTCGATAAATAAACTTATGAAGATTCGAGAACTAACAGAAGATGCCAGTGACATGGGTTCAGGTAGCGTAGCTACAGTTTCCATGCCATTTATGCGAATGCACCGCAGAAGAAAAACAAGAAGTATGCGTAAAGAATCAGGTACTGAAATACTACGCAGAATACCATATGCAAATATTGCTGAAGAATTAGCATTAGCATTAGAAAAAAAATGGACAGGAAAAAAGGATTTATAATGGATAAAGCAAAAGCCCGCAAAATGTATGAACTTGCAACTCGTTTGAGCAACGTTAATGCCAGCGAACTAACTGAACAACAACTCGGTGAACGCAATTTAATGATTACACGACTACAAGAAGAAATGAATAAACTACGCGAAGCTGGGTTGACTCCTTCAGTTAGCGACCCAGCTGACAATGGTCCAACCCAAGGCACACATTATAATGTTAACAAGCTAGGTGGTGAAATTGGTGTTGATCCTAGAGTTTTAAGAATAGCTATTCAGCGTAGTATGACTGGTAATCCAACTAGACAAGATACACTAACACTAGCTGATGCATTTTTAGGTATTTTGAAAAACGGCGATGACCAAACTATTCAAAATATTGCTAACATTATCAAATCTGGTAATCCTAGAAAAGAAATTCCGCAAGAAAGCACAGCGGCAATCGCAGAACGTAATGCCTTTGTTGATGCTATGCGTCAAGTTAAAAAAGGTGAGAAGTTTACAGTAGGCGGTAAAGAATTTACCAAAACAACCAGCCATGGTATAGGTGGCAAGGAAGAAGTAAAAGAAGAAATAAACACAGAAGCTTATGATAGACTACGAAAAGTTTTTGACTTCAGCAATTATAAGGGTTAAACCATGAATTTATTTGAACTATTTGAAAGTCCAGTTATTGCTGGTGCAAACAATTTAAAAGCCATTGCCAATGCGGCAACTACCAGCACCAGTGCTACTATTACACTTGGTGGTGAGCCAATTACATTAGAGCATCCAGAAGCTACATTTGTATACGGTTTGTACAAAAAATCACTACAGAATGGTCGCCAGGAACAATTCATGCAAATGCTGGCCGATCCAAGATCATTTGATCAATTAATGGCTGGTATGCGTAATATGATGAACAGAGATCGTGGTCCAGAAATGGCACAAGCGGCTGCTCAACGTATTGGTCAACCTGGCGTACAAGAAGGCATGCCAATTGCTGAAGCAGTCCCAGAACAAAACGACACACTAGCGCACATTGTCAAACGTTTCCCTAAGGAAGTTAAAGACTTTGCGGCAGGTCATGAACTAAGTGATGAATTATATCACGCACTATATGACTACTATTTCCTACATGGTGAAATGCCATATGGTACAGCAAAAGCTAGAGATGGTGATCCTTATGAATGGATTCATCAGCGTTTCGATCAAGATGTTCATGACTATATTACAGAGTCCATCACAGAAGGCAAGAAGAAAGTCACTGAACGCTATGATGATGAAGACGATGATTGGTATGGTTTCAACGACAAAACTCGTAAAGCCGCTACTGGTGGTACTGTAACTAAAACTAGTTCAGGTGTAGTTCACAAAGGCAAATACGGCAGCGAATATCAAGGCGATGACGGTGACGAAGAAGATTATGATGAGTGGGGCAACAAAAAGCCTGCGGCCAAGGCAGCGGCTAAAGTTGCAAAAGCTGATGCTAAGGCTGCAGCCACGCCTAGAGCCGCTGGCCGTCCAAGTTCGAGTGTTCAAACAACCGACGCTGGTGAAAAGATCACTGATTATAGACTATGGTATCATAAGTCTAAGAGATTACACCCAGAACGTAAAATTGTAGGTAGTGCAGAAAATGCTGTAGCAGTTATTCCAACTGGTGATAAATTTGCTATCATTGGTTCCTGGAATTCAGGTGCGGGTATGTTGGCACAAAAAGCAGGTAAGAAAATATCCGCTGTGCAATTACAAGCGTATAAAAGCGCAAGGGGACGTCCTGCTCGTCGTGCTGAAAGTGCTATGATGCCAAAGGGTCGTGGTCGTCCAGTGCGTGAGTTTATCGAACAACTACGTTGTATCGCAGAAGGATACAAAACTAGAGAAGAGATAAGGTCAGTTCTATGAGATTATTTGAATTCGCACAAGAACACAGTTTAACTGAAAGCGATAGCCCTGTAGCCAGTGCTATTACTCGTAGAATTTTATTACAACGCACAGACTTATTAAGTAAGTATGGTCCTGAAAAAGTTATGGCTGCAATCGATGATGTAGCGGACTTTGTAGGTGACACTGAAGAAATTGGTAGCAGTGACGTTAGCGGCTGGATCAAACAAGTTGAACAGTCATTGGCTGATATGACTGGTGAAGGTGTGGTAGAGGCCGGCGGTAGATATGGTAGCAATAATCCAGACACTATGAGTCCTAACAATTATGATCGTTATCAACAAGATCAAATGGATCAAGGCAAGCGTGATTTCAAACGTCAAGAACATGATGCTGAGTGGGAACAAGAAAAAGCTCACAGCGCGAATTTATCCGCACGTGATGCAGGTACTTGGTATATTCGCTTAAACGGTAAACTCATTAGAGACAAACAAGGCAATCCTTATTCATTCCGTGGAAAGGCTGCCGCAAATAAAGCCGCACTAACAATGCAGGCCAAACTGTTTAATCAGGGTAAAGAGTTTATGTTGACTACTAACCCCAACGATAAGCAACAAGGCATGGAGTAATACCAATGAGATTACATCAACTTACTGAATCAAAACAAAATGTAGCGGAAAGCGCCGAAGATCGAACAAGTTATCAGGTTGCCAAAATATTATCCGACAAAGGTATTAAGTACGAACGTGGCGGCGAAAACGAATTAATCAATACAATCGGTATGGTCCTTGTTAAAGAATTAAACATGAGTCCAAAACAAGCTCGTGGATTGATTAGCTATGATGAAGATTTTATCAGCGACACAATGAGCGAATTACAGCATATGAGCCGGGGTGTGAAAGAAGAATTCAACGGTGAATACGATGATGAAGCAGGCATGGCTAAAAGTAATCTACGTACAATGGCTCGTGCTGTAAACGGTTTACTAGATACTATAGAAGACAATGACAACTTGCCAGAATGGGCACAGGAAAAACTTGCTAAAGCAGAAATGATGACAACTAGTGTTTGGGATTATTTACTAAGTCAAAAAGAACAAGGCATGGATCCTAAAGTAACAGAGGCCGATGCGCCACGATTTGATCCACTTGTTGCTAAAATAGCAGCCAAAATGAAAGGCCCAACAGAAAATGATGCTATAGCCGCATTAATAACTGTACTCGGCACTAGCGCATATAATGAACGCCCTGGTTTTTATAGGTTATGGCTCGGCCAAGCGATTGACAAGTATAGTAAAGAAGGTATGGCGGCCGGCAAATGAGATTACACGAGCTTACTGAATCAATCCAAGACTTAGATTCTCAATTTGATATCATTGAATCTTGGGTAGAACAACTTGCCGAACAACATGGTGTTGATGCTGATGTAATTTGGGAAGACTTTGAAGAACTAGGTGATAATGACTTACTAAACGAAGCTGCCGCTTGGCAAAAGAAATCAGGTAAAAACAAGAACGGTGGTTTAAATGCCAAAGGTGTTGCCTCTTATCGTAGAGAGAATCCTGGCAGTAAATTACAAACAGCAGTTACTACTAAACCTAGTAAACTTAAAAAAGGCAGCAAAGCAGCCAAACGCCGCAAATCATTCTGTGCTAGAATGGGCGGCATGAAAGGTCCAATGAAGGGCGATAATGGCAAGCCAACTCGTAAAGCATTGGCTTTAAGAAAGTGGAATTGCTAAAATGAAAATACAAGAACTAATTGAAGCTAAACAACGTTTAGATCCCAAGTGCTGGAAAGGCTATAAAAAGCAAGGCACTAAGATGAAAGGCGACACTAGAGTTAACAACTGTGTGCCTGAAAGTGCTGATCAAGGTGTGGCGGAAGTTGCTGGACCTGCTGTCGATTCAAAAGGCCGCACACAACGTCAGTGGATTCAAGCTGTCAAGGCAAAGTTCCCCGATGCTAAAATTATTCAGTCTAAGATGATTGATGGTCCTTGCCAAGCAACATTAACTGACGGCAGAACACTTGTATGGAAAAAAGTAGACCAAGTTGAAGAGATAATTGATCCAACTGGTGCTACAGCAAACGCATTACGTTATGTTGGTAGAAAAATAGCCACTGTTTTTCCATTGTTAGCAGTAGGTGGTGTAGGTGCAGGATTGGCTTACGCTGGACTAATGGCTCCTATTGTAGCCTCAATGGGCGGCGTGGGTACTGCACTGGCTGGGTTAAGCACCGAGGTCATGGCCTACGGTGCTGTTGGCGGCATGGCGGCGACACCATCGTTGATACAAATTATCAAAGATTTATTTGCCGCAGATGAAAATAGTATTCAAGCAGGTATTAAGCGTTGGGTAGAAAAACATGTAGGTGACGAAAACGATGTACTAGAGTTTATGAATTTACATGCTCAGAGTGCATACTTGAAACAACGCCTATTCCGTTGGAGAGCCAAACAGTGGGAAGTTAAAATGAAACCCGATGAAGCAGAAGCCTACTTAGAAAAAAATAATAAGCATTGGTTAGACATGGAAAAGCAAAAAGTCATCGATGCCGAAAAAGCAAAAGTCGATGCCGCAAAGGCAGAAGTAAAACCAGGTATGGCAGAAGGATTAGATGCTGATCAAAAGAAAGCTCGTCAAGTTCCTGGAACTGAAATGCCAAAAAAGACTAGTCCAGTACTAGGTAAAGCACCCAAGCAACATCCTTTCAAAGGTCGTGCTGTTGGTGACGGTCTATAAATAAAACTATGAGATTAGAAGGTTTTGTAGCCAAAGGCTGGGGCTCGGAAAACATTTGGGCTACCAATGACAAATACTGCGGTAAACTATTAAAGTTTAACCAAGGTGCTAAATTCAGTATGCACTTCCATGCTGAAAAAGAAGAAACATGGTATGTACTCAGTGGTAGCTTTATTGTTCGCTGTATTGACACAGCCAACGCCAATCAATACGAACAAACTTTAAAAGAAGGTGATGTATGGCATAACAAACCATTATTACCACATCAACTAATCTGTGTAGAAGAAGGTGTTATCATTGAAGTCAGTACACCTGATTCAGTGGAAGATAATTACAGAGTAGGCAAGGGCGACAGTCAAAATGCGAGTAATGGTTAATGGTACTTTTGATATCCTGCATCGCGGGCATATCGAAATGTTAAACTACGCAAAAAGCAAAGGCGATTATTTGTTAGTGGCAATTGATACGGATCGAAGAGTATCAGAATTAAAAGGTCCAACTCGCCCTGTTAATAATCAAGAAGATCGCAAGTTTCATTTAGAAAATTTAAAAGCAGTTGATCAAGTACTGTTCTTTGACAGTAAAGAACAGCTAATAGATATAATGAAATCATACAAACCCGATGTATATGTCAAGGGCAGTGACTGGCAAGGCAAAAGTGTCGAAGCTGCCAATCACTGCGATGAAATAATTTTTTACAGCAGAGTCGGTGATTACTCTACTACCAACACCATACTTCGTATTAGTTCGTCAATTGAACAAAAGATAAATAATTAAAAGGATATTATCATGGACGAACTTTCACAAGCACTTAAAGTAGTTTTAGCAAATCACTATGCTTTTAGTTTAAAAGCACAAAACTTTCACTGGAACGTAGAAGGCCCTGACTTCAAACAATATCACGATTTGTTTGGCGAAATCTATGAAGAAGTTTATGGCAGTGTAGATACTATTGCTGAACGTGTTCGTACTATTGGCTTTTACACACCTGGTAGTTTTAGACGTTATCTTGAACTAAGTCAAATTGAAGATCAAGTTGAGATTCCAAACTCTCGTTCAATGATTGAAAAACTATTAGCAGATATCAGTACTGTACAAACTAGTATTAAAGTTTGCTATGACTTAGCCGAACAAAACAGTAATCACGGACTAAGTAACTTGATGGCTGAAAGACAGGATGCATTTGCAAAACATGCGTGGATGTTAACTGCTACATTAAAAAATAGATAATGCAACAAACTGAAAAGATAGTAAAAGATTTAGTTAAAGTAACATTAACAGAATCTCAAACTGCCGCGCTAGTATCATTTATTGACGATCGCGGCCAAACAATATTCAAAAACAGCAACTTACTCAAAGTCATTAACAAAAATGATTTTGACGCTGTTCCTACTGAACTAAAAAAATGGGTAATTGAAAATGGTAAAGTTCGCAGTGAACTTGAACTGTTACGCCAAAAAGAAATTTCTCTGTTTACCAAATAACACTTGACTGATGATGTGTAATACTATATAATAGTAGAACACATTTTATTAAGGAGTGTTTATGGAACCGCGTATGTTTTCCGGCGATGAAAAAGCCAAAATTAAAAAACTATTTGCCGAAGGCATTCAAGTTATGGGTGAAGTTGCTGCCTTGTCCGAAGGCTTGAATGAAACTATTAAAGCCATTGCAGAAGAACTAGACATGAAGCCTGGCGTACTTAAAAAGGCATTGCGTATTGCTTATAAGAATGAGTTTGCCAAAGAGCAAGATGCATTTACTGAGGTAGAAGAAGTTCTCGAAGTTGCAGGTCATCGTTGATTAAATTCCTAAAAGAGCAAACATGGCAATTTTATTTTGAATGGCTATGTACGGCTGTTCTTATTATCGGAGTTGCCCTGACCAGTTATAATGTTTATCCTCTAAACATTTGGCTCAGTTGCCTAGGCAATCTAGGTTGGTTTGTTCTCGGTATACTATGGCGTAAGTGGAGTTTGATTATTGTTCAACTTATAGTTACATTAATCTATGTTGCAGGAATATATAATATACTATGAGTTATGTTGACGCAATTTATGTAAAAGATAAAGACCTTATTAATGTAGTAGAACGAGTTGATGGAGTAAGAAAGTTTAAAAGTTTTCCTGCCCATTACCTGTTTTACTATGCTGACAATAAAGGTCAATACACAGGCATTGATGGTAAAAGACTGACTAAGGTTGCTGTGGCCAGTAACAAAGCTTTCGATAAAGAAAAGCGCATATATGGACACAAACAACTTTACGAAAGTGACATTAAGCCATTAAACAGATGTTTAGAATCAAACTATCTAAACAGTGACGCTCCACAAGTCAATAAGGCATTTTTCGATATTGAGGTTGCTTACAGTAAAGAAAAAGGGTTTGCTGATCCCAGCGATCCGTTTAATCCCATTACTGCTATCTCTGTACATTGTGGCTGGCTGGATAAACTAATTACATTGGTTATTAAACCTGACCTAATGGCACAGGATCAAGCAGAAGCTATTGTAGCTAGATTTGATGACACTATACTTTGTCCCAACGAAGAAGATATGTTGGATACGTTTCTAACTATCATTGACGACGCTGACATTATCAGTGGTTGGAACAGCGAAGGCTATGACGTACCTTATACAGTTAATAGAATTATTAAACTCATGGGTGCGGATCATACTCGTAGATTTTGCCTATGGAATGCTAAACCTAAGAAGCGTGAATACGAAAAGTATGGTAAGATTAGTGAAACATACGACTTTGTCGGTCGTGTACACTTGGACTATCTTGACTTGTATCGTAAGTATACCTATCATGAACTTCACACATATCGACTTGACTATGTAGGTGAGATTGAAATTGGCGAAACTAAAGTTCACTATGAAGGCACATTGGATCAACTGTATAACAATGACTTTGAAAAGTTCATTGCGTATAACAGACAAGATACCATGTTGCTGTTCAAGATGGACGCCAAGCTACAATACATTGACTTAGTTAACGTGTTGGCCCATGCAAACACAGTTACACTACGCACAACAATGGGTGCGGTGGCTATGACTGATCAAGCTATTATCAATGAAGCTCACGGGCGAGGAGTAATGGTAATGGATCGTAAGCGTGGTGATGGTATTGAAACACAGGCCGCAGGTGCTTATGTAGCTTATCCTAAAAAAGGTGTACATGATTGGATCGGGTCAATGGACTTGAACAGTTTGTATCCTAGTTTGATCCGTGCTCTTAATATGAGTCCAGAAACTATTATTGGACAGGTGCGTCAACAACAAACTAAACAAGAACTTACAGCATGGCTGGACAGTGGCAAAGGCTTTGCTGACTACTGGGATGGAAAGTTTGCTGTACATGAATATGATCAAGTCATGGCTAAAAACAAAGCCTATGATGTTATCATTGATTGGGAGAATGGCACCAGCACAGAAATGTCGGCCGCCGAAGCATACGAGTTAATTTATCTAAATGGTAACCCTTGGATGTTAACTTCCAATGGCACAATCTTTACTTTTGAAAAGCAAGGCGTTATTCCTGGATTGCTAGCACGTTGGTATAGTGAACGTAAAGAACTACAAGTCAAAGCCAAAGAAGCATATGGTACAGATATGTTTGAGTATTGGGATAAGCGACAGTTGGTCAAGAAGATTAATTTGAACTCGTTATATGGTGCGTTGCTCAATGCAGGATCTAGATTCTTCGACCTACGCATGGGACAGAGCACAACACTATGTGGTAGACAAGTTGCCAAGCACATGGCCAGTCAGGTAAATGAAATGTTTACTGGAGAATATAATCACTTGGGTGAAACTATTATCTATGGTGACACTGACAGTTGTTACTTTAGTGCTTATCCAGTTTATAAAAATCAAATTGGCCGCAATGAACTTGAATGGACTCGTGATAAAATCATCGAGTTATATGATACAGTGGCAGATGAGGTCAATAATACATTTCCTGGCTTTATGAATCAAGCATTTAATTGCCCCACTAACTATGGTGAAATTATTAAAGCAGGACGAGAAGTTGTCGCCAGTAAAGGCTTGTTCATTACTAAAAAACGTTATGCCGTTCTTATCTATGATAAAGAAGGTAAACGCAAAGACAAAGATGGAGAGCTCGGCGAGATTAAAGCCATGGGACTCGATCTTAAAAGGTCTGATACTCCTGAATTCATGCAAAAGTTTCTTGAGCAAATTTTGCTTATGGTTCTCAATGGACAAGACAAGCAAGACGTTATTGATGCCATCAATGAATTTAGAACAGCATTCAAGGAACGTCCAGGTTGGGAGAAAGGTACACCCAAGCGTGTTAACAACTTAACCAAACATACCGAAGTCTTTGCAAAGACTGGTAAGTGCGGAGTTGGACATGCTATGGCGGCTATCAATTGGAATAGATTTAAAAAAGCACACAGTGATCAGCGCAGTATGGATATTACTGATGGTATGAAAGTTATTGTATGTAAACTTAAATCCAATCCAATGGGTATAACAAGCATTGCTTATCCAACTGATGAACTTAGACTACCAGAATGGTTTAAAGAATTATCGTTTGATAATGCGGCTATGGAATCTACTATTATTGACAATAAAGTGGACAACCTAATTGGAGTTCTTGACTGGGATATCAGTGCTAGTGATCAAAAAACTAGCTTCGATATGTTGTTCGGGTAACTAAATAAAAGACAGGATATGTTTGGCACATATCCAACACTTAGCAAAGTATATTTTGGTAATATACAATTTGACTATCTAAACCTAAATATAGTATAATATACTATACAGGAGAAATAATTTGAAAGACACAATTTTTGACATCGTCAGACACACAGCAAGCCTTGGCTTTTTTGACTTGGCTAAAATTACAGGCACAGATGAGGAAACTGAAATCTGGACTTGTGATGAAAAGAAAACCGTTGTACTAGACGCAAAACTAAAATCACCAAACGCAGGACTAATTGGTGAAGTTGGATTAGGTAACTTAGGTTTCCTAAATGGTATTACTGGCCTTTATAATAAGGAAGGCGCTACTGTAGAAGTTCTTACAGCGGCACGTAACGGTGAAACTATTCCCGACTATCTGCTATTTAAAGACGCTGATGGAAACAACGACAAATATCGTTTGATGAGCAAAGAGATCATTGACACACAACTGCAACAAAGCAAGTTTAAAGGTGTTAAGTGGGACATTAGCTTTGATCCAAAGAAAAGCAAAGTAAGCGAAATGGCACAAAAGGCCAGTGTTTACTCTTCAATTGAACCAACGTTTACTGTAAAGACTGAGGACAATGATCTTGTTCTTGTTTTTGGTAGCGACACTGCTGGTAGCCACTTTGGGCGAATGACGCTTGCTCAGGGAGTTACAGGCAATATTAAAGAAGGCTATGCTTGGCCTATTGATAAATTTTTATCAATTCTTAAACTAGGCATGAGTGGCGAGTGTACTGTACATTTTAGCCAAGTTGCATGTATGATTACCATTGACAGTGGTATCGGTACATACAATTACATTTTACCAGGACATACACGATAATGGCAACAAAAAAATTGACCCCAGTAAAGCGCAAGCCGGATCCAGTCAATGACGTTGACATTGACGAAGAAGTTACATTACCCAAGGCAAAAGTTGTTGGAACTAAGAACACAGCTTCCAAAGATTCTAAGCCAGAGGTTACGCAGAAAGAAGTTCTCGACGAACTTAAAAAGCAAACAGAATATTTACATAGAGTAGACTGGAAGCTTTGGATGCTAATGAACATGGTTCGTATCATCGGTGAAGAAAATGGTTACACCTTTAAATTTGGTGGCATGGATACTAAGGAGAATGAATAATGAATGATAAACAAGCAGATGCAATGTTAAAAAGTCTCAAGAGAATCGAAAGTTTTCTTGAGGCGATTGATTGGAAACTATGGAACTTCCATCAAAAGGTTATCGGAGCAGGTACTACTGAAGCCGACGATATAACTGACGAAGATGAAGAGACGGAACAGTTAGCCGCTGTTATCGAATCACCAAAAAAAGCGGTAGCCGCTGAAACTACAAAGTCAGCGGCTGTTCCTGGTTATCCTACCATCGAAAAATGGAATTAAAATGAAGAAGATGATTTGGGTTACCTTTCGTAAGGAAGGCATACACAAGTACCCAGCGGCTCTAACTGATCCTAACTTGGCTACCGGAGATGAATATGATGTCAGCTTTCTTGGCTATCCTCACAGACACATGTTCCATTTTAAAGTAGCCATTGAAGTGTTTCATGATGATCGTGACATTGAATTTATTCAATTTAAACGCTGGTTGGAAAATCTTTATAAAGGTGCCATACTGGCATTAGACTTTAAAAGTTGCGAGATGATCGCAGAAGATTTGTACACACAAATTAATGCTCGCCATCCCGGCAGAGCAGTGACAATAGAAGTAAGTGAGGACGGTGAAAATGGATGCTACATTCAATTTGAACAGAAGTAAGGTTAGAACAGTGCATAACAATAATAATTCTTATGTTAGTCGTGCAATGATTAATATCAATGATATTAAATATGACTTGCTAAAAATTGCCGAGTTATATGACGGTGTTTTACAAGAAGGATTGGGACACTTGCCCGCAGATATGTTCCTGGCATATCTCAGTGATATGAGAAACGATCGGTGGATTCATAGTTATGAAATCACTGAAGTTATGCTCAAAGAGTATAGCTACACATATGATGTTGGTATTCAAATTACCAATGATCGCACTCCTAAGAAGCTAAAGATTCATGTTGGCTTATATAAGAGTACTTGGCCCGACTTGGCGTCTACCATGAAATATAATGGTAGCGGTTATGTACGGTCTTAATTTTTGTTTTAAAAACCTAAATACAATCTCCAACAAAGGAGAAATATATGTTAAGTAAAAAAACTAGAATTGACTTACAGGCAAGGAACAAAGATTATGCTGTGTTCCTTCCAAGTATCAGCGGCTTTTATCAAACCTTTATCAGTAAGGAAAGGAACAATCCTGGAGTGGATGTTCTTCCTGGTCGTGTTCCTGCTGAGTTTGAAAATGGTATAGAAGGATTTAACTTCCTTAACAAAGAAGAAGCATACTTCTACTATCCAGATTCATTATATTCAGCAGGGCACGCCCAACTAGATATTGCCAAGAGTGACGTCGAAGAATCAATGATTCAAAAGCGCGATAAGAAAAATAATTTTATTCTCGGCGATAGTGGTGGATTCCAAATTGGCAAAGGTGTTATTAACTTTGATTGGCAACGCTTCTGGGAGAAACAAGGCGATGCTGGTTATATTGGCACTGCTGACAAAACTCGTATGTCTATCCTTAACTGGTTAGAACATACCGCTGACTATAGTATGGTACTTGATATTCCGACATGGAGTGCCGCCCCTATTAATCAAGAACGCACTGGCTTAAAGACTTTTAAAGATTGTCTAGATGGAACTTTGTTTAACAATGATTTTTTCTTAAAACATCGTAAAGGTCAAACTAAGTTTCTGAATGTTTTACAAGGCGGCAACAATGTTGATGCTGAGATTTGGTATGAAGCTGTAAAGCATTATCCATTCGAAGGTTGGGCCATGGGCGGTAATAATATGAAGGACGTAGACTTGATGTTACGTCGTTTAATTAAACTACGCGATGATAAATTGCTTGAACCCGGTCATGATGTTATCCACTTCTTGGGTACTAGTAAACTCGAGCTTGCTTGTTTGTTAACTGCGGTTCAGCGTAACATTCGTGAACATATTAATCCTAATATGAAGGTAACGTTTGACTGTGCTAGTCCATTTTTAGCTACTGCTTATGGACAAGCGTATACACAACACGTTCACCAGAATAAACGTTTTAGTTATATCATGGATAAAGCTATCGATGACAGACGTCTTGCTGGTAATACAACTCCGTGGCCATGGAGTAGTCCCATTGGCGATAGAATGACCATGGGTGATATTTGTTATTACAAGCCCGGTGACTTGAACAAGCTAGGCAAAGAAAGCCGCACCAGCTGGGATAGCTTTAGTTATTTTATGATGATGGGACATAATGTCTTTCAGCATATTGAAAGTGTACAACGAGCCAATGCGTTACTAGATACTGCTTGTGCCTTACACAAACCAGATCCAAGTAAGTTTAGTAAAGCCAAAGGTGTCAGTGCAGAGTTAAGTAACTGGGTTCCTCGTTCAGTAATTTATGGTGTCGAACTTATTAATCGTGTGTTTACCAGCGAAACTCCTTATACTGAATTGGATAATGCTCAAGCATTACTGGCAGAACTTAATGGCAAGAAAACTCTTAAGACCACTGCTGTTAGTCATGGTATGTTGTTCGAAGACCTTGAGAAAGGTAACGACAATGATGCAGAAGCGGCTGAAGCATGGGATGAAGACCAAGCTGATGAAATTCTTGCTGAGGCATTAAATGGCTAAAGCACTTATAATTGGATTAGGGTTTGGACAGGCTGTTTATCTGCCTGTGCTAACTGAACTTGGTTATGAGGTAATTACTGTTGACATGGATACATCTAAAGGTGCTGATTTTTCAAACCTAGACGATGCTATCCGTGTTCACGGTAAGTTTGATACTGTGAACATTTGTACACCAAACTTCACACATATTAAATTAGCAAGAAAAGTAGCCGCATTAAGTAAAATTGTTTTTGTAGAAAAGCCAGGCGTAGCTAACAGTGAAGCATGGCGATGGCTTTGTATTGATTATCCTCAGACTCGTTTTATGATGGTAAAGAATAACCAATATAGAGATACGATTGAACAGTTCAAAACACTAGCCAATCAAAGTCATACAGTTAGAATTGTTTGGAATAATAAAAATCGTATTCCAAACCCAGGCAGTTGGTTCACTACCAAAGATTTGGCATTCGGTGGAGTTAGTCGAGATTTAATGCCTCATATGTTAAGTTACTATGTGGCCTTGACAGACTATACAAAAGGTAATAAACTATACAGCAACGCAATACAACGACATGAACTCAAAGATCTTATTGATACTGATTATGGTAGCGTCAATCATGATGGCACTTACAATGTCGATGACTTCTGTGAATTCGAATTTAAAAACGGCGATACAACTTGGGTCTTAACTGCCAACTGGAAAGACAATAAAGCCGACGATGTTTATATTAGTTTTGACATGAAGAATAGTGCTGCCAAGTTTGTTCTAGGATTATGTCCAGAAGAAGCATACAAGTCTATGATAGAAAACGCTGTTACAAACCTAAATAATGATATGTTCTGGAAAGAACAATTACGACAGGATCTTTGGATTCATCGGCAAATAGAAAACTTATGACACGTATATTACAAACAACTGGCCAAGGTAACTTTACAGAAACAACTTGGATTAATCCAAAGTGCGGAGACTATGAAATTACTGTCGAAAGTATCATGACTGGTGTGTGTCGCAGTGACATCGATATGATGAATGGAGACTTTGGCCCGTTACCTATTAATATGCAGGGCCATGAAGGTCTAGGTCGCGTAATCAAAGTTGGTAAAAATATTGGTATGACGCAAGTAGGAGATATTGTAGCTACACGTGGTGAACCTGCTTATGCAGATGTATACAATGTTAGGGCCAACGAATATGTAGTGGTTCCAGAAGCACATCCAAAATATATATTAGAACCCGTTGCATGTGGAATTAATATTGTACAGCAACCTATTAGAGAAATTGCAGAACGTGCGGGTGCGAGTAAACGTTTACTAATACTGGGCAGTGGCTTTCTTGCGTGGGTTGCTTTCAATGTTATTCTTATTCATCATTTGGATTTTGAAATCACAGTAGTTGGGAATAGTAATAAAGAACTTTGGGGTGAAGTTCTTCATCAAGAATATCAAGGCACATTTGATGTGGTCATTGATCTAAGCAGTAAGATGGATATTTTTGAGAAACCTATTCTAAATAATGAAGCATTAGTAGTGTTTGGAAGTCAAAAGAAAGTAAGTACAGACTTCTCCAATTTACTTTGGAAAGCCTGTACTATGATATTCCCAAGTCCGAGAACAGACGGCTTTTATCATTGTATGAAGGATGCGGCATATTGGATTGAGCAAGGTGATATTGTAGTTGACAGTTTCTGGACTCGAGCGTATAATAGAGACACTGAATGGCAACAAGCATTTGCTGATGGCCTCAACCGCCCTGCGGGTTATAGCAGGGGTTATATATATTGGAATAATAATGGCAATTGATACAATAGGCCGTAAGGCTACAACTTATTTTATTGGTACAGAAGTAGAACGTACTGCTATGTATGGTGAACGTACATTGTTTGTAGTGGGTGTTCAGCCTGTGGATAAAATTGTTAGTTTACTTAATGAACATAAACTACGTCACATTTATCTTGGCACAAGTCAAAGTTTTACTCCCAAAGACTACGACGACTGGAAGGCATGGGATAAAATGATCATCGAATTACTAGAAGCTGGTTATTGGGTTACGTTAGACTTTGGCGTAGAATACGCCGATACATTTAACGAAGAGGGATGGAGTGAGTTCAATACATTTATTCCGATGATCAGTGTCAAACTTCCCTACATTAAACTATACAATTACAATGCTACATTAAAGATCGATGATACTACGTGGGGACACAGTAACCCAGGAGTATGGTGTCATAGTCTACACGACTTAATGGATAGAAAAGTTTACACAGACTGGAAAGATTATGTAGGGGACGAAAATGTCTAAAATCTTTCTAGTTGATTTAGAAGCAGTTAGCACACGTTATACTGGACAATGGAAAGAACATGTTCCACAATTACTTAGAGAAAAAGGCCATGAAGTTCAAGTTATCTCTGGTCCCACAGATATCCCTAGCGCCGCTACTCCTGGTGCATTTCTCAATTTTGGGGGCACTAATATCTATAAGGCAAACCAAGTTGAACAGCTTGGAAGACTTTTTTGCGAGGGATCCATTAATTCCGGCGATCACTTTGTGTTTACTGATGCATGGCACCCAGGTATTGTTAACTTAAAATATATGAGTGAACTGCTGGGCATTCCAGTCGTTACACATGGCTTATGGCATGCCGGTAGTTATGATCCGCAAGACTTCTTAGGTCGTCTTGTTGGCAACAAGCCTTGGGTACGCAATGCAGAGAAGAGTTTCTTTCACGCATTTGATCACAACTACTTTGCCACAGACTTTCACATTAACATGTTCTCAGATAATTTGTTTCATGATGAGGTTGTGGAGATGGAAGATGACAAAGTTATCCGCACTGGTTGGCCCATGGAATATATGGATGATACACTTAGTCCATATAAAAAATTAAACAAGCGTGATCTTATTTTATTCCCGCATCGTCTTGCACCTGAGAAACAAGTTGAAATCTTCCGTGATTTAAAAACTCACTTACCGCAATATGAGTTTATTGTTTGTCAAGATGAACAATTAACTAAGAAACAATATCACACATTACTGGGACAGGCAAAGATGGTGTTCAGTGCTAACCTACAAGAAACATTGGGTATTAGTTGTTATGAAGGCGCTGTAGTAAATGCTATCCCAATGGTACCAGATAGACTAAGCTACAGCGAAATGTATTTAGATGTATTTAAATATGAAAGTAAATGGACAGAGTCATGGGAGTCGTACAATGTTTATCGTCCTGATCTATGCCGTGCCATTATAACACACATGGATTACTATCACACTCGATTACGTCAGCTTAAAGAACAAACAGAATATCTGGCTATGAATTTCTTTAGTGCGAAAGATCTGTTAAATAATCTGTAATGATTGTTATATATTTCTTATTATGGACGTTTACGTTGTACTGGATACATCGTATTGGTCATAAAACGCCATTTGTAAAAAATTGGCACAGAGATCATCATAGTTACATAGTTAATTATGGATCACCGGGTTGGCAATGGAATAATTTATTTTTGTTTAATGATACTTGGACTAGTACATTAGATTTATATGTAACCGAAGTTATTCCTACCCTACTGTTCAGTTTAATTACTGGGCAATGGTGGATCAGTGTATTCTATTATATATGGGCAGCCTTCTTCCAAGAAAGATTTGAACACAATAGTAACATAGATATGCCATTAGTTACTACAGGTAAATGGCATTTAATACACCACCAGCAACCAACTAAGAATTACGGATTGTTCTTTCCCATATGGGATATATTATTTGGAACCTATAAACGTGTGGACCAGCGAAAATAATTGGTATAAGTGGAGTTATGGCGCCATGGCTGCGTTTGAAAAACAAACCAGTGACTTGCCATTTAACACTAGTTACGACTGTGGCTTCGTTGGTGCCATTGGTTCTTTTAAAGAAGAACTTATAAGGGCGGCATCGAGTACACTAGATCATTATCCTGGATTAAAGCCATGTATATTCTTCAGTGGTGGGTCTGACAGTGAATTACTACTGAGAACATATTTAGATATAGGATCAAATCCTGAAGTATATATTGTTAGGTATGAAAATGATTACAATATATACGATGTAAGCTATGCTATTACAATCTGTAATATATTAGGTGTTAAATATCATCTCATTGATTTTCAATTGGAAAAGTTTTATGATAGTGATGCTGAGAAAATATCTGAGCTTGCACAAATTGACAGGCCTAGAGCATTACCTTATTGTAAGTTTATGGAACTAGTTGACGGATTACCAATTCTAGGGCAAGGTGATCCACATTGGGTTAGATTGAATGATAATTATTTACAGAAAGGTGAATGGAGATACCGAGACATGGAGGTATTTATTGGTTGGGACAAATACGCAAGATATTTAAACAGGCCAGCTATACCAGAATTTTTTAAATGGACGCCTGGTTTAATATTATCACATACTAAACTAGATTGGTTTAATAAATTGACAAATGATGAATACTCGGGCAAATTAGGTACTAATTCTACTAAATTGCAAGGTTACAAAGAAATATATTCAGACATGATTCACAGACAAAAACAAACTGGTTTTGAGAAAACCGACGCGATGATTAATAGTTTTGAACAATTTTTGTCAAAGAAATATAACGGTTTGCCTTATAGGCAACACCAAGATAGAACATTAGAAGAACTCAGGAAAGAAATATTAAATGATTAAAATACAAAGTTATACTACAAGTCCTAGTTGGTATCAAGTAGACACCAGTCATAATCTACCCACTGTTACTGGCGCGGTACAATGGAACGGTAACAGTAAATGTTTTGAAGTTAGTATTGGTAATAGTTGGCAACGTATTGATAATACTGTTCAAGTTTCTCATAATTATGATATGAATATGGTTGCTCAATGGGTAATGAAAAAGATGTCGGAGGAAGAAGAAACTAAGAAACTGCGTAGTAAATATCCAGCACTAGACGAAGCATACAATCACTTAGAACTGATCAAAGCATTAGTAACTGTAGGGCCGGAAACAAATGATATTCAACAAAATTAAAAAGTTAAAAGAAGATGGATTAAAAGTTGGCATAACTTTCAGTACCTTTGACTTATTTCACGCAGGGCATGTAGCAATGTTATCTGAAGCAAAAAATCACTGTGACTACCTTATTGCCGCATTACAGACTGATCCTACAATAGACCGTCCTAATACAAAAAATCCTCCCATACAAAGTATTGTAGAACGACAGATACAACTCAGTACCAATCGTAATGTAGATGAAGTTGTTATCTATCAAACAGAAAAAGACTTAGAAGACCTCTTGCTTATTTTGCCTATTGATGTTAGAATACTTGGAGTAGAGTACGCAGACAAAGAATTTACAGGAAAACAAATCTGTACAAATCGAGGAATTGAAATTGTATTCAACGGCAGGGATCATAGTTTTAGTTCAAGTAGTTTGCGTAAACGTGTAGCGGAAGCAGAAAGTAAAAAATGACAACAAAAATAGTAATTATTGGTTTAGGATTTGTAGGTAACGCTATCCACAAATCTTTAGATGGTTGGATGAGTAATGATACAATCAGTTTGATTGATCCGGGCAAAGGACTTAATACTCCTTATAGAGATATCGAAGACTATGATGCTGCCTTTGTTTGTGTACCAAGTCCACAGAGCGCAGATGGTACTGCTGATACTAGCATACTAGAAAATGTATTGGCTACACTTGCCAGCGTTGACTTTAAAGGTGTAATCATTAGTAAAGTTACTGCACCACCTGGCGTTTATCAACGTCTACAAGAAAGTTATCCAAACTTAGTACACGCTCCGGAATTTTTAACTGCGGCCAATGCGGAAATAGATTATCGTAGTGGTAAGTTTGCTATTATCGGCGGTGCTGTGTCGGCATACAGAAACGAAGCTGAACGTATTATTAAAATGACACAAACTAGTTTAAGTAGTGTTTTACATTGTAGTATTCAAGAAGCGGCATTGGCCAAGTATAGTATTAATTCTTTTCTAGCCACCAAAGTTGTTTTTATGAATGAGCTGGCATTGTTAGCCAACGAGTTAGACTGTGATTGGGAAACTATTCGTAATGCAATTACATTAGATAAGAGGATTGGGCAGAGTCATATGCAGGTACCCGGACCTGACGGTGATTATGGATTTGGTGGCATGTGCTTTCCAAAAGATACAACCGCATTACTCAAATGTGCGGAACAAGTCGACGCAAAGCTAAGTGTTTTGGACACAGCAGTTAAAACTAACCTTATTTTACGCTTGACAGATCCTAAATAATAGTGTATACTTAATACAACTGGCAACTACCTCTGCCTTAACATAGGAAAAAATTATAATGACAGCAACATTTAAAAAAGACGAATCCGTTCATGGAACAGCCTTTACATTTAAAAAAGACAACATTGTTGATACTGCGGAAATCAAAAACATGACTGAACCAGTAAAATTAGAAACAGGCCTGGACGCAATGGCAGGCGATGGCGGATACCAAGAAGAAAAGTATCTAGGAAACTATCTACGTTTTAAGATGAAACGTGACGGCAAAAGGTTCTGGGCAGGTGATAATATTAGTGAATATGTCAACGACCATAACAAAGAGCAACTGATCGACGAAGCTGAAGAAGCATTTGAACTAGTGCTGGATCGTTTGCTTATTGACAGAGAGAACGATCCTAATAGTAAAGGTACCGCAAGACGACTTGCTAAAATGTACTTTAATGAAATAATGGCAGGAAGATATGAACCAGCACCAGACGCAACAGCATTTCCAAACGACTCGCAGGATCGTTATGAGGGCATGTTGGTTGTTCGCAGTGAGCTTCGCAGTATGTGTAGTCATCATCATCAACCCGTTAGTGGCGTTGCTTATATTGGCATTATTGCCGCGGAAAAGCTCATTGGACTCAGCAAATACACAAGAATCGCACAATGGTGTGCCCGGCGAGGTACTCTCCAAGAGGAACTTGCTAATGACATTGCTAGGGAAATCGAAAAGGCCACGGGAGCCAAAAGCTTAGGCGTATATATACAAGCAGTACACGGGTGCTGTGAGAATCGTGGTATTATGGCACATAGCAGTCTAACACAGACCACAGTATTGAAAGGATCTTTTAAAGAAGATCCGGGTGCAAAGAAAGAATTCTTTGACAATATTAAACTACAACAGGAGTTTGCTTCGCGATGAAAGATCCAGTAATAGAATCTAATGCCAATGAATTAAAGTCATTAGTTGATCGAATTAATATTATTATGAGCGACCTACAAGATATGAATGTAGAAGTTAGGATTGCTTATATTGCCAAAGACGAGCCAGGACATCGTATTGATACAGATTCTGATAGACAGCGTATTAAACTTTGGAAAGTAGAAGAGCGTAATGGCTACATCTAAGCCAGGCTATGGTGCTATCCCGCCCGGCGGTACCAACGGATCCTTTCTAACTGCTAATGGCTTGAATGGTACTAATTGGTCAGCTCATAACATCCCGCAACATACTAATGCTGTTCAAATCGGTAATCCTGATCCTGTTATTACATTTAAATTGGACGGTGATATTGTTACCAAAGCAGGAACTATTACAGCAGATGATTGGATCTCTGTTATTAAAATCACGAAACAGTTGATCATGGACATGAGCAATGATGAGGAATTAGTATCTAAATATCCATATATACGAGACGCGGCGCATATTTGGATGATGAACAAACTTAAAGGAGAATGATATGAACGAAAATATTAAACAACTAGCCATAGAGTGTTATAACCCTTATGGCAATTTTGACACCAAAAAGTTCGCCGAGTTGATTGTGCAGGCATGTGCTAAACGCTCAGAAGAACTAGGACAACCTGAACTAGGAACAGGATTAATGAAACATTTTGGAGTTGACCATGAGTAAATTTTTAAGTTGGTTTGAGCGTAATCGCAAATCCATTGGCTATGTAATCGGTGGCGTCAATTTAGGATCTGGCGTTGGACATATTATTAATGGCGATATTGCCAATGGTGTGGTATATGTTATATTAGGATTGGTACTAGTTTTAGATACAAGGATGTTCAAATGAGTAAAGTATATCTAATTAAGCCTCTACACAAGAAAAGTGTAGTATGGCACGTAGAAATGTTTCGCGAAAATGCCGATGGTAGTATTAGCTGGTTTAACATTGACGAAACATATCGTTGGGGACAGGGCTTTATCGAAGAAGATCTAGACTGTAATCTTCCTTGGCAAGGTGACAATGTTGCTTACGCTCGAGCAGATGTAGGCTGGGGTTGCGAATTCGATGATAGTTGCAGTGTTGAATGGGAATTCAGCGATGACATTCCAGAATTAGAACAACAAGAACTCAAAGAAGCATACTACGAAGGTGGTGCAGGTTGGTTGTATGATGGTGAACATGATTGGCAGGAAGAAGATTGTGCGGTACACATCATTGCACCATATCAAGTTGATTTGTGTGAAGAAGATGGTACGGTCATTGAAGAAAATATTAAACTTAAATCGCGGCCGGTAACAAGCAATGAATGGCCGTTTGTATTTCCAAAAGACAGCGAACAAGGAGGCTAATATGGCAACACGCAAAAAGAAATCAGATCTTATAGGTAATTCAAAAATTATACTATCAGAAACTAAAATAGTTAAAGAAAGTCATTTAACAATTACATACAATAATGGTTATCCTGAAAAATTAGAATGGGATGACGAGGCGTTGTTACGGGACGTTAGACTTGCTATTCTGACAGCAGAAAGTAAGATACCCGTAAGTGAAGAATCAAAAGAAAGATGGACGCAAGAAGCAGGCGGCCTATAAAATATAAATGGGCAAGTCGCAACAACTGATATCTCTTAACTTTTGGGAATCCAAACAGTTAGAATATTGGATAGAAGATAATTTTCCAGATTGTCGAGTTCGTTGTCTTTACGATACTTGGAGTGATCCGGAGCAAAAAGAATGGTATGCCATAGAAGGTAATATTACACTTGACATGGAACTACTTCTGAAGTTAAAATATGGTAATAAATTAAAAGGCTCTAACGCAGGAATAAGATATGGATAAAATTAAAGTAAGTGAAATCTTTTATAGCGCACAAGGAGAAGGTCGATTTATTGGCGTACCTAGTGTGTTCTTTCGAACATTTGGTTGTAACTTTAAATGTGGCGGTTTTGGCCTGCCCACAGGAGAAAAGACTACTGAGCCTGATGACATAGGCGCTAAAGTTCACTTGTATAAAACATTTATGGATCTGCCACTAGCACAAACTGGTTGTGATAGTTATGCTAGTTGGCATCCTGCATTTAAGCATCTAAGTCCTTATTATAGCATTGATGAAGCTATCGACGAGATGTTAAAGCTAACTCCCAACCATGCTTGGAAACAGGACAATGGCAATGACGTACATCTTGTCATTACAGGCGGTGAGCCTTTACTAGGATGGCAACAACTATATCCAGATTTGCTAAGTGAAAACAAGATGCGCGATCTCGAAAACTTAACCTTTGAGACAAACGGCACTCAACACTTGCATGAAGACTTTAAACGTTTCTTAACAAACGACTATCACTTGCGTAAAGATCAAATTACATTTAGTGTTAGCCCTAAGCTAAGTGCCAGCGGAGAATCTTGGAAAGACGCCGTCTGTCCAGAAGTAGTAGTAGAATATCAAACACGAGGTTTTACATATTTAAAGTTTGTTGTTGACAAGTTAGAGGACTTCAAAGAAGTAGATGCCGCAACAGCAGAATACAGAGAAGCAGGATTTAAAGGTCCTGCGTTTGTCATGCCTGTAGGTGGCACTGATGCCGCATACTTTGCTAACAGTAAACACATTGCTGACATTGCTTTAGAACGAGGTTATCGATATAGTCCTAGACTACATGTAGACATTTGGAGTAATGGGTGGGGTAAGTAATGTTTGGAACAGGATATACCGGAGGAGATCCAATGAAAGCACAAACACCTGCAAAAGGTATAATGTTTGATGCAGATTATGGCAATAGTAAAACGTACACCATTGCCTGCGATTGTCAAGATGGTGATCATCAAGTTCATATGTGGATTGAACTGAACGGAGATAAAGATACACAGGACATTGAAATGACATTCTATGTAAATACTACCACGCCCTTCTGGAAAGAAGGATTTAGTCGTGTTAAGGCCGCATGGGATATTTTAGTACATGGCTATAGAGAAGATCAGCATTCATTGATCTTAAACAAACAAGCGGCATTGAATGTCGCTAGTACAATTACAACTGTAATAGAAGAATTAGAAGGAATTAAATGAGTTATTTGTTTACCAGTGAGAGTGTGTCGGAAGGACACCCAGATAAAGTTGCTGATGCTATCAGTGATGCCGTATTAGATTTAGTTATGGCGCAACAAAATCCTTCACTTAGATGTGCTTGTGAAACTCTTGTTACAACTAATAGAGTTGTTGTTGCAGGCGAGTACAAAGGTGTTTTGCCTCCGGAAGAAGTAGAAGTTGCTATTCGAAAAGTTATCAAAGACATTGGCTACGAGCAAAGTGGGTTTGATTGGCGTACTGCGGAAATTACAAACTTACTTCACGGGCAAAGTGCTGATATTGCTTTAGGCACAGATAACTTCGGCGCCGGGGATCAAGGCTTGATGTTTGGCTATGCGTGTAATGAAACTGACACCTACATGCCTAGTGCAATTTATTGGAGCCATCGCATTGTAGAAGAGCTTACTCGTCTACGAAAAAATGGTATGATGGAATGGCTCGGCCCAGACGCTAAGAGTCAGGTTACATTTGAATACAATGATGATGGCTCACCTAGACGTATTGCCAAGATTGTATGTAGTACACAGCATAGAGAAAGCGTTAGTCTTGGCGATATTAGGACTAGTGTCAAAGATGTTATTAAAAATATTTTACCCGGTAAGTATGTTGATGACAATACTGAGTTTTATATTAATCCTACTGGCAGGTTTGTTATTGGTGGCCCTGATGGTGATACAGGTCTCACCGGTCGTAAGATTATTGTTGATACTTATGGTGGGTATAGCCCTCATGGGGGCGGGGCTTTCTCAGGGAAAGATCCCACAAAGGTGGACCGTAGCGCCGCTTACTTAACTCGCTACTTGGCTAAGAACATTGTAGCAAGTGGCAAGGCGCCCTGGGCCACATGTCAAATTAGCTATGCTATTGGTATGGCGCAACCAATGAGTTTTTATATTGAAACAGCTGATACAAAACAAAGTCGTGAATTGACTAAATGGGTTCAAGAAAACGTTGATTTAACACCAAAAGGTATTATTGATCGTTTTAACTTATTTAGGCCTATATATAACTTAACAACTAATTATGGACACTTTGGTAAAGCATATTTGCCATGGGAAGAAGTGGACTTATTTTAATGTTAAACAAATTAAAAAACCTATTTGCTAAAAAAGAAGTACCAGGTAAGAACTGGAAAGAAAGCAAAGAACCACAAGTCCGAGTAATCAATACAGACTTTGATGAAAACAATCCAAGACAGGGGTTTATGGAATTGGAATGGAATCCAGCTTTCATTACTTTCCTTAAAGAGCACAACTACCAAGGTACCAATGAAGAAGAAATCGTCGACAAGTGGTTTACCGATTTGTGTAAAAATATTGGACAACAATTAGATGAAGAATCCAAATTTGTAGCCGATGCTGACGTTTTACCAAAGAAGCGTAAAAAAGTTGACAAAAACGTTTAAAGAAGGTATAATAGCATGTCTTCTAAAAACTTAGCTTTTAAGGTTAATTGGGTCGGTGACAGCCATATTGTTGTTGCGCTCAAAAAACAAGAAGAAGATAATTGGAAAGAGTTCTTAATGACAGTTAGAGAATACGCAGAGTTTATGTCTCTTATGCAAGAGTTTAATCTGGCTTTCAAAGAACAACTTGATCAGAAAATTATTGAATCTTACTTTAATGAATAAAACTTACTTACTTGTGGATGCCGCTAATATGTTCTTTCGTGCTCGTCACGTTGTTCGCGGCGAGGATGCAGAAACTAAAGCAGGTATGGCTTACCATATTATGTTTAACAGTATTAACAAAGTATGGCGTGACTTTAAAGGCAGTCATGTTGTGATCTGCCTCGAGGGCCGCTCGTGGCGCAAGGATATCTACGAAGGTTATAAACGTAATCGTACTGAAGCTCGTGCGGCTTTGAGTCCAAAAGAACAAGAAGAAGACCAAATGTTTTGGAAGGCATTCGATGACCTTAAAGATTTTTTTGAAGCCAAAAGTAATTGTACAGTACTTCAGCATCCTCGCTGTGAAGCCGACGACTTTATTGCTCGTTGGACACAAGTACATCCGGATGATACCCATGTTATTGTCAGCAGTGACAGTGACTTTTACCAATTGCTTGCACCAAATGTAAAGCAGTTCAATGGTATTACTAAACAGTTGATCACAGTTGATGGCATCTTCGACGAAAAAGGTAAACGAGTAAAAGATAAGAAAACCAAAGAGGATCTTCCTCCTCCCGATCCGCAATGGTTATTGTTTGAGAAATGTATGCGCGGTGATACATCTGACAATGTCTTTTCGGCATATCCAGGTGTACGTGAAAAAGGTACAAAGAACAAAGTCGGTCTTCGAGAAGCATTTGCAGATAGAGATACCAAAGGCTATAATTGGAACAACATGATGCTACAGCGTTGGGTAGACCACGAAGGCGTCGAGCACAGAGTTCGTGACAAATATCTATTCAATAAACAACTGATCGACTTGACAGAACAGCCAGAAGACATTAAAATAGCATTAGATGAAACAATTGCCACTGTGTCAGGAAAGGCTCCTGTTAAACAAGTAGGAATGCATTTTGTTAAATTTTGCGGTAAATGGAATCTTATCAATATCGCAGACAGAATGGCAGAACACGGCGAGTATCTAGGAGCAACATATAAATGATTTTAGCTAAAAGTATTATTAAAGATAAATTTTGGATTCTTGAAGAGAATGCCAAACGGGTTGGTATGATGAACTTTAAGGATGATAACTATACTATCAATCTTAAACGTAGAGATTTTGTTGTTCGTAATACTACTGAACTTAAAAATCTTGGCATCGAATTTGTTGTTCGTGATTTAACACAAGGCGGCAATATTGAAGTAATGGGTTATCCTACTGATCAAGAAGAAGTCTTTAACATCAAAGAAATGGACGGATATCCTACATTTACTAAAAAATCCACAAGTAAAAGTACTCATGTGGCAGGATGGTATGGATTGAAGTTCAAAAATGGGTGGGTTGCTAGCCTATGCCCTAGATTTACTACTATCAAAACCAATGTATTTGTGGGTCCTTACAAGACCAAGATGGATCTTAAAGTAGTTCTAAGCCAACAAAAAGAAACTATATTAGAAGATTAAGTTAGCATTTAATCTGTTTCTCTGATAAATAATAGTAGGAGAAACAGATAATGGCTAGACCGAAACCTACTATACTTTTAACATATACAGATCCAACAAGTTACAAAAGCGAAGAGATTTTAGAAGCTGAAGCCATCTATGCTGTTTTCTTTCAAGGTAAACCGTTTAATCTTAGAACACACTTGAACAGTTTACAAGACTATCCGGGTCCAAAATATAAAAAAGTAAGTTTTAGCAATTCAGGTCATGCGTTTAATCTAATGGAAAAGATGAATAAACTTTTTAAATGTAATGATTTTACTGTAGTGGAACTTTTACAAGGCGCCGAGGTCAATGAATATGACCTTATCAAAAGAGCAGATAAGTAAACTGGTTTTTGGTGAGATACAAAAATCAGTTGATACGCCATTGACCTTTTTTAGGGTTTATAAAAATAGCAAGGGAACAAGATTTACTGGCTTGGGTTTTGATCTAGCTAGTTTTTTATGGAAAACCTATACAGTAAAGCTTCCACAAGATTATAAAATTGCCAACAAAACTCTGCTAATGCTGGACAGCAGAATGGAATGGCCCTACTATCTTAGTAAGAAAAAACTTATATTATTCAGCGAAATGGATGCTTTTGAATTTACTTTATACTCAGGTGATATAAATTTATGGGCGCACAAAGAATGAATGCCAATGGATATTATTCAGTCAATGGTATAGAATTTGACAACAAAATTACTGCACTGATTCGTGCTTCAGAATTAAACACTGAAGTTAAATGGCATTACTTTGATAATGTATTTGAAACTGCGAAAAACAATAATTTATTAGTAGATACTAACTTAGAAGAATTATACAAAATAAGAGCACAACAACTTAGAGACAGCTATGATTATCTTATTTTAAATTATAGCGGAGGCAGCGATAGTCATAATATATTACATGTGTTTTTAAAGAACAATATCAAATTAGATTGTATCTATATACAATGGCCCGAGCGGCTGATGGACAAAGGTCTGTTCAATGTTAACACCAACGACAAATCTACATTTAACTTTCACAGTGAATGGGAACTAGTATTAAAGAAAGACCTAGAGTGGCTAGCACAATCACACCCAGAAATAAAGATAGAACTATTTGATTGGCTGGACTGTGTCGACGAAAACTTTTATACTGATAAAATATTTGAACAGAATGTTAGTAACTTGCCCAGCATGGCAAGAAGTATCAAGCAAAATAATTACAGTAAAACCGAAACAGAACTAGCTGGCAAGGGTAAACGAGTTGCCAGTATATTTGGTATAGACAAACCTAATATTGTAAAGCATCAAGGTAAGTGGCATTACTTTTTCGCAGACACAGCATTCATGGCACAAGCGAATCCTGGAAATCCCCATGGGCTGGAATATTTTTATAATACTCCTGCATTTCCTGAATTAACAACAATACAATGTAAGAAACTAGCCAAGTGGTATGATTCAAATCCCAGTCATTTGTATTTGGTTAAATCACGCACAGACAGAATCGCAGAAAATCCTGCTGTAGCAAATTTCACGCACAGGCAGAACATGGATGAGTACCATCAAATGGCAGAAATTGCCAAACTTGTGTGTTACCCTTACTGGGACTTTACTAGATTTCAAGCAGAAAAGCCGTTTAGTGTCTTGGATAACTTACAACTAGGTGTACGAGCCTGGGATAACATTTTACATGCTTTGCCAAAATTTAAAAGAGCACAACAAGCATGGGAATATCATTGGACCAGCTATTTAAATAATATAGACATTGCAAAGATGCGAAGCAAAGATACGGTACCCGTAATAAGATCAAAATATTATAAGTTATAACATGGAACTTTTTAATCCACATTCCAATGATTGGTTGAAAAATAAATTTTCAATTTATAATGATCTCCGTAGTCGCGATACCGCGTATTGGAGCGATACCTACAACATGTATATTATAACCAGATATGACGATGTTGTATTTGCGTTACATAATCCTGAAATTTTTTCGTCAGCCTATGGTAATCTTATTGTAGAGGATTCTCGAAGGTTTAATACAACGCTGGGTGCCAGTGATAATCCCACACATGATTTTCTAAAGAATATTGTAAGAAACGCTTATAGTAAAGACAACATGGATAGGATTACCTCATGCTTCTCTTATCATGCACGTCGATTATTATCGGATAAAGATAATCTAAATCTGTCAGATGTAATATCAGAGTTAAGTGCATGGTGTGTTGCAGAAATAATAAATTTTCCCTATGACAAAAAAGAAGTAGTGGATTTAATTATTGATATACAAAAGAAATCTAGTTTAGCAACAAACACTGATATCGATGATAGTTCATATAAAAAATTTAGGCACATTTTAAAGAAACTATGGGTTTCTAAGACAGAGCCACATGGGCCGGGAATTTATAATGAGTTTTATTACAATGATTCCATGGACCTTGATCCCGATGAACAGCACCCTAGATCTTCGTTGTTCATAGGACCTATAATCTCAGGAGCAAGTTCACTGGCTGGTGGATTACAGTTTCTTACTTTAGATTTGTGTAGAAGCGGTAAATTACATAATTTATTAAATGACAAGTCACTAATACATTCTGCGGTAAATGAATCTTTGAGGTACAATGCAAGTACAGGTAGGTTTAGTAGAACCGTTAATTCAGAGGTAGAATTACATGGCGTCAAATTAATGGCTGGCGACCGAGTTGCATTATGCCTGGATTCTGCCAATAGGGATCCTAGTGCTTTTACAAATCCAGATGTTTTTGATTTAGGTCGCCAGGGATCTAAATCCCTAGCTTTTGGGCACGGTATGCATGCCTGTATTGCATTATCAATATCTAAAAACATTATGTCAACTTGGCTGGAATTGTTGTTTGATATATTTGGCAATTACCGCATAACGACATTGGACTCCGAGCTAGAATATCTAATGACAGCATCCGGAAACAACGATTTGTTAACTAACCTACACCTAGAAAAGACGCAGAATATCACGAATAGTAATTCCTCAGCATAAATATATATAGTAACTAACCCCTAAGGAGATTATATGTTTTTAGTAACTAGAACACAAGTCAGACCCAACACGTCTGTAGAATTTTTTGGTCAAGATAATTCTGCTATAACGCCCGAAGCTATCGCCCATATGCGTGAGAATTATATCACTACCGGCAAACAAATTAATTCTGATCGAATTGTATCAGAAGATGGATTAACTTTGACTGTCGCTACGATTTGGCAATCAGAGGAAGCATTTAACGACTATAGAAATGACCAATTCGTAGTAGACAATCTAATTAACGTTAGCAACGCTTATTGCCAAGCTAATGGTATTGCTTCTACATTAGTCGGCAAAGAACAATTATAAAATAATATTCCCGCATTGTTTTCTGTATTTGATCAGCATCATATTTTTGTTGTGTTCAATCCTGGAAGTGGCGGGAATTTCCTTGCCGGAATCATTAACAACTTACTTAATTCAAATTTAACAGACTTAGATATATCCTCGACTGGCAGCAGTCATACTGTATTGCGTGACAAATCAACTGGCACAGATTATCTATCATTTGGCACATTAATGGAGGAACATGACTCATTTAAGTCTGAAGAAGATCGTGAGCTGTTCTATCTAGAAAATATCAAGAAAACATATACATCGGAAAATAATAAACCCGAAGTTATATGGACACATGATTTTACAAACATTCCTCTTTACCGTAAATATTTTAAAAATTCTAAGATATTGGTTATTAACAATACATCACATGATGAACAGTTGACTGCACTGTTTATGTTGGCTAAGAAAACTCTTTTAGACAAAAATTGCCTGTTGCCTATGTCAAGAGCCACATGGGAAATTGTCATGGAGAGATGGTCGATACATTGTATGAAGCAATTATTGCTGTTCAAGAACAGTGATGATGCTATCAAAATGGTAAACGATCGTTTCAATGCTGAGTACAACAATGACCTACACTATGCAACTATAAGAATGATACTGGGCTTTTATGGCATGTTACACTTAGTAGAAGAAGTTCCAGCACAAAGAAGTGTATATGAATATGTTATATATCCTGCTACAAAAACAACAGGAAAAAGATTAGATCATTATGTCGACGATGAGTGTGTAATATTACCATACAACTATCTTTCCACTGGTGACTATGAGTTATTAGTTGAAAAGATATCTGCAACATTAGAACGACCACTGAACAGTGATGAGCTGGGTTACATTAGATCGTCTTTTGATAGGTATAGGTCGTGTCAAGATCAACTATTATTATCAAACCCCAAGAGTTACTATAAAAATTTAAGAGCCGCTGTATTAAATAAAGTACAATGAACAAAACGGACCTAGGATATTACACCGTAAATGGTGTAAGTTTCAACACCAATAAAGTCGCGGCCATTTTAGAAGCACAAAGAGTAGGTGCCGATATAGAATGGCATTTCCATGATACAATCTTTAATTCTGTCGACTGGACTAAAGAACCTGAACCCTCACTGGACATGATGTACGAAGCCAGGGCGCGGCAAATCAGAGAAAAATATGATTATGTTATTGTATTTTGCAGCGGTGGTGCAGACAGTACGAATGTGATTAGAACATTTATGAATCATAACATTCATGTTGACGAAGTTGTTGCAATGATTCCAGAATCTGGTCTAAACAACTATGATTCCAATGACAAAGATTTATCACCAACAAATCTGATGTCAGAAACAAAATATGCACAATACCCAATTTTACATGAAGTATCTACACGTAGTCCAAGAACAAAAATTACGGTTATTGATATATTTAAAAATGTAGAGGCTGCAGAATCCGACTCGTGGATATTTGAAACTGAGGGTGATATGATCGATCTAGTAAGCCATAGTTATGGCAAATTAGATTCTGTGCCGCACTTAGTTGATATGGCGGAACGTGGTGTAAGTATTGCCGCTGTATGGGGTACAGATAAGCCGATTATTTCATTTATAGGTGATACTGTTGCTACTGTACTTGCAGATGGTCCCGCATATCTGCCCAAATATCCGTTTAAAACAGCGTATCCAAATGTAGACAGAGTACTATTCTATTGGTCACATGATATGCCAGAATTAATGGTCAAACAGGCACATGTTGTTGCTAGAGAATTATTAAAGCCTGAAAATATAGCAGTTTATCAGGCTTGTATTGATATGACAAATTTCAGTAAAAGGCCACAGGTTGTAAATTCTGCAGATGATATTATTTCAAATATGCACAAGCCAAAATTTAATCCTGCAGGATACTATTCACCTAAGACAATTTTCCAACGTGGCATAGTACCATTTGTATATCCAACAACCTGGGATAATAAAGTATTCCAAGTTAATAAATTTGATCTCACACAGACCTTCCTACCTGCGTTCGCAAGCTGGGTTTCAGAATTACATCTAGGGTCTAGGATAACTCAATTAATAGAAAGCGATTTCAAATCGTTCTATTCACAAATTTCACCAAAATACCTGAATCCAAATAAGTCAGGTTTTAGAATGTGTGTTAAAATATTTCCTATTGGAAATAAATACAACTTTAAAAAGAAACTATGAAACAATTTAAAAAATTATTACTGTCATCTGTGCTGGCATTATCTACACTGTTGTCTCATGCAGAACCCATCAAGTTAATAGTACCAGTGGCACCTGGCGGACTGGTAGACAATCTTGCCAGACTAGTTGCACCTGAACTAGCTAAAAAACTCAACACCACTATTGTAGTGGAAAATAAAGTAGGTGCCAGCGGATCTATTGGTACTGCATTCGTTGCAGGATCTGCTGCCAACGGTCAGACATTGGTAATAGGTAATAGCGGCACAATTAATGTGTACCCCATGTTGAATCCTGGCTTTGATGGATACAATTCAAAATCTTTTGTACCTGTATGTTTAATCGGTGGAGGCCCATTGGTATTAACTGCCAGTGGAGAAATACCTGCAACTAATTTAAAGGAATTACTGCAATACTTTAAAGAAAACCCAACTGCGGCAAGCTGGGCAAGTCCAGGAGTTGGAACACCACCGCACCTATTAGGCGAACAATTAAAATTTCAGTATAATATAAATTCCATGGTACATGTTCTTTACAAGGGCATGGCACCAGCAGTGGCGGATGTTATAGGTAACAGAGTATCGTTGATGTTTGATCTATATGGTCCACAAATGGCGGGTCTAATTAATACGGGTAAATTAAAACCTATCTTTGTAACAGACAGTAAACCTTTGGGAAATATCAGTGCCGCACCAGATGCATCTTTTCACGTAAGGGGCTGGCAAGGTTTATTTGTACCGGCAAGCACTCCAGAATCAGTGTTAACAAAATTGCGGTCAGCTTGTGAAAGTGCCGTCAATGAATCTACAGTCAAGGACCAATTAGTTACACTAGGAACTCCGCCATTAAATATCAAGCCCAGTGATGCACAAAGCTACATTGACAATGATACTAAGAGATGGACTACCATTATTAATAGATTAGACCTCAAAGAAAAGAAATAAACTTTATGAGCTTTGCATTTATTTTTCCAGGACACGGATCCGAAATGGCAGTAATGTTGGATTCATTGTCTTCAAGACAGGAAGTAAAGGATACTTTACAGGAAGCATCTGACATACTAGGGAGAGACTTCAATAAAATAATTGAAGAAGGATTACAAACATCCTTTTCCTTGCTACCAACAGCGGCGCCCGCCATGCTCACTGCTGGTGTTGCTGGATTTCGGGCATGGCAGGCATCCGGAGGACAACAACCTAGCATTGTTGCCGGACACAGTCATGGAGAATATTCTGCGTTAGTAGCATCTGGTGTTCTTTCTTTTAAAGATGCACTGGAAGCAGTTCAATATCGTGCAACACTCATGCAGGCCATCAAAGGCAGCATGGCTGCTGTAATAGGGCTCAGTGCTGTTAAGGTCTTAGAGTTATGCGCTAATATTAGAGATGAAACGGGAAAAGTTGTTGAAGCTATTAACTTTAACGCACCAGGACAAATATTAATTTCAGGCGACAAAGAGGCAGTAGAGTCAGCCATTATTGCCGCTGATGCCGCAGGGGCAAAAATAACTCGTAGACTGGGACTTGCTGTTCCTGCACATTCTTCCTTATTAAGACCAGTTTCAACAAAGCTACACGAGTACTTTCAACAAATAGAGTTCCGCACTCCGTTGATACCTATTATTAATAATGTTGATGTTGCTGTACTAACCAATCCAATAGATATCAAAGATGCAATGGCTAGACAAGTTTCAAGGCCTGTTCGCTGGCAGAAAATTATAGAATCAATGTCGTCTCAGGGAATTAAACAAGTGGTTCAATGTGGGCCTGGTAATGTTCTACATGAGTTGACTATACGTATTGATAAAAACCTACACAGTATGGCTATTGTGGATGAATTAACTCTCAACGAAGTTCTGCGAACTTTAAATACATGACCAAAGAAAAATTAATTGACCTCTTTACTACGACAGGCTATGACGTTTTTAAAAATATTGTAGATGTTAAACTTATAGAATCAATTAATAGAAAAGTAGATCTATTGGTGCCGCATCGTGGTCATGCCATGGATCACAAATACTACCCTGCTGATAAAGTAGCGGAATGTAATGATCTGGCAGTGTGGTGGAGTCAAGAACTAAGCGGGTGGCCAGAGGTTCAAGAGATTACTCGTCAACTTATTGATGTAATTGGAGTAATGTTCGACGAACCTAGCTCGTACATTGCAGACATCATTACCAATGAACCAGGTAATACGCATATCAAACCTCACATAGACAGTCCTTACCGATTCCCCAAATGGTGGAATGAAGATGAATTACTGGGCGTACAATGTATATTGCCATTGTGTGAATTCACCAAAGAGAATGGCAGTACTGGAGTGCTACCAAATAGTCATAATACTCGCTGGGTAGTCAAAGATAGTTATGCCGGAAAGTACAATGAAGAATTTTTGGCGGGTGTGGACCAACCAAAAATGGCACCAGGTGACGCACTAATTTATCATCCACGCACACTTCACAGCACAATGCCAAATAATACTGATGTTCCACGTAGAGCTTTGCTTATCCATATAACCAGCAAAGAAATGGCTCGCCTGTTAAAATTGGAAGATACAATTTGGCAAGAAGAATCAAAAAAGATGTCATCTGTGTAAACGAAATACCGAGCTGCCGCGTTATATATATGTAGGGACAAAAATGTCACTATAGTTCATTAATCAAAAGGAAACTTAAAATGAAAAATCTTATCGCTACACTAATCGTTGCAGTTGCCGCAACATCTGCTTTTGCTCAAGCACCTGCTAAGACAGAAGAAATTAAGAAGCCTGCTGCCGCTACAGCAGCCGCTCCTGCACCTGCTACACCAAAGGAAATGCCTAAGGTTGATAAGCCAAAGACAAAAGCTGAAAAAGAAGCTGAGGCAAAGGCAGCTAAACCAGCAGACACTAAAAGTGCTACACCTGCACCAGCACCTGCTGTCAAAGCAGACGAAAAGGCTCCTGCTAAGCCTGCCACAGCACCAACTAAGTAATTTAGAATTAAACGATGAAGACTATGATGGTGGTTCCGACGACATAGTTCTTCATTGTGGCTACGTTAGACCTAGACTTATTACTGTTGATTTAGACAATGATGATGTCAGTGATTATGTAGCACAGAGATTGGCAATAGCCCGTGAAAAGGCTATGATGGCATATAAAGAAAAATGGGCTTAATTGCCCATTTTCTTTTATTGACACAAATTGATTTTGGTGCTATAATATAGCATGACTAAAGAAAAAGTAAACGATATTATTCAATGGTCCGGTGCGTTTTTTATCACAGCCGGACACGTTCTTAATACACTTGGTAGCTCATATCACCAGGATCTGTGGAACATTGCGGCATTTGCAGTTGGAACAACCTTGTTCCTAACATGGACAATCCGTGTTGTAAATAAGCCACAGATGGCTGTGAATATAGCCGCACTGGCTACGATGGCTGTGGGCTTGTATAAAGCCTTTAATTGACACAAATTGGTTTTGGCGTTATAATACATATATAGTAACAAAACAGGAGCAAAAGATGTCCTACGTAATCGTTTCCAAAGGCACAGGCCTTATTGTAACAGATGGCCCTAATTACACTAAGGCTTACAAAACTTTTAGTGCCGCTAAAGCCACTCGCACTCGTTTGTGCAACAAAGCAGGCTGGAGCGAAAGCGACTTGAGCATTGTTGCTCGTGAAACTTATCGTGCGCCAGGTAGGATCACTGTTAAGAACTTGATGACTGGCAAATTGGTAGAAATCGATGCTGATACTCCTTGGGCTTGCCGAGTTGACAGCGAATCTTTTTGGTGTAATTGACACAAATTGGCAATTTTGCTACAATACATATATTAACAAAACAGGAGTCAAAATGACAAAATTTTCCATAGTTAAACCCGAACTGATTAAACAAGCCCTTCGTAAGAAAGCAAACGGTCAAAAGCATATTGCTCGTACAAAAATTGTCGAGGTCGCAGAACATATTACAGACGAAGTGGTTACATTTCTGACAGTAGACAATATGAACGAACTTGCTATGGCAGTAGGCGGCACTTATAAAGACGGCAAAATCATATTTTAATATTATGATTAATATCAACGGATTAACTCATGAACAGGTCGAGATGCTGGATATCATCTGGGGTTTCGACACCAAAGAAGAATACAACGATTGGATGGAAAACTTGGATATTGAAGAATACAACATGTGCCGTGGCCTGATGGAATTGCTGACTTTGGCTATTCTTGATGAATCTCTTGAGAGCCGAGGCCGGCCGGCAGATCGCTATAAAGATGCAAACAAAGTTATCAATCAAGTTAAATCAAAGTTGACACAAAATAAATAATCCATTATAATATGGATTGTTAGGAAGAATTATGAAACGAGAAATTATCACTGCTAAAGTTCCAAAACAAAAGCGACGTGCTGACTTCTTGTTCCATGATGGGCAGTTCAAGCCAAAGTGTGTTCAAAGCAAAGTTTTATACAATCGTAAAAAATTGGTAAAACTTAACATTGACACAAATGGTAAAGACTGCTAAAATAACGGTATGATAAGCAATAGTGCATGTCATACATTTTACACACACAGAGAAAAGGTAAATTTCAAAATGGCTACTTCTAAACTTTTTACAGTTATCGGCGTTTCAACACTTGCAGGCAAAACTAAAGTTCGCTTTGCTAACGACCTCGCCACTCGTATTAAAAACTTGGTCAAGAACGGACACACTAATATTGAGTTGTTCGAACTGCCAACAGCAATGACCAAAGAGGCTGGTCTTGCTTATGCTAAGGCAAACTCCTTGTTTGCTATTCCTGCAGACACAGACACTTCTGCAGAAGATGTTATTGCCGCAGTTAGTAAGTAATAGCATATTATATGCAGGGGTGTTCTGCCCCTGCTTTTTAATTTTATAAGGAAGTGTGATGCTGACTAAACAAGAGATAGAATATATACAGGCTGCACCTGCTCCTGGCATAGTATTCCAAACATTAAATGATATATTACAGTGGGAAGGTTGGAACAGTCCAACTCATAAAGGCTGGGTCTGCTGGGCTGTAGAACAAAGCCTAATTGCCAAAGGCTTACTTGTTAAAGTAAGTGGCGGCCGTGGTCGCGGTCGTAAAAATCATTTCATGTTAAAAGCCTTTTAAAAAGGAAGCGTGATGAGCAGACTCCAATTACATGGTAGACAATTTATGGTGTTCGATCCCAGTGACAAACAACACCGCAAGTGGTTCGCCGATTTTAACAAGAACAGATCATGGTCTCGCTGTCCAGTTCGTTTTGTGGTCAATGACGACCATGGTGATTTGGTCACCCAAATCCAAAGAGAGTTAATCCAACATTATGTTGACAAAGAATTTAAATCCATTAAAGAATAATATGACACAACCTGTTACACACAAAGTCGGCGACAAAGTTCGCAGTTCAACTGGCGGCACGATCACTTACACAACGACAGGTCTAATCCATACAATGTCGAAGAATCGTTAATTGACACAAATTAAGATTTTAGATATAATAGACACATAGTTTAACAAAAGGAGTTAGTAATGGCAAAGCGTGAACAGGCAAGTGAAGCCCGTACAGTAAAAATTAGTGAGGCAAAGCGGTACATCCGCCATGCTATGAAGGCTAAACGACCCGTATTTCTATGGGGTCCTCCAGGCGTAGGTAAATCCGACCTTGCCGCACAATTGGCAGAAGACATGGGCGGCGCACTTATTGACGTGCGTTTGAACTTGTGGGAACCTACAGACATTAAAGGTATCCCTTATTACAATGCTAAAGAGAATGTTATGAGCTGGGCTCCCCCAGCAGAACTGCCCACTAAAGAGTTTGCTAAGAAGCATCCCGTGGTAGTCTTGTTCTTGGACGAGCTAGCAGGTGCCGCACCTGCGGTACAGGCCGCGGCTTACCAACTTATCCTTAACCGCAAGGTAGGCACATATGAACTGCCAGACAATGTTGTTATTATGGCGGCTGGTAACCGGATGTCCGACAAAGGTGTAACTTATCGTATGCCAACGCCGTTGGCTAACCGTTTTGTACACTTTGAACTTCGCGTGGACTTTGCGGACTGGAACGTGTGGGCTTTGAAGAACCGTATACATCCAGACGTAGTTGGTTATTTGAACTACCAAAAAGGTGACCTCTACAACTTTGATCCCACAGTACACGACCGTAGCTTTGCTACTCCACGTAGCTGGAGTTTTGTGTCGGATCTTATTGATGACGAGATGACAGACAACGAGCAGACCGATATGGTATGTGGTTGTATTGGTGAAGGACTTGCTATTAAGTTTATGGCTCATCGTAAGATTAGCGCAGACTTGCCTAACCCCGCAGACATTCTTGCTGGTAAAGTTAAAGAGCTTAAGGTTAAAGAAGTGTCCGCTATGTACAGTTTGACAACTGGCATGTGCTACGAGCTCAAAGACAACTACGAGAACGCTAAGAAGAGCGGCAAGCTGGACACATGGCACTCTAACTGTGAAAACTTTATCCAGTTTATGATGGATAATTTTGAGGCAGAGATGGTTATTATGGGTGCCCATACAGCACTTAAGAATTACAACTTGCCCTTTGACCACAAGAAGCTTAAGAACTTCCCGGACTTCTTTAAACGCTATGCTCACTTGGTAGTGGATGTATCCAATTAAAGAATCTGAGAACAAACGAAAGGCCTTGGAAGTGTTAAACTTCTGGGTGCCTGACGAAGAGAAGAAAGACTTAATTCCTTTTTTGGATGGTACAGTAGACTTAGTATATGGTGGATTGGATTATGCCAGAAGTGTGATAGGTACTGACAAAATTACAAGAAGCATGATCATTGACTACTTTGAACATGCTCAAACTACTTGGCCAAAGACAACTATGCCTATAGGTGTTTCTAGGGCGTTAGTAAAAAGTTGGTGTAAAGAACTAGGCATTAAACCTTTACACTATTATTCTACAATGCATAATAGATATATTTGGTTTAAAGAAGAGCAGGACTCTTTTGCTTTCAAATTAAAATTTGGTTTGTAATTGACACAAATATATTTTGCATATATAATATATACATTAGTAAGGAATACATATGAAACTAGATGTCAGAGACCGTTTAACTAAAGCTCGTGTTAAGATGCTACTAAAGCATCCGTTTTGGGGTAACTTAGCTACCCGCATGAAGATTGTAGAAGCAGGAGACTGGTGCAAGACTGCCGCAACAGATGGTCGCCACTTTTACTACTGTGAAGAATTTATTAACAGCCTAGACGATGATGAACTAGTGTTCCTGTTTGGACACGAAGTCGGACATTGCGTTTATAACCACATGGGACGTCGCGGAGAACGAGACCCTGCTTTGTGGAACATGGCCGGTGACTATCTTATTAACGACATGCTTATCACAAATAATGTAGGTAAGAAGATTACTAAGGTGCCAATCCTATGGGATCCTAAGTACCGCGACATGACCGCAGAAGAAGTCTATGACGAGCTGTTTAAGAACGCTGTTAAGATCCAAGTTACTTTGGACATGCACATGGACGGTACTGGAGAAGAAGGCGAAGGCGACGCTGATGGTAACGGCAAGAAAAAAGGTATAGGCAGTGACGGCAAGAGTGGCAGCTCGGGTATCAAAATTGATGACGAGACAATGAAGAAGATCCGAGATGAGGTCAAGGAAGCTGTTCTTCAAAGTGCTCAAGCCGCAGGCGCTGGTAACACTCCGGTAGGCATTAAACGCCTTATCCAACAATTTACTGCTCCTAAAATGCGTTGGCAGGATCTGTTACAGATCCAATTAGAGTCTAGCTTAAAGAATAATTATAGTTTTACACGACCAAGTCGCAAGGGCTGGCATACTGGCGCGGTACTGCCAGGTATGTTGCCAGCAGAACATTTGGATGTTGCTATTGCCATTGACATGTCGGGTAGTATTAGTGCAGAGATGGCACAGGACTTTTTGTCAGAAGTTAAGGGCATGATGGATATGTACACAACTTACAGTATCCACGTATTTTGCTTTGACACAGAAGTGTACAATCCTGTAACATTTACAGACGACAGTGGAGAAGACATTTACGAATATGAACCACAAGGTGGTGGTGGTACAGACTTTGACTGTGCGTTTAGGTACATGAAAGATAATGACATTAACCCTAAACAATTTGTAATGTTTACAGATGGATATCCGTTTAACAGCTGGGGTGATGAAAACTACTGTGACACAATCTTCATTATACATGGTAATGACCAAATTGAAGCACCATTTGGTGTCACTGCTCACTATGAATTAGACAGGGCTACAGCATAAAAAACTTAGTTTTTATAGACCTTTCGGGGTCTATTTTTTTGACTTTATAATTTAATTAGTGTATAATAAGACTATGTACTATAAATATTTATGGTATATTATATAGGAGTTACCGAACATGAACATTCAAGATTTATCTATTTTACTTGCAGCCGTTGAGTTGGCTGTCAAGCGTGGCACATTCAGCATTTTTGAAATTGGTGCTGTTGGCCAAACTGCGGACAAACTAGCCGCTTTCCTTAAGGATGCTAACGAGCAAGCCGAAGCTGCCAAAGCTGCCGCTGAACAAGCTAGTGCCGAAGGTCAAGCACCTGCTGAAGCCGCTCCAGAAGCCCCGGCCGAGCAAGCCTAATTAGGAGATTACTATGCCCGAATTTATCAAGCATGTTGGGCAGGTAAACAGCACAGGCAAGAAGTGTGTTGTAGTGTTCAGGGAAATCCCTGGCGCTACTGATTCTTGCCTTGTTGTTGAAACTGAAACATTGCCACAATTATATCATGATGATGTGATCTCTGCTATCGAAAGTGCGGCGGCGCAAGAAGATATGGATTTCTTCAAGTATGCCACACGCAGTACTCTTCATGATGGTAGAAATATGCTGGAAGCCATGCACCTAAGTGGTTGGATGAAAAAACTTCCCACCAGTGAAGTCACTATGATGCCCACAAGAGAAATTAAGATTAGTTTACATGATCTTAATAAACAATTATCATCTTTAAACAAGGACAGTAAATCGACAAGTGGAGATATTTCTGCTGATGAGGGAACAAGCACTCCAGCTGGTGTACTTGACGATACAAAAATTGCCAATCAAATGCGTAGTCAAGCGTCATTCTTTCACAAAGAATCACAGCGATTATTAGCTGAAGCTGAAGCACTTGATCCAAGTAAAACTAAAACTACTGTTAAAGAATCTGTTACCGCAGATCCAGAGGTTAAAGTTAAAAGAAAATATACTAAAAAAAAGTAATTAAGGAACCCACGACATGGCAATTAGGAGAAAGGATCGAAGTTTTGAAGAGATCCTTAAAGATGTGGTCATGGAAGAAGTTCCAATAGAATACATCACACACATTCAACTAAAATTGAATGATGGGAATACTTTAGAATTTAGTCAAGAAGAACTATCGGGCATGAAAGATGCCAGAGAAGTTTTAAAGGCACAGGGACTTGAACATTTAAAAGAACAGGTACAAGACATTGAAGTTTTTATTGACAGTGCTAAAATCAAAGGCAAAGTTATTCAATATGTAAGAACTTTATTAACTAGCCAATTTGGCGATGAAAATGACACTAAGAACTGAAATTGATTTTGAAAAAGATACGAACTATGTTCCAGTATTGGATCATGGTTTTGTAGGTCTTGTTGACCATATGGGCAGTGATAACGCTATTGTTCAGGCTGCTCGTGTTAGCTATGGTGCTGGCACAAAACAAGTTCAAGACGATAGAAACCTAATCCGTTATCTAATGCGTCATGAACACACAACACCATTTGAGATGTGCGAAGTAAAGTTTCACATTAAACTTCCTATCTTCGTTATGCGACAACTTGTACGGCATCGTACTGCCAGCATGAACGAATATAGTGCTCGTTATAGTGTGCTTACAGATGAGTTTTACATTCCCGAACTAGAACAAATCCAAAAGCAAAGCACAACTAACAAGCAGGGTCGTGAAGATGCTGAATGGGGCTTTGAAGAAAAACGCGGTGTACAACATGCCTTCCAACGTAGCTTTCATAATGCTTATAAAGAATATGCAAGTTTGCTAGGAAAAGAAGACTCTGGACTGGCTCGTGAGTTGGCTAGAAGTGTGCTTCCAGTAGGCGGATATACAGAATTGTATTGGAAAGCCAACTTGAAGAACTTCTTACACATGGCTCGCTTGCGTATGGATCCACACGCACAATGGGAAATCCGAGAGTTTGCAGGTGCTATGTATGACTTGGTTAAACCTTTGTTTCCTGAAGCCTGTTCGGCATTTGAAGACTACGCTGTTAATACTGTCAAGTTCAGTGCCGGAGAGTATGACTTATTAAAGAATTTAATCAGCTACGAAAAATGGATTACATTAATTGAAAAATACGGTAATGACGAAAAAGCCCTGGGACAAGACGCAGGGCTTGGTGTTCGTGAACTAAAAGAATTTAAAGAAAAATTAGGTTTGTAACGGATCAATACTTATCTCATTTATGTGCAGATAAGCTGGTTGTTCAGTTAACCATTTAATATAATTGGCGGCATCCTGAATTGTAATTGTTTTACGTCCAGGATGTTTCTCTTGCATGTTACTTAAAGTACCGAAGCTAATATAGCTTACTCTAGGTCCTTCATTCCATACTCCGTTAAGACATAGACTATTACAATAGTCACGCAATGCTTTCTTTTCCGCATTGTATAACCAATCTGTGGCTTTCATTACTCTATCAGTTGTACTACCAATAGCAATAATATGAGTTTTCTTTCCTAATGCTTTTAACTTTTTGTACGTTGCTTCAAGTAATAGTGTTTGATTAAACTTCCACAATGCGCTACATAATATAACAACATCATATTCATGCGCTGATTCAGAAAACCTCTGTTGCTGTTCTGCTTTGGTTAAATCATAACCACAGCTTCTACTTATAAAGGTAACGTCGTGTTCTGCTAGAGATTCTTTTAATCCTTCTGCTAGACCATAATTGCTATTGCCTGCTATTAATATTTTTTTCATAATTCTTTCATTTTTTCCATATCATAATATAAATTAGGATCTTCATCCGGACAAGGATTAAAATCACTTCTATTTATTTTAAATTCTTCTCCATTGATGATTCTGGTTAATAACTTAGCAAACACCAAATTATTTTCATCAGTGATGTGATTTTGTAATCTAAGTCTTTCTAAATACATACGATTATCTGGAATACCAAAATGCTTTCTTTCTTCAACGTTTACGTAATCAAGAAAGAATTCTAATCCGCTATACTTCATAATTTCTATGTTCTTAGATTCACCTAATGACGGTAACATAATTAATTTTTTATCATTTTCAATTGATAATTTAACAATTTTTTCTATTAACGCTATATGAACAAAATTGTCGAATTTAGAATCTTGTAAATGCAAATAATATTGTATCGCCGCTTTAAATAATTCTTGTTCTTTATGCTGATACGGCTCGCAAGTTTTCAATCTATATTCTACCGAAGAGAGATTTGGAATTGCTTCTTCGTGGTATAGTCTACCTGGGGCAGTGACTAAAAATACTATAATATCAAAGTTCTTATAATTTTCTATAAATTTTAAATAAGAATAAAATAAACTTGTTCCTCTTCTGGCAAAATTTTCAACTTGACATCTGTTCATTGTAGATAGCAATGAACCCCAACTTGTTAGACCAGTGCTGGCGGCATAGCTATCACCAAATATTGCTATTTTCATTTAAACAATCTTGTATATTCAGGTACAATGTCTAGTATGCTATGCCCACGTGCATGATCTAGGTAGTTGGTAAACTTAACAAACTCTGGAAGTTTATCGCTAAAGTCTGCACCCAACATGTATTTTGTAATACTGTTTAAAATATTTTCTGCGTTCTTAGCAATATCTTCTGGATATTCTGCGTTGAACTCAGTGATACATTTAGCATAGTATTCAACAATCTGTTGTTTCATATCAGCAGGTAATACACGCACATTAACACGCTTTGGGCCGTGAGCTACATGATGTGTAATGATGGGACGCTTCTTTGTGCTGTTAATCTTAGTAAATCCGCTACTGTTTAACTTCCACTTCATAAAACGTGGTATGTGCCAAATATTATATGCTGTTACTGTACAAGCCAACCAAGCAAGTATGTTTGGATTCTTTTCTGCGTATTCATCTAACTTTTGTAAATTCTTGTATGCTTGATTCCACTTTAATGGCCAACGCTGATATTCAACTGTTTCGCCCATGCCATCCATACTGGCACCAACACGAACTTGCTTAAACTGTGTCCACATATCTAATACACGGTTGGGCAAGTTACTCATATTGGTATTGTATTCAATAATCATCTTCTTACTATGACCTGCATCAATACATTTTTGTAGAAACTCGTAGTGACGTTCGATCATCATAGGCTCACCGCCTGCCATATAAACGTGCTTGATGTTTGGAATGTTTGCTTCTATCTGTGTCCAGAAACTTTCACTGTTATGCCAGTCATAGTCTGTAGTAGACAATCTACCATTATCATTACGAGCTAATTTAACTGTTCCATGCGTATCTTTGTATTCATCACTGCCATGATATTCAGTCCATTGCTCGTACCAAGTATGACTATCAGTAGGGCCACACATGCGGCAAGCAAGATTACATAAGTTACCAAAACGCAGATCGTAGTATTCTAAGTTTCTGTCTTTGATACTACCATCTTCTTCTGTGATATAACGAGCATCATCGATGTTAAACTTCCAGTTTTCTAATTCATATTGTCTGCGACTATTAAGACCACTAGCTTCTTCTTGTTGACAACGTCCGCACTCTTGACTCCACTCACCTACTAACATGTTCTTGCGAACTTCTTTCATTAGTGTAGCATTACGGGCAGTTTCCATATTGTCTCTACCAGCATTATACGGAGTTCCATCTTCGTGTCTAACAACACCTTGGTTATCCGTTACATTGGCTTGACAACAAACTCGAATGTCTCCATTATTGCGAACAGCCTGGAAGTTCCAAGGTATCGGGCAAAATGTATTACTCATTGATTCTTCCTTTATATTCTATTATATCCTCGAATTGTTTCCATAAGTCAGGTAAGTCTGTTCTAATATCTTGTCTTCTAATCTTGTCAAGATCCACCGTGTATTGTATAAAAATCGTTATTTGTTCGCTGTTGCATTCTTCGTTAATTGAACCAATTACTTTATTATACATAGTATTTAAATCTAATTCAGCTTCATGAATATCTTTTTCGTCAATTACATTTGATTTTAACTCTTCTAGTAAATTATTTTTATGCGCTAATAATTTTTCTATATGAACTTTTTTAGAAAACAATGGAAATATTAAAGATGGCTTTAAAAACTTAGGATCGTGTACAATATTAACCATATAATTTTTACTATCCCACCATGGCTTACCTCTAAATTCTTGTTGTAAACCAAACCACCAATCAATCATAATATGAAAATGCCAAACATTATATATACTAACGCATGGAACCCATTTTACTATATATTTTCTTGTTAAAAACGGTCCTTCTCCATTTGCTTCATAATACTTTCCTGTATATTGTTTTTCTAACTTTAACCATTCACAAACAGACTCATTGACAGTAGACCATTCACTGGGATAACGTATATAGTCATTTACTTTACCTACACCGTCGACACTTAAATTAATATAAACTTTAAAAAATTGATCTAAACGTGTTAGAACTTTTTCTTTCGGAACCCAACTTGCATTAGTAAAAATGTCTAACGTTATTTGATCAGCCCTGCCTGACTGTATTAGAATATCTAAGATTTTAATAAAATTTGGATGTAGCATGGGCTCGCCGCCTGTGAACTTAATTTCTTCAATGCTAGAAAAATCTTCTATATTCCATTCTTTTTCTATATTATTAATTTTAGTTACTTTTCGTTCTTTGTAATAATTACTTAAAATAGCATCATCATCTTCCCAAGTAGTGCTCAAATCAGAGCCACATGTTCTGCATTTTAAATTACAATAATTACCCATGGTAATTTCTAAATATCTAATTTCTATAGAATTATCTTCTGGAGATGTTAAATTTTTATTGTTACGAGTCCAGTTTTCTTTTTCTCTAAGACTTTTAATTCTCCTACGAGGATTTTTGTAGTTGTTGTTAAATGCAAATTCTTCTTCTTGATAACATTTTCTGCATCCAGGAACTTTTTTATCCTTTAACATTGTTTCTCGAATTTCTTGCCATTCAGATGAGCCTAATGCAAAAGTAAATGAAGTATTTTCATCGTTAATATTAAATTTGTCAAATTTATAAGTTTTATCAGGTAATTGATAATCTACATGTTTGGTATCAAATCTGCAACAAGGTTTTATTTGTCCGTTGGGTTTAGTTTGTGCGTGTATCCATGGCAGGACACAAAAAGTTTTACTCATAACTCTTGTCCCCAGGGAACAATGGCAACTTGGTGCCTGGCGCACGTTTTGGTATCTTACTGTCGGCACTACTCACACAACTTGTTCCACCGCAGGGCATAGGCTTGTCGTACAACTTAAAGCCTGTTTCAATATGCCCTAATGGCACTTCGCTACAGCTATAACTACGCTTTACGGTGCCATCTGGCTCACGAATAATAATACTGCGATAGCCACTGCTACATTCCCAGCCGTGAAAGTTGTTAAAGTTAAACGCATTAAAACGTTCTGCTTGGTCCATGAACCAGGGATTGCCATCTTTATCTACAAATTCAATTTGATAATGCGGATCAATATCCACTTGTTTCTTACGCTGAGTATCTGCTTTGTCAATCATAAATGTTGGCTTTGGGCGTTTGACTAGTCCAGACTTTAATGCCTTTTCTTCTGTGTAAGCACGTTGTGGCATACCATTGTGTAACTTAGCCAACATCTCAGGTGTATACCCATCTACTACTCTGCTTGCGGTTGGATCGCTTTGTGGCTTGAGTGTTACGTTAATACCTCGGTTATGAAAGTATAAACTTAGATCATATATCTCATTAAACTGCTCCGGAACCATGACCATGTTGATAGTTATCTGTGTGTCGTATTCTTGGCATAAGACTAGTTTGTCAGCAAACTCTTCTACCTTCTTATCTGTATCAACGTGTTCACGATGGCAACTTGCTGTGATGCTAGCACGGTGGAAGTTCTTAACTGCTGGAACATATTGTTCTTCAAACCATTTAAGAGGGCGACTCATATTACTGGTCATGTGTACGCTGGTATAGTTTGTATTGGCAGCATCATCATTTAAATGATTAAGGATATCAATGTAAGCAGGATGGAATGTAGGCTCGCCGCCACTTAGACTAAAGTGGAAACTATTAAATCCGTTTTCTCTTGATTGACGTTTAATCTCATCTACTGTGTGTAGCATTAGTGGAGTAGGACGATGATCCTTTGTATCACTGCGAGCATAGGGCCAGCAATAGCTACAACGATAGTTACAGTAGCGTCCTAAGAGCCAAGATACAGTAAACATATCGCGGTATAGCATTGTTCTCTGTCCAACTCTAACTAAGTCACTGTAAGGTATCTTAGTAAAGTCGTATTCACTGGTTTTTAAATCACTCATTTTGTTCGTATATAAATTTTATTTCTTTACCTGGTCCGACTTCACTGGGCAAGCCGCCATATTCTTTTACATACCAAGTTATAGCAGCCTTGTACCATCCGGTACTATCGTGTCTGCTTTCCTTGTTAAACTTGTATATGTTATCGTTAGTAGCTTCCATACTACTGATAATTCTGGCAGCTTCTAATTGTAGCATTCTTAAAGGCATATTGTCAATATCAATCATAGGTCTAAATTATTCATCAATCTAATTAATTTGTCAGTTTTCTTTACTGCTTGTTTACGCACCAAAAAATCTTCGGCTATTTGTTTGTAATCAGGATTATATGCTGCCGCTAGTCGTTGCTTCATTGTGTCGATGAATGTTATAAAATTCTCTTTGAAAACATGTTTGGTATTACCTGCTTCTTTTAGTATAGCCTGTTCTGCCAGTTCTATATATTTAATATATTCTATCGGCAAATGTGAGATATCCATTTCATCTGGCCAACTGACAAAGTTACCGTACCATGTGAATTCTTTTTCTGGAGCATATAATTTGAATTGTTCGTAGACCCATGTAATATACAAGTGAAAACTTTTCAAATTAAAAATATTAATAGTGGGGCTCATTACAATTAATTCAGTTTTGGGATGTTGAATATATCTTTTAAAGTTTTCTCCGAAACGTTGCCAATCTAAACCATGGCGAAGACCTTCAGCATCTTCGCCAAACGCTTCATTACTAACTCCGATACCCCATGTTAGTTTACTGGTATCCATTCTAGTAATAACTTTGTCCATTAAGAATTTTTTACTATTAGCATTAGTACATATTTCAAGTCTAATCTTTTTATCAGTTAATTTAGCTACATCTTCAATGTAATCTACCAACTCATAGAAACGTTCACTGGCTGTGGGTTCGCCACCTAAAAAGATAAAAATCAATTGAGTAGCAGTGACATCTTCTCGTAATATATAATTTTTAATCCAAGACTTGAAAATAATATAATCATCTTCTTTTGTAGAATCCCTAACAGGCAATCCTTCCTCTTGAGCAATTTTACTACTGCTATTTGGACTACAATATAGGCAAGCCAAATCACATGTACTATCTGTTTTAATTTCTATATAATGAACAAACTTATCATCGTCATTGACTTTGATTTGATTGTCTTTGAGAAAAATATTATCCCATCTATTGGCCCAATCTCTGTATGCCGAGTTTCCTTTAGTATAGTCATCCCAACATGCATTACAATCACTGTGCGCGATGTTCTCCAAGCTTTGCTGCCTGCGCTCTTTAATTACATCACTTAGACTAATAAATTGTTCTGTTAATTTTTCTGGAAAACTATGTCCTTTTGCTTTACAGCAATGGCGTAGAGTTCTTGATTCGAAATCAATGTTTATATCAGTCCAGCTTTTGGAGCAGTAAGTTGTATTCATATGTTATATGTTAACTATCATTGTTTCTTGTTTTTTATTAATAAAGAAACTTTCTTCTCTACCACTGCGTTTATAATGAGTCTCACCGTCTAAATATTCTTCTTCTATAGACGAATCTATACCAGCATATATATCTAGAATCTTTTGTTCCTTGGGTCCGATACAAACAGCAACGATTGCTTCAATTGGCTGTGATTTAAAATCGCTGCCAAACTCTTTGGCCAATAAGCTAGTAAATCTATCATTAAATAAAACATCTTCCATACCACAGGCAACAAATGCTGTTCCGTATCCCAAATCTTCCGCTGTTAGTTGTGCGTATGTTGCGCTAATCATTGCGTCACGAACTGAGCCTTTGACCATGACATAACGATCAGCTTCACTTTTGACTTCACTATAAACTCTGTCGTATACTTCTGTGCCATTGTTTTCTTTAATATCAACCATTTGATGCTCGGGGGCTGGATTAGTTACGTAAAGTAAAACTAAAGGTGCTTTGGTTTGTAACAGATAAACTTGTTGTCCTTTATCACCTTCACATGAAGTAATGTGATCACACAATTCTAATTTTAGTTGTTTACCCAAATCTGATTCCGTTAATGCAAAAACTTTGTAACCATAAATTTTGTTTTTACTAGGAGCACGTCTGGCGCTATCCAAAATTGTTTGTATATCATTTTCATCTATACTATTTTTCATTAAACGAGTAGTATGTCTCGCCTTGATTAATTTATTAACTGTTGACATTGTGGATCCTTAAATATTAAATGCTCTGATAAATATTTAGTAAATATAACCTGGATAAATTATGACCGAGCACCTAAATGACTATGGTATCAGTAATGAACCTATAGATAGCTTTTCAAAAAGAAATAGCTACCCTGCATCTTGCAAATACCCTCAGAATTTAGAAATACCTAGAGATGTCAATATGAATTCTACCATTCCATTTTTACCAATCGACGACTGGAAAGACACTGAAGATTGGACAGAAATGCATAGAGAAGCGAAGGCATTAGAAAAGCATTTTGTTCCTCACAGACATCATGAAAGTCACAGCGGATGGAGCAGTTTGTGTATACACGGTATCACTAGTGTTCACACTGAAAGCCCGCATACATATGGATACACCGACGACAATTGCCCCTGGAGATGGACCGATGTCGCTGATGTATGTCCGACTATTACTAAATTTTTTAAAGATAAATTTGACTATAACAAGTATTTTAGAGTTAGAATTATGAAACTTGCACCCGGGGGATATATAATTCCACATCGCGATACGTTGGATATTAATCAAAGCCATATTGGTCCTGTTAATCTAGCATTAAATCACCCCGAAAATTGCAAGTTTTACATGGATGATATTGGTATGTTGCCATGGACAGCCGGGCGAGCTATCAAATTAAACTTATACAATGTTCATGCTGTAGTTAATCACAGTAATGAGGATAGGTATCATATCATTGTTCACGGTCATATGGGCCCCAGTTGGAATGACCGTATATATCAAAATTATTTAAATTGGAAAACTGTATATGCGTAAGACTTATGTAAATGCTCTTGTATTTGACAAGAGCGGGATCGGCGTTGATGAAGTTGTAAGGGATAGCCTACGAACATTTTATAAAAGAAATTTGTATATTGATAAAATCGAAGGAAATCCTTTAGACAGTATTATAGAAGACACTGAAGATAAATGTTTAGAAAGAGCATCAGAATCAAATTTTGATTATCTAATTTTAACATGGGAAGGTAATATAATTGATATACATGCCTATCATGATGAGTGTATCAACTATATAGATACGTCGGGCGGTGACTGGTTAGTTGCTGGCCATATTATGGATCAATATCAAAATAGACTATTGCATAATGATCCAAAGGCCGCAGAATGGGCTGACAGCTTTTGGTTGTTTCCTATTACTGCTATTGTAAATGTCAAAATGTGGGAGAAATTAGGAAAACCAAAATGGGGAGAGGCCATGGGAATTCAAACTGTTACTAAAGGAATTCCAGACGAAAGCTGCGTTCATGATAATTATACTCCTCTGTCATTGACTTTTAGCGATCATACAGTTTCCGCCAACACTAAAAAAGGCTGGAATATTATCAATACATCATTGTCCAATGGCATAAAAGTAATTAACTTAAACAACGGCATACGAACCAGTCAAACTTATTTGTATCCTGAAAACGATGTAGATAGATACAACAAATATTGGCAATCATTGTACATGATGCCAAAGCTAACAGATCAATATAAAAAAGTTTTAGAAAAGATCTTACCCAGCAAATATCCTAGACGAATCAATGACATAACATGGCAATGTTTCATTCGCAATACAGAAAATTATTTTCCCGAAGAAATAAATTATCCTGTTAACATTAATTGGGAAGAAATAGATACTATTGCATTGCCTTCCAGCGGATTTAAAGACTTTATCGTCAGCATGAGTAAAAATTCTGCTCGTAAAACAGTAGATGTAGTACATTTTGATATCATTAAACAATGTACAGAAATTCGTAGAAAAATAATAGAACGTTGGGATGGATCTAGAGAAACATTTTCTGACACATTATTAGGTATCGGCAAGGAATATAGAAACGACCCGTTACATGCTTTCCACATGAATTCAATGAAGGATATTATTGAAGCATATGAACACTTATTACCGTTTTTTAACAGCGAAGAAGATTTAAAAGAATGCTGGCAAAAATTTAAATCATTTAAACATAGCTATATAGAAGCAGACTTATTGGACGATCCATGGCCAGCTATTAAATTAATCAACAATAAAAGACTTTATATTTGTTTAAGTGATATTGCAGGTTGGAGAAATAATATCATTGGTTATGGATATAAAAACTTACGCAATGAGATTTCAGGCTGTATAGAGAAGTTACAGAATAAAGGTATCACTGGATATATAGATTATAAAGATCCAGGAACAGACTTACAAATGTGGCAAACATTCGAAGATGCTATCACGCATTTAAAATAAAATGACTAATAAAAAATATAAAATTATTTCCAAAAATATTGTAGCAAAAGGAAAAGGCATTCTTAACAATACTTGTATAAGGTACATAGGCCATGCCAGTAGTCTTTTTAGTTTATTTTATAGAGCATATGCAGATCGTCATTTAACATCACTGACTGACGATTTCTATGACAATTATAATTTTATTATATATGATAATAATCAAGCCAATATAGAAATGTTTCAAGCCATTCTGAAGTGGGATGGTGTTTTTGATCATGATAACAAATATGATTCTACAGCATTTCATGCTCACTTAGATATTTTTAAATCTCAGATTGGCATTAGTATAGAAAAGTTTAATTGGCACGAAACGGTTGGATTGAACACAAGACATAATTTTTTAGATTTTAAAAAAGCATGGGATCACTTTAGATCTCGTCAGTTTAAATTCGTCAATATTGATATTATTAAAGAAACCAATAGGTTTATAGAAATAATAGATAGCCTAAGGCCTATAGGTAAGTCTACGCAATTTTTAAAATTAGATATATCTTATCATGATACACCTGAATACAAAGAAGCGATAGATAATATTTTACATAGAGTGTGGCTTAAAAACATTAAAGAATATCTTACTGTGGTAGAGCTATCAGACAAAGATAATAACCCAATCGAAGACTACGCCGGTAAATTATATTCTGAACGAAATCCTTCTTTCTGTATTCTGCCATGGATGCATATCCAATATAAACCAACAGGGCAAAGTAAACTTTGCTGTAGATATGATATCGGAAATGAAACATACAAAGCTAAACAAGAACCAAATAGCACTGATAAGCTATTACAACTAAGCCATGTTAGAGAAGAGTCAATGATACAGACAACTACCATGGAAGAAAGCTTCTTTGGAGACTATTGGAGTGCCGCAAGAGAATATACTGAAAATAATACTCCTTTAGTAGGATGTCATAAATGCTATAAAGAAGAACGAGGGAATAAAGGTGAAGTATCTCAAAGTATGAGACTAGGATCTGCTATCTTATATAACGGTGGACTATTGCACAAGCGATCAGAGTCTGAAAGACCTAAGTTAGAATTCTTAGAAGTGGGTTTCGGTAACTATTGCAATCTGGCTTGTCTAACATGTAATAGCTCGTTGAGCACGACATGGCATACTGATGAATTAGAATTAAATCAAGTTGTAAATAAAAATATTAAACGTCAAGTGTTTAAAAAATTGGATAACTTAAAATTCGTTCCTAACGAAGAAACGCTACGTACTCTGCGTGTTATTAAATTCACCGGCGGCGAGCCTATGATTAATCCGGAGTTTATTAAGTTCATTGACTTAATCTGTGAACAAGGTAAGCCTGAACAAATTAGTCTAGAAATATATACAAATTGTAGCTATATTCCTAGCCCCAAGCTACTGGAAAATTTAGCTAGATTTGAAGCAGTTCAATTAAATCTCAGTATAGATGCGTACGGTCATGTCAATGATTATGTTCGCTATGGTAGCACATGGGAAGGTGATGCAAAACAAACAGTTAGCAATGCTATCGACCATTGGCTAGCATATGGTAAACAATATGAAAATATTAGCATCATAATGTCAACTACACTAAGTGTACTAAGCGTATTAGAAATACCCAAGTTAATGACATGGTGGATGGACAAATATAAAGATTCCGGCAATAAGATTACTGTCTTTAGATCTGGGCTTCTTGCCACAGAATATGATGGTTTCTTTAAATTGCAACCAGCACATGATCCTAGTTATATTAATTTGAATATACTTCCCGCAGAATATTACAACAAAGTCCTGGACTGGGTAGAAGAGTATCGCAACAATTTTACTTTAAATTATCCTGATCTAGAAGGTATACCAGAATGTATTAGTGCTAGTTTGCTCAAATTGACACAAATTATCAATAAAGCAAAAGGTAATGCTGAAGAAGCAACCAATTTATTAAATTATTTGTCTAACATAGACAGTATTAGAAAAAATTCATGCGAAGCTAGTATACCTGAAATAGTATCTAAAGTTAAAGAATACTTGCAAGCTCAGGGTACACCAACTTAAAATCTGTGTTATTATGCTTGTCCATGAAGTTTATATAATTTGCAGTTTCAATTAATTCTGTCGAGTAATCTTCTGCATTCATATAATTAATCGCATAATCACCGTAGCGAATAATCCGCTTCTTTTGTTGGTTAACTAGTCTAGTACTAGACCATTGTGTGTGCGTCCATAGCGTGGGTTCATCTAACGTTAATTTAAACGCTGTCCACTCAGCAGTAATTTTATCTTTAATGTCTTTTGGTAACACTTTGGGATTGATTGCTTTTGGAAACTGTACTATGCTAGTATGGAACAATCCGCCTGCGTTGTTAACAAACTTAACAATATCAACAAGTCTGCTTATATTGTAAATGCTAATAGTTGTAGTCAGACTCATTTCGATATTTTTAAGTTCGTGTAATTTTTGAACATTGTCTACTATCTTATTAATATCACCATAGGTTCTAAAGTAACTGAATGTAGTATCATCACCATCGATACTTACACGTAGAATAATCTTTTTAAACTTAGGCCAATGATCCAATACGTTATAGTAACCCAATCCCAGTGCCACTAGATTACTGTTATAACTTAGTGTTATGTTATGTGCGTGATCAGCCATTGCATCAATCATTTCCCAATGACGCTTTTGTTGTAGAGGTTCGCCGCCAGCAATCAATACTTCACGTAGATGCGGGATGGCATTTTTAAACTCTTCAAAGCTACGTTCAGGCAAACTGATATGTTTCTTTTCTAATCTTCCAGCACCATGCTTGATAAAAAATGTTTTTACTTCAGGATCTTTAAATGCCAATACTTCCCATTGACTACTGTAAGTAGGACTACAATGTCTACAGCGTAGATTACAAGTATTATCAAAACGTATTTCAATGCTCTGAGGCTCGTAGGGCATTGAATAGTCTTCTGCTACCTTACTTACTACTTTGTCAAAATCAATATTATAGCTATCTTTATATGTTTCATTACATGTTTGTCTAGTACTAGCAACTCCGCTGTCTTCAAAGTCCCAGCAACTACGGCATCCAGTAGGACGCTCGTCATTTAATACAGCTCTACGAAGTTCTCGAGTTTCGTTACTGTTCCAAATTTCACTTAATGTTTGACTACGATAGTCTCCGATACGATCTGGATAACGCCAGCAAGCACCGACTTTGCCCTCGTGCTTGATGTTTTGATGTATAAAAGGCATTATACAGAATGTTTTGCTGTCTTTGTTCATAATTTGGCTTGTATGTTATTCCACCATTCTTGTAAAAATGGATAATCTTTTATTACATCTTGTGTTGTTGGATATTGATCAATGGTATCTATCTTTTTCGCATATGAGAATGCCCTGCGTATCTGTTTGACTCTATTATCATTTAAATTTGTTAAATCTAATTCACTGATATCTAATGTAGAATGTTGTTTAATTAATTCTAACGCAGAATATAAGTCATTGGCTATAGATTCTTTTAACTGCGATTTGTATTCATCTAATATTTTTTTAAATTCATCTACCCATTGTTCTTTATATTTTCCTAGATAATCAAAGCATAGATACTTATTGTTATTGTTATGTTTAACTAATGTGATATCGTGTGTAGGTAAATCTTGTTCTATAATAAATTCTAACCATTCTTTAAATCCGCATAAAGTAAAGATTGTTATAGTCAGTCCTGAACCTAAATTCCTGTTTTTACCCTGAGCCTGTGATTGCTTAAAATGTTTATTAAGTTCATCAAAATTACTTTTCCATTTCTCCCAATTTAATCCTCTGCGTATATATTCTCCGGCTAGGCCGCCTGCTTCACAACTTGCATGAATATTAACATCTGAGAAAGGTTCTAGTAAATCTACTAATCTCGTACCTTTAAATTTAGTTATGCTAAGATTTGTTATGTAAGAAACCGACAAGTTAGTATTGTTAGTTTCTTTTAAGTAGTTCATAAAATCCCAATGCTGTTGCTCAAACAACGGCTCGCCACCAATCCATTGTAATGTTTTAAGTCTACGCTCATCAGCCGCTAATATTAGTTCTTGATAAAGTAAATTATTTCGTTCATCTGAGTCTTCTATCGAATCATCGTGGCTTGCGTGTTCTAAATTATGTATGCGTTCTTCTAATTCAATTTGACTACTAGAACTAGAACTACAATGTCTACATTTAAAATTACAAGTTTTACCAAATCTATAATCATAATAAACAGGTTCAAACGTAGTTGATCCATCTACTTCTGTTTTTGTCATGGCATCATCATAATATTTAGAATAGTAAGTATTCCAATGGTCTTTAAATAAATTAATTTTATTTGCATCACCTACAGTAACATCACATTGATGACAAGCGGCTGGAAATTTATTGTTCATTAGAGATGTTCTGATCTCTTTCATATACGTAGAGTTTTGAAATTCTACAAAAGTTTTTGCTGTTCTGGTATTCTTATCTGTGGGTATTTCTGCTGTACAGCAAGCCTTTCTGACATACTGACTATCATGCATTGCATGAACCCAGGGTGCCATACAAAAATTTTCGGGCATTGTCATTGTTTTAAAATATTTTCCTTGTCAAGATTGTTTGAAACATATAGAGTAGTATTTTCTTTACTACCGCAGGTATGCAAACAAGTAATAAGATTTCCATCTTCTACAGTATTATTCCATTTAGAACTAATATTATACTGTTTATTTAAAATTTCGTCAACCGAATATATATTCAAATCAAAATCGGCAAGATTGTAATTCTCATTGAGATTCCAAGAGCCTGGGCTATCATGTGTATGTGTACCTAAATAACAACAAGGCATTAATAAGCCATTGGCTGCCAAATATATTTCTTTACGTTCTAAACTTTTACAAGTAATTTTATTTTCATTTAGCTTTTTATAGTTGTTTATTTCAAATTTAAATAATGTAATCGGTACATGTTCTTCGATGCCCACATTAGTATGCCTGAATTGTTCATGAGCAGGAGGCTCCAATGTGAACACATGTTTGCCTTCTACCATAACCTTAAAGTCTTTTTTGCCTCTAAATTTTTGAGTAACTTTAAGTCTAAACTTAACGCCTAAGTCTTTGGCCAACTGTTTGGCCGTTTCAACTTGATGTTCATTGTGTCTGAATACAATAAAGTTCCATTGAGCATTTCCACCGGCCGCCACAAAGGCTTGTAAGTTAGCATAAACTTTATCATACTTAACACCAATTCTATATTTCTCCAATGATTCATTGTCTGTGCCATCTAAGGCAAAGTTAATTAGTACATTGGGACGAGCAAGACTGGCCCACCAATCTTCACTGCGGTAGCCGCCATTAGTATCTATGCTAACACTTTTACAGCCGTTGTCCATTAAGTAGTTAACAAACTCTGGTAATAGTTTGTTTAAGCAAGGATCTCCATAAACCCCGCTGAAGTAGACATGATCCAATTGACTAGTAAACTCTGGAGTGAACAGTTTATAAAATACATCTGCTGTTAAATCGCCTTCTGCTAAGTCCGGCTGCACGTAACCATGCCCGGTGTATCTGCTACACATAGGACATTGGCTATTACATCTACTACTAGACTCGACGTGAACTATTTTGATTTCATCGTAGGCAATCATTGAAGTCACCGTTACGTAGTATATAAAAGAATGAATTAAGGTCTACTGTTAATACTCTATTGTTTCTATTGCCATACTCGATTACTGCTCGAATGACTTCAGGACAATGATAGCCAAAATCATCTCCGCATATAACTGGAACACCATTAAACTTTATCAATTCCTTTGATACGTTTTCATAAGTATGGTCTCCATCTAAAAATACAATATCATAGTTATCACTGTTCAGCGTCAGTGATTCTTGCTGAAATATATTTTTAATTAAATTAAAGTTAGCACTTTTAGAGACATGTAGTTCCCATACTTGCCTAATAGTTAATTCTCTTGTCAATATTTTATCGCGAACATTTAAAATGTTTTCTCTTTGTCCATATAAAGAATCAACTTGCTCAGGATTATTCATAACGTCCCAAAAGAATTGTGCGTCCCATTTATCGCAAACGTCCAGAGTATGACTTGATTTCATGCCACTTAATATAGACAATGTACTTTTGCCAAAGGCAGCACCCACTTCTAATATTCTGGTATTATCTGGTAATAATTTTACTAAGTTAGTAATTTGATCAGACTGTGTTTTGTTTATCCAGCCTGGGATATCATCATTTAATATCATCATTTTTTAATTGTGGACATCATCGATAATCCACATTTCATAGTTACACCACTGGCAGGAAAGTTAACGCCTGCATGAGCTTGACAACGATCAAACACAATAATGCCGCCGCGCTTCCAGTTGTATACACCTTCTAATTCGAATCCTTCTAGCCACTTTTTATTAAAATGTCTAAAATATCTATTGTATATTTCATCGCTGATTGTTTGCCGATTCCAATCAACTTCCCAGATACTGCCATCACGTTTGTAGCATACTAAGTTATCATAATTGCGTACTGTATAGAATACATTTGTATCATACTTAGGATCACCTTTAGCAAAGTTTGTTCCATACATTAGGAATCTGTTTTTAAAGATTGCTGTGCCGCAGTCTAATTCTGTGCTTTCTCCTTTGTTCTTATCACAAACCCACAATGGGATAATAAACTGTTTTCCTGGAACACTGTTGCTGTCCTTTAATGTATTAGGATTACCTGTATCGATATGCAAATTATAAGGCGTGGCCGTAATTAAAAAGTTACCTTCCCAAAGTGAGTCGTTGGTTAGTTCAGGAATAACTTCCTTTAATTTACCAAAAAATTTATCTTGAATGCGTTTATTATCTACATTGAAATGTAACGTTCCGTTGCGTTTAACTCTACGACTGCGATGTTCGCGATGCATTAAATCTTCTAACCAGACTAATTCTTCTTCATCAAAAACATTATCTACAGCATAGCTACTATCACTCCAGGTGCTCATCCACTTGAGATGTTCTGCAGAATCAACAGGGATAAATTCTTTTACTAGATTATCTCCGTGTACGTATTCTAAATTAACCATGATATTAATGTCCTTTTATGATATTTATTTGTTCTAAGATGTATTCTGCTAAAAATTTATAGGCATGTTCGTCAAAATGCTTGCAGGAATATTGTTTAAAACCCGAATTCAATAAGAGTTGTGTCATGCCGAATGTACTGTCCCATGCATCTGCATATCTAATTATGGGTAATTTTTTTCCTAATAAAGACATTTTGGGCAATACCTCTGGGTGTAATACAGTGGAAGTAAAAAAAGATTCTATATTTAAATCGTCTAGCACCGCCTTAAGAGAAAATAAACTGTTGCGTAAAATTTTTTCACTAAATATATCATCGTTAAAACTTTCGTAATGCATACGTACAAAGTCTGAGAATTTATGGTTAGTAAAGTCCAGGCACCACGAACCAATGCCGCCGGCTATAATTTCAGTATGTATAGTATCATAATGTAGTGGATCTTCTGGCACTATAGTCAATGTTCGACCAGTATTATGATTGACTGGCAATTCAAATCTAGATAATTCTGATCCTGCAAAAATTACTAGATATTTTTCATTATGACTATACTCTTGCTCTAGATATTCATAGAGTACCCTAATTGAACGATAATTAGATCCTCCCGGTGCTCCTAAATTCACAGAAGTTTTAAAATTACCCGCTTTTTCTAATTGTCGAACCCAGCTTCTGTTATGGCAAGATTCTGCATTCAAATCATCTCCTAAATGACCGTATACAAAGCTATCACCAACTACAACAAGGGTTGTGTCATTGAATACCATTGAAAATATCTTTCATTTCAGGAAACGTAGCATAGAAATCCGTGCCTCGCTGTTTATCCAAAAGTTCGATATATTCTTTCATTTCTGGTAAACGTACACTCCAGTCCTCGCTCTTAGCAAACTTGACCATACCGCGCAGACGTTCGATGCCATAGTCAGCGTTTAGCCACATCTCTTCAGTGACTTTGCCCTTATGCCATTCAGGGACACCTAGTTGCCAATTAGCTTTCCACCATGGAATAAATTCTTCATACTTGCGTTCAATTTCATCTTTAAACCATGCTGGCAATATTTTAACATTTAAGTGCGGTGGATGGTAAACAAAATGATAATTGATACCGCCTGCGCCAAATGGCCACATGTTAATCTTCTTAAAGCCGTGTTCAAGTTTCCATTTTAGGAACTCTGGAATATAATAAATGTTTAATGCTTGTACTGCACAGGCAATAGAAACTTCTGTGTTAGATCCTGTTTCCTGATCTAACTGTCTAAATGCTTCCAAGTTTCTTCCCCATACACTTGGATAACGAATGTAATCATTTCTATCTTCGATGGCATCAACACTATAATGATAACGAACCAACTTAAAGTGACTCCACAATTCAAACAAGTCTTCACGCCATTCGACACCATTACTGTTGTATCGAATTTCCATGTCCTTGGCATAACCTCGTTTGATACATTCTTCGAGAATCATATAATGTTCTTCAATGATCAATGGTTCGCCACCTGCAAAATATAACTGTTTCATGTTAGGAATCTGTTCCCATAACTGTGTCCAGAACTCAGGATTGTTTTTATGCCAATTGTAACTAGCACCATTCTCTTTGCCTTTATTACCCCATTGCATTGTATCTTTGAGAGTTTCGTTTTTAATCTCTGGATACATTGTATTCCATTCAGGGACCCATAAACTGCTATCATGCGGGCTACACATTACGCAGGCCAGATTACATTTAGTACCAAAGCGCATGTCAATGTAAGCAATGTGCGGAGGAACTGATCCATCTTCTTGTGTGTCTGCTAATAGCTTGTCAAGGTCGACACGTTCGCTCCAATATTTGGTTTCCCATTCACGCTTAGATTTATGGCCTTCTCGTTCTTCTTTATAACATTTAGTGCAACTAGCAGGTTCTTCCCCAGCAAGCATCTTAAGTCTAGTGTTTTTCATGTAGTCATTATTCCAACTACTTAGAAAGTCTGTGTGATTTAAGTTAGCAGGTTTGCCGTCGGCATTTTTCAGAATACCAACTTCTCCGCCATGGACTTTATCATTGGTTGCGCCCACTGAGCTGGCATTAGCAGTACAGCACACACGCATATGGCCATTGGGACGAGTGCTTAAATGTACCCATGGCAGGATGCAAAACGTTTTACTTATTTCTTTAGTCATATTATTATTTACTCGTATATTTTATATATTATTTTTATCTGCTCTATTTAATGCACTATCTGGATTTTCTGTACCACAAACCTTTAAACAAGTCTTAAACGGATCATCAGTTACCCAGCTTTGTTCTACTACAGCATACGCAGATTCAATTTGGTCTCGTGGATATGTGATAAACGCATGATCAAATTTGTCTCCCATGAATTCTTTTAGTGCTTCGTAGCGATTCTTGTCAGTGACTAACCAACAACACGGGGTTACTAGTCCTGTAAATTCTATAAAGGCACCAGGAAATTTTTTACAGTAAGGATTTATTTTTGTAGTCATTGAATTCTTTTTCTATTTCATTGAATGGTTTGGTGGTTGCCAACCAGGTATTTTCGTTGGTTTCATCTACTAGACTATGCTGTAGGAAAAATAAATCAAACCCCATAGTTTTACTTAGCTCATAACTTGATTTAATTGTATCTTGATTATAAGAAAATACCAAGTGTTTCCAATATATTTTTGGACCTGCGCCAAGTTGTTTTTTGTATTCGATACAGGTTCTAGCCGCGTTGCTCACATCATCCCATTTAGCGTTTATTCTATATTGGTTAAAATTATCGGGTGTGCCATCTATGCTGAATATTAATGTGTCGTTGGTATTCATCGACGACATCAATGATTGCCACCATTCAGTGCTTTTGCCACTGCCATTGGTATGTATCATGATTACTAAATTAGCATCATTGTTCTTCAGTGACTGAATCAAACCCACAAGATCTTTTGAATATATTGGATCTCCCCAATTGCCACAAAATAATATTCTCTCAGGCTTAGCATCTATTAAGAACTTTTTAAAGTATTCAGTGTCTAGATCAAACATACTTTGAATGTATCTACCACCTACGCTAGTTCTTGCACATTCAGGACATAACAGTCTACATCTGTTAGTTAAGCCCACATGTAAATCTTTAAAATTAAACATATTAAAGTACCTTATAATTTCCAATTGGAAGTTTTTCTAAATTCTTAACACTACAAACTTCTGTGCAACGATAAATTCTATCTTCTTTACCAAACCCATGTTCGGTTGATTTCCAACTTGCCACTAAATCATTGACATAAAATTCATGTTTCAATATATCACTTATACTGTTTTCACTGATATCATTCCATTTATCTGATCCATAAACTTCGTACAAACGTTTGAGTAGTATATCCATTTTACCTTGATCATTTGTAATCAAACCATTTTGCATAAAACAGCAGGGCCATAGTTTGCTGTCAAAACTAATAAAGTACATTTTCTTTTCTTTATTATTACAACATATATCGTTGTTTACTGTGTTTTTTAAGTTGTTATTAATATCAATCAATGATGACACTGGTATATGCCTATCTGCTATAGCGTTTTTACGCTGTTGCACTACATCCAAGCCCAATGATGTAATCAAACTTCTATCATGTCTGCTGGCAAATTGACAAAAACCCATGTTAACACTGAGTTCTTTAGCCTGAGTTATTTGATGCTCATTCCATGGAAATATCAAATATTGCCAAAACGCTCTACCGCCTTCATTGATAAAAGTTTCTGCATTTTCCATGATCTTAGACCATGTGGTGTTTTGCCTATACAAATGGTTGGTGTCTTCTAAACCATCAATGCTGAATTTAAGCATATGATTATAATTCTTTTTTAACACAGCGGCTAATTTTTTCCAATATGCTACATTACGCAAACTGGCATTTGTATGTATTATGATGTTATATCTACCAACTGTGCTGGCAAAATCTAAGAACTCTAGAAATTCAGGATGCATCAGCGGATCGTCGATTGTTCCGCAAAACTCTAATTCTTCTACAGTAGCAAACTCTGGTGCAGTTAAAATCTTTTTAAATACATCAAATGAAATATATTGTTTGTCTGGAATTGAAAACTTCTTATTTAAAAACGTTCTGGCATCAGTTCTAACACAACCTAAACAAAGAGCATTACACATTGAACTTAGTTCAAATTGAAGTTTTGTTGGGCCTGTTAAATAATTATTCATATTTTTACCTTAGGTATCAATACGTCATTGGTACAGGTGCAATATTTAATTGTACATATCTCAGGAACTAACGCTGGCAATCCTTTAAAATCAATGATGTTACCAATTAGTTCGGCTTGGTTACAAGCACTTTTTCTAATATTTCCATAAGCATCAAGTAAGATGTGATTGATACCCATTGTACATTCCCAACCAGTGAAAGTGTTCTTTAAATTATTAACATACTCAACTTCATCTAGATGCTCGACATGTCCATTGTCAAATTCTATAGAATTTTCTCCATAATAGTTATTTTCTGGTGGGGGGAATCCTGTTCCTTTAATTCCTAATCCACTATTAGCTTCTAACCATGCCAATTGTTCATTATTATATTCGTAGCTGGCATCACTTTGCTGACTTTCTCGTTTAAACACTCTACTAGGTTCTAATGTAATATCTTTAAAAGTTTTGAATCTCTCAAAAGCATCCTGTGATTTAGACCACAGTGGCGGATACATAAGTGTAAATACTCCTACATTTGTTTGTGTGCCAATGTATTCGACTTTTTCGAATATACTGTCATCTACACTTTCTGGATGGTAACTGATAGTTACTTTGTAAATTTTTTTAGCATAATCTTTCCACCAATCTAAGCTTCGGCTGCCATTTGTGTTAACATATAAACACCAACCCTTTTCATTACAAAACTCAATGATTGTTTCTAGACTAGGACTAATTGTAGGCTCGCCACCATTTAAAAAGATGTGTACGCTACGGCCGTGTAATTGTTCTGCTAATTTAATTAGAAAATCTTTTATAATTTTCGGATCTTCTAATTTATTTTTTAGAACATTTACTCCACGATGCAACAATTCAGGGCAGTAACTACAGTGATAAGTGCAAAGACTATTAATAGTCCAGTCCAAGACGAATCGATTGACTTCATTGTATATTTTAATAGGGTTCATTATCAAACCATTCTATGTATTCTGGAAAAACTGTTCTCCAGTTCGTATTTCTAATTGAGTCTATGTTAGTTATTGCTTTTCTAAACAATTTAGCATTAGATGTATCATTGGAAATATTAAATTTTAAATTACTATACCAACCGTTGATAAATTTATGACCCACATTACTAGACTTGACATATTCTTCTAACTTAGTTAGTTCTGGTAGAAATCTATGATCTAATATCTCTGTTCTAAAAAACTTTTGATGCGGATAATTGTAATCAAACTTTATATTGTAAGATGAAAAGAATTTAACAAAGTCAACTATATTTACTATGCTAAACGGATTTATTGTTAATCTGATGTTATGTTGATCTGATTTTGAATTATGTATTTTGAAATTATCGACGAAATTACTCCAAACCAATCCTCCCCTAACATATTCAGCACGTTCTTCTAAATTTTCTACGCTAGTAGTTATTAGTAATTTAAGATTATATTTGGACTTTAATTCTTTTACCATTTCATAAAAATGAAGTAAATTATGAATATCAACATTTGTGTTCGTTGATATCGACATTCGTACTGATCTATCTTTGTCTTTTTCACAAAATGTTTGTAATATTGTTTTGATATTTTCATTGAAATTGTCAACAATAAATGGTTCTCCACCAGTGAGGCCAATCTCCATCACCTTCACTGAGCTAGGGATAGAATCGACGAATTGTATAATATGTTCAAAATTTATTACTGGGTCTATTTTTTCTTTAGCCCAAGAGAATATTTCTCCAGTATCATTTTTTACCCAGCTACCGTATCTAGCAATAGAACTGCTTAACGTATAAGTGCAATAGTAACAAGTTTGATTGCATAGCGAGCTGGTTTGTAAATTTAAGTTTATAATGGTAGATGGTATTTGGCGACTAGTTCTCCAGCTAGCTTTTCCGGCTGCCTCTAAATCCCAACAATCTTTACATCTGGCAGTTTTAATTCCCTGTGATAATTCTGTTCTTGCTTTTATTGTTTCAGTGTTATTGCTAAAATAGTTAAAGCCTAATTCTTTTACTTCATTGATGTTTAACTGTATGGGTTCAAATTTGCAACAGTGACTCATTTCCCCGCTGATCAGATTTATATCGTAAGAGTTATATAATTCATTGCATTTAATCGCTGCCATGGATATCTTTCCATTTGACATAATACTCTATGTCTTTACTGGGCACAACAAAATCTGACAACATCAACGGTAATTCAAATCTGTTATTTTCTATTGTATCTATTATTTTATTAGCTAGTATCATATTGTTTTCTTCTGATAAATGACACTTGCGATAGTCAGTGAAGTATTTATCGTCTTTTATGTGACCAAAATTAATGTCATTATTTTTATATTTTTCTACAAAACCTAGACTATGCTGTTCCATAAATTGAACTTCTATTAGACTAGTCTCATCGCCAATATCTTCAACTGAATCGTTGAAACAATTAATAAAAATTGTATTGTTAGTAGATCTCTTAAGTTTGTCAAGCAATGCATAGTGAAATTCTTTTTCTACTTCGTAGTCTTTCCAATAAGCATAGTATGTTACCAGACTAGAATAAACATTTTTTAACAACTCGTAATTCTCAGGAGGGAATTTTTCATTACGCATTTGAAATGTCAATAGAGATGATAAGTTATTATAGCCCGCTCTAGACACATTTTCTTCTAAGAATTTAGAATATAATCTATGTGTTTCTGTAATTAAAAATATGTTTACATCGTATTTGTCATGATGTTCTTGGAACTTTTTGTAACTCCAATAAAAGCTAGTACCTTGTGCGGCATAATTAGTAACTGTATTATATTTTTCTTTAACTACATCAACCCAAGCAGGGCCTTGAATATCTCTAGACTCAATTTCATATGAAGCAAAGCTGTCGCCATATATTGCTATTCTCATTTAAACTGTTCCTCAAATGCATCATGTGTAGTGCCGCAAGTCTTGGCACATACTGCCAGTTTTCCTTCGGCACAGCTATTTTTATTCCAGCTATTAGGGATAATTTCCTGCATAAATTTACCTTCAACAACATGCTTAATGCTATGTTGTTTCAAGTCAAGTGAATCTAAGCCAGCTTCATTGATAGCGTTCCATATTTGACCGCCCTTAGCTTTCCAATACCAAACATACATTTGACCAGCTGTCCAACAACACGGTTGTAAATATCCTTCAGCTGTGACATAAATGCTTTTCTCTTCTGCTACTTTACATTTGATAGGTACAGTGTCCCAATACTTTTCCATGGGCTTTTTCTTTTCTGGATCAGCGGTAAATTTTTGAGCACCAACTCGACCTTTTAATCCATTTACTGTAGTTATGAGATCATTTGGGTTTGTATTATCCTGTCTTTTAGCAATGTTTTCTAAATCTTTAATAGCGGCATTATGATATTTTGGATCAGTGGGCATTGTCAACAACGTAGTAGCAACTCCTTTGCGATTGCCAGCCTGATGGTCTTGTTTAACTTCGCCGCGAGTATTACTAAAAAATCTATTACTCTTTTTAATGTTAAACTTTTCAAAGCCCATCTTAGTTGCTAATGTCTGTGCTTCTTCTACTTGATGTTCATTGTGTGCAAATACAATATAGTCCCAACGTGCTCTGCCGCCCGCATCTATAAATGCCTGAGCATTTTCCATTATCTTAGTCCACACAGTTCCTTGACGATATAAATGATTAGTGTCTTCTAATCCATCTACGCCAAATATAACGTAACCTTTTTTTCCTATTACACCCGCAAGCTTGGCCCACCATTCAGGCTTTTTCATACTGCCATTTGTATGCATACTAAGATTAAGGCTTGAGTTATGTTCTCTAAAATAAGCAAACGCTTCTAATGTATCTGCAGCTACGGCGGGATCACCATAGTTGCCGCACATATACAATCTGTTTAACTGTTTAATAAACTCTACAGGGAATATGTGTTTAATGTCAGCAATGCCGAGTTCTGCGCCGTGTAACAATGGGCTTACTTCGCCCCCATTTAAATTCCTAGCACACATAGGACAAGAGGCATTACATGCTTCTGTCATTTCTAAATGCACAGTGGTAATATCACTGTAATTATACATTATTTTACTCCGTAAAGAGCGTACCTTTTATATTTAGGAAATGTAATTTCTCCGCGATAGTAAATTGTTGTCATTGGATACTTTCTTAAAAAGTCTGGCAACGTTTCGGAGTAATTAATATGCTCTTCAATGGGATCGCTGTTATTTTCGATGAACACAGTTGTACCTGACTTTAATTTGTTAAACCATTCGGTGTCCATATGTTCACTGCTGGTATTGATAACCAAGTCTGCATCTAGAATCTTATCATAGAAGGTTAGATTGTTTTCATGGTCAAAACAATCGTTGATAGATTTATTTTCAACGTAAGCATCTGGATTAATAATTTCTATCAATTCGTTGATACTAGCATCTGGATCAATGCTAAACAATTTGTTATAATTAATGTCTTTAAGATATAGGCTATGATGTGTTAGCCAGCCGCCGATTAATAATACGTTTGTAAAATTTAAGTTAAACTTGGACAAAATTTCAGCCATCCATATCTTACTAAGTACTTGACTTTTAGAAAAAATTATAGGTAATACAACTTCGTAACCTTCATCGATCATTTTAAAAAGTTTACGAATAAATTCATCTTCTGGCCATATAGAATATAAAGTACCAACAATATCTCTTGTAGTGACTTCGTCTAGTGAACATACATTTGTGTAAAAATTTAATCGATCTTCACGGAACGCTACTGGATACTTGTTATAGTCATCGGATATTAAATTTTTAAGAGACCATGGCTTTGATTGTTGATCTGCATATTTTAGATTTATAATATTTCTTATAAATTGCTTTTTTCTTACATCTTGTGTAAAATGAAAATATTTTTCTATTCCAAAAAGCCACGTGATTTTATCTGTGTCCATTTAATCCTATCCATTCTTTAAATTTATCTTCCAACCAAACAAAGTCATTGACTTTCATTGTATCATAGTCTTTGGATGCCCAAAGACATCCTTCTCTGGCGCCCTGTATCGCAAAATATCCATATTGTGTTTCTAATCCTGCTTCGCACCACATTGTTAAACGATCTTGACTTTCCTGGTCATTGTTGTTTTTATTAATGCCTGCGCTGAGTTTGACTGCTTCCCTAAATGCTGTGCGCCATGTACTATATGGTGTGTAATTAAAACGATGTTCGCTGGCCAGTATGTTTAGTTTTATATAACCATCTGCTAGAGTAGTTGTCATATCTGGCTTGTCTAGTCTCTCAGCACTAAAGCAATCTTTGCTAAACAATTTGATACCACCATGACCATACACTAATCCATTAATAGGATTTTTAGCACGAAATACTGCTACATATTTTGGTTTGAGTTCTATTTGTTTATCAAATGTAAATCCGTCTACGATCCAGCAATCGGCATCAACTACATAAAATCTGTCAGTACCACATAAATTAGCAACGTGCTTATGACTTTCAAATATTGTACCCACGCTGGCCACTGCTTCGGCCCATGGTGCAATAGATTGAAGTCTTTCCCAATTCTCATTAAGGTTGTCTTCGTCTGTGTATAGAAAATATACAGGTATATTCATATCAGTACTTGGGTAAAGTAAATCCATATAATGGCAATGCGCTTTGATTTAATAACGCTGGCCAACCTACACCTTTGCCAGGACTGATATTCACATGTTTAAACCATTCACTTTGTTCAGCATCTAACTCCGCTAGCGGCAAGCCTAGACTGTCTTTTAAATCTGTTAATAATTTACGATTATGACTTTCTAGGTATTCCCCATGATTTAAAATTTGAGATTGTTGTTCCCAGAATGTGTTAAACCAATCATAGTCTGCAATTACTGTGTGATCGAAATTTTCTACATATAACTTATATGCCGCTAACCTTGCACCATATATAACCCAGGCACCATTTTCAATGTCTCGACCCACTGTCATCCATATTAACCAACGAGCATAATTAGCGGGATACATTTTATGTTTGAAATCTTCTAATGGAACTTTGTTACCTTGGTCCAGGCCCATCTTAATACCTTCACGGAATCCTGCTCTAAATGATTGCTTGGCACTGGAGTTATTGTGAACAACGCCGTATGTATTATTCATTTGCTTGTAGTTTTCAGGATCCCAGCAAAAGTCTACATTGTTTGTGCCATCTTCAGGGTTGGCAGCTTCATGACTTTTCATATTCATAACATGTTCAGTATACCATAGTTTAACGCCGCCATTGCCGTATACTAATCCATTGACAATATTACGACTACTCCAACTTAATGTAGCTTCTGCGATATCAGGAGTGAGTTCAACGCTTTTAGACCATATAGCTTTGTCTACTTTACAGTCAGCATCTACTGTAAAAAATCTAGGAGCATTTGAAACTCGTCCAGCTTCTTTATGGGCGGCGTCGAACCCTTTAACACCATGAACCCTGCGTATCTGTTGTGCGTTAGGATGATTGTCTAGCAAATATTGAAAGTTTTCATCTGCATTAGGTTCATCGTAACTTAAAAAGACTACAGGGATATCTTTTAATTTTAATAAGGGATTTGGTTCCGTCTTATTAACTTTTATAATTTTATTTCCTAGAGAATTTAGTAAACTCATTTTTCATCCATTCTAAATCATTAATAACACGCAAGGCTTCGACCTTGCCTGTATTTTTTAATCCATAGTTCCTGCCTTGTTTTGCACCGGCTATGGCATACTTACCAAAAGGTTGTTTTGCACCTTTAGTAGTCCATATTTTAAGACGTTGATTACTTTCTTCTACAACACGATTTATAGCTTCGTCGTTATAGTTTAATTTATGCCTTAATTCTTCGTTGGTTAAATTAGAGGCTAGTTTAACACATTCGCGAAAGGCACTGCGCCACGTGCTAAACTCGTCATAGTTAAATTTAGTAATATTACTTACTTGATCAAAGACTTTAATATTTAATCCAAATCCAGTGGTAAAGTCAACTGTGTCTGGATTTTTACTCAGTAAAGATTGCTTAGGTAACAGTTTAACGCCTCCGTGACCGTATGTCAAGTCATTTATAGGATTTATACTATTCCACAAACAGAGACATTCATTTTCTGGAATATCCCACCACTTCTTATATTTACTGGGTGTAAAGAAAAAATCAAAGTCATTTAATATAATTGCATCGCTGTCTACTACATAAAAATTGTTAGTAAGACTACGACGAGCACATTCTTGATGTGCTGCCGTAAAACCAGTTATACCATTGACACGTCGAACATGTGGAACTTTCTCTTTAAGAAGTTCGTAATTTTCGTCAGCGTAAGGTTCGTTGTAACTAAGAAAGAAAACATCTAGCATTATACGAGTATTTAATATTTTTACTCATGATAATACAGGTACATTGTATTTCTTGTAAAAGTCTTTGGCATCTTTAAGATTGTTAACCATTGGCTGACCTTTGATGTTCAAGCTGGTATTCAATAACATTGGACAGCCAGTTTCACTGTACCAATTTTCTAATAGTTTACGGAAGCCCGGGCTGTCATTTTTGCCCACTGTTTGTACACGACTTGTTCCGTCTTTGTGTATGATAGCAGGAAACTCGTCAGGTCGAGTACAACGAGCAACAAACTGCATATATGGACTAGCGGTTATATTTGCGGGCATATCGAAATAGTCATGTACATGTTCTTCTAGGATTGCTGGTGCAAATGGTCTGAATTGCTGTCTTCGCTTGATTGCGTTGACTGTGTCTTTGATTTCGGAACCTCTAGGATCTGCCAATAAGCTTCGGTGCCCAAGAGCACGTGGTCCGAACTCAGCCTTGCCGCTAGCCACTCCCACAATTTTATCTCTTGTAAGTATACTAATAGTTTCATCAACTGGATATTCCTCGCCTATGTTTGTGCCGAGATATGCTCCTGGCCACGTAACTTGCTCGCCAAAGAAAGCGGCCACTGCTCCGACACTACTTCCAGCATCTCCGGGGTTTGGCATAATCCAAACTCGGTCCCAGTCTCCTGTGATTTCACTGTTGGCCACACAGTTAAGAGCACAACCGCCCATTAATACAATGTTCTTGCTGGGCAAGTTTGCTCTAGCCCAACGACTAATACCTTGTAGTATTTCAGTGTACACTTGTTGAGTAGCGGCGGCTAAATCAAATGTATCTTGTTCGCTGAGTAAATCTAAACGCCAATCAGGACAGCCACGATGCAAGTTACGTTTAAACTTAATTTCGGGTCCGTTGATTACACTGAAGAAATCTTCGTATATATCGGCTTTGTATTTGTTGGGGTCACCGTATGCTGCCATGCCCATGAGAATATATTCTTCTTCATTGGGTTTTAATCCTATACGTTGTGTCATAGCACTGAACCAAAGTCCTAGACTATCCGGATAACCTTGTGTATAGACTTTCTTTAAGTCATTGCCCTGACCTTGCCATACAGTAAGAGTTTCAAACTCGCCAATACTGTCAATAACGACAACTGTAGCATCACTTAATCCGCTGGTATAATATCCTGCGGCAGCATGACTTTTGTGATGTTCACCGAAGTGTAAAGATTGTGTTAAATTATATTTTGCAAGATACGTTTTAACATCATTTTCTTTAGTTCTGTCGCCTTGCCCTGCCATAAATTGTCTAGCAGTTTTTAAGTCAGGATTTTCATACCAAACAATTAAGTCTGGTTTTCCATACTGTTCAGCATCCTGTATAATACCTGCACACAAGTCGCCATCGTTTTTAATTCCGCTATATCGTTCGCTGTGTGCCGCAAATTGTAATTGTTTATCGTGCCAAACGCTAACGGCAGCGTCGTGACTGTTGGCACTAATTCCCCAAATATTCATTTGTAAATAAAAGGGTCTCGTCGGCGTAGTTCTTCTAGGCGTTTTTTAAGTTGTTCTTCATATTGCAACTCTTCCTGTGTTTTTTGTTTTTCTTCGACAACAGGTTGTTGGTCGGGTTGTTGATTAGTATTGTTTTCCATAATAATATTTATAGTTTAATTAGCAGAATATAATTCAGGATATTCAACCAACACATGAATACCTTTTTGTTCGGTGGCTGTTTTATAAGCAGTGGAAATGTCTAAGGGGTTTTTTAAATCATAAAACTTAGTGTTTGGGCACATACTTTTAAATTCTTCAAAGTAGCTACCTTTATGTTGATGTCCAGGATCTAAGGGCTTGTCGCTGCCTTTGCCCAATCTAATCAATACATGAGCTTCTTTGCCAGTCATTAATTCAAATTTGTCCAAGTGATTCACTAATTGATTTGTTGCGCTGATAACAAAATCCCATCTTGGATAAAAGCTAACAACTGTTTTGCCGGCCATCGCCAAGCCTAAACTCATACCCATTTGTGTTTCTTCCATTACGGGGAGTTCAATCATTTTGTCCTTAGGCACATTGCCTAATGTTGTGCTCATTGGATTACCTGCGTAAACAATCTGTTGTCCAATAAAAAGAATATTGTCGTTAGCCGCTAGTACTGTCATAGCGGCAGTCAGTGCATCTTTATATGGCGTTAGTTGTGGTGTTGTCATTTTAAATTTCTCTTTCTAAATGTTTTATTATATTGTCTGCTATTACACGATGGCATTTCTTAGATGGGTGAAGATCTCCTGGAGTAACTTCGAACTCATTGACATCCCAATATATAGTAAGTTCAGGGTTAGTGTATCCTCTGAATTGATTATATTTGTCTTCCATCATATGTTCTATGCTAGGATAGTTATTGCCGTTGTAGTCGAATTTAATCATCCTACTTCTCAGCCAATCATCTTGTTCAATATATTTAACAAGGTCCATGGGCCAGCTCATTACATAAACTTTAACACCGTTGTCAGTGAAAGTTTGTAAAAATTCTTTGACATCTTGTATTTCTTTTTTCGTGGCACGATCAATATATTTGTCCAATGTTAAGTTATTGTCTACTAACCATTGCGGAAAGATTGGATTATTCATTACTTCATTATGAGTTACTTCATACAATGAGTCCAACCTAGTAAAGCTTTTTGCTCGCGGCCATTGCGTAAACTGATAAAATACATGACTTACATCTTCATAATTATACGTAGGAGGGGTAGCGGGATGATTACCTTTATTTTTTTCTGGATCTGTTTTATCCATAAAACATCGTCTCCACCAATCATGTATACTATAGCTGGCGCCGCCATTCCATGGTTGGCAAAGTTCAAATGTGTTAAAATGATTTGCCACGAATCTAGGAAATCTAATGGACTTCATATATTCGATATGCGTGTCTTTAACTAGTTCAACTTTGTAGTGATTCAATGGAGGTTCCTCTAGTGTAGACATATTTGAATAATAATACAAACCTTGCCCCCATGTAAAGCTACATCCAGCAAAAATCATTCCCTTAGTAACTGGGCTCTGGCTTTTCATTTATTTCTATTTGGCCAACTAATTTCCCAGTCTTTAAAGTCTGCTGCCAAGCAGTCTACTTTATAGTCCTTACGTCCGCCAACGCTTTCTTGAATTACGTTTTTACTAGTATTACGAATACCATTTAAGCCATGCGTTAATTCTAAGTTGTTGCCATCTTTAATGCCACGACGATAATTGCTTTCGTTGTGCCAAATATGTAAATTCATTTGGCTTACAACTACTATAGCGCGAATAACATCAGCAGTAACTTCTACATCTTTTTCTTCTAGTATTAGTTGAATATCATGTACAATGGCAGAAATTTCTTCACTGTATTCTTGTTTGTGTTCAGGAATAAAAACTTCCTTAAGTTGAACGATGCTTAAACGATCGATCAAATCTCCTAGTGTATGCAAGTATTTTCTCTCAGTCATAAATTTGTAAAGTTCCTGTTATTGAATGGAACAGTCATTTGATATGCACTGATCAATTGCTTGATACCATAGTCCAAATCAAACATCGGTTTCCATCCTAGACTTTCTAACTTAGCGTTAGAAACTATGTAATTTCGTTTGTCGAAATCTTGTTTGAATTCATCTTGCTTAATCACTAATGCAGGAATTTGTTCTTTAATCTTTTCAGCTAATTCTAGTTTACTTATATTTGCTGTACTTAATCCTACATTGTATACTTGGCCGCGACATTTGTCATAATTATCAATCATGAATTCAAATGTACGAGCAATGTCTTGTACATGGATATAGTTACGTTTAAAGTTTGCTTCAAACAATACCATATATCCATCTACCACTGCTTTGTAAACAAAGTCATTGACTAACAAGTCTTGGCGCATACGTGGACTTACACCAAACACAGTGGCAAGTCTTAGAATGACGCCATTACCTTTTTTAAGCACGTAATCTTCTGCGTCGCATTTAGTTTGTGCGTATAAGCTTAATGGCTTAAACGGACTTTCTTCAGTGATAATGTTTTCACTACTTCCATATTGACTATTTGTATTGGGCAATATCAGCATTTGATCATCACGCAACACATCGACGACATTTTTAATTTGTTCGTAGTTAACTTGTACCGTCAATTCTGGATTAGCTTTGCAGGCTGGCATGCCAACAATGGCTGCCAATGGAATAACTACGTCAGCCAAGCCAACTTGCTCAGTTAATAAATCTTTATCCCTGACATCACCTGCAATGAAATGAAATTTAGGTTGTTTAAACAGATGTAATAGACTTGTTTGTTTATACATCAAGTTATCTAATACAGTAACTCGATGTCCTTTAAACAATAAATGTTCAGCTAATATGGATCCGAGATAGCCCGCTCCGCCTGTGATTAAAATTTTCATGGTTTGCTATTTGGATCGTATTGGTCTTTGTTGGTTTTATACCATCTCATTGCATTGTGTAATGCATCGCGTAGTTCGTATTTTGGTTTCCAGCCCAATGCGTTAATTTTCTCTGAACTTAACAATCTCACTGAGATCATGAATGCTTTGTTATTAACATATTCAATGGGATTTTCATTATTATCCAACTCTCTAAGCATGTGAAGCACTTCATTCACTGTATAACCTTTTCCATAGCATACATTATATATATCATACTTGTCAACATTTTCTGCAACAAATACAATGCCGTCTGCCATGTCTTCAACGTGTAGTAAGTCACGAACATCTTTGCCGTCGCCCCATACTGGAATAGGATTTAATCCGTCTGCTACTTTACGAATACTAGCAGGTGTTACGTGACACTTTTCATAGTCAAACTTATCATTGGGACCAAACGCATTACTAGGACGAATGATAACGCATTGCATTGGATTATGAATCTGATTACTGAAAAAATCACATAATGCTTCACTGTAACGCTTCATACCACCCACAGCCTTGTATACTGGAATTAAAGGAGTGCTGTTAATATCAATGCCTTCATGACAATATTCATCACCCATGTCTGGGTATACTGTATTTGAACTAATGAATACAAATTTCTTAACGCCATTGCGCCAGCTATGTTCCATTAAGTTTGTATTCATTTCAATGTTAGGTGTAACATGTAGTAAAGGATTAAATTTAGTGTCCAATGCGTTACTGGTATTTGCCGCGCAATGAATAACAACATCAACGTCTTTACTGACTTTTTCACAGAACTCAGCTGTGCGTAGATCACCATGGTGATTCTCTACTGTTTCCCATCCGTAAAAGTCTTTACGCAATGTTCTGCTATAAGTTGTACTGCGTACATTCTTATAGCCTTTTTCAAATAATGTTCTTAATATGTGGCTGCCAATAAATCCTGAGGCGCCCGTAACTAAAATTTTGTCTGTTTTTTTCATTTTATTTTCCAATATAGTTTTCTATGGTTTTCTTAATACCATCTCGCAATGTAGTTCTGGGTAACATATTATATTTACGTTGCTTATCCGCACTTAGGCAGCGCACAGGGTCGCCATTTGTCTTTGTTTCATCCCAAATAATTTGTTTTTCTTCACCACTGATTTCTTTGTATACATCAATGATAGTTTCAATTGTTTCTTTAATGCTAACTGCTGTACCGCAACCAAAGTTAACAATGTCTTTGACTTCTTTGGTAACTGCGTCAATACTGGCCTGAGCAACATCATCACCAAACACAAAGTCACGGCGAGCACTGCCGTTGCCCCAACATGTAATGCTATTGCCCGGAACATTTTTCAATTTCCAAATGTTAGAACTGATAACTGTGGCATCTTCTGCAAAGTTGTCATTGATACCATAAATGTTACTTGGGCGAATAACTGTCCAATTATCCCAGCCATATTGTACTGTTAGAGATTCCAAGGTTGCTTCGCCCATGCGCTTGGTCCAGCCTGGATACCAGTCATTGCGACTGGGAGTTGTCTTCCAAACATCGTCTTCGTTCATTAGTTCAGCAGGCTGATAAACGCCCACGCTACTTAGATATACAAACCAATCTACTTTAGCATCAAACGCTGCCTTAATCATGTTAGTGTTGAACATTAACATAGGGAACAAATAATCGCAGGGTTGTTTACTACTGCGAGCCGGACTACCTTTAACTCCGGCAATGTGTAACACAATATTAACTTCTTTCTTAAATAACTCTTCGCAGTTATGCAAATAAGTTAAATCGCAGTTAATAAACTCCACTACATTGGAATACTTGTCACATACTTCTTTTAGTTTAGGACTTTGTCTAATGTCCACAGCATATACTTTGCTGGCGCCTTCATGAACGCTTTTTTCAACTGCTGGTACTCCGACTAGGCCACTGGCCCCTGTTACCAATACTACTTTGTTTTCAAATTTCATTTTAAATACCACTTTCTTATATCGTTAAATGTTTTCTCAAATGGGTTATACTCACCAAAAGTCTTTGCATGATTGTGGTTGTATATTAAAACTTCCCTGAGCTGATAATATATATCATGTATTTCACTTAGTGATAACGCCGACAGCCTGGCAATCTCTGATTCGATTAAATTAAGCCGTTGTTTAAAATCAGTGCATTCATCATAAGCTTCGTTGATCAATGGACTAAAAGTTTTAAACCCTAAGTCCCGTAATGTTTTTAATGTGTATGGATTACCAATTACAATAAATGGTTGTAAATTAATAATTGGATGGTGAAATGTTTTTTCACTGATAAAAGGAAACTCGCCGCCGCCATACTCAAATGATGTTTCATTGACAATGTTAATGTATGATTCGGCAAAAAATTCTTTATTGTTATTGTTGAGATCGAAGCCATGCTTTTGATCTATAGGTAAATGAGCAGTATCAATCTCAAGCGGCAATCTAGTGGCTATAGAATCAACCATTGATTCTAGCTCTGGAGATTCTCCTACATAATGCGCTATCGCATTATAGATTTTAAGTTTATCGGTATAATCGTGTAATGCTACAAAACTAAAAATACCATCATCTAGTAGTTTGTACTTGACTGCCATGTATGCACTTAACCAACGATGAGGTCTTTGCATATTCCTATTCATACAAATAAATCTTTTACTGCGAATATATTCTTTGTCTAAATCTTCTGGTTTAACATAGTCAGATTTATAACCCAATGAACCGACTCTGGGATATTCATTGAACTTATCTGCTAGTTGATTCAACACTACATAACCATTTGTTATTTTTATTTTGCTATTGGGATATGCGTCATAATGACTGTTAAATGTATTGCCTGCTATAATGACAATGTTCTTTCCGTCTATTCCGTACTGATTAAAGTATTTTTCTGTTTCTACTAAGTTTTCAGAATGTTCCATTGGATCATGAATCATGTTCAATATCAATTTAATATTACCAGTTTGTAATCCCAACAACACCTTAGGATCTAACGTATCTATAAAGCTATATGTATATTCTACCCCATTCAACATAATTGAATAGTCGGCAAAAATTGAGTTCAATGTAAAGCAAATTTCAACAGGATAGAGATACATTGAGTTATCATATACTATCTCGTCGACAGTGATTATATTGTCAATGCCATTGGTTAGTTTGTAGTAATTATAGAAGTTTTTATGGGCCACGTGCGCCAACCATGTTGTCGAATCGTTTTGTGCTCTTAGATCATCTATTATATCTCCCTGTGATTTTGTTACATCATCATTGAGTTTACCTAATATATAATCATTGACTACTGAAGGCAATCCGTTTATTAAAAACTCGTTGCCTTGATAATTAACATAAGAACCGCTGTAAATTATTTTTATATCGCGATTAAAGTTGTTGAATAAACTCATAAACTATTTTATATGGATTAGTGTCTTTGAAACTTTCAAAGTGGTTTCTATTATGGATTAATATGTCTGTCATTTCATAATATAACTTATGTAATTCTTCTTGACTTAATGCATTTAATTTTAATATTTCAGATTCTATCATTTGCATTCTTTTAAGATAGTCTGTTTCTAGATCATAGCTTTCATCGATATAAGGACTAAAAGTTTTAAAACCTAGACTTTGTAAATGCCTCAATGAACCATAGTCGCCGACAAAAATAAAAGGTTGTAGATTAATAATAGGCCTAAATGTTTTCTCTGAAAAGAAAGGGCCATTTTCTATGGGACCAAAAAAGCTTGTTTCAGACGTAATATGAAAATAAGTATCTGCATACCATTCTTTTTTATTGTTATCAGTGACGAAACCCCTTTTTTGATCAGGTGACAATTGATCAGTATCTATCTCATAGGGTAATAAATTTATCACTGAATTAACTTCACCATCAGAGATTGAATTAGTAGTCAATGACGTTATACTATGTCTAATATGCTCTTCATTGTCTGCTGTATTAACAAAACTATAAATGCTGTTCTTTAATAAATCATGCTTTATTGCCATGTGTGCTAGATAATATCTATGCGTTCTCATTGACCTATTAAAGCATAAGAATTTTTTGGGTCTAATCTTCAACGGATCTAAATCATCTTCACGCATGATATCAGATTCATAGCCCAATGATGTGATTCTAGGAAACTCATTTAATCCTTTGGCCTGCTGTTGTAATGGAAGATTTCCATATGTAAAATTAGCCTTACTGTCAGGAAAATGCTGTTTATGTGTTAATAATTCATTGCCAAATATAACGATCAGGTTGGCGGCACTGATGCCTAATTTTTCCAGTCTCAATTCTATATCATTTACACTGGGTGAGTAATGTCCAGGATCATGCATATTACAGACAACAATTTTTACTTTGTTATTCCGCAAATGATTAATTATCGGCTCTATGATTTCTTCAAATGAATAGCTAACTGTGGTGCCATCTAAATCCACTGACGTAATGTCATTCAATGCATTAATAGATGTTGCTATTTCAATTGGAAATATGTATGTAACATTGTCATCGCCAGGGTCAATTTCATATACTGGTACAACATTGCTTGCTCCGTTGTTGTTTAAGAAATAATAATGGAAATTGCCAAGATTGTAAGCCATGTTCCAGCCAATCTTAGAATCTGCTTTAAGCAGATCTATACAATTATGCGGGTTTAACTCATTGACATCATTGATATATTTTTTATCAATGTGATTCATTACCGATTGCGGTATGCCATTGCTGAAATAAAGTCTCTCACCGTTGGGTTTAGTATATATGTGAGAGTATACTGCTTTTAAAATACGACCCATTTGCCTGTTCCATAATGCGGGAATTTGGATTTGTATTCATACCAAATCACATCTTCAGGAATATCACGTTTGTGATTCCATGTTGCTACTGTGGGTGTATTGGTAGATACTGCGTTATCCTCTACAACAAAATATAGGGGCAAATTAAAGTTTCTAGCATACTTGTGTATTTCATAAAAGACTCCGCTTTCAAAACTCATGTCTCCAATAAAACACCAAACTTTTTCATCACTGCCATTATCTTTGATTGCCTGTGCAACTCCTAGCGCAATAGATAATGTTCCGCCCACAATGGCGCTGGAATAAAATTTATTGTCTAAGTTACATATAGTAATACTTTTACCGGCTAATATATCTTGTTCAATGACTGAAGGATCGATGCCTTTAAGTAGTGCATGGTAATGACTACGCCATGTAGAAAACACCCAATCATCTGTTTTAATTCTCTTAAAAATTTCAATTAACGGCTCTTCGTTGCCGTTTGATAAGTGTACTGGACCACGAATTTTAGCAGTTTCCCAATGGCTTACAATCTTATCCTCAAACGCAATTAAATCTTCTTTGCTTAGAGTAATTGGTCGCACAACTTCATATTTGTCAATGTTTTTAATCATATTTGTCTTTCATCTATCTCTTGCTTGTAACACTGGCTTATCTGTAGGCCATTCAATATTGACTCTCTTGTCGTTCCATTTGAGCACACCTTGATTTTTTTCATCAACATATTCTCCTGGATAAAATAAATTATAATGAAATATACAATCTGTTAACGCATAGTGCCCGTTTGCAAAGCCTGGTGGTATTAACACTTGGTCCCGAGTGGATTCGGAGATTATATAGCTTTCCCATTTGCCATAATTAGGACTTGATTTTCTTACATCAACTAACACAAGATAAATGTCGCCCACCAACGCCTGTACTAATTTCCAAGTTTTTTTATCATAATGTAAGCCACGCAATACGCCTTGATATGATTTGCTAAATCTCCCATGTATATTAATGTCGTTTGGTAATAATTTCATAATGGGATGAGTTTCACTATGGAATGTTGTAAATATTTCTCCTCGATATTCTTTATAAACGCTGGGATGATATATTGGTACATCTGTGCCAAATTTATCTAGATATGAGACATCGAAAGAGTCCCACTGGCGTTGTTTATAATTTTTACCAGTGCTAGTAGTACTGATAGTTTCTGTAGTATTATCAATTGTCATAGTTTCGTCGGTGTTGCTTGTATCATATTCTGTAAATTTAATACCATTTAAGCAATATAATACATCGTTTTGATTTGGGTCAGACATCCTAGTATAACCTAAATTTTTTAATTCATTGTCGAACTCGTGTCTTGTTGTGCCATTTTTATAATGGCCGAATCCAGCGACTTCTACCCATATGCATTTTGGCTTAAAATTTCCCATACTGGTAATAATTTTAAATTCTGCGCCTTCGGCATCGATGTGTAACACATCGGGCGACACATTAAACTTTTGACAAAAGCTTTCTAGTCTATAGCTTTGTACTTCATAGGGATCGCTGTATTTTTTTCCGTGTGATTCAAATGGCACATCTTCAAGTTTAAACATACTGCCTGACCATGGATGCAGATTACCAAATTGAGTAGAAGAAGGATTAAACTGAACTAATCCGTCTATGTCCGAAAATGCATATTTAAAATAGTGAATATTAAATTTGGCAGCAAGTGGTTCATTACTCGCATGCCAATACTCAAACGGTTCAAACGCATATATTTCTGCTGTAGGAATTAATTCTCGAACTTTACGCGACGTATCTAATAAGGCGCATCCTATTTCAAAGAATACAAATTTTTCATTTGGAAAGTTTTCTTTGACCCAATTTAAATTTAAAAAGCTCACGAATTTATTCTTTCATGAAGATACTTAATAAAATCTTCTGTCGTTTTATCAGTTTTATACAATGTCAATAAATGCTCTCTATTATGTACAAGAATATCTTCCATACTCCAATACCAGTCATGTAATTGTTCTTTACTCATGCTACATATTTTTTTAATTTGCTCATAGACCATGGCAACTCTTTTACTAGTATCCTGTTCTACATCATAACTTTCGTCAATGAAACCGCTGAATGTCTTAAAACCCATTTCTCTTAACAGTTGTAATGCTCCGGGAAATGATACAAACAAGAATGGCAAATAATTTGCTATAGGTTTGCATATTTTTTCAGTGACTGATTTGTAGGGTCCGTCGGTATACGTTTCTGTACAGATATAAAAATAAGCATTGTTATATGAAGTGACCTGTGTGTCAGTCCAAGAACTAACGCTATTGAACGTATCAGTGGGTTCATCATTGAGTGACTTTGGTAATCGATTAAGTAGACGTTTTAATTTTTCTTCAGTTAAATTGAATCCATACTTGTTGTTGAATTCACTGAGTATAGTGTCATAATATTTAAAATCTGACAACCAGCTCCAATCGCCAATATCTAATAGATTATCTTCATTCATTGCTAGGGCAAGAGCTACTCGATGTTCTCTGGATCTTCTTATTTTAAACAAGAATGAATTAGGTCTGATTGTATGTCGTGATGAGTCAAATCTTTCTGGGTCAGTTCGGCCTTCTCTTGTTTGCATATAAAAATAGCTGGTATTACTGATGACAAACGGCCAACTTTTAACGATCAACATCTGTTCACTGTCAGTGAACCACGACTTATAAACTTCTTCGGCATTAAATGTATTAAAAGCCAGCACGACTTGACTTTTTGGAATACCGCTGTATTCCAATGAAGTATGTAAATTTTCATAGCTAGATTTGGAAACAAAGTTCTCTTGTGCATAGTCCAAGACAATTAATGCGCGGCCACTTTTTACATCATCTAACGCATCTGCTGACATATATTTCCAAAAGAAATTGCCAGCTATTTTTGTGTTGTTAAAGGCAGCGCCGCAAAAAGCATCTATATGGGGGCTAATTTTTATAGGGTATATGTATTTGTTAGTTCGTCTGCGTCCAAAATATAAACTTTCTTCTGTTGCATCAACTAATTCCATACAGGGGCCTTGATTCAAATGAGTGCCTGGTGCTGTGTTTGGCCACGTACCAAAGCTTTTATCAAACATAAAAGATAATACAGTATCAGTATCTGATCCCATGGGAGATTGTTGTTCAAATATACCACAATCTCTGATCTTAGTTGTATGCATACTGTGCAAATAATTAACTATTCCTAATTCTGTTTGTAGCGCATTTGCTAGCATTGAATTAGGAAATACATAATCGTAAAATAAGGGTAATTGTACTTTATCCATTGTTAATATATGCATAATCGAATTTTGTTCTAAATTCTTTATTAAACTTGTTTTCCATGTTGATTTGACCCGTATAATCGAAATTTCTATTCCACCTGTTTACATTTTTTCTTGTTTTAGTTGTGTTAAATCTAGGAAAAAATTCTTCAATGTATTTAAGATAAACATTCGTACTTGGGTGCCCGTCAACGTGTTGTATATCTTCCCAAAACGGACTATCGTAATATTGATTTTTCTTTTTCCATTCATCCAGAGTAATATCGACATCCAGTGTGTTATATATTTCATCAGCCATTGGTTGAATGAAATAACTGACATTGGCAGTGCCGTCGATATAAGCAGAATTGTCTATGCCCATAACTATATGATGTTTAATGTTTTTTAATATTTGTTTGATTACTTTAACAGCTATCCAGGATTGATATACTGCCCAATCATCGCTCCACATATTTTTAACAAATTCAACAGTAACAGGATCATTGGTATTTTGATTATAAGAATGCAAATCACCTTTTGTTTGCCAATTGGAATTCGGTGGCAGATAACTAAATCTTCCAAACCCAGTTAACATTACAATAACAAAATCAGTATCTGGATTAAAGTTATACGTGTGATTAGCTTCTACTATTTTATTCATGATATAAATGTTAGAGCAGCCTGCACGACCATAATTGTAGTACTCTTCAAAATTTATACCAATTAAATCTGCCCATGTAGCATAAGCATAACTTGTATAACTGCAACCAAAGGCAAAACATCTTTTCATATTAATTTATTTACTAAGGGAAATAATATATCTTTACACCACACATCATAGCCTAGCTGACTTGGATGAAAGCCATCCTGTGCAAAGTATTCTCGATTATATTTAGTTTGTAAACTTTTTCTATTGTCGTGTGATAATAATATTGCGTCATCTTCAGAAACATCAATGAATTTATGTAAGTATTCAAACATGCCCTGAGATATTGTATTTGTATGATCAAACTGTTTGTACAAATAATTTACAATTTCATGATCTTTATGTTTAATAATATCTTCATATACATGCTTCATGAAGAATTGATTAATTAGTTTAATGCCATGTAACTTACAAAAGTTTTGAAGCATAATAATATTCTCTAAACTCGAGTGTGTTTTGCCAACACCATTAACTTCCTTATCCAGCAAATAATGCTGTTGTACAAAGTCTAAATTAGAGTCACTGCCATTAACAGTTAGATACCATCCACCGGATTTATTGTATTTGAATTCTGATCCGTTTTTGGTATAAAATATACCATCACCTTCTATATGATCATTGGTAAGATTCAAAAACTGATCAGTCATTCCACCGTAGAAGTCGGGCCAATCATTGACCATGCGTTCTATTACTAAGGGATTATCGACAAACCAAGATTTTCTGCTGGTTCCACTCCACATCACGACAACTAATATTTTATTTTTATTAATGCCTGATTCAATGGCAGATAATATAGCAGACATTACACGCTTTTGTATAAGCTCTTGTCCACTACTATTTCGACCTGTGTGATTTGTAGTTAAGTTATGATTTTTTGAACGCAATAACTGTGTAATGCCACCTACCCAGCCGTTGTCATCGTCACCGGTACTAAAACTACACCCTCCGGTGATTAAATGCCGAATCATATTAATCTAATATCTCTTAAGAATAATTTTATTTTCCTAGCTAGTTCAGCATGTGCTTCTTCGTTGGGGTGATACCCATCTTTACATTTCATATCTTTTTCTGTGCAATAAACATTGAATATAGATTTATCATGTCCCAATACAAATTTCTTTGTAGGTAGTAATTTAATTAAATTCTTGTATTGATCTTCAAATGGTTCTCTGTCTAAGTAGCCTTCTAAGAACGAGTTAACAAATGCATACTGTATATTTCTAGATTCTAGGAAAGATGATACAAAGATTTGTTGCATGTAATATTCCATTAGGCCTTCATAGTCATTATACATGTGTTCATACCACACATCTTTCATTTTTTTAAGATATGGTTCGTAAGGATCATGACCCAGTAATACATTTTCCCATATTTTCTTTTCTGGAAAATAAACTGCTGTGCGTGAAATACCAGTCCAGGAAAACACAACTAATGTTTTTTCGGGATTAGGTATATCAGCATAATCGTTCAGCAAATTTATTATGCTGAGTTTATTCGATCCGCCTGGTATACCTCTATTGGTCACTGGCGTTTTCATTAATTCACCTAGTTTGGCAGGCCAGGCGTCGCTGTTTGCTACTCCATCGCCAGCTGTAAAGCTGTCTCCATATGCATAAATCTTATCGATCATTTTCCCTATATACTCCTATTTCGGCAAAAGATATTCCGGATTGCTCGACTAATTTAATAATCTCATAATTTTTATTAAGTTCTATACTTTCATACCAATCAGCAATTTCCGGAAAAGTATTAATTATGTTTTTGTTTCTTCTAGCATCATACTGCGAATAGAAACTCTTAAAGTCATGAAACAATGCAGACTTATCATGCGTAGTAGATACATGTCCAGTTTGAACAACTTCTAAATAGTCAATTAGTCTTTTGATACTGGCTTTCTCACCAGCTTCTAAATACTGACTATCTTTGTGTAAATCATACCACGTAGATAGTCTTGATTGAACTTCGTCTTTGAGATCGTTGGGCAATGTAATTGGACTCATGTATGCAGGCCAGCGCAGTATGTTTAGATCCAGATAAGGTCTATTATTGCCGTACTTTGCTTTGAGTTCCAGCATATCGTCCATGAACTCAGTGATACTGAACAAACACAGATTAGATATCGTCATCATGATTGTGACATTTCTAAATTTAGCATTTTCAATAAAGTTAACCAAGTTACTGCGCCATACTTGATAGTCCATGCCATCACGTAGATACTCTGCATGTAAGCCGAAGCTTTCATTACTGGTAAACAAATCAAATTCTCTAACTGGCAGTGTTTTAGTTACTTCAATTAATCGTTCCAGTGCCCTAGGGCTTGATCCAAGATTACTGTTAACCGCAAAGCGGATGTCCACGTATTCATGCTGTTGCATTATTTCAATAAAGCGCCAGAAGTTTTGACTTACTGTGCATTCTCCGCCGGTGATACGTAGCTCTTGTAGGCTCTTAGATAATTCAGGCCACCATTCAAAGAAAGCTTCTACATAAGGATTGTCATCTAAATGTTTTCCATATGCTGTACTCCAAGAACCATCAGTTTGGTATGCGCCACCACCACCACCTTGGGCAATAAAATTCTGGTAAGGTCCATTCTTATTAATGTCCTGACTCCATGCTGTGCTGTAACCTGCGTTACAGTAACTACAAGCAAAATTACATTGTCTATCGAAACTGATCTCTAATGTTTTGAGATTAACATCGTCAGCCCAGTTCATGTCCTGGATCTTTTTAATATCTTCTGCGCTGTATATAATACTTTTATTAATACGATCACTGATATTATCTCTGCCAATGCCTTCTACTTTCCAACAATAGCCGCACTCTGCTGGCTTTTTGCCTTCCAGCATCATCTTACGCATACGCTTTTTATGATCAGTGTTATGTAATGCGCTGGGATTATAACTGATTTCACTGACATCAATTGAATGAGGCAAAGGCAAATGACAACTACCTGTATAGCCTGATCCTAAAAAGATACTGGCGTTATACCATTTGGCCGCGCAAAAGCTAGGACTGATCGAGTTGAGATTCTCATCTCTCCATTTAATTAAGTCATCAGACATCTTTGTTAACTACCTTTTGTTTCATCTCTTTACAGATGTTATAAAATTCTGTGTACTCTGGATATACTTCTAAAAAGTTCGTACCATAGCGACGATCTAAATCATTGACAAAGTCATAGAACTTGGCACGATTTAGTGCAAAATCTTTATTGCCTTCCAAATCATTTTTAGAATTGTAAGTGATATTCAAACATACACGCTTGAACTTTTCCAGCTCGAACTCTTCAAAAGCATGATGCATTTTCCAAGTCTTAACTTGTGTGGTATGATCCGCCATGTAGTTGATACTTGGTATCAAATACTCTTGAATAAGATCTTTACTGGCCCATTGTGCATCTAAGAACGTGGGGTTGCGTAAATAAGGTAAGTCAATGCCATTGATACTAGGATGACTTGTAGTCTTTTTATCTCTATCTGTGTACGACTCTCCTGGCCAAGCAAAGTTAAAACCTGTTTCTTTTTCCCACATTTTTGCAATTGTTGGATTGGGGTTATATTTCTTTCTAAGTTCAAGCTGCCACTCAAATAATTTTTGTATGCTGGAAATACTCAGAATGTTAAACGTAACCATTGTGGTAATTCTAATATTGCCCATTTGCATGATTTGTTCGTAACGCTTGCAGAACTTTTCAAAGTCCAGGCCTGGGCGTAAGTATTCAGCACGTTCACCCCAACCATCGACACTGGTAAAGATAGTTAGTTTCTTAATATAGTTACCACGACTTAAAATCTCAGCACGTTCAATGAACTTGTCCCACAACTTATCAGGTACGCCCAAGTTAGTATTAATACTAAGTTCGAGTTCTGGATTCGGATTATCAATAAACCAATCCATACTTTTATATGTTTCTTTACTTAACAGTGGCTCGCCACCTGTAATACGAAACACATGTAAGTGTTTGTAAGCTTCAGGCCACCATTTCCAAAATGCGTCAATATAAGGATTGAATTCGTTGTTCTTATAACTTAAACTATCTAAGTCGGGTTGCCAGCCCTGTGCCCATACGGTATGATCTGTATTTTCCAACAACTTAACTGGACCATTTTGTTTTAGTTCTTCTACCCACTTGCTACTGTACTCAGGGCCACAGTATACGCATTTAAAGTTACATACATTACTAAAGTCTACTTCGAGATAGCTTGGGTAAAAGTCTTTGTTAGGATCACTGGCTTGAACTTCATCATGCTTTTCTAATGCCCATGGTTCTAAACTCTTGTAGAATCTATCACTGGGACTTTTGTTATCTTCAACACGCCAGCAGTAGTCACATTCACTTGGGCGTTGACCTTCCAACATTTCTTTTCTAGCTTGTTTAAGTATACTGGTATTAAACAATGCTCCTGGATTCTTTTGTATTTCTGCCAATGGAATCTTATGTGGCACTGGATGGTGACAACTGTGTGTCATTCCTGTACCCAGGTGCATGGTAACTTGTGTAAACTTTGCCAAGCAAAAACCTGGACCAGTGCTGTCTAATAGTTCTTTTGTTTTGTCAATATTTGGTCCTGTACGAGCAACTTTATTATCATATCCGATATCCCAATTGATATCGCTGAGTTTCTTTTTCATATTTTGCCTTTAATTTATGCTGTTATCTACTTGGCTCTCTTTGACCAGAGCACCTAACCTTGGAGGGTTAATAAAACTCTCCTTAAACATTCTACTGCCATTGGCATCCAATTCTGCAACCTCTAAGTTTAATTTTGTTCTTAATTCTTGACCGAATTTGTAAATTTCTTTTTTTAGTTTTTCAGAATCATAGTTCCAGCCTGTGGCATTACATCTGCCGCCTTCTCCTTTGAACTGGGGTTGAATACTTTCTTTCCAGAAGTTATCATGCCAGTCAAAGTCTCTACAATCCGTAAAATCAAAACTGTCTTTAGCAAGATTAGTTAAGTAAGCGCCAAGTCTAGTGCCGAACATTGCCCAGGCGCCGTTCTCCACATCGGCTCCAACACTACTCCAAACTAAGAATCTTTTATAATTGCGTTCATGTACTTGTTCTTTTAAACGTCTAGGGTCAACAGTTACACCGCCATTAAGCAACAGCTTAACGCCTTCACGAAATCCTGCTCTATATGCTTGATATGCACTGGCATTATTATGTACATCACAGTAAATATTATTCATTTGGAAATAATAAATGTCCCAACAGAAATCAACTTTTGCTTTTGGATCATCTGCATTTTCGTGAGTACGCATTTGTTCTACTACATGCTTGGGCCACATCTTAATGCCGCCGTTACCGTATACCAATCCGTTGATTGCGTTTTTACCGGCCCAACTGACAATATCATGATGACCAATTTTACTCATATCTAATTCAAGACCAAAGAAATCATCACGAACAATGTTATCTGCATCAATGGTAATGAAGCGATCTGTTTCAGCCACTCTTGCGGCTTCCTTGTGTGCATTATCAAACCCCTTAACACCATGTACACGTTTGGCCCATGGGGCTTTTTCTAATAGGTTTGCATAATTCTTATCTGCATTTGGTTCATCGTAACTTAAAAATACGATATCAAAACTGGTAATAGGTACTGACATTTGCGTCCTCAATATGTAAATGGTGATAATTTGAAATTATCTTAACAGGTGTCTTTGATTTTAATGTTAATTCGACTAGTTTAAAATCATCTAATTCGTTTGTATTTAAAGTTATACTATCTAAAATTTGACTAGGATCATTGCTGTCAAAGACATAAAATGTTATTTCTTTGTCCAAATTAAAATTTTGAGTTCCTCTCATAGCACTTTGAATTTGTAGCTTGTTACCCGTTTGTTTATACACTAATAAAGGTTTAAAACCTACTGTTGCAATCGGAACGTAATACGGCTCTTTATCTATACTAACCTTAAAGTCATGATTATAATGTAAAAATCCTAGATTGTCAAATTTTATATGTTCATTAGGTAACCATTTGCAGGGGAAAGTCTGGGCATGATTGGAAAATAGTTCTTTAATGTTTAATTCGAGTGTATCATACAACCTACTGGGCTCTTTTTTGTCTATACAAAAAATTTCCATTTTATCAGGCATGTTTTCCAATTGAAATTCTGTTGTGTTTTCTTTTGTATATTCTTGCTTAAAATTATCATAGATAAAATTAACGTTGATCTTTTTAGTAATTAAGTCACAATGTAAGTGGATAAAGTTATCTCCATCTGTTTCACCATAGACGTAATCAAATTCCCACCGTCTGCGATCTTGATGCTTGTATAAAATTCTTGATTCTGAATCATGATCATATTTTATTCTTAATTTATGTAATGGTGACTTATTATAAAATATTTCTTTAATAAGGTCGTTTTCTTCAATTTCTAAAGTAGTACGGCGTGGGTCCTCATTGAGAACATTATGTGGAGATACTCCTAATACTTGATATGTTAATTTGTCATACTCAACATAAAATTTACTATTCTTAATTTTTTTCTTTTTAAGAATAGTCTTTTGGATGTCAAATTCATCATCATTGATATTATTCATTTAAATAAATTTTTTTCTTAGGTTAGTCAGTGTGTCGGTGGTTAACCATGCACCAGTGCTATATTTAACTAAACCTAATTGAACATAATTTTCAATTTTTATATCACCTTGATCATTTACCCAATATGATAAAAATTCAGACCATGGTTTTTTTGACCATTGATCGTTAACATAACTATTTTCTCTAATGCTTAGATCAATTAAATTAACAAAGTCAAACTTTGTTATTTTGAGTCCAAGTATTTTGTACATCAATGACATTAACCATTCTGGCCAAATATATTGCGGAAACGGAGGCATGGCATTATTTTCTTTATCTTCAAAAAAATCAATAAATTCATTTTGATTATAATGTGATGAAATTAACACTGCCATGCCAAACACATAGTCACAGCCTTTGTCCTTGTTAAAATATATTGCATCTATTATCGATCCTTCTCCAAAACTTTTTTGTTCAACGGATCCTTCAGTATATAAGGAATAATCTAACAATTCTCCATTAAAATTAGATCTAGTTTTTGGCATAACAATACTGTTCATGCCTCTTAAATTTTCCCATACATCTACGTTGAAGTTAGTTAAAATCTGATCGGGATTAAATGCAATAGTATTTGTATACGGGCTTGCTAATAAAGAATGAAAATACGTCGATGCTATAACCTCAGAAGGTTCTAAATAAATTTCTTGATCGATATACAATAAATATTTTTTTAGATTATCTTCGTGTGCTATAATACTAATAGGCCGTTCTTTGTCAAACAGCCTAATACTCTTGATCAACAGTTCAACCTGTGTCAAGTTTTTTATTTTACAATCAACTATTAAATAGCCTTCATTCATATATCATTTGTTTTATTTTAGGGTAATGTCTTAAAATAGCCATCTTATTCATGACATGGACATTTTCATTTTTAACTCTACTGGCAATGTTTTTCCATAGTTCTTTAGGATCAGGACAAACTAAAATCATATCATTGATTTCTTTGAAGTCTGCTATATCGTCGATTTGTTCACTGAAGCGCATGACTTTACCCGGAAGCTCATGAATTAAATTACCTTGTCTGTGTCCATTTAAAATGTGTACAGCAATACTTACAGCATAGTCGGTTCGAAATAGCACACCCGGGAACTTATATAACCATTTGTAATAGTTATAATTTTCCTTTACGTGTTCCCATACTCCAAAGAATAGCTTGGCTAGTTCGCTGTCGCTTCTCCAGTATACAGCCGTTGACCACCACATGTCGACGCCATCTGGATGTAGTTTCTGTTCCCAAATACGAGGTTTATAATTTCGAACACTCATTGCATGTTTGTACATAGCAACTTCGCTGTCTGTGTCAAAAATAGCATCTAACGTGTCATTGCCAATCAAATAGTCAACGTCGATCATTAATGTTTTGTTATAAGGACTTTTAGCAAAAATACTGTGCTTATTTTTATTATTAAATTGCGTGGTAAATTCATTCCATGGACTGTCACGATGTGTTCGTGTATTACGTTCGTGCGTTACGTTGTCAATGATAATGTGATTAAAAGTTTTAGCCGCGAGATCCGGAGTTAGTTCTGACTGTAATGAATCGAAAGTTGGTTGATCGGTTAACAAAGTTACATGATTGTTATTCATATGCAACTTAACACATCTAGCCGCAACTAATGCTAGTTTTTCATAATCAATTTTTCCGTTGTTATAGGCAATAAGCAATATGCCAGAATCAAATTTACTCATTTAAGCCAACCAACCCTTTAGTGTCCCGTTGTTTTTTAAGCTTTTCATTTTCCACGTAATATTCGTTTAATGCTTCTGTGTAAGCACTGAAAAGTTTTTCGTGGAATTCTTTGATGTCAGTAACCAGTACTGGGTTTTCGTTATCGTCTAAAAATATATAACGCTCAACGTTCATATCCAATAGTTGTTTAACAAAATTAAGTAATTCTATTTTCGCCGTAAACAGTGAACTCATGTAACCAATGGTTAACATAGTGTTCATACGTTGTTTAAGATTCAGCTTTTGGTTGTTTAGTGTTAACCTATAGTTACTAAATTCCAAAGCCGCTTTAAGTTTATCGTCCATCCAGAGCTCCATTATGTGCTATTTTAATTTTATTTATATCACAAAACAGCAATTATGACAAAGTTTAAACAGGTTGTTCCGTGTAATTGTAAAGATCGACGTTGTCGGATATACTTCTCAAAATATCAATTGTTGATTGTACAATGCCTATAATCGAGTTTTTAAGCTGTGACCTCTGAGATTGATTAACATTATATCCATTTCTTGCTAGTTCATTGACCAATTCAACTGTTGCTTGTTCGGCTAATTCGCTAATTGGTGGCAACCCTGAAAAATCAATTCCATAATTAATTTGTGATACACGTAGTGTTGTTCTGGTATATCGTTTGCCATTTTGTATAAAAGAAGTTTGTGTTGTAAATTTAGCAGGTTGTCCTGCTAAACAGACTGCCTGGGTATTTGATCCAATGTAATTATTAATAGCCGAGTTAAAATCATTGACTACGGAATTTAGTCCAGTTGTGATATCTGAATCTGTGATAGTAATCCCGAGTATGCTACCTAAATCTCTAAAACCTTGACGAACTGAGGAATTATTTACAACGTTATTTCTTTCAGTGTTATCTATTAATACATTGGCTTTAGTGATATCACCTATCCATCCTGTAAAGTTACCTCCTTCTACGAATAACGTAAAGTCGCCATTTGATTGTGTCCAATTCATTGTCCTAGTTATGACATTAACAGGAGGGACATAACCACAGGATATACTGTTTAGCGTATCTTCGTTATAACTACCACCTGTGCCATTTGCTTTAGTTACTCTATATGTGTAAGTTCCTTGTATGCATCCTTGACTTAATATTGTACCTGCGGCTGGATACGTAGGGGGAGCAACATACCCACATGTCACACTGTTTAGTGTATCTTCATTATATACGCCGCCCGACCCATTTGCTTTAGTTACTCTGTATGTATAAGTGCCAGGAACACAGCCTTGACTTACAATGGTTCCTGCTGGAGTAAATGAAGTATCGTTAATTGTAATAGGAGCACTTAAATTTCCAATGACTTGGCCGCGAACAGAGTCCTTACGAATTTGAACGGACATCGTTTTCTGACCTTCAGTTAGTTGATCTGAATCGACGATTACAGTAAAACTACCAGTATTGTTGTTAACAATAAACGACCCGCTCTTAGATTCTGCCATATATTTCCTTAACTAATATTAGATGTCCAATATAATGTTGTTCCATTAGGTACATTAGTAGTATTAACTGTAAATGTAACATTACCGCCTTCATTTACACTAGAACTACTTGCCACTGGGCTAGCTGTTGGCACAGGCGGTGTATACGACGAACCTGAATATGTAGGACCGGTAATATTAAATGAAGCAGAGTTGTTTGACTTTGACGTTGCTTTATTACTTTCGACGTACAGAGTATGATTACCAGTAACTGGCGATGTATTGGCGCAACTCAAACGAACGGTTAATATTAATTGTACTGGCCCATCTACATAATTTGAACCGGTTGTTACTACTCTACCGTAAATTCGAATTTTTTGACTACCTGCCCCACTGTTGCCATAGCCGTAGGATCCGTATCCATAGCCGTATCCGTAGCCATATCCGTAGCCATCATAACAATTGCCATAGCCATAGCCATAGCCATAACTATCGCCATAACCATAGCCGCCGCCGGCACGACAGTTAACTGTCAATAGTAATTGATCAGTATCATTTAAATCTTCAAAGCCTTTGCCTTCGCTGATAATATTAGCAGTTGTGGACAATGTATTATCTAAATTAAAGTTAACTGTGCCTAAACGATTATAAACATACGCCCAACTTGTTGCCAAATTATTACCACCATTTGACAATAAATTTAATCTAATAGAACTACCACTGTTAAAATAGTAACGAGCTTTTTCGTAATTATCAAAACCCAAGTTGACAGTATAAGTTAATGTGCCAGAAAAACCAGTAGTATGTGAAACGTTTCCTAATATACCAATGGCGGTTTGTCCTATTGCGGCTATATTTTTCTTAGGATCAATATCTAACAACACGGTGTCTAAGTCTTGCCAAATACTTGCAGTGATCTTTTGACCACTAACAACCCTGTCTAATTCATATTGTCCACCTACATGATCAGAGCTTAAATTGAGACGATCAACAACTTGGTTAACTAATGCGGCACTAACTTTAGTTCCAACGTTTACTGAATTTGCTTCTGCATTTCCCCAGCCATAGGCTTGTAATGCTCGTCTAACTAAGTTAGCAGTTGGTATACTTGTTGGATAATTGTCGGCAAAGACTTTGTTGGTTCTACTAACCAACGCATTATAATCATTCGCTGTAATCTTTTTACCGACTGCTACTACCATTATTTAACGCCTACCGCGACTTCAACTAATCCAACATCCTCTGTGTCTTTTGATCTAATTGCTCTGCCGATAATAGCTGCCGGATCATAATGATCTGCTGCCATACCAACTCCGCTGATATCACTGGGAACAATACGTTGACCTGCTCGAATAGTACCTTTAACTAAACAAGGTACTCGACCTTTTAGTGCAACGGGATAAGCATGTTCTTGCATTTTCATTCTGCTGTTTAATAAAAAGCCAGGGGCTGTACTGATAACACCGAATACTTCATCGTCCCATGCTTTAATTGTTTTTGTGATCTCTTGCTCACCGCCCAACCGAACCAAGGTACCCGGCAATAATGGAGTATCAGCACGATAAATCTCTGCCATGTCCGCAAATTCAGCTTCAACTGTTCTGCCACGCAACTTGAAGTTGCCCCAGGTTTCTTCTCCTACGTCTGCTGTGCCGCTTTGATTTAAATTAATACCCTGGCCTATGTCTGGAAAACCAGCAGCTAAACCTGAATCAGGGCCGCCTGGAGTATATGTACCAGCATCACTGCTCATGACAGCAACAACTATTTTGTTAACAACAAATTGCATTGCAGGGTGAAGGCCACCATTGGTATCAGTGATATTACCAATCTTAATGCCAGTCTTTTTGCCACCGATTAAATCTCTTCCGCCTAATGGACTCCATCCGCCTGCTGTGTAAATATTAATAACTTCGTTGACACTATCATACCATAGTTGACCAATGATAGGGTTTACTAATTTTGTATCTTCTGGCTGGTATGTAGTAAGGCTTCCTGGGCTAGAAAAGTGTTCTAACATTTGAACTAGGTTTTCCGCCATGATTTCGCCGTATCCGGCATAATTCTTACCTATAAGCTTTATAGGTGTGGTTATATCAACTGTTCTATCTGCCAGAATAGTTAATCTAGTGCCGTCTGTTTTAGTTACATCATATGCCATCTATCGAAATTCCTTTAATATAATATTTATCTAATTACATTCTGATGCGTAAAGTATATATTACTTGTATTACGCGATTTGCGGATTTTGTCACAGGACTAAACGCCACGTGACTTAGCAGTAAACCTGTGTTTGATCCAGTTGTACCTCTACTTTTTAATCCTATTTCATTGAAAATTAATTCTCCAGAGTTATTGACTGGCTGATTTTCTTCTAATGTACATGTTACTATTAAATCAGTATACGTTAAGCCTTCGTTGTGCTCAATTGATATATTATTTCTAGTTGTATCATCATTATTCGACTCGTCTAAATCGTCGACGATTTTGTAATATATTGGATTATACAAGTCTGCTAACAGGCCCAATTCCAAATTTTGTTCTACATCTTTAACCGTTGTACTACCAGTTTCGTCAATAACAACCCCGCCATTGCCCATGTGTAATTCATAGATATACTGACTGTTATTTCCCTGCAGCATCCTGGCCACAATTAAACTCATTGTTTCAGAATTTATAGCATTATGTACATCCAACAGCAGTTCTCCCGTGCCAAGATCTACTATCTTAACAAATCCTTCAATGTTTAATTTTATTTGGCTCAGCATGTGTTTTCCTTACATTTATTTAATCTTATATTTAACTATACATTTAATATTAATACACCATTTTCGTAGATCATCAACTCTTCGCTAATTTCCATTGCTACTGGATCGATTACAGTTCTATTAACTGTACCGGCACGTATTTTATCTCTATATGATTTTACTGTATTGTAAAAATTAGTAAGTACAGTGATCTGATCTCGTTGTAAATAGTCGTCTGATTCCAATGTAGAACTAATCAAGTTAACTGGTTCAATTGTACTAGACTTTGCTAGCCAATCTACACCAATTTGTTCGCTCATTACATAGCGGAACATTGTACACATAATTTTACTATAATACTTGGAATATTGCCCAGTGAAAATTTCGTAGCGCAATGAATCCAAAATAGCATTATATACGCTGTTGAGATCATAGTCCCATGGCACTTTATCCCAGCTAATGGTATCCCATGAACTCAAACTCCACGGAGCATACAAGTCACTGGTAAATTCAATTGCTCCTTTGGTTTTATATACAGGAGCAAAACTACCGTCAACATTTTTTTCATATATTGTATAATCACGTATACCTGTGTTGATTTTAATGTAAGCGCCAGCAGTTACCGTAGTTGTATAAATGTCAGCAGTTGACTCTAATACTAAGGAAATTTCTTTAGTAGAGTCAAATGATTCACTTTGATAATCAATGTATTTCCAAAATTTAGGTACGTCAATGATTTCATCGCCAACAACATAAAACTCATTGTTAAGTCTGGTATTGCCCCACGCATCGATATTAGAAATATTGACGTTTACCATTATATCATTCAATTTCTTAATAAACGTTCTTCTTGCTTCTAGTGTGTCATCGAACCAACTTTGAATATATGGACGAACTAAATTACCCAATCTGCCATATGGATGTAGATTAAAAATGTCAGGAACATTTTTTGTTATATTGAAATCTAATGTATTACGTGTCGGATCTATATCTCTGACACTTAAACTTCCGGCTGGTAATACTTGCCACTTAACAGGATTCCATGCTCCAGTGGTAGCCGCTTTGCACACATAGATGTTATCATTATAAGTCGCAATGTCCAAATAGGTATAATTTACAGAAACTTGATAGCCTTGTATTGGAAGTTTTTGCCAGGCATCCGCATTAAATGTTCCTGTAGTTCTATAACGACAAACATAGAAGTATCCATTATACTTGACAAGATCATCTTGCGTATATGTATTGGCAACATTGTAATTTGCGTACTCTGCTTGTCTTCTATAGAAGATGTGTGCGCTTAAACTATCTCGCAGTCTAACATGTAACCACTCAGGAATAGTTTCAACAGTATTATCTTCAGATATAAAAATCCATTGCTGATGCTTTTCATTGCCTTTAGATTTTTTCTTAATCTGTACCACTGTACTTGTATTATTCAAGTACGGCTGAATTCCTTTAAGTATAATGGCGTTATTGCTGATAGGTGCCCACCATGGAATGCCTGCGGCACTAGGATTTAACAAGACTTTGCTTAATTGCTCAGTTGTATATACTCTGGATTGCTTACTTTGTTCTGTAATAACATTTTTATTCTTAACCCAGAAATAGTAAACAGTATATGTTTCCCCATTGGCATAATCTTCTTCTTCGACCCAATGGTAATTATCAGTATTAATTGCGCGGTCAATATAAACTTCGCCAGATGCAACTTGATCAAAGGCAACTAGTCCTTTTTCCACCATTTTATTCCACTGACTAGGAGGTACTGGACTTTTTGTCCATTCATATACATCAGGTAATTTGCCATTGACAGTTGTACCCCAATATTTTTCCTTGGTCAGTTCGTCGCCGCTTTCATAGTCGCTGAACTGAACCGTGCTTATGTCCCACCAACGTTTTCCGATGTATTCTTCATGCCAACCCATGCTGGAGTAGATTGCTTTGTACGTATCAGTTGATCTATTATACTTTGCTGGATCTACACGATTCATAACATCGATGTCATTTTTAAAAACATCCGGTATATACATCTTCTTTGGATCAAATAAATCTAGCTTTGCGACTGTTCTATTTTCCGCGTAATCATAGATAATTAAATGTTCTATATCACTGGGATCTACTGGCATGCTTTCGGATTTTATTGGAGCTCCGTCCCAATCTCTGCTGTCATACACTTCATAATTACCGTAATCGTATGTAGCTTCTTTTTTGTCTAAATTTAGACTGTCATCTATTATAGCTATAGGCCAAGTTGGATTATAACCACTAGGTGTATCAGGCTTTGCCAATGATGTTTGTCCGATGGCATTGGTAAACGGATTGTATTTCTTTTTCCAAGAATAACCATATTCACTAGCATCTAAGCCAGTCGCAAGTATATAGTCATTGTGATTTTTAAATCTAACCGGTTTAAATGTAAATATTTTACCAGTGTAACAATTATCGCCTATTACGGCATTTATAAAGAACTGCGTTTCTTTCGCGGGCCCTACTCCCAGTGATTGTATTTTCCAGATACCGTCAACACCAGTATTAGAAAGACTAGCATTGACAATTAATACATAGTCGCCGACACTTAACTTGTGTGGTTTATTTGTAGTAGCTCTTGCTTTGCTAAAATCATCAGGGCCTGGACAAATTTCCAGTATACTGAGTTCAAGGTCGACGGTCTGTAATACTTGCCATGTACCAGGTTTGAATATACTCATGCCTTCTCCAGATAAATCTGGATTTGGTTTATAGTAATTTCCTACGTATATATTAGGTAAATGTGGTTCATCGATTTGACTAAACTTATCATTATTCTGAGACCATGTGTTTGGACTTACTGTTGTTTTAGCGTAATACAGCTTTCCATTTATTCTAACCTGATCATATTGTTTATAACTAGCACTTTCATTATAAGCGGGTATGTTCCATAGTTCAGAAAAATTATCATATAAATCTGGAAGGTTGTCTAAAGTTTCTACTGATAAGTCAGTGTCGCCTGCAAACAATGGGCCACCTGTTGCCAAGTCTCTGTATGTTCTATCGAATGTATTAAAAGTTAAATCTTTGTTAAATGGTCGATGAACCCATCGCTTGCTGTTATTTTTGAAATATAAAATACTGCCATTGGTTGCTGATGCAGCTTTATCGATGAATTTAACTACTTGAGACGGCTTAGATGGATGACGAATATCACTGGATAGCATTTCAAATTCATAATATTCTATATTTTTTGTATTACCTATTTCGCCCAATCTAACCATGTATTCTTCATAGGGCTTCGATTGAGATTCATCAGTGTGTGTCAAAGGTGCTAGTTTGTTAAAAACTTCAACCGTTCCTTTTGTGTAAGTGATGGCATTCTTAAATAACGTTTCATTTTCTTCTTGTAAGAATAGTTGTCGCAATTCTGGATTCCTATTTAAACCAAATTGTGCTTTACTTGCTTCTATGACATTGCTATCTAAGATGACATTTTCGATGTCTAACAAGTTTCTTCCTTGTTCGGCCATAGTGTCATAGTTAGGGATAATACCAGTTGATGTAATTACATATCCGGGCGCATAATAAGTACCGTCCCAGTCTTGGCTTTTCTTTCCGCCAATTACGAAACTACGTTTAGTTGTACTTTGTTCCGGCAAGAAGTATACATCGTTGAATACGCTGGTAGAATTTAAATGTACTACAGTTTCAAAAGAACTAAATGTTAGCTTAATGCCGTAAATAGATCTGTTGCTATCTTTTGTTTTGATAACAACTCTATTACCATCACTAAAACGATTAACTAATAAATCTTTACTGAATAAAGGTTTATTATTTCTGTCCACACATTGTCCTACATTTTCATTTGTGCCTTCTAGATTATCTAAGTGGCCAACAATGTCTTTAATCACTAATTGATCTGCACCTGGATTTAAATCAATATAGCTACCTGCTGCCAATGGAGCATTGCTCCAGAATACAAATTGTTTGGCACTTAATTGCCAATCTCGAATGTCTCCGCCTTCTGGTTCTTCAAAAACAAATCCAACACTTTCTAAATATTTTCCATAGCCTATTAATAAATCAAACACGTCTTGTCGATTTTTATATCGTTCTCCGTAGTTTTGATAATACAACTCAGAGATATATGTATTCTTTTGTTTAAATGTAACATCGCCTACTGTTATTGCTGTAGTACTACTGTTATCGGCTGGTAAAAAAGCTGGCAAGTAACCGTCTTCAGTGGCAAAGCCAGTAACTGAATAATATTCGCCATCCCATATGATTCTAACTCCGCTGTAGAATATTTCTTTGTCGGGATAATGATTTATAGTTCTAACGTCGTAACTTTCTTCAGGCACAAACAACGTAATACGTTGACTGTTAATGCTGGTGCTTTGAATACGCACATTATCTTTGTTAGTAAAACCATTTAATAAAAATTCTTTTTTAACTTTGATATTATTAAACTTATCAATGACTTCTGCTTTGTAATCTTTGTTGTTTAGTATGCAGAATTCTGAGAATAAACTTTCTATACCACTGGTATAAATTGTTTCTCCATCGACTACTTTTCTATGATAGTCGTGTTCAATATTACCTTGCTGCCAATATAATGTAGTACGATCAAGTTTGTGACCCCATTCATTGACTATCGTCTGTCCTGGTACCCAATTTGTGTTGACATATTGTGCGGGATTACGAAGATACCACATTTTGGCCTTGGCAGCAAGACCCCATTGTGTGTTGTAAAATACATTTTCGTATGGGCTAACTTCACCTGGTAGCCAAGATGCATCGGCGTCCTGGACTATCAGCCACAACCAACTCAATTGATCTGGTGACAATAAATTACCATTGTTATCAATTGGAAAGTTTTGTTCTATAGACAAATCGTTACATTTTGCAAATTTAGGATTAATTACTTTGGTGGTTGGTGTCCCGACATTACCAGTACGCAATGCTTTTTCCAATTCTACTCTTTTAGCTGGATCAGTCCATGAATAGTTAGCGTCCCACCAACCCGGTTTTAATGTGTATCCTAACATTTCCCATGGATGCGTATGAGGGCGATCTGTGTCAAATAAGAATTGATATATCAATCTCCATGAACCTGTTATACTATAAACATCCTCACCAGTGCCTAATTTATATATGTAAGTAAATCCATTGTTAACATCATAGTCGTCATTTGGCATTAAAAACAAATTGTTTTGATTCAGCCATTGTTTAGTCTCGTTCAACATTATTTGTCTAACTGAACCTAGACCTTTGTCAAGTAATCTAAAATAACCAGGAATGCTCTCAATGTAATTTCTAAAGTTATTAATTTTTACATCTCGTGTTATACTACTCCATACTGCTAATTCGTATTCATACATCAGTTGCTCTACAGTATTTGTAGGATAGTCACTGGCATCGACGCCGTCTTCTAAATAGAATTTAGTGCCATCATGGCGATGCATAAAATATTTGCCGGGAGTGGTAGTGTCTTCTAAAATCTCTGGCATATATACTGGCGCTAAACCAATCTTAGCCAAGCTAGCTGGTATTTGAGATTTATATCTACCATACCATTGCTTGATATTAACAATTTTGCCAGCAAAGTCATTACTAAATCGGATCTGTGTATATTCATTCGCTCCAATGGTTAACGTGTAATCAACGTCTCGTTTTAAATAACGTTTATTGTAAGTTAGTTGTAATATTAATTCTTTACCTGCACGATGGGAAATATATTCAAAATTACCAGTGAGATCAAATACTAACTCATTATCAACAGCAAAATCTATTTCTCTATAATTGTCTAGCTTTTCTCCCCAGCCCATCATATTACTGTGAGTCCAGAATGTATTACTATCAGCAGTTGTTACATAAATTCTAGAAATAGCCATTGTCAATAAGTCATGGCTTGAATATGTAGTTTCATTGACCGAGTTGATTACTGCTTCTACTTCTACTTTAAGTTTGTTTAAGAAACTATCATAGTGCTTGCCTTGACGTATTAATAAGTCTCCTAAATCGAATGGCATATTAGTAGAAGCAATTGCAAATTTACTCAGTGGCTCGTTATGCTTTAGCAATGTACCGCCGCCTAAATATGCCGTTTGTAACAGCGAGTCGCTGTCAAAAAATTCTCTGATATTTGTAGAATTTGATTTAACACTCGTGGCATGCTGATATAGACTATAATAATTAATCTCAGATAATTTTTGATTCAATGGATTAACTGTCAATGACATTGGCGCTGTTCTATTTGTTGGCCATGTTACTATACTGTTGACTAGCACTTTATCGCCGGATTTAATTTTTTTGTCAAGAGTATTAGTGGCAATCAACTGTTGATTTGAATCTAATGAACCGTCAGGTAATGTTATGTCAGATATTACATATTCGTAACCATTGAATATAGGATTTGTCTGATCCTTGGCGTATATGTCTTGCAAAAATCTCCACTTGTTAATGGGCTTGACAAGAGCTGTTCTGTACAACGATCCATATTTCCATATTAATTTAGTATTTTCAGCATATAATTCATTGTCGATATAAGATGTTCCGGACAAAATACTGTCGGATAAATCTAATTCTATTATGCCGTTAGCTGTGCCATTATTGATACAATAAGGTTCTTCCAATGGCACTAGCGTTGTAATATTATTAACTATAGACGTCTTAAAGAATGTTATAGTCGCTGGCAAATCATGACACACTACTTTGACCGATCCGCCGGATACCATAGGAATCAGTGATTCAAAGTTGTTATAACCTCTTCTACTAGAAAATTCCACTAACCCATAACCATTTACATCAAAATAAAATCTTAATATCTTTTTAGTATCGTAATATATATGTATTGTAGTAAATCCAGAAGCAATGGGACTTATTTTGCCGGACCATGGTTCTTCCGCTGAACTTTCATATTGTAAATCTTGTGTTTGTTTTGTAAAATTCAATCCTTTTCTATTTTGATAGAAAGGAACTATTCTGCCAGAATAATTATATCCATACGGACCGTTTAATGTAATATTTTCTCCAGTGATTGGATCACTATAAGAATAAGATTCGTCGACATTTGTTATAAATTTTAATTGATTTGGACTAACTGCGCTGGTATTATTTTCATCAATTAAATCAAAATCAATACTACTTACTTTAATATTTTTAGCAAGTACACTATCGTAGATCGTACCATCTTCATAACCCAATATAATCCCGCCATTGAATTGTGTTTCATTCAAATCTTCTAAATTATCTTCGTTGCTTTTAAAGAATTGAGATAATAAGTTTTGATTGGGAGTTGTTTTATTTTGGGCCAAGCGCCATTTATTATTTTTATATATAACTCTGTGATAGCGTAAATCTGTTTTAGCAATAATAAGAGCACCATCATTGTCTACGCTACTATGTACTTTAGTAAATGTAATGCCAGTGCTGACGCCGGTGGCTCGATAAATTCCTTCAGTATCTTCAAATACTATAAGGTCATTATTTTGTATTGTATAACCATATCCATCTTTTAACGTTGTTCTTGGGGGACTTTGATATACATTTTTTGTATATGGTAAAATACTTTTAATTTCTGCTTTAGTGGTACTTGGCCAATTATATATTTTAACTCCTCTTAGAAAGGTAATAATAGGACGTTTAGCTTTATTTTGTACCGTGACAAATTCTTCTAGACTTATATTTAAAAATTTAGCAACAGTTTTAATAGTAGTGATATGATACCAATGATCTATCACTTGCCAATGGTTAGGCTGAGAAGTTTTCTCCTGCGTTATATATTCAGGTTCGCTGGTAACAATCATACTACCGTCCCAAACTTCACTGGCCCATTTAATTGCCGGTGGATCATCAAACTCATTGGTTTTATCCCACGGACGTTTTTTTAGCCAACTATTTGGAATTCTTTTATCTATAGCAGTTGCAGGAAGCAAAGATATGCCATCACCTACGCCATAAACGTAATATAATTTAGGCTCGTTTTCATCTACGGTTTCATATGCTGTATCAACATTACCAGTAAAATACACAGTCATACCATTTTGTAATTCCAATGTTTGACCTGTCAGATCATCAACTACACTGGCAAACGGCCGAGATATAATATTATCAGCAATACTATACTTGTTGGTATTGTTAGGACCCGGATTGGCATGTACACGACATGCTGGCATATCGTTGGCAATCCAGTAAAATAAGTTATAGTCTGTTAATCTTATTGGATTAATTGGTAATTCTAAGACATTAATGTCTTTATCTAACATAACACCATCTTTCAACGGCGAACCTTTAATGGTTAAATAATTTTCAATGTCGATGTAAGAACTCTTACCTAAATAGTTGTCACTGGAATCTGAAATCACAAGCATGTTATTAGCTTGGCTCTCTCGACGAATTTCGTTGCTTTCAACCTTTAAGAATTCTTCTGGCCTATTGCTTGCAGATCTTAGGCCATAAGTTTCTTTAAAAGGCAATAATTGTCCTTTACTAGTCATTACGTCTAGCGTAGAGTCTAACATTTTTTTGTTAGGCTCTGTGTTAAAAATGTTAGGTAGTAATTTATAGTTACTAACTTTTTGTGCTAGTTGTTGATTTGGTTTTTTACTTTGTCTGCTCATCGGCCGATCCTAATGTTGCTGTCAGTGATTTCTGAAATAACTATAATGTCATTTACATTTGCTACGCTAGTAACAACTTCATTCCTATCGGGCTGAATTTGGAACAGCGTACCGAATTTACTTTCTTGGCTTAGTGGTACAATAACCACACTGCTCAAATCTGTACTTAAACTTGTGTGTATGTATGCTGCCAACTCGGTAAAGTAAAAAATTTCTCCGAAGTTAAAGTTGCCCGGAGTAAAAAATTTATCAAGGGCTGCAATAACTTTACTTTTTATTTCACTGTCAGTTAACTTACTCTTAGAATTTTTAACTACTTTAAATTGTGCTTGAAATTCTTGTGAAGCTAACGCACCGAACAACGGCTTAAATTTAACAGGGTGGAATATAATTTCATCTGTCATCATTTTATAACTTAACAGGCCAGCGAAACTATTTCTTAATTCTTCAGTTGTTTGCGGCAACGGTGCTGGTACAGTCACATTGCCTGTTTTCTTCCAAGTATTATAATCATCATTGTAACTCTTTGTCAACACATAAGCATCAATTATATTTGTGAGACTAGGATCCAGTGACTGGTCAATATCAACAGAGTGTTGCCATTTAAATGGCATTTCGTTAATTCCTGGAACTACTTTTCCCGGTAATCCAGCGCCGGGCACTGCTTCACCTGGAATTGGGAACAAATAAGTAAAATCACCTTCATTATAATCAATTAAGGTTAATTTGTTGTCATTAACCACTGAGATAAAATGTTCAGGGTCATCTGGTAAAAAGTCATTGTCCAAGTCCAATGGAGTAACTTTAACTTTGCTATTGTCTGTGTAGCCATCATCATAAACGTAATAGCCACTGATTTTATAAGACTTAGATTCTTGTATTTTATTATTTGCGTCTAATTTCAATAAGCTAATAATGTCTTTGCTTATTGGCGCAAAACTAGGATTAAACGTAGGACTCCAATTGATATTGTAGAATCTAATAAGTTCATCACTACCAAAAATATATTCAAGTTGGCGAATACTAATCTTCCAACCTGCTCCGTCTCGGATACATGCTATTAGCCATTCATTATTATTGCTGGTTCTATTCCAAGTTGATTCGACATCAACAAGATTATTAATTATTGTCCATCTAGGAGTTATGTTATCGAATTTTAATGCAAAGTTTTCTTTTGCATTTAATTTATCGATAATTGTAGCTCTGGTTAAATCATCAAACACTCGTGTAAATGGTGGCAGGATTTCTTTAATTAAATCCATAGATGTTATAGATTTGCTGATTTCAACAGTACCCATACCATTTACTAATAAGCCACTATAAACATAATCTAGATCCTCGATACCTAAACCATCGCCTTTGACATCATATACGTTGGCCCAACGATTGACACCTTCGAATGTTTGTAACCTTAGCACTGAACCCGGACGCAACGAACGCAATTCACCACCGGTGGTAAAGCCTAACTTAACTGGAGCTTCGTTGCCATTGGATTCTGAAATATAACCATTGCTACTATTAGCATCGTTATATGCAACTCTCCAGCGATAGTCTAATACTTTATAAACTTTAGATCCAGCTGTGTGCTTTGCTGATACTGTACCTTGTGCGGCACGTTGAACACCAATGAACTTTGTGCTATTTTGCATGCCAGTGTAAGTAAACAACTCGTTGTCAATCATTAACATACCACCATTGATATCAAGGTTATCATATGGATCATCAGTGTTTGTATGATTAACTATCAATGAACTCAAAATATCATTGACTCCAATTTCATTAGTCAATGTTGTATAGTAAATTGTTTTTCCAATATTAACTGTAGGGAAATAGTTTAAAGCATCATTTCCTGTTACACCAGTCAAGTTTAATTTACCGTAGTAAAAATTCAACAATCCTACATTGCTTAGTTTGCTTTCGATATACTCATCTAATAAATCAACTGTTCTACGAGTGCTGTCATCAGCAACAAATGTATTTTTTACAGCCTCTTCTTTATACAAATATCCGTCATCAGCAAATTCTACCAATGGGCGATTTTTTCCCGTGGGATCTTTTAAATCCACATAACGACTATGTCCGCTGAATGTTCTATTCTCTGCTTTAAGCACTAATACGTCATTGTTCAATGTTGGTAAAAAGCCATTATAGTCGTCGGCAGTGACCATTCTGTTTTTGCTGTAAAATGCTTCTGGTGCATTACGTTTAATTTCATCCACTGATTCAGAAGGCAATCCGGTGACCATGTTGTCCTGCAACTCCATTGTCAATGACAACATCTGACTTTGATTATCCGCATTGCGGTACATTATATCAAACGTAACGTTATTAATTTCTCCGGACTTGACTCTGATAAAATTGTTTTCTGCTGTTCTATACCATACTCGTATATTGCCGGTCGGCACGTTAGTAAATGTTCCATCACCAAATTTAATACTGGTTATGTCAGCATCGCTATATATTACTTCATATAAATCTTTGTTTGCTGATCCGTATTCATTGACCACAATGTTACTGAAGTCCAAATTACTAACACGACTCCATGTCTTAATAACTGATCCATTATCGTCTATGGTCTGTACATAAAAATCTTCTTCACTGACATTGTCGGTCATTGGAATATCTATAACGGTATTGGCTACTGGACTAGTCATCACTTCTATGGTGTTAGAAATATATCCTTGTTTAGCTAAAAAGAAAAAGCCAGTTTTTGTACTGCCAACACCTTTGCCGTCATTTCTGTACATAACGCTAAATGCTGTGTTGTAATCTGGTTCTACCTGAGAAATAATTCCTGCGGTATTAATATCAACGGGCACTAGGTCAAAGTTCAATTGAAATCCATCTACCGTAGCAGGGATAGGAAAATTGACAATAGAATTTGTATTGTTAAAATTATATATTTCGTAGACTGTGCTGTTTATGCTATTTGTTGTTCTTTTGACTGGATTGCCAAATTTATTATTGTCACCAAATGCTGCATTCATAACTCTGATAAATCGTTCGTATTCTAGTTCGCTGGGATCACTGCCCCACTGAATAGTTTTATTAGATAAGTTAATACCGGTACTGTCAAGGATTTGATCACTGCTAACAGCACTTACTACTTTCATGAATCCTTGAGCTGGGCGAACACGCTTGGGTTTATAACTAAGCATACGTGCAATACGCAATACACTTTCACGTTTTTCTGCTGTGTCTAAAATATTTTCCCTGGCGTTTAAATCCATACGGAATGCTAAGTTTTGTCCTACGTAGGCCACTAAGTCAAGTAACGCAATGAATTCACTGTTTTGGATGTAATCATTGTATTCTTCAGGATAGTTAGTTTGCATGTATGTAACCATGCTCTGACGTAACGTGTCAAAATCATAACTAATGAATTCAGCATTTTTAAAGCTGGAATAAACTATACTCCAATCTTCTGCCCCATATAAATTTTCTTGTCTAATTGCTTTTGGCATTACTCTTATCCTTGTAGTCTGCTTACTGCGGTGTCACGATTAAATGTGGCAATAAGCTCAGTTAATGTTGCTGTAGGAACATAATTTAATATAATTGCTACTGTAATAATTTGTGAATCAATGTCTTCTCTGACATCTAATTGTTTTAATTCTAGTCTAGGGTCTTTGGTCAATATTCGTAGCATGTCTTCCTGAATCAACTCAATGATTTGTTCAGACATAGGATCAAACAACAAATCCCAGATTATACTACCAAAATCTGGACTCATGATTCTTTCGCCTTTTCGAGTATATAACTCGTTTAAAAGGTCCTGTTTAGCAAGGTCAATATCATATAATTTGAAGTTGCCCCACTGTTTGTTTACTGTACTAAAGCCTTTAAATTTACGCATACTCATATTTATTATAAAATAATATAAGTAGTTAACGATAGGACACACTATGAACAAAAATGATTGGCAAAAAAGAAATATCCCGGATACCGTTGATATCATTTGTGAAAATAATAGGAAAGCAATGACTGCCAATGTCATTGATATGAACGATAGGCTGTTAATCGCCGCTATACAAGGCGTTAAGATCACACTAGTCAGTCAGCATGAAAATGGCGTTTATGCTGGCAAAATGGGCGGCCTGGATTTAATTTACAAGTCAAAATAAAAGGGGCCTTGCCCCTTTTTATCTTGTTGCTTCTTTTGGTACATCGCTGTACCCTAAATATTCTCCCCAAGCAGGATCTCTTAACGAGTATGGAATGACCATTTTGGCAGCCCTGACCATTTGCCAATAGTTAGGTTCTTTTGGCACTGTTAATGGTTCAATTACTTTGGCGCCTTTTAACCAATTACAAGTACCACAGCAAGTAACAAGATTGCTCCACGAACTGCTGCCGCCTTTGCTTTTTGGTTTAACATGGTCCAGTGTTAAATCTTTGACCTGAAACTGTTCTCCGCAGTATTGGCAAGTATAATTGTCACGGAGATATACCATTCTACGATTAAACAATACTTTTTGGCGTGGTCGAACATAACGTTTAGTCATAACAACACTGGGGACTTTTAATTCCAAATGCTGGCTATGAACGGTCCAATCATCGTATTCCTTGATTACCATGACCTTGTTCAAATAAAGTAACTTGACTGCCAATTGCCAATCAATCACACTGGGAGGCAACATGCTCAACGGAGCACCGTCGTGGTTTAAAACTAATGTATCGCTCATGCTGTAAAAATATTTATTTTTGGTATCAAATAGCACAGATGCTAATAAAAATAATTATACAACATTAAATACATTGTGTCAACAGACATTCTGTAAAGAAAGGAGCTGAAAAATGAACATAGATTCTATAGAGCATCACATACGCACGTTGGACAATCAGCACACCGATATTGCTCGCAAATTAGACGCAATACTTTCCCAAAAAAGTTGGGACGAGTTTGAAGTAGAAGATCTTAAAAAACAAAAGCTTAAATTAAAAGATGAACTATCAATTATGTATCGCAAACGATACGACTTAATGCATGAACACGATTACGATTAACTTTACTCTATCTAGACTAGATTCTGTTATAGAATCTTTAAAAAAACTATCCACTGATTATCATACTAAATCAGTGGATAGTTATCCTTATGAAGTTTATAAAGAACATGATGCAAAAAACTTAGCTTGTTTACAAGCTATAAATTATTTGTCCAATATTAAAGAGTTAAAAGAAATAGAAATTGGTTATACTGGTCATGACTTAAATGTTGAATACCAAACGCAGAGATACAGCCAATTAGAAAAATTTCATTTTATTAGTAATGATGAAGACCGTACAGATCTTTATAAAGCCTTATCAAGCTTACAAACCGAACTAATACAAAACAAGTACAGACGAGAAAATAGCAGATTAATCATGTTTGATGTAGATTTGCCAGAAAATATTGCTAACTTACTTACTACATATGGGTTTATTAAATAGACACAAATTTAATTATATAGTATAATACCTACTTGTCCACAACTTGTAGGTATTTTTATGAATGTAGCAAATTATATACGTAAGTATGCAAAAACGGGTTCAGGTAAAATAGTTATTATTAAAAAAGACAATATTAATAGCACACATAAATGGGTAGAGTATGCGTTAGATATTGTAGATATGTCTGCATTACTAATGCAAACAAATAATTTAAATGACAAATATGCATTAATGGACGCATTAGATACTGCCCAACGTAAAAAAGATTGGCATTATCGTCAAAAAAACTTTCGTTTACAAGATGCCATGCGTATTTTTGAGGCCGCAAAATACATTGCCAAAAAGTAATTGGCACAAATTCACTTTTGTGTTATAATATACACTTGTTCAACAAAGGAGTTACTATGCCTACTTTAACTGCCGCACAAAGCGCACAAATTAATAACACTGAAGTATACACTTTAGATTATGAGGCAGAAGCACTGCAAAGTTACGAGGACACCGGCGAGGACTTAATGGACGAGCTCGAGGTACGTGCAACAAATATTATTTTAGAACAAACAAACTGGGACGCCCGAGAAGATTTAGGTGGCATCACCGTTTATTTCAAAGATAACACTTTAGTTGCATTCTACGATTACGAGCAATTTAAAGGTACCATTTTTAATTGACACATATTCTCTATGCTGTTATAATGATAGCATAGAGAATTTTTATGGAACCAATATGGACAAACCTTGGCAAGTTATCAGCGATTTGGAAATTCATTCCAGTCGCTTAAACAAAGAAGCTATTATTCAAGTTCAAGCAGAAGCAGGCAATAACGAATTTTTCGAAGGCTGTAGGCTAGCACTTGATCCCATGATTACATTTGGGCTTAAACAAATACCGGAGAAAACAGATGAAGATGGCGTTGGCATGGATTGGGATAGTTTTAGTCTCATTATCACTGGCTTTGTTAATCGCAGTCTCACAGGCAACCTTGCACGTGATACCGTTAATAAAATGATGGCCAGTGCCACTAAGGCACAGTGGAATGGTTGGTATCGTCGTATCCTTATCAAGGACCTACGCTGTGGTACCAGTGAAAAAACAATTAACAAGGTTGTGGAAAAGAAATATGATAGTTATAGCATCCCTATTTTTGGTTGTCAGCTTGCTCATGATAGTGCTAATCATGAAAGTAAAGTTACTGGCCAGAGACTTATCGAAGTCAAACTTGATGGGGTTCGTATTATTACTATTGTCCATCCCGACGGCCGTGTTGATCAATTTAGCCGTAATGGTAAAGAACTGGTAAACTTTCCGCATATTAAAAAACAGTTTGCCAGCATCGCAGATTCGTTGCTTGAGCCCTGGGTGTTCGACGGCGAAATTATGAGCAGTAGTTTCCAAGACTTAATGAAGCAGGTACATCGTAAAAGTGATGTTGATGCCAATGATGCTGTACTTCACTTATTTGATTGTATTCCTCTTTGTCATTTCGAACAAGGACAGTGGAATGCTACACAGGAATTCCGTAGCAATCATTTAAAAGAATTTGTAGAACATCATCAGGACTCGTTGCCCAATGTAACAATGGTGGGACAAGAATTAGTTGATTTGGATTCCAACGCAGGTCAACAAAAGTATAAAAAGATTAATGCACTGGCCATCGAAGGCGGCTATGAAGGCATTATGATTAAGGACCCAATGGCTCCTTATGAATGCAAGCGCAGTTATGCTTGGCTAAAACTAAAGCCTTTTATTGAAGTAAGCTTGGAGGTACAAGGTGTCGAAGAAGGAACAGGACGAAATGAAGGACGATTGGGCGCACTCATCTGCGGTGGAGACGACGGAGGGCGGTATATTCAAGTCAATTGCGGTAGTGGGTTCACTGATAACGACCGCATTGATTATTGGAATAATCGTAATAACCTTTTTGGAGCAGTGGTTGAGGTAAGAGCAGATGCTATTACACAGAATCAAGACGGAACGTATAGTTTAAGATTTCCTAGATTTTTACGTTTCCGTGGATTTGAAGCAGGAGAAAAATTATAATGGATAAGAATACAATAGAGTATCTCCGAGAGATTAATAAACACATGGACTATGTTATCACCGACTTAGGTAACGGGCGAGTTCATATCGTCAGTGAATTCCAAAAATTTGATTTTGAATTTGACACTATAAAAGAAGCACTAGCATTCATTACAGATATTAATTAAACTAGGAGGTCGTCTATGAATGAAAAAATGGAAGATCTACTATATAAAGCAGGATTAACTGCCAATGGATGCTGGGATAAAATGGATCATTATGATCAACAAGCCATTGAAAAACTTGCACAATTGATTGTCATTGAATGTGCTAACATCGTAGAAAATGAGGGTCGTTTTTTAAGATACACTACACTGGCAGACAAAATAAGAAATATATATGGGAAATCAAACTGATTACTTTGAACGCATTGGTTATAAACCAACTTGGCACATCGGTGACCGTGTAATTGGCAAGTGGAACAAGATTCCATTTGTTGGTACTGTGGGCAACGATACAAAGATTAATGACATAGAAGGTCCTAGAATTAGTGTGCATTTAGATTTGCCAATAAAGTTTGACAAAAAATATTACTATGTTATAATAGTAAAACACAAGGACATCAAGTCCTTTACATAAACTAAGACTGTCTATGAAAAACTGGCTTCGACATAAATTACATAACTTTATTTTTGCGCCTGACGAACAGCCGACCCCGTATGACAATAGAAAAATGTCTGCTACCTCTCTTGGCAGAGGCAACAATCATATTCATACATTGAGCAATGAAACAGAGCCTTTAAGATTTACAATATACAATGCTTCGGGCGGCAAAATTGTCGAAATTAATCACTACGATCAAAAAACAGATAGACATCATACGAGCCTACACATTATTACCAGTGACGAAGACTTCGGAGAAGAGCTTGGAAAGATTGCCTTTGTCGAGCTCCTTAAAAAAGGATGATATGAAAAATAATATGCTTACTGAAAAAGAAATTGGTTCAATACTTGCCGCACAGTTGATGAGTGCTGTGAGAAATGATGAGTATGCTTATGTAAGTGAAGTCAGCACACATTACTCCCATTTGAAAGACCCGGGCAAAAAGATCATGGCAGAGCTTGTAGAACTAATGTTTAGTAAAGCTGTTGAACTCGATAAACAACGCAGACAACAGGACGCTGAACAACTTGTAATGAATAATCTTAAAAAATGAAATGCACTACTTGTAGACAAGAATATTCGATACTCTGTGATTACAATCAAGGCAGGTGTCCGCATCACAGACCTATAATTAACACTCACTCGATGAGATTTTATAACCTTTTTCAAAGTATTAAAAATGTTTTCAGTCGCAAAAACAAAGATTAAAACTATTCGTCCTGGCGATCCTGATTTTACTATCGTCGACGGATTTATGATGGCCGATAGAGCAGGTTTTGAAATCTCTAACAATATGCCCTACGAATATAAATTGATAATTTATGAATGTCTTAAAAATAAATGGTTAAAGCCTATTGCTCATCAACCGGTACACGAACACTTTATGGAAGAACTAACAAAATGACAAATCCCTTTAAGGATCAAGAAACATTTATGACTGCCTGTGATCAACAGGTCAATACACATTCTGTTTCACAGTATAATATGTATTTGAATCTCATTGACGAAGAACACACCGAACTCAAAGAAGCCATACAAGCAAATGATCAAGTTGAACAACTAGATGCACTGATTGATATCTTAGTTGTTACTATTGGTGCAATCCATAGTGCGGGCTTTGATGGCGAAGGTGCTTGGAAAGAAGTTATGCGAACTAACTTTGCTAAAATTGATCCTACTACCGGAAAAGTTCGTAAACGTGAAGATGGCAAAGTATTAAAACCACAAGGCTGGACTGCACCTGATCTAAGACCATTTGTTTAATATGGCCATGGCGGCTGTTGAATTGCAATAACTTGTGATATGTTGCCAGTAATAACATTAGATTGAATAATAGAATTGGTAGCAAAACTTAAAACAGGTAACGACTCTCCGGTTTGCTTGAAGTAACCACTTCCGGCTGCAAGAACTTGCTGTGGAGTCATTGGATTTCCTGTTTGTTTATTTAATTGCCCTTTGGCAATTTGTTCTTTAATCTGCTTTAATCCGTTTTCCACAACTTGCTCTTCGGTTGCAATTTTTCCATAATCGTTATTAGCCATCATTGCGGCCTCTTGTATTCTTCGTGGTCTATCTCTTTCGTCGGCTGCAATAAAACTTGCAGCTCTATCCCATTCGCCGTTCTTATACATACTGGTTAAATCAATTTTTTCACCTTTAACATAAGCATAACTTGCATCTCCTGTTTGATTTTGAAAACTTATTAAACTATCAAATGCATTTTGTGGAATTGTCGACACTCCTGTTCCTGATAATAATTTTTTAAGACTTCTTTCATTCTTTTTCAAATCATTGCCAAATAATTCGTTGGCCCTTGATGCAGTGATTCCGTTTAATAGGATAGGATCTAATTTATTAGCTGCCACTGTGTCTAATATCTTTGTATTTGATTTTTCTTTTAAACTCTTAGAAAAATCAGCGTCTGTTAATATATTAGATAATTCTTCTCTTTCAGCTTCTGCATTTTGTCTATTTAATTTAGCAGTTTCTTCATCGGGTTCATCTGGACCAGCGGCAGGCTCGTCTGCAATATTACTAGCAAAGCCGCCGCTTTGTCCTTCACCATCATCGTAATTAACAGGAACATATTTGTTATTTTCTTTAATCTTTGCTTGAGCATCTTCACTAGTAACTGCTTCATTTAAAGGAACTTCAGTAGCATCTGCCGGTCTCTTAGAAATAGGGGCTGCCTCTTCATTTGGCTCTGGCTGCCGAGGAGTTTTTGACGGTGCAGGATCGGCTTGCATTTGTTGATTACCTGGGCCTACTGGGCTAATCGAACCGCTGTGACCATGCCATGGTTCGTGTTCTGGTACTGTAGTACATACACTCTCTGTAACGCCTTGATTAACAATTAAAGAATTTAATACAAACGATTCTGTTATAGCGGCATATGGTCCATTCATATGGATAATTCCTGCAGTTTCATAATGAGCAATATTACTATTAATATTACTAGTAGATATACTAGTTATTGTAGTATCAACTCCTGCTAAAGTTTTTACATTTGCTCCAGCTTCGACTTGAATATCGTTGGCTGCTTTAATATTAATGTTTGCACCGGATTCTATATTAATATCTTTATCTGCATAAAAATTTAAATTTTCTTGTGTTCGTATACTAATATCTTTACTTCCGTAAATATGAATTCTGCCGTCGGCACTTAATTCTAACCAGCTTTCACCTGCTTTACTAATAATATAAACGTGGCCGCTGGTATCGTCTAAAAGTAATTGTGTTCCGTTGGTAGTACGAAGTCTAATTAATTTACTATTACCGTCTTTATCTCCATCATCCATTACAAATTGATGTTGACCCGGTGTTAATAATCCAATTACCTTACTTGGAGTTTCTCTGGTAACACTACTAGAGGTTGTTCCCCTTATCGGATCATCTGCCAAGCCTTGTTGAGTTAGAGCATCACTCATTGGTTTATGTTCTACATATTTTTCTAAATCGGCGTCGCTATCTTTTTTATTTTTTGGTGCCGCTGGTTTATTTTCTCCTGACCAAGTATTTTTAGCAGGTATACCAGGAATACTTACTTGTGTGCCACGTTGGAATAAACAAGCAAACCAATACCCTTTGTCTAATTTACCTGCGGCAAAACCAATTAACACTCTTGCTTCTAAGTCCGGAGGTACTGCCCAAAAGCCATAACTTTTCATAGTATCAGAATATTCTTTTACATTAGTACCTTGTTCGTATATACTGGTTGAGCCGCCGAATGGACTAGCATAGCTAACACTAATCCAAGCGGATTCTTCGTCTGGGTCTCCGCCAAACTCTTCTACCCATACTTGCAATCTGCCCATGTTTTGAGTATCGTCGTTGCGTTTAACTACTCCGACATATATACCAGGACTACTAGCAATGCCTTTATTGTTAGTATTTCCTGCATAATTTTGTGGGACTTTTTTCTGTCCTAGTGGATTCATTGGACCTACCATTTAAATATTTCCTCTTTTTGCTTTTTTAGTAATGTAGTCACTGGGTGTGCCTTTCCAATCACTAGGTAATAATAATCTATCCTGGCCTTGCTGGCCAAATGATGGCACGCCTGCACCAAAATTATAATATTCAGTTGTCGCTTTAACGCCTTCATTAAATGAATTATATTTGGTATACGTTCCTGTTTTAACGTCGTAGCCCAAGCCTGCTGGATTATTTACAGCAGCCGGTCCAGGACGCTGAGTATTGTTACGTTTCCAGTCTTCTAAGCCACCGCTACCGCTTTTTTGTAATGCTTCTCCAGTTAGAGTATCAGCAGGATACGGTTTGTAATTTTTAATACCTGCTTCTGCATATGATTCTGCTGTAATTTTATTAGTATGCTCAAAGTGGGCTTTTGTTTCGGCAATATACTGTTCTTTGGCCTGTGCATAAGCGGTTTCTTTATTTAAATTAGGATGATCTTCCATTAGTTTTTTAGCTTTGGCTACAGGATCATTTACAACCGGCGCTGGATTGTCTACTAGTTTGTTTCTATAAATATCTCTGGCATTCATTACTGGCGTAGAAGAATTTATCTCGCCTTCTCCACGTTGTACTCCGGCGGCACCCATAGCATTGTCGCCAGATAAATTATCTAATTGGGCGGCACCCGATCTTTCCTTCTTTGCTTGTTGACGTAACTCATTGACACGATCTGCTTCTCTTTCAGGATCGTTGATCATGTTTTCCATAAACTTTTCAAACGTCAGTTCACCAAAAACGCCCCTAGGTAAAATATAACTAGGTATGGTTAAATCTTTTCTTGCTTTTAATTTTTGTGTCCATTTACCTTCTTTAAATGAGTTAGTTACTCCCCATACTTGATAGATACCAAGTATTTGATCAGTAGTATTGAACAGCATAGTATCATTAGAATCCCAATCTATAGTCGGTGCTTGGCTATTAAAGTAAAATAGGTTTGCGCCTTTATAATTTTGAGCCTGGCCGTAGTCACCCCATGCGTTTACTCTAGTATTCCAATCTTCATCTAAACTAGGTAATGTAGATTCTATTAACTGTTTAATTTGGGCGTCGTTGCTACTGGAAAATTGAATTTTATCTAATTGATCTTTGCCAACTAACATTACATTAGGCATGCCTAACCAATAAGGATCTCCGAAAATTTCCATTTCCATATCAATCAAGTCTCTAGGAGCAAGCAAAACTGTAAAGATTTTTTCCATTAACTTTTCGTTTTCTGCTTTTACAATATCAATATCTTCTCCGATTGCGTCTGGCTCCATTCGTGGTCTTAAACTAGAATAATTAACAGACAAAATTTCATTATAGATTTTTTTAAAATCTATATCTTCTGCAAATTTTGATTTTATTGCCGCAAATAATTCTGATCTGTTGTTAACAGAATTAGTTGGCTTGGCAGCTTTTTCTTTTGCTCGTAATTGATTTTCTTTTTCAAGAATAGAAGCATTAAGAGTTTCTATATATTTTTAGATCGTTTCGTTTCTTGAACTATCTGAACCTTTTCTATTAATTTCTTTAGTGGCGGCGGCAGCACTTTGTCGTAATTCTTTAATTTCTTTTTTTGCGACTCCATTTTTATCATTTTGCACATACGGCGTAGCATCTTTTTTATAATTCTGAGGATTCATTTTTCCTGGTCCAGACACACCTCTATCTGTCCATATAACAGGAAAACTAGGCAAGGCATAACTTTGATTAAATTGCAAATCCACTTTAATGATTTCCGTGTTTAATCCAGTATAATTGTGATAGTATACTTTGCGTAATAAGCCTTCTTGTATATAGTATTTTAACTTTCCAAGTACTTTACTTTTACTGCTTTGTTTATTCAGTATGTCAAGCTCGTCTGGATACTGATACATATTTGGTTGATCTGCTAAGAAAATTAAGAAAATATGTTTAACTGCATAGCGGCCACGAATATAGTCAAAGTTTTTATTAACTGTATAAGTTTCGATTCTAAAAAATTGATATGGCTTGCCCATATTATCTTCTATAATTTTCTTATTAGCTTCGCTACTACCACTAGCACCTGGTTTTTGGCCTTGGCCTTTACCAGGTAATAAATCAGAAACTTCTTTAGTACTCATCAGCACTCGGTTGATCCAAGAAATAATAGTAGTACCTGGACGAGCGGTGATATCCCATTTTTGTTTTCCAAACCAACTGCTACCAAAAGATTCTTTAACTCCGGGATCGGCTTTGCCTTTAGTTGTAAAGGTAAATTTTTCTACATCGGGCTGAACAAGGAAATGATATTCATCGTGAAACGGATCAGATTCTGCTGGATGGGCGCCACCCGGGCTACTAACAGAGCCTGCTTTCTGTCTTGACTCTGCATATTTGTATTCTTTAGTTTCTAATTGAATACTAAGTTGTTCGAAGAATGTTTTAATATTCTCTGCTTTAATTTTTGTAGTGTCTTTAATTGGCTGAACTAGATCGGTTTGACTATGATGATTAGAATGTATAAATTTCAATACATATTCGCTGCCTTTTTCACTGACACTACTTTTAACATCTGTTGCCACTAACATGATTGGCCATATATATTTCATTGGACTATCGACACCAGTCGAACTAATATAATTTTCTGCTAGGATTTCTATCTCTAATAAAAATCTAGCATCTAAGTGATTTTCACAGCCTACTTTGAAAGCTGCCGCTCTGATATAATCAAAGAAGGTAAAGCCCATAGGCTCAAAGATTTTTAAATCTCCGTAGCCATTGTAAGCTAGACTTGTTTGGAAGTTAGGACTTATTAAGTTCTCCCAATTAATTTCACCCATAACAAATCGGCCTGTTGTTGCAGTTTCCGCAATAACTACGCCCATTCTAGGATCAAGATCATTGATGTTTTGTGGATTAATTATAGTTAATCTTGAATAATATGTATCTGCCATTATTAACCGCCGTCGTGTAAAATATGTCTTGGATTTATTAACACACCGACTTCCGATCTCGGCGGTCTAGGTCTTGGATTACTACCTGGACCTGTTTTATTATTTTCTTTTTCTCTTGCTGCTTGTAATTCTGGTAAGGTTTTACCTGGTGGTTGAGCAGGAGTGGTGGTAGGTTTTGCAGGCCTATTTTTATCACTGCTCGGAGTTGATGTTAATAAACTTCCATTATTTTTTTCGAAACTTGCAATATCTGCATCGTCTCTAGGAGGAACAGGTACACCGTTTTTTCTTTTTTCAAAATGAAGATGGGCGCCCGATGTCGAGCCAGTATTTCCGCTATACCCTATTAATTCTCCTTTAGGTATAGTTTCTCCTACTTTATAATTTCCAGGATTATTATCATCTAAATGTCCAAATATATATTCTTTACTAGCATCATTGGGATCTTTAACATATATAGCTTTTCCGTATCCAGTAGAACCACTATCTGTTATTCTAGAAACTTTTAAATTTTGATTAGCGTAAATAGGGCTGCCAACTGGTGCTCGTAAATCTATGCCGGTATGATTCTCACCGCACGTCGGACAAGGTTTTGGTCGTTTGCCGAATTCAGATGTAACGCCAGCCATCAATTAACTCCTGCGAGTTTTTCTAACAATGCTGTATCTCTTGGAACTAGTACTGTTAGTCCTGCTGTAAAATCCCAAATAGGATCTTTAATTAAATCTGCATTAGCCAGTGCAATGATCCACCAATATCTACTAGAACCATATTGCTGGTAACTGAATAAATCTATTCTATTTTCACATTCCATTGGAACAATTACTTGATCTCCGGTACTTGTGGTTAAAATTGGTAGTTTTGCAATATCTAAATAAAATTTACGGTATCTACTATCTCGTAAATAACTTTTGGTATCATACATTATGCCAGAAAAATTTGATACGGCCATAATTAAATGTATCCTTTACTATTTAATTTTCCAGCGGCAAAATCTTGAAGTGTAAAATTATTCACCGTTTTATATATATTTTGTTGCACTAATAATCCTATAGAAATAGTAAAAAATACAGGAAGGTAAATTTCTTTCGGACGTGTTCCGGTGACTACCATCTCCGGTGTATCTATTCTTCTAGGATCATTTAATGCAAAATCAGCGGTACTCTGTCCTGCACCTGCCCCATTTTGATTTATATTATTTGTAGCAATTTCAGGACGTCTTACTGTTTCTAAGTCTTTGTATAGATCACTGTCTGGATCTACTTTTCCTTTAACATAATCTATATCTTCTGGAAATGTCATGTTAAATTTACTAATAACTACCGGTACATTATCAAAGACTTGATTGCCGTAGGCAAAGAAACGTAATATTCTCGGAGGTAATCCTCTATCTGGATCATTTCTGCCATAGTTCATTTTAGTATATGTTCGTAGAAATCGCAAAGCATACGCACTTAAATTAAAATGTTCGCTGGTATGGGCACTGAACTTACAAGTCATATTGATACTGGGATTTTCAGTTCTGCCATAGCCATATGTTTGATAGTTAGTATGGCTCATGGCATAACTATCATATTTGACTTCTTGTCCATATTCAATCTGAGGTGTATACGGGAAATCTAACTTTTTTAGATTGCCAATGGGATTTCTTGGTTGTAAATATACTGTACTCATAACTATATTTATAGTAAAATAATGTATAGTTTTAATGAAAAGACTTGACATCAGTAATAAAAATGTGTTATTATATGTTATGGCAACATCACAAGCAAACCCCTTAGCAAAACAGTACTTGACTAACAAGGAACTACTCAAAGAAATACATTTGAGTAAAAATCGTTATAGCAGTTATTCCTTACCGGAATATGGTGACTACGATTTAATTCTACCCAGTGTAGATAAGATTAATATCAGAACTATTGCTGATGCTAAACGGACCAAGGCATTACGTCTTAGCCAATTAGCATTAGTAGAAGCACAAAAGATTAATCCTAAAACTAAACTAGCAGAAGTAGAAATCGACTATAAAAAAATTCTGAAGACTGATGTAGTCTTTAGAATTATGACACACGATCATGTGCCTTTAGAGCCAGGACGTAAAAAGACTCCTAAGAACAGAGGAGACCATCATAGTAAATGTAATTTTCCTCCATTTCAACATTTTAAATTCAGCACTGAAGATGGTGCAGGTAAAGATGATTTAATCTGCGTAGGCAAGTCGCACTGGAAAGGTGACATGGACACCGGCGAGTTTAGTTTAGAAGGATCGATGACCAATAAACTTGCTAAAAGTTTTATGTTACTCTGCGAACGATACAGCATGAGATTTAACTGGCGTGGCTACACTTATGTAGATGAAATGCGAAGTCAAGCATTACTACAATTATCACAGATAGGACTACAATTCGATGAATCAAAATCGCAGAACCCTTTTGCGTATTATACTGCCGCTATTGACAACAGTTTCACTCGCATCCTTAATATTGAAAAG